>JAABUQ010004980.1_pt1 | contig 21870 bp, 15 predicted proteins | sample 5560001 | NCBI WGS metagenome assembly JAABUQ01 (sample SAMN10711888, study PRJNA513371) | rock metagenome | isolation source: Antarctica rocks | place: Antarctica: Victoria Land, Finger Mt nord | collected 2015-12-18 | reverse complement strand
CGGGGTTGGGCTCGGCGGAGTTGAAGGGGACGGGGGTCTGGGCGAGGAGGGGGGTGGTGAGGAGGGTCAGGGTGGCGAGGGTGCGACGCATGGAGTGAGTCTAGACGAGAGGGTTATGGCGGAGGACTTAGTAGGTTCGAGGGGGTGAGCTGCGTCGGTGGAGAAGCGGGTCCTCCGCTGCGCGAAGGATGACAAGCAAGAAGAGCGACAGCACGGGGCGACGTCTCTGCCACGGGACGATGCGGGGGATGCATCACGGTGATCTTCGATGCGTTGCTTACTTCGCCTGGAAGAGGAGCGGGGAGAAGTGGACGAGGTTGTCGCGCCAGACCATCCAGGTGTGCATGCCGGGGGTTTCGATGGCGGTGACGGGCATGTCTTTGGATTTGAGGAAGGAGATGAACTGGCGGTTGGGTTCGAGGAGATGGTCTTCGGCGCCGCAGGCGATCCAGAGGAGCTTGAGGTTGGCGGATTTGGGGTTGAGGGTGGAGAGGCGGGCCTGGTCGACGCTGGCGGCGGCGGAGGAGAGGCCGACGACGTAGGCGAACTTATCGGTGTTGTTGAGGCCGGTGGAGAGTGCCTCGAGGCCGCCCATGGAGAGGCCGGCGATGGCGCGGTCTTCGCGTTTTTTGGAGGCGTGGTACTCGGTCTCGACACGGGGGAGGACCTCGGTGAGGAGGGCCTTGGAGTAGAGGTCGGTGTTTTCGGTGACGGCGGCGGGGGTGCCCCAGGCGTTGAAGCCGCCGAGGACGAAGCGCATGTTGCCGTAGCCGAGGGGCATGACGACGATCATGGGCTTGATCTTGCCCCCAGCGAGGAGCGAGTCGAGGATGAGGTTGGCTTGCCCTACGGCGACCCAGCCGTCGGCGCGGTCGGAGTAGCCGTGGAGGAGGTAGAGGACGGGGTAGTCGCGTTTCCCTTTCGGGTCGTAGCCGGGCGGGGTGTAGACGAAGAAGTCGGACTGGTTCTCCGGGAGGCCGAGGACGACGGAGGTGGTGTAGAGGTGGTGGTGGACCTCGCCGTGGGGGATGTTCTGGGGCTCCCAGGGTTGGGGGGTGTCGCCGGGGACGGCGATGAGGTTGGAGAGGTTGAGGAGGTTGGTGGTGAGGCGGGTGTTGTGGGTGTCGAGGCGGGGTTGGCCGTCGACGTCGAAGTGGTAGCCGTAGATCTGGGGTGCGAGAGGTTTGGAGGTGGCGGTCCAGGTTCCGTCGGCGTCCTTCTGCATGGGGAGGTTGGGGCCGGCGCCTTCAAGGGCGAGCTCGGCCCCCGTGGCGGCGGGGTCCTGGTAGCGGAAGGTGACGGTGTGGTCGGGGTTGACCGTGGTGGAGCGGAAGTTCTGGGGGGCCTGGGCGTGGAGGAAGAGCGGAAGGGCGAGCGTGAGGAGGGCGAGGCGGGCTGCGGGCGTCATGCGGGACAGTGTAGCCGAGGGTGGGCGGAGCTGGCTGGGGTGGGTGCGGGGGAGATAATGGGGGATGCCCTTACGTTCAGGATTCGTCTCGATCATTGGCCGGCCGAATGCCGGGAAGTCCACGCTGCTGAACGCTCTGCTGGGGCAGAAGCTGGCGATCGTGACGCACAAGCCGCAGACGACGCGGACCCGGGTGGTGGGGGTTCTGGAGGTGGCGGGGGTGAAGCGGGCGAAGGGGGTGGCGGGGCGGGCGGCGGCGCAGGTGGTGCTGGTGGATACGCCGGGGGTGCACAAGCCGGAGACGCAGCTGGATCGGCGGATGATGCAGGAGGTGCACGACGCTCTGGAGTCGCGGGACGCTGTGCTGTTTCTGGTGGATGCGACGCATCGGCTGCCGCGGGCGGAGGCGGCGGTGGTGGCGAAGGCGGGCGAGGATGCGGGCGAGACGGCGGCGCGGGCGGCGGCGGCAGGAAAGAGGTTTACGGCGAGCAAGCGGGCGGCGAGCGCGCGGGAGGACGACTTTGCGCTGGAGCTGGTGCGGAAGCTCCAATGTCCGGTGGTGCTGGTGCTGAACAAGATCGACGCGGTGAAGAAGGAGGAGCTGCTGCCGCTGATTGCGCACTGGAGCGGGCTCCATACGTTTGTGGAGGTGGTGTTGATCTCGGCGCGGTCGGGGGAGGGGCTGGAGCTGCTGCTGGAGAAGGTGGTGGCGCAGCTGCCGGAGGGGCAGAGGTACTTTCCGCGGGACCAGGTGACGGACCAGCCGGAGCGGTTTCTGGTGGCGGAGCTGATTCGGGAGAAGATTCTGCTGCTGACCGGGGAGGAGGTGCCGTACTCGTCGGCGGTGGTGGTGGAGAAGTGGGAGGATCCGGCGTCGACGAAGCCGCTGAGGGATGGGCGGCTGCCGGTGACGAAGATCGCGGCGGCGATTGTGGTGGAGCGGACGGGGCAGAAGGCGATTCTGATCGGCAAGGGCGGGGAGATGCTGAAGCGGATCGGGACGGCGGCGCGGAAGGACATCGAGGGGCTGCTGGGGACGAGGGTGTTTCTGGAGCTGTTTGTGAAGGTGCAGGAGGAGTGGAGGTCGAATCGCGGGTTTGTGGAGGATCTGGACTGGCGGCGGCAGCTGGAGCAGATTGCGGAGAGGCAGGCGGCGGAGGAGAAGGAGTAGGTCGCGCTCGTTTTGGGGGTGGGCGGGGATCGGTGGTCTGCATCGTAGAGGGATGGAGGCGGTATGGGATTTGGATGGGCGCATGTGGGGACGTCGGTGGTGGCCTCGTTTCTGGCTTCGCTGGTGGAGTGTGTGGAGGCGCTGACGGTGGTGCTGGCGGTGGGGACGGTGCGGGGGGGGTGGTCGGCGCTGCTGGGGACGGGGGCGGCGGTGCTGGTATTGACGGCGATCGTGGCGGCTCTGGGGCCGGCCCTGTTTCGGATTCCGTTGCATTCGCTGCAGCTTTGGGTGGGTGTGCTGCTGCTGCTGTTTGGGTTGCGATGGCTGCGAAAGGCGATCCTGCGGTCGGCGGGTCTGATTGCGCTCCATGACGAGACGGCGGTGTTCGCGAAGAACGAGGCGGCGATGCGGGTGGCGGGGGTGGACACGGCTGCGGGGGCGACGGGCGGGGGGAGTGGGGTGGATAAGGTGGCGTTTGGGACGGCGTTCAACATCGTAATGCTGGAGGGGACGGAGGTGGTGTTTCTGGTGATCGCGATCGGGGCAGGCGGGGTGGGGCTGCTGCTGCCGGCGAGCCTGGGGGCGGTGGCGGCGCTGCTGGTGGTGGTGGCTCTGGGGGTCGTGCTGCACCGGCCGTTGGCGCGGGTTCCGGAGAATACGCTGAAGTTTGCAGTGGGTGTGCTGTCGTCCGCATTTGGGACGTTCTGGGTCGGTGAGGGCCTGGGGCTGCGCTGGCCGGGTGAGGACTGGTCGATTGTCGGGCTGCTGGCGGGGTACGCGGTGGTGGCGCTGCTGATGGTGGCGGCTTGCCGGCGGGTGTCGGCTGCGGGTTCTGCCGGTGACTCGGCTCCTGCTTTGGAGGTGCGGTGATGGGATGGATGCGGACGGTGGTGCGGGAGGTGTGGGGTTTGTTTGTGGACGATGGGAGCTTTGCGGTAGCGATTGCGGTGTGGGTGGGGGTGATGTGGGTGGCGGAGCGGCGGTTCGGGGGGTCGAGCGGGGCGGTGGGGTTGGCGTTGTTTGCGGGGCTGGGGGTAATCCTGGTGGAGAGCGTGTTGCGGTTTGCGCGGGGCAAGCGGGGCCGGTAGTGGAGGCCGTTGGGCCCCGTCGGGGTTAGTGACAGCGATCCGCGATGCGTCGGGTAACGCCGGTACGTTGTGCGGAGCGGTGGAGGGCGAAGCGCGACAGTCACGGTGCGGCGGTCCCGGTTTCGAAGAGGCCGGGTAATGTTTGTGCCGCGGTTCCGAGGATGACGGTGTCGAAGGCGTCTGCATTGGAGGGTGGTTCCGGGCCGAGGTAGACCGAGCGGATACCGCACTGGCCGGCGACGTGCACGAGACCCGCGGCCGGGTAGACGGAGCCTGAGGTGCCGATGACGAGGAGGATGGTGGAGCGGTCGAGATGCCGGTAGATGCCATCGAGGTCGAGCGGGGTCTCGCCGAACCAGACGATGTGCGGGCGGACGCGGCCGCCGCAGAGGCGGCAGGTGGGGAGATTGGGCGAGGTCTCGTAGGTGTGCCGATCCGCGAAGGTGTCGCCGCAGAGCTCGCAGCGGGACTGGAAGAGGTTGCCGTGCATGTGGTGCACACGGTGGGAGCCGGAGCGCTCGTGGAGATCGTCGACGTTTTGGGTACAAAGGAAGAGGCGGTCTCCCAGGGTTTGCTCCAGGTGGGCGAGGGCGAGGTGGGCAGGGTTGGGCTGGGCGGCGAGGGCATCGCGGCGGCGCATGGAGTAGAAGCGCCAGACGAGTTCGGGGTCGGCCTGCCAGGCTTGGGGGGTTGCGACCTCCTCAACGCGGTAGCCGTTCCAAAGGCCGCCCGAGCCGCGAAAGGTTGCGAGGCCGCTTTCGGCGGAGATGCCGGCGCCGGTGAGGACGAAGAGGCGGTCGTGTTGGTCGAAGCGCATGTGAGGTAGGACGCTGGCCCGCGTGGATGCGAGTGGTCGCGTTGTGTTTCGGCGAAGCAGGGTGGGAGCCGGTTGGTTTGATCCTTGTTGGTGGGGTCCTTGTTGGTTGGGTCCTTGTTGGTGGGGTCCTTGTTGGTTGGGTCCTTGTTGGTTGGGTCCTTGTTGTGGATCAAGGAACGCGGGGACCAGTGGCCGACCGTGTTTTCTGAGGGACGTAAAGGAGTAGTTTGGAATTGGATCCTACCTTCCGATCGATGAGGAGCCGGAGGGGTTGGGCCGACCTGGTCCGGCCAGGTGTTCCTTGATGAGGAGTCAGACGATGTATACGCTGGCGATTGGCGCGCAGGTGGTGATTGCTCTCTCTATCCTGCTGGTTTGGGTGGTTCGCTTTCCCAACGTGGTGAAGGAGTTCCACGAATATGGTTTGCCTGATTGGGTAAGGACGGTGGTGGGAGCGACCAAGATTTCGCTGGCGACACTTTTGATTGCCGGGATCTGGTATCCGCGTCTGGTGCTGGTTCCGGCGCTGATGATGGCTCTGCTGATGGTGGCCGCGCAGGTCGCCATGTGAAGGTGCGGCACCCGTAGTTGACGTACGTGCCGTCGCTGGCACTGCTGCTGCTGAGTCTTTTCGTCGGAGGGGTGTACTCGGGAGTGATTCACTCGTGAGCTTTTTGAACGTACTTAATCTGGACGTCGAGCTTGATCTTCCTGTTTTATGGGGTGCTAGGTCTCGGTTCGATGTCGATGGTGGAGGATTTTGAACGGTTCGGGCTGGGCAAGCTCAGGGTGTTTACCGGCGTTCTTGAGGTGATGGGCGGATCGGGTTTGCTGGTGGGGTTGCGATAGTCTGCTGCCCTTCGGATCTCGTCGGGCGGCCTGGCTTTGCTGATGCTGCTCGCCTTCGGAGTCCGGTTGAGAGTTCGGGACGGTGTGATGCAGTCGCTTCCGTCGCTGGTGCTGATGATGGTGAATGTTTCCCTCCTGATCAGAGCGCCGGGGGCGTAGGCGGGTTTTGAGGGAGAGCCTGGGGACGCGTTTAGATGGGCGGTGGTGGCCGACCACGACCAGCAACGGGTCGTGTTGGATATAGTTTGGGGACGCGCGAGATGTCTGGTGCAAGGATTGCGGGGGGGGATAATGAAGATCTACGAGGGAAGGCCGGGGTGCGGTGTGGTGCGGCCGGCGATGGTGATTGGTCTGGCAATAGGCCTGAGCATGGTTTTGGCGATGATGGCGGGAGCCGGTTTGGGTAGGGCAATGGCGCAGACGCCTGGGGGAGCACGGCCGGTACGGGTGACGCCGCCGGCGCGCGATCCACACACGCCCGGGTATGTGAAGGCGACGGAGTTAGCTGACGGCATGAACCCGCCGGCGGATGCGGATGGGAACTTCGTGATTGGGCCGACGCACGCCCCGGAGCCGGAGATGACGGTGCAGGAGGGTGTGCCGCGGGGGACGAGGCAGGAGTTCACGATGGAGTCGGTGGACAGCGCGATCTACCCCGGGGTGGCGCGGGCGGCGGGCACGTTTGGGACGGTGGACCCGGCGGATCCGGCGAAGCTGATGGTGCCGACAAGCGGACCTGCTCCGTACCGCCGGCGGGTGTCGGTGTATATCCCCAAGCAGTATGTCGCGGGGAGGATGGCGCCGTTTATCGTGGGCGCGGACGGGCCGGATGCGGACCTGTTTACGGCGCTCGACAACCTGATCGCGGAGCACAAGGTGCCGGCGATGATCGCGATCTCGATCGGGAATGGGGGCGGAGATGCGCAGGGGAGCGAACGCGGGCTGGAGTACGACACGATGTCCGGGCGGTACGCGGAGTTTGTGGAGAGGGAGGTCCTGCCGCTGGTGGAGTCAAAGTTCCATGTGTTGTTGACGCGGGATCCGGAGGGCCGGGCGACGACGGGGGGCAGCTCCGGGGGATCGTGTGCGCTGATTATGGCGTGGTATCACCCGGAGTGGTACCACCGGGTGCTGACGTACTCGGGGACGTTTGTGAATCAGCAGTGGCCGTACCAGGCGGCGACTCCGCATGGCGCCTGGGAGTTCCATGAGCGGCTGATCCCGACGAGCCCGGCGAAGCCGCTGCGGATCTGGATGGAGGTGGGCGACAGGGACCTCTTGAATCCGAATGCGATGCGCGACGGCCTGCACGACTGGGTGGTGGCCAACGAGGAGATGGCCAAGGTGCTGGCGGGGAAGGGGTATGCCTACCAGTTTGTGTTTGCACGGGAGGCGGGGCACGTGGATGGCGCGGTGCGGCGGCAGACGCTGCCGGAGGCGCTTGAGTACGTGTGGAAGGGGTATCCGACAGCCGGGCGTTGAAGGTGATGGGTACTGGGGGGATGCTTTTAGGGGGCGGTGGTACCGGGGTGGGTGACGGGCTGCTGGTGCGGATCGGCGCGCCTTTATCTCTCGCTCATTATGGATACCGGCTTCCTGATTTACGGAATACCAGGGGGCGGGGCCACTAGAAACTGTATTTCGTGGCGCTGCTGGGACGGATATGGGCGCGAATTCGTTCTGAAATGGGAGAAGGCGAAATTGGTATGCAACGTGCATGGCCTATCGCGGAACGACTTAACTCTCGTAGATTACAAAATTGTAGCCCCCTCCCGGAGGAATATTTGCCCAAGAATAGGTTTCGGTGTGTGATCGCAGTGGTGGTGCTGAGTGCCGGCATGGCTCTCGCCCAGAGTCAGAATGGAAGTGTTAGCGGCGTGGTTACCGATGCGAGCGGCGCTGTGGTGTCGAACGCCACGGTCACGGTCACGAGCCTGGCTACCGGAGCCGTCCGGACGGTCACGACGACCGGTTCCGGCGATTACACGGTGCAGGGCCTGGTTCCGCAGGACTACAAGCTGAGCGTGAGCGCGCCGGGATTCTCTACAACGACCACGACTGCGTTCAACGTGTCGGTTGGATCGGCCAACACGGTGAACACCAAGCTGTCCGTCAACTCGACGAGCGAGCAGATGGAAGTGACCGCGAACTCGCTTGCAGGGATCAATCTTGAGACGGCGGAGAACTCGCAGGTGATCAACACCACGCAGATTCTCGAGCTTCCGTCGGAGAGTCGCAATCCCTATGATTTTGTCGCGCTGTCGGGCACGGTCTCGGCCGACCCGAGCGCGACGTCACGCGGTGTGGGCGTGAACATTGGCGGGGCGCGGTCGGCATCGACCGAGATTCTGCTCGACGGTATCGAGAACACGCAGCTGTTCTCCGTGGGTGTGGCGACCACGGTTCCGGTGGACTCGGTACAGGAGTACCGGGTGATCACCTCGAACTACGGTCCCGAGTACGGCCGAGCCTCGGGAGGGGTGGTGAATGTGATCACCAAGTCCGGCACGAACGCGTTTCACGGCACGGCGTATGAGTTCTATCGGCCCTCGACCTTTGCGTCGAACAGTTACTACAACAACGCCAACCGGATTGCGCAGCACCGCTTTGTCCGAAACAACTTCGGATTCTCGGTCGGCGGGCCGATCAAGCAGGACAAGCTTTTTTTCTTCAACAATACGGAGTGGCTGCGCGTGCGCTCTTCGAATGTGACGCAGTACTACATCCCGACGCCGCAATTCATTGCCGCCTCGAATCCCAATACCCAAGCGTTTTTCAAGCAGTTTGGGGCCATCTCCGGCACATCCACGAATACTATTCTGACCTTGAGACAGCTCGGTCTGCCTCCAAGCCAGGGTGGAGTTACCTCGGCCTTTGCGACGGATCGGACCGCGCTTGAAGCTGCCCAGCCGAATGTCTTCAACGATGCTTTTCCGGTCTTGCAGCAGGTCAATGTCACGGTTCCGGCGGATGCAGGCGGAGGTGTTCCGACGAACACCTATAACATCGTTGGCCGGGTGGATTACAACCTGACCTCCGCCACGCAGATGTATGGACGTTACGTTCTGTTCAACGATGTGAGACCACTTGGCACGGGGAACGTAAGCCCGTACGCGGGGTATAGCACGGGGCAGACGACCAAGGCTCAGAACCTGGTATACGGGATCACGCATACGTTTTCGAGTCGCCTCACGTCGCAGTTTCAGGTCGGCCTGCTGCGCGTGAACATCAACCAGCCGCTGGGCGCAAATCCTGCGGGACCGACGCTGTTCATCAACTCCGGCGCGGCTCCGCTGATCGCCAACAATCCGCTGGTGTTCCCCGGGTATAGCGAGACGAACGCGGGGAATGGGCTGCCGTCGGGCGGACCTCAGAACAACATCGTCCTGAGTCCTGTCTTTACCTACGTCAGGGGCCGTCACACGCTGACCATTGGGGGTCAATACACTTATATCCGAGACAATCACACCTTTGCGATCTATGAGAATGCGCAGGAGTCGCTGGTGCAGACGGGCACCGGGGGAGCGCTGAGCAATTTTGTCGCCGGCACCTTCAACTACTTCCAGGCCAATCTCGATCCCCAAGGTAAGTTTCCCTGTGTGAAGGACCTTGTCACTGGTGTGGTGCAATCTGCTTCGGGCTGCCAGATTACAAGTCCGGTCAACCAACCGAACTTCAGCCGGTCCAATCGGTACCATGAAGGCGCGGGCTTTTTCAACGATAGCTGGAAGGCAACATCCCGGCTGACCCTCAACGCCGGTTTACGCTACGAGATCTACGGAACGCAGCATAACAAGAACTCGGCTCTGGATTCGAACTTCTACTTCGGCACCTCTGGATCGCTGCAGGACCGGATTCGGGCGGGCAAGATCCTGCGGGTGAACGATACGGCGCCGGCGGGTGTTCAGAATCCGGGCGGCCGGCTCTGGAATGTGAACAAGAAGCAGTTCGCGCCTCGCATCGGCTTCGCATACGACGTGAGCGGCAATGGGAAGACCAGTCTTCGCGGAGGGTACGGCATAAGCTACGAACGCAACTTCGGCAATGTGACCTATAACGTTGCCCTCAATCCTCCGTCGCAGCTCGCTATCAGCTTCACGAATATTGATCTCGGTGCGCCGATCCCGATCAGTACAGGTGTTCTGGGCTCCTTTTCCGGGGCCAGCGGGGTGACGAAGGCGATCCCGCCGGGAACGGTGCGCGCCGTTGATCCACGCATTAAGCCGGCGTACAGCCAGTTTTATACGCTTGCCCTTGAGCACCAGCTTGCCAGTTCCATCTCGATCGGTGCTTCGTATATTGGCACTCGAGGCGTTCACAACTACTCGATCGCCAACTACAACCGGTCCTACTACGGTCGGGTGTATGAGGGCGACGCGGCAAGATATGCTCCCTCTGGGGCCGTCAACACCAACCGCCTGAACCCGCAGTTCACCTCGATCAACGTTCGCGGCGCGGATGGAGACAGTTACTATAACGGCCTAAATACCTTTGTGCGCGCCTCCAACCTGTTCCACAGGGGGCTTACCGCAACGACGAACTACACCTACTCGCACTCGACCGACAACACCAGCTCGACTTTCACAGATGGGGCGGCAAACGCCGATGTGGGTGGAGTCGCGTACTTCGATCCGTACAATCACGGGCTCGATCACGGTAACTCTGACTTCGACCAGAAGCACCGCGTGTCGGTGGGCCTGATCTACCAGGTGCCTGACTTCCACACGACGGGCTTCACGAGAGCCGCGGTGGGAGGATGGGAGATTGGATCGATCTTTGCCGCCGCGACGGGAACGCCCTTTACGATGTACGACTGCGGTCTGTCGTCGGTCACAGCCTGCGCGCGAGCGACTTTTCTGCAGCAGCCGGCGTTCCAGAGAACGGGAAATTCCGTTCCGACGGGAACCGCGGACAACTTCGCGTACATCACGTTTCCGACCTACAGGATCAACGGTGCGCGCAATATAGCAGCGTATGGGGCGTATGCGGATCCAAGGGTTGGTTTCGCGGATCTGCCCACGATCGTGAACGGGGTGGACACCTTTCCGGGCATGAGCGCACGCAATACGTTCCGCGGTCCCGGGACGATGTCGTTCAACGCGAACGTGAACAAGAACATCAAGTTCACGGAGCGCTACAGTCTCCAGCTTCGTTTGGAGGCTTATAACGTCCTCAATCACGCCAACAGCTATCTGAATTTATCTGGAGCGAACGATGTTTCGGCTACTCCCTACGTGAGCATTTACAAGAACGGGACGCCACTCGGTTCGGCTACCCCCGGCAACCGCCAGCTCCAGCTTGCGGGTAAGTTTATTTTCTAACTCTCGTCTGCTGCGTCGGTTCGGCATCAAGTCAGACGACGGTAAAGGGTGTCCCTGCGCGGGACGCCCTTTTTTACGCGGGTTCCGGTTTGGTGCTGAGGGAGTTTGCGGGTGGCTGGTGGAGGGTTCTGTGGCGCGAAACTAACGATTGTCTCTCATGATTTCGACTTCGTTGCGATTTGACAAGGCTGTGTTCCGGGACCTAAGGTTGCCAGCGCAGTACAACTCAGCACGTACAAGAGAAGTTGGGACTATGACCATGACAAGAGAAATTTCAGGGAAGACGATCTCGCCGCGTGGACGGATCTTCGGGACACTGCTGCTCGGAATGGGTGCCCTGGGCACCGCGGCGGTTGCGCAACAGGGAGCCGCTCCAGCGGCACCGGACTTTGGACCGAACGTGCTGGTCTTCGACCCAAGCATGCCAACGAGTGAGATTCAGGCGACGGTGAACCGGATCGGCGCCCAGCAGGTGGGCAATCAGTTCGGGCCCGAGCGCTACGCGCTGCTGTTCAAGCCGGGCACGTATGGGACGGCTGCGACTCCGCTCAACTTTCAGGTGGGTTTCTACACCGAGGTTGCCGGCCTGGGCGCGCTGCCGGATGACGTAGCCGTAAATGGATCGATTTACGTGCACAACCAGTGCGACAACAACGGATGCACGGCGCTTGATAACTTCTGGCGATCGTTGTCAAACCTGGCGATCAACGTGACGACACCGAACTTCGGCTGCTACTCCGGCGAGTTCTGGGCTGTGTCGCAGGCGGCGCCGATGCGTCGGGTTCACATTACGGGGAACACGACGCTGATGGACTACTGCACTGGACCGTCGTATGCGAGCGGCGGCTTTATTGCCGACTCCCAGACGGGCAGCGTGGTCAACGGGTCGCAGCAGCAGTTTTATGTGAGGAACAGCACGATTGGACCCTGGTCAAACGCAGTCTGGAACCAGGTCTTCTCGGGTGTGCTGGGCGCGCCGTCGCAGACGTACCCGAACCCCGCATACACCGTGCTTCCGACAACGCCGATCAGCCGCGAGAAGCCGTTCCTCTATGTAGATGCGGCGGGCAACTACAACGTGTTTGCACCGGCTCCGCGGACGAGCTCCGCGGGAACGAGCTGGGCTACCGGTTTACCGGCCGGGCGCACGCTTCCGATCAGCAGCTTCTTCATTGCGAATCCGTCGACGTCGATCAGGGCAATCAATGCGGAGCTGGCCTCGGGTAAGAACCTAATTCTTACGCCGGGCGTTTACAAGTACAACGTATCCATTGATGTGAAGCGGGCGGATACGGTGGTTCTGGGTCTGGGATCGGCGACGCTGGTTCCGCAGAAGGGAACGGCCGGTCTGACGATTGCGGATGTGGATGGGGTGCAGGTGGCGGGGCTGATCGTGGATGCGGGTCCAGTCAATTCAGCTGCGCTGCTGGAGATTGGGAAGCCTAATGGAGCGAAGCCGAACAACGCAAGCAATCCGGTGACGCTGAATGATGTGTTCTTCCGGGTTGGAGGAGCTACGGTTGGCAGAGCAACGACGAGCCTTGAAGTGAACCACGACAATGTCATCCTGGACGATATCTGGGCGTGGCGGGCGGATCACGGGGCCGGCGCGAGTTGGACGGTGAACACGGCCGACCATGGGCTGGTGGTGAACGGCGACAATGTGACGGCGCTGGGCCTGGCGGTGGAGCACTACCAGAAGGAACAGGTGCTGTGGAACGGCAATGGTGGGGAGACCCTGTTCTACCAGAGCGAGCTGCCCTACGATGTGCCCAGCCAGAGCGCGTGGAAGGATGGAGCCGCGAACGGGTACCCTTCTTACGTGGTGGCAGACGGGGTGACGACGCACCAGGCGATTGGCCTGGGTGTCTACTCCTTCTTCAGCCAGGGGATCGACATCATCGAAGATAATGCGATCACTGTACCCACGGTGAGCGGCGTGACCGTGCGCGATGCAGGTACCGTGTTTCTGAACGGCAACGGACAGATCACGCATGTCGTCGATGGGGTAGGAGCGGCGGTGAACAAGAGCAACGCGGGCAAGCTGAGCCCGGTGGTTGTGTATCCGTAACTGTTACGAGCACAAACAGCGAGGGCGGCGCGGGATGCGCCGCCCTCGCTGTTTGTGTGGCAGATGAACTCCGGGGGATCGTTCGCGACCGAGGGGTGAGGGTTAGTTTCGAGCGATGGAGACGCCGCCGTTCACGGTCTGGAACTGCAGGGTTGCGCCGCCCTGTCCGAGGTTGGTGTCGAGGCGACTGCGGATGTTGCCCTGGACGGTGACGGGGAAGTTGACGGAGATGCCGCCGTTTACCGTCTCGGCGATGAGATGTGCGGAGTAGTGGTCGGGGGCTTTGATGGAGACACCGCCGTTGGTGGATTTCGCGACGAGGCCGCTTCCCTGCCATTGGCTTCCGGCGAGGGTGACATGGAGGCCGCCGTTGACGGTTGTGGCATGGACTTCGCCGGCGAGGTCCATGAGGGTGAGGCCGCCGTTGGTCGTATCGGCATGGATCGCGCCGTCGAGGTTGGTGAGCTCGATGCCGCCGTTTTCCGTGCGCAGATTAGCGGCGAGGTGGCGTGGGACGCGGAGACGATAGCTGACAGACCAACCGCCGTCGGACCAGCCGGAGAAGTGTGGGCCCTGGGCTTCGATGGCGCCGTCGGTGACGATCTTTATCTGGTGGAGGGTGGACTCGGCGTGCTCGCGGCTTGAGCCCTGCGCGACAACGCGCGCTTCGAAGGCGATGTCCTGGCGATCTTCGCCGACGACCTCGATGCCACCGTTGTTGCCGGAGACGTTGAGCTGCCCGTTCACGAGCGGGAGGGTGGTGCGACGCAGCTCGCAGGCGCGCGCGTGGTGGCCGAGGAAGGAGAAGCGATCGCCGGTGTTGCCGTCATCGGCGTTGCAGGGGCCCGTCGTGAAGGGCTGCTGCGCGTGGAGGTGCACGGTGAAGAGCAGGGCGACGGAACAACCGAGGGCGAAGCGACGCATGGATGTCTCCTGACAGGGATCCTGAAGATGGATACGCAGGGAAGGATGATCGGTTCCCTGGGACAGGCGGCGATCGAGTTCTTTGCGGGGCGCGAGGTTGGAGGGGAGCGGGCGTGAGGGCGGCTGGGACGGACCGAACTTGAGCCGCTAGGGCTGGAGGAGAGAGATGGCGGCGGCGGTGAGGGACTTGACGCCGGTGGCGAGGGTGGGTTCGGGGTCGGGTTCGAAGCGGCTAGTGTGGGGTCCGGGGAGCGGCTTGCCGGCGGCGGTGGCGGCGGCGAAGCTGGCGGGGTTGGCGGCGCCGAGGCGGAAGTAACAGGTGGGGATTTTGTTATCGAGGGAGAAGACGCCGACGTCTTCGGAGCCCATGACGGGATCGCCGGTAAAAACGTTCTTTTCCCCGAGGGTTTGGACGAGGGTGGAGTGGACGCGGGCGGTGAGGGCTGGGTCGTTGCGGAGGACGGGGGTGGACTCGGCTTCGAGGACGGTGACGGTGGGCAGCTTGTCGGGCGGGAGGCCGGCGGTGGTGCCGATGCCGAGGGCGATCTGGCGGATTCCGGCGAGGGTCGTGTCGCGGCTTTTGTCGGAGAAGGCCCGGGTTGTGAGCTCGAGCTTGACCTCGTTGGGGATGATGTTGCGCTTGGTGCCGCCGTGGATGTCGCCGACGGTGACGACGGAGGGGTTTTGGGGATCCTGCTCGCGGGAGACGATGGTTTGGAGGTCGACGATGAACATGGCGGCGAGGACGACCGGGTCGCGGCCGGCCTGCGGGTAGGCGCCATGGCCGCCGATGCCGTGGATGAGGACGTCGACAGAGGTGGAGGAGGCCATGGAGGGGCCACTGGTGAGGGCGACGGTTCCGGCGGCGCGGTCGGAGGTGTCGTGGAGGCCGATGATCAGGGTGGGTGTGCCGAAACGGTCGTAGAGGTGATCGGCGAGCATGGCTTTGGCGCCGTCGATGGTCTCTTCTGAGGGCTGGCCGACGATCATGAGGGTGCCGCGCCACTGGGATCGCGCGTGTGCGAGGGCCTGCGCGGCGCCGAGGAGGACGGTGGTGTGAATGTCGTGGCCGCAGGCGTGCATGACGCCGACGTCAATACCGGAGGCGTTCTTGGTGAGAACGTGCGAGGCGTAGGGGACACCGGTCTCCTCGATGATGGGGAGGGCGTCCATGTCGCCGCGGACGAGGAGGGTGGGGCCGTGGCCGTTTTTGAGCAGGCCGACGACGCCGAAGGCGTGGGCGCCGTCGGGGTAGAGACCGACGTGGTCGGTGACGATGTAGCCGGCGGTGCGGAGGGCTTCGGCGAGGGTGGCGGAGGTGTGGTCTTCGTGGTGGGAGAGCTCGGGGTGAGCGTGGAGTTGTTTGTAGGTGGTGACGAGGGTGGGGAGCTGTTGCTGCTCGAAGACGGCGAGAGGCTGACTGCCGGCGGGCTGGGGCGTCTGGGCGAGGGTGGCGGTGGTGCAGGCGCAGAGCAGGGCCAGAAGGCTGGACTTCAGCATGGGTGTGTCCTCGTAGGGTGGTATGGAATGTGGATGAGTCTATACGAGCGTTGATACCGATCTAAGCCGGAGGCGAGTTCCGAGCATTAGTGATCACTTCAGATGGAAAAGTGTGACTCGATCTTTGCAACTTATGTCCAATCAGTTCAGCTTCACTAAGGATATCGGTCTCTCGCAGTTTCGACCCATGCCGTCGTAACCATCCCAAGAAGTCTGTGAGTGAAGCATTTGATTTTGAGCGATTGCACGATCGACAACACGGCACGATGTTACCCAGCACGTACCCTAGCGTCGAATCAACCCGATCAATCCCGTTGTATGCGTGAATCAGCTCCGGTGTAGATCTTCCGCCTCGTCGCCCTTTCATGCGATTACTGCCGATCATCCCGCAGTATAGGCACGGAAGAGAACAAATGATGCGAAGTTGAGCGTTCGAAAGAGGCATCGTAAGACCGCGCTTTCGAGCGTTGTTTTCTATTTGCAATCGAATCCGTATCCAAATGGAATCGGGGTTTTTCTGTGTATTTTGCAGCCACAAGAAGTTGTATTCCGGCACCTTAGAACGTGGTTGATAACTACCAGTTCCTTGCCGCAATCACAGCGTACTGCAGAAGTTGCTTGTAGAAATCCTTTGGGGCCCATCCGCCCCGGAGCGGTGCCGAGGACGATGAGCGCTCCAAATCTTCCCCCTACCGCAAGGCGCTTCTGCGTAGACGCTTCGAGGGCCAGTTCGCGAAACGCACGCCGGACTGGGCCGATAGTTTTTTCAAGCGCAACGGCTATCTCAGTCACGAACTTACCTTCACCATGAAGTTGAATGATCTCTTGCTTCTCAACTTCGGTGAATTCTGCTTTATAGGGTGCTCGGTATCGTCGAGGCAACTCTGAGGTACCAAGACGAAGCCTCTTCAATTGGTTGTAAACGGTGGGCTGAGACACACCAAGCTGATCAGCGATCTCACTCGTGGAGTATTGACGCGTGTTATACAGCCTCAAGATCTCGGCCGTGCGCTGCTCGCTAGCTCCCACGCTTTTCTTCACAATCTTTCCTGTTCACCGAATTAGCTACTCCTTGATGGAGACGCCGAGGGCTTTCATTTTTCGGTAGAGATGGGAGCGTTCGAGGCCCAGGGATTCGGCGGCTCGGGTGATGTTGCCGTGGTGTTCGTCGATTTTCTTGAGGATGTAGTCGCGTTCGTAGGCTTCGCGGGCTTCGACCAGGGTGGGGGAGTCTTCGGCGTGGAGGCTGCGGAGGCGGTGGGTGTCGGATGTCCGAGGCTCGCCGGACCTCCAGCTGCTGTCGGCTACTCTTCCGTTTGCCTCGCCGGCTCGGCTGAGGGTGGGGTCGCTTCCCTTCCCGGCTTCGTTGGACTTACTACCCTCGCTGCCTCTGGCTTCGGGGCGGGTGAGGTCGGCGAGGTTGGAGGGGCGGTCGCGGTGGGTTTCGCGGAAGACGAGCATGGGGAGTTGGCGGCGCTCGATGCGCTGGGTCTTGGGGTTGAGGATGAGGACGCGTTCGACGAGGTTGCGGAGTTCGCGGACGTTGCCGGGCCAGTTGTACTGGCGGAGGGCGGAGAGGGCGTCCTCGGTGATATCGACGTGCTTGCGGCCGTACTGCTGGCCGAACTCGGCGAGGAACTCGCGCACGAGGAGGGGGATATCTTCCTTGCGGTCGCGGAGGGGAGGGACGTAGAAGGGGATGACGTTGAGGCGGTAGAAGAGGTCTTCGCGGAAGTTGCCGCGGGCGATCTCTTCTTCGAGGTCCTTGTTGGTGGCGGCGATGACGCGGACGTCGACGTGGACGGGGTGGGTGGCGCCGACGGGGAGGAAGCGCTGTTCGTCGAGGGCTCGGAGGACCTTGGCCTGGGTCTTGAGGCTCATGTCGCCGACCTCGTCGAGGAAGAGGGTTCCGCCGTCAGCGCGCTCGAAGGTGCCGCGCTTTTCGGGGGGGGCGGAGGCACCGGAGGGGGAGGCTCCGTGGCGGTAGCCGAAGAGTTCGGAGTCGATGTAGTCCTCGGGGATGGCCGCGCAGTTGAGTTCGACGAAGGGGCGGTCTTTGCGGAGAGATTCGGCGTGCATGGCGCGGCCGATGAGCTCCTTTCCGGTGCCGGACTCGCCGAAGATGAGGACGCGGCCGTTGGTGGGGGCCATGAGCTTGATCTGCTGGCGGAGGGCCTTGGTGGAGATGCTGGCGCCGGTGATGGAGGCGCGGGCGGTGAGCTGGCGGTTGAACTCGGCGTTGTCTTCGCGGAGGCGGCGGGCTTGGGTGGCGTTGTTGAGGACGATCAGGGTTCGGTCGAGGGAGAGGGGTTTTTCGAGGAAGTCGTAGGCGCCGAGTTTGGTGGCGCGGACGGCGGCCTCGATGGTGCCGTGGCCGGAGATGATGATGACCTCGGGGATGCGGTCGGGCGGGAGTTGGCGGATGTCGGCGAGGGTGTCGAGGCCGTCGCGGTCGGGGAGCCAGATGTCCAGAAGCACCACATCGTACGAGGCATCCTTGATGAGCTCGAGGGCTTCGGTGGCGGTGGCGGCGGTGGTGACGGTGTAACCCTCGTCGGTGAGGATGGAGGAGAGGGAGTCGCGGATGTCGGCTTCGTCATCGACGATGAGGACGTGGTTCATAAGTCTGAGATCGCCCTCCGTGCGGTCTGGGGAGGTACCCCTCCCCCCCGTACTTTTAGCTCAAAGTCTTCCATCGAGGTGGGTTAAGAAAGGGGTACCCGTATGTAGGTCTGCCCCTTCGAGCGATTGGCTTTAATGTCGCTACTTCCATTCTAGTGTTTCGGTGGGGTAACTACGCCACGGCGGTTGCCTTAACGGTGAGGCAACGGCAATGGCGAGAAGCAGGTGCTCCGCTTCGCGAAGGATGACACAGACAGAAAGGCAAGACACAGAAAGCAGAGACACAAAAAGCAGGGACACAAAAAGCCGAAACAAAGAGCAAAGACCAAAAAGCAACGGACAAAAGGGCTGCTCAGAGTGACAGGGCTTGGGTGGAGGCGCGCTCGACGGGATCGAGGTCGGGGTCGGAGTCGGTGGGGGGGTTGGCGGGGCGGAGCTCGACGATGAAGCGGGCTCCGGCGGGGTGGTTCTTTTCGGCGCGGATGGTGCCGCCGTGTTCCCCGATGATTTTGGAGGCGATGGCGAGGCCGAGGCCGGTGCCACGCTGTTTGGTGGAGAAGTAGGGGAGGAAGAGGCGTTCGCGCATGTCGTCGGTGAGGCCGGCGCCGGTGTCGGCGACGGTGAGCTCGATGAGGTTGGAGTCGAGGAGGGCGGTGGTGACGTGGAGCTCGCGAAGGAGGGAGGTTTGCATGGCCTCGGCGGCGTTGTCGATGAGGTTGGAGAGGGCGCGTTTGAGGGCTTCGGGATCGGCGAGGACGAGGGGGAGGTTGGGCATCATGTCGCGGACCAGGCGGATGCCCTGGAGGCGGCCGGCGAAGAGGGCGAGGGAGTTTTCGACGATGGCGTTGAGGTCGGCGGGGCGGGGGTGGGCGGTGGGGAACTCGGCGAGGGCGGAGAACTGGTCTACCAGGGACCTCATACTCTGGACTGAGCTTGAGATGGTCTCGGCGCAGCGGCGGATGGTGCTGACGGAGGGCGAGTCAATCGAGTGGGCGGCGAGGGTGGCGGCGAGGCGATCGATGTGGCGGAGGGTCTGCTCGGCGGAGAGGGAGATGGGAGTGAGGGGGTTCTTGATCTCGTGGGCGACGCGGCGGGCGACCTCCTTCCAGGCGGATTGCTTCTGGGCGCGAAGGAGCTCGGTGGCGTTTTCGAGGACGAGGACGTAGCCGAGGTGGTCGCGGCGGCCCGGGCTGGACGGGGCGCGGTGGCTGCCGGGTGAGGAGGTGCTTTCGAGGAGGGCGACGGTGGCGAGGAGGTTGGTGAGACCGCCGTTGCCGTTGGTGGCGGGGAGCTCGATCTCGGAGGCGGCGGAGCCCATGCGGTGGGAGCGACGGATGAGGCGGTCGACGGCCTCGGCGACCTCGGGGGGGAGGACGTCGTCGATGGCGCGGCCGAAGAAGGGCTGCTGGCCGCCGGGGTCCATCATCTCGGAGAGGGCGCGGTTGGTGGTGAGGATGCGGCGATCGGGGGAGAGGGTGGCGACGCCGTTGGGGATGGTCTCGAGCATAGTTTCGAGTTCGGTGCGGCGGGCTTCAAGGGCGATGTTGGCGGCAGAGAGCTGGAGGTTGGACTCGCCGACGGCGCGGCGGGAGTTTTCGAGATCGGCGGCCATGCGGTTGAAGGAGAGGACGAGCTCGCCGAGCTCTTCGGTGGCGGAGGGGGCGACGCGGTGGGCGTAGTCGCCGGCGGCGATGAGGTCCATGGCGTCGGCGAGGGCTTCGACGGGCTTGGTGACCTGCTTGGAGAGATGAAGGGCGAGCCAGGTGCAGGCGAAGAGGGCCAGGCCGGTCATCATGAGGAGGACGGTGGTGTAGAGGTTGCGGATCTGGCGGCGGGAGCGGAAGAGGGTCCAGTAGGCGTCGGTGGCGGCGTGCAGGCGGGCCATGGTGGCGGACATGCCGAAGGGGACGGGGAGGCCGACGACGACGGTTCCGCCTTGCTTGAGGGCGGCGGTTCCGAGGGCGTAGTCGGCGGCGCCGATGGAGAAGATGGGGCCGTCGTTGCGCTGCGCGGCGGCGAGGATAGCGGCGTCGATGGACTTGCCGGGGACCTGCTGGGCGGTGTGGTTGGGTGGGGAGGTGCGGCGGGGGTCTTCGGGGGAGGGGGTGGAGGTGTTGTCGAGGGCCTCGGGGAGATCGGGGATCCAGGTCTTGAGCTCGACGCCGGTGGGGGTGGACTGGGGCAGCTGGAAGCCGGCGACGGCGCGGCCGTTGCGGTAGACGACGGCGAAGCCGTTCTGGAGGGTGATCTCGTGGCGGCGGAGGACGGTGTTGGTGGTGGCGCGGGCATCGGGGGCAGGGGCGCGGGGGGCGGCAGGGTGCGGCTTGTTGTTTGCCTGCGTGTGGGCCGGAGTGCGGGAGTGGCCTCCGGCGTGGGTGTGGGTGGGCGGATGGGGCTGGGGACGGGAGATGGATGCGGGTGGAGGTGTGCGGGGAGGGAGGGTGGGTGGGGGGAGTTCGGTGGCGATGGACTCGGCTTCGACGCGGGCGTTGGCGGTGGTGTACTGGGCGAGTTCGAGGGCCATGCGGTTGGAGTCGTCGCGCATCTGGTTGACGGGCTGGGAGAACCAGCGGTCGACGGCGCGGTTCATGAGGAGGTAGGAGAAGGCGAACATGAAGACGAGGGGGAGGATGGAGACGAGGACCGCTCCCCAGAGCATGCGGGTGCGGAGGCGGGCGCCGAGGACGCGGGAGCGCTGGTCGGCGTAGATCTTGAGGACGTTGCGGACGAGCAGGATGAGGGCGGCGACGAAGAGGAGAAAGGCGACGGCGGAGAGGCCGGTAAAGACGAAGGTTTGGACGATGTTGGAGGGGCTGAGGAAGTTGAGGCGGAAGGCGTTGAGGGTGGCGAGGGCGGCGAAGAGGAGGAGGAAGGCGGTGGCGAGGGCGATGAGGAGGAGCTTGCGCCGGTTTGGGGTGGGGGTCATCGCTCGGCTCGGCCTCTCAAGGGTTGGACGGAACTTGAGGGGATTATAGGTTGGTGGGCGGGATGGCGGAGCGGAGGTGGCGGGCTCGGGCAGGATTGGCGACGGTAAGCGCGTTTGTAATCACTTTTACCCCGAATACCTGCTCATGGAACTTCCTAAGAGCTAATGACGTACTCACGTTAGATTCCACATCGAGCGTGAACCATGAAACCTCTGCTTCAGAAAGTTCTTCTGGGATATGCGTCGTTGTCGAGCACGGCTCTGCTCGGACTCGTTCTTCTTGGGGCGAAACATCAGAAGACTGCGGCTTTCGACGAAATACAGGTCCAGCGCATCAATGTCGTCGAACCCGATGGGACCACGAGAATGGTCCTCTCCAGCAAAAGCCGACTGCCACCAGTGGTCATTCAAGGCAAAGAACATCCGGAGATGGGAGAGTCTCGTCCTCAAGCTGGGCTGATCTTCTATAACGACGAAGGAACTGAAAATGGAGGCCTCATTTTCGGAGGAAGAAAGAACGAAAAGGGCGAAATTATTGATTCTGGTGGAAGCCTTTCTTTCGACAAGTATGGCGCCGGTCAGATTATGCAACTCGCCGGAATCGATGACAAAGACGACCGATTTGCCGGGCTTGGAATCAACGACGGCAAACGAAGAGTTTGGATTGGCCGGGAGGGGGAAGGAGTGGCCAGCGTGGCTCTCTCAGGTGCAGATGGAAAGAAACGCATTGTCATGAAGGTCGCCCCAGATGGGACGCCCAGTCTGGCCTTTTATGACGTCAACGGCCACATCATCCAAGAGCTGGCACCGAAGAACTGATGCTTTGTGTTCAGGCCACCTAGGTAACGAGGAATCGGCTTCTCGTGAGCGATCGTGGCGAGTGCGCCTGTTTTTGACCGGTGGGAGCTGGTCGAGTTTAGAGGAGGTCGGCTACGGGCTTCCAGTCGCGCTGCTGGGCCTGGGCTACGGCCTGGTAGGTGAGTTGGCCGTTGAAGGTGTTGACGCCTTCGGCGATGCCGGGGTCGTCGTGGATGGCGGCTTTGGCGCCGAGGCGGGCGAGCTTCATGACGTAGGGGAAGGTGGCGTTGGTGAGGGCGAGGGTGGAGGTGTTGGGGACGGCGGCGGGCATGTTGGTGACGCAGTAGTGGACGACGCCGGAGACCTCGAAGGAGG
>JAABUQ010004979.1_pt1 | contig 21870 bp, 27 predicted proteins | sample 5560001 | NCBI WGS metagenome assembly JAABUQ01 (sample SAMN10711888, study PRJNA513371) | rock metagenome | isolation source: Antarctica rocks | place: Antarctica: Victoria Land, Finger Mt nord | collected 2015-12-18 | reverse complement strand
GCAAGGGCTGCGCTCCAGCCATCCCCAGAAACAACAAAATCCCTCTACCAAAGCCTGTCTACAAACTATTGAAGTGGTCACCTTTTACTCCGCCGCAGTGGGAAACTTTCCCTCCGCCCTTGACAGAGGACACCTTGGGTGTCATTGTGACGATTTTCGAAGAGGTCTTGATGTGTTTCATTGTGGTGGTTTAGATTCGTACAGGGCTAAGGTTTCTTGGCCCTTGACTTGCGTGCTTTTACGCCTTTCATGGCAGTCGCCCGGTCAAGAGTAGATTAGCTCAGGGGGTAAGCTAATACAAGAGAAATCTATAGAATTTTTTCTGCAAACCGGGTAAGCTGACACTTAGACAGTCAGCATGTCCGAACTATCCCCAGAAGCGCTTGAATACTTCAAATCACAAGGCCAGAAGGGCGGCAAAAAGTCGGCCAAAAGTCTGTCGGAGGACCAACGGATCGAGCGAGCAAGAAAGGCAGCGGCTAAGAGTGCGGAGGTGAGAGCTGAGAAGGCGGCCTCGCGGAAGAAGGCGGCAGTTAAAAGAATTGGTCGTCACAGCTAGACGAGCCGGTCTAGCTATTTCCGACGGAAGCTAGGAACCTCTTTCGGGCGCTCCGATAGAGCCCCCACGTGCGAAGTGGTCCCTTGTGTATCAATATGCAGGTGAGGAATGCTCTCTAGATCGACAGCGGTTCCTTCTCTGCCCGTAACGCACCCTAAGGCTCGAGATGCGGACCGAAAGAGGGAAGCCACTCGGGAGCTTCAGGAGGCGGTTCGCCTTGATCCAACGTATAGCGGCCCCCCTTACAACCACGTCGCCCCAGGAACAGCTTGGACACGCCCGGTTTTACGGTGATATCCTTCCGGGACGATGTTGCGCACCATTCTAATTCTGTTTGTGGTGATCGGTGTTGTGGTGTTTCTAGCCGGTCGTTTGAAATTCCCAGGGAACGAGAGCGGACGCGGTACAAGTCCAGAATCAGAGACGGCTAACGTCCCGGAGAGGGTCGCTCCTGCCGCAACGCCGGTGCGGTTCTCTATGGGCGACACAGTGAAAGTAGGCTACTGGACTTACCGTTGCAACAGGGCCGGTCGGGTGCCGTTTGTCGGCCATTCGCAGTATGATTTGGAGCGAGCGGACGCCACTTTTATAGCGGTGGATCTGACCATCGAAAACAATGACCGCACACCGAGCACGTTTCCTCCCCCGAAGCTGATTGACTCTGAGGGGCGGGAATACGAGGAGAGCTCCAAGGCATTTATGCTGGAGGGCGCTTTTAATATTTGGAAGAAGCTAAATCCGGACGTGAGCAGCCGTGGGCTGATCCTCTTTGACGTGCCCGATGGGCGGAAGTACACCCTCGTGTTATCGGGCGGCTTTCGTTCGAGACAGACCGCGCTTATTGACCTCATGGCAGCCGAGCAACCGCCTGTGGGCGCGCCGCTGCCAGACCGCCCGCCCGCAGATAGCAACCCATTGCCAGAGGCTCAACCGCAGTAGAAACGCTGCGGACTTTGGTTAACTCTAAGCACGTTGCAGAACTCAGTTAAGCTCTCTAGAATCAATTGTCCGGCTATTTCCCAAGTTGGACGTCGCGGGTTCGATCCCCGTCTCCCGGTCGCCCACCATGGAACTCCAGCACTTTGTGCGGCTCGATCCCCAGCACTTCCAAGAACGCCTCCACAACGGGAGCCTGGCGCGAAGTGCAGCTAGTCTGTTCTGATAGTTCTAATGCTTGAGAGAGCGCTACGACGTCAGCTAAACTGCCATGCTCGTAGAACGCTTCCATGTGGGACCGAAGGTGCTCCACGTATATCCGCCGTAGGAGTTCCGAGCCCGGCCCTTCGTGCTGAATGCGGTGTTCGGTGTTTTCCGTCTGCGCTTGCAGAGACATGTGTGGCCGTTGCCCTCTGATACGACACGGTTCTGAAATCAAACCTCAATGACTGGCTTGGTGCCCTGTGTCTGGCTTGAACTCAGCGCTTTCTGCTGCGCGAGATCGGATCTTCTCCATCTTCTTCTCGAGCAATTCGAATAGCTGGTTGTTGGTAGTGACGGTGTGCTTATGCTCGGCAATGATTTTGAAATCGGCGTAAGCATTTCGCCAGGCTTGCGGATAGTGCTGATGTGCTTTCGTATATTCCAAGTTCCAGATATCCTCGAGCCAAGTGGATTGGTTCAGATCGGTGCGAGAGCAACTGAGGTGCCGATCGCCCCAAAGCAATCCGGTGTATTGCTCGGGAGTCTTTGAAATGTAAGCCGAAGTATGGATTACGCCTTGCGGCCTTCCCAACAGCGGATGCCCCGAAGTCCCCTGGCTTAGCGCCGCAGCAAATAAGCAGAAATCGAATAGGAGTTTTTGGCCGGTCCCGCCGGTGCCTCCATACAGTGGCACGCTGTTAAGCAGTAGATCTACACGGTAACCAGTTGCGTCACGTCGGCCGAACACGCATGTGCAATGCATATCTAGGGGAGGCAGAACGAACACTAGCTCCTCGTAATGCCTGCCATCACCCCATTTGAGCTGGTCGAGCGTAATGGCCTTCAGCATCTGCCAGGGTTCGCTGAATACGGGTGGCATCCCGAACCGATGCTCTGATCCTTCTAGCAGCCAACGGCGGTTTACCCCGAACAACTCACAGATGCGGTCCGCGTCAGTAAATGAAAGCGGTCGGTCGCTTCGTAATAATTCATCGAGCGGGGCGGTACTGTCGAAGCCTAGACACTCCGCAACGCGAGCGATGGTGGGCGTCGGCTTGAGATAATAGGACTTGCAATCACTGAGTTGCATAAGTAGATCGCGCAAACGCATCGCGATGGCGAGGGTCACGTTCTCCCCAGAGCCATACTCTCGCACGAGTTTTTCCAGTAGATATTCCTGTCGGGATCGTCTCTGACGCTTCGCCGCCGCGTCAATTGCTGCAACCGTCTCATCAGGGACATCTCGAAGGTTGAACACTGCCATACCGGAATGGTATCACTTTTTGGTATCACGTTGGGTACTCTGTTCTACAATGGACAAAACCTTCCAACGTCAATCCCATGCTCGATGATTAAGAAACCAGTGTGTTCTAGATGACTATCGACGGTGGAAGATCCCCTCGGTTGCGGCATTCACCCCACTCGCCGGGCGTGTGCCTCGGGAGCATTCGCATAAAGCGAAGCTCCAATTTCAACTCCAGGCGAAGACATGCAGAAGCCAACAAAATCGAATCGGCGGCCCTGCTGGCCGAGGCGAGGAAGGCGATCAGGGAACTGAGCCAGGTGCGCTTAGGGCGTGTGCCGTCTGGCTGGGCGAAGCGGGGTGAACACCTTCATCCTTGCGTAACGCCAGCCCATCCAACGATCTTGAACGAATTCGGGGCGCGTCTCGCCTGAATTATCTTTACGGGGCATTCATACGATCGGACGATTTCGCTCAGATGAGACGGAGCCACCGTGCAACGAATTCCGAGAATCACTTCCGCCAGCCTCATTCCCTCATCGAAGTATTGAAAATAGGCTCCACCTTCAAGTGTCTCCAGGTTCGTGATGATACGCGCCTCTGACTCGTAGGACCATCCGTCCATTTTCGTGCTGACTATTGCCCTGGTAACCGGGGCGAATCGCGCCACCATTGGATCATCAATTCGCAGCCTGCCGGGCACTGCTTTCTCATAAATATCCTTTACTAAGTCCTCGTCTCCTACGATCTGGGGTCTCGCAACGTAGTTCACGTCCCAAACAGAGTTCACCTGTACGTCAAGTCCTAGACATATACCTCGATGGCTGTCGGCATAATGGCCCCAAAGCACCGGGTTCGACCACGACGTACTGCAGCAGATTAGCCCGTTCCGCTGCTGGAATGGTTAATCATCCATCCGGACAACAAGTCGTCGGGGAGGCGCGCCCCGAATAATTCAAACGGATCGTTCAGCTCATCGAATTGTGAAATTTTCACCCGCTTTCGATGGACATCATCCAGCGCCCAGTGCGCAGACAGGAAATGATACACGCGGCGCATCTTGCGGTCGCTGTTCTCGCTTTCCAACTTTGGACCATCCACGGTTACACGGGCAACTTTCTAGGCGTTAATTTATCGCAGGGCCTCGCGGCAATGATCGAAGTACGAGCACGCTTTGCACCTGGCGCGATGATCATGACTCCGCCGCGGCTTCGCGTTCTGGCTCTTCGCTTCTCGCACCTCTCTGATCACTTGCAGGATCCACGTCCGCATGCGGTCATCGAAGGGCACCGTCACCTTACGATCCGTGTAGCTCATGATCCCCTCCACAACTGTGCACTGAAAACGTTCTTCCAGCAGCAGGCAGTAAACAGCTAGCTGCGCGAGCTCGCGAGGATGCGGGCCGCGCCGCGGACAGCTAGCGTTCTTCAGCTCAACAGGAACATACCCCCGGCTATTGCGGATCACCCGATCCGGCCGCCCGGAGAGACCGTAACGCTCCGAGTAGATGTTCGGTTGGAGCAAATGCACCAGCTCGGCTCCGGATTCACTGGCGTCGATCGAGACGAGTTCGCCTGCTGGCAATGCCGCTTGTTTTGACGCCACAGCGGCGCGGCGTCTCGCCCATGCCGCCCATGCGAGGACGACAATGAGCGCTAGTGCTGCAAGAGCGAGTGCAATAGCCATAAAGCGATCAGTGACAGGAAGATGATGACTGCGATCCAGGCGACCACGGAAGCGTTCTTGGATTGCGCCTGGCGCTCGAGAGCAGCCGGGACCTGCTGGTCCTTCTGGTCCTGCCAGGTAACGCCGGCATTCATCCGAGATTGAGCTTCGTCGGTTACCGGGGTGTTCTGCCGCCTCAGGTACCAGGAGTGCCTGCAAAACACGTACTCCGCTACTTCGGAGGCGGTGACGATGGAAAGAGTTTGGTTCTGTATGCTGACATCATAGAGCACCTTCACTAGTGATCTCATTTCGAGAGATCACTTCGCGTTGGCCATTGAGCATGGACGATAAAAAGCTAACCACAACGCTACGAACTCTGCTTAAAATGTCGGCAGAAACAGAATGGGTCGAATTCAAAGAAGGCAACTGCAATCCTGAGGAAATTGGCGAGTATCTGTCAGCCTTGTCCAACTCAGCCGGGCTGCACGATGAGCCAGCAGCGTATCTAGTGTGGGGAGTACAAAATGCAACCCATCAGTTGGTGGGCACCGACTTTGCACCTCGTTCGACAAAAGTAAAGAATCAAGAACTTGAAAATTGGTTAGCATGCCTGTTGGAGCCCCGGATCAATTTCACTATAAGCGAGTTTAGCGTCAACGGGAAGGGTGTGGTCATGTTCGAGATACAGCCGTGTGAGCACACTCCCGTTCGCTGGAAGGAGACCGCCTACATTCGTGTGGGTACTTACAAGAAAAAGCTCAGAGATCATCCTGAAAAGGAACGTGCGCTATGGTTGCGCTCTTCCAGATTGACCTTTGAGTCACTGATCGCCGCTCGTGACGTAAGCTCCGAAGACACACTGGCTATGATCGATTACCCATCGTACTTCGAGATGAGTGGCCAGTCTGTTCCTTCGAGCCGGAGCTCGATCCTTGAACGTTTGCAGCAGGAGAAGATAATCCAGCCTTCCGCTACACGCGCATGGTGGGACATCACAAATCTTGGAGCTCTGTTGTTTGCTCGTAAGCTGACGGATTTTCCTGCTCTAGCACGGAAGGCCGTTCGGGTTATTGTTTATCGGGGCAAGGATCGTACTCAAACCATGAAGGAAAACAGCGTCCCCCGTGGTTACGCCGCCGGCTTTGAGGAACTAGTTAGCTACATCAATAATCAACTGCCCTCAAACGAAGAAATTGGGTCGGTCTTTCGGCACGATGTGCGCATGTATCCGGAAATCGCGATTCGTGAACTGGTTGCCAACGCGATCGTACACCAAGATCTCACCATCAACGGAGTAAGTCCGATGGTGGAGATCTTTCCAGATCGTGTGGAGATCACGAATCCGGGAAAGCCCTTGATCGAGCCACTTCGATTTATCGACGAGCCCCCTCAATCAAGAAACGAGGACATGGCCGCCCTGTTGCGGCGATTAAAGATCTGTGAGGAACGCGGAAGTGGAATTGATAAAGTCGTGCTTAGCATTGAAATCTACCAGCTACCCGCGCCCGAGTTCCGGGTGAATGGACATACAATCAGTACCCTGTTCGCATATCGCCGACTCAACGAAATGGGCCGCGTCGACAAGGTCCGTGCGTGTTATCAACACGCGTGCTTACGTTACGTGTCCAGGGAGATTATGACCAACGCAAGCTTTCGGAAGCGCTTGGGAATTGAAGATCAGAATTACGCCATCGCGTCGAGAATTATAGCGGATGCAATTGAGGAGGGACTGGTGAAGCCTCGCGATCCTGACAACACCTCCCGCAAGCATGCCAGTTATGTTCCCTTCTGGGCCTGATCTTATGTGATGGTTATGTGATGAATTTGGCACAGCGGCGTCCACCGAAGGTGTTAGACAAATGCAAGTCATTTATTATCATCCACATGCGGCCGGATGATTGGGCAACGCTTATGTGATTTTAAAAAACATTCCCTATCATGTCTGTTTTGCAATTGGCCTTAGGTTTCAAAGGCGATCGCGCGCCTCACATCCTCCCCCGCCTGCGGCAAGCAGGCACATTGATGAGATCCACAACTCAAGAGCGCCAAAACATGAAATGCGAGCCCTTGTGCGCGCTAGGGGCAGAGGCCCCTTAGTGTTTTGGGTCTCGTCACGCGGACATCGCCGGTTCTAACTCACGCTCGGTGCCCTGTAAGCGTCCCTCGTCCGGATAGACCGCTTCGGTTTGATAGCGTGATCGCTCATCGCAGCCCCGCAAACGAATGGCGTTGGTCACTTTGCGTTTACCGTCTTTTCGATCCACTTGGATAACCAAGCGAATTGCATCTGCAATCTGTCGGCGGATGGCATCGATCGGTAAGCGCACCCGGGACTGGAGAACACAGGACTCCAAACGATTGAGCGCCAGGAGGGGGCTGTTGGCATGAATTGTGCTCATGGAGCCACCGTGCCCCGAATTCATCGCCTGCAGCAGGTCGTACGCTTCCCCTGAGCGGATCTCGCCGACAATGATGTGGTCTGGTCGATGGCGTAACGTTGCCTTCAAGAGATGCCGGATGGTGACGGCGGGTCCAACGTCCGTTTTGGGCCTGGCTTCAAAGCGCAGGCAGTGCGGAGCGTTGATTTGAATCTCCTTTGTGTCTTCGATCACAACAATGCGGCTGTTTTGTGGCAGTAGCGAGGCGCACGCATTGAGCAACGTCGTCTTACCCGAGCTGGTGCCCCCGCTAATTAGAACGTTGTCGTCCCGCTCGAGAGTCTTCGCTATGAGGTCGACAACCTCGAGAGGCAGTGATCCTGAATCGATCAGATCTTGCAGCGTCAAGCGTCGCTTCGGGAATTTCCTGATGGTGAGTGCCGGCCCGTCCGGAGAGCACGGCGGCAGCATGGCGGCCACCCGTGAGCCATCGGCGAGACGCCCGTCCAGCATGGGCTCTAGTTCGTCGCATTCCTTGCCGAGCTCGTGCGCGATGATTTCGATGGTTGTGCACAGCCGCCGCTGCGGAATCGTAACTAGCAGCGGGACCAGTTCACCCGAGCGTTCGATGAAATGGAGCTCGCTGGGGTTCAGCATGATCTCGCTTACTGCATCGTCATCAAGACACGCGGCAATTTCCGGGAGAGCCGATCGAATGAACTCCAGGTTAGAAGCCATAGCTAATGCTCTTTTTCTGCTGCCGAATCTCGACAGCCTTCTCGCGATAACCTTTCACTTCATCTGGATGAAGCGCCTGCGATTTATCGGTCTGCCGTTTGAGAGCTTGTGGTAATTGCTCGATGCTATCGGTGTAGATCTGCACATCGTGCCGGGCGCGCGAAATGGCGACATAGGCGAGCCGCTGGTCCACCAGACTCCGTACGCGCGTATCAGAAGTGCTGATCTGCACAATGACCTTGTCGACCGTAGCGCCCTGCGCGGAATAACTCGTAACCGCATAGCCGTGATCCAGATGCTTCATCTGTTTCAGGTTGAACTTAACCCGGTGATTATCATCGAGACGCATCACTGCGTTGCCCGCAGGATCCAGATATTCGAGCGTTCCTACTTGTCTGTTGGCCAGGCCCTTTTCTTTCCAGGGCGCCGTCAATTGCACTCGCTCGCCTTCCGCGTATTGGCGCCGCTGGCGTTCATAGACCTGCACTCCGTAGGCCCGGTCTGGTTGGTAACTCTTGATTGACCCTGAAGCCGTGCGGACTGTTAGCGTATTCGTGTTCGCGTCGACCGCGCGCACGTCGAGATACTCACCCTTCGCAACGCCGATGGTTTTATTCGCCTTATGAAACTTAATCACGTCGCCCTCGTGATAGGCGGCCGCTACTTTGCGATCTTCTTTCGTCAGGTCATGCCGTGCCACGAGAATGTCCTGGCTGTACTGCGTGGTGCCGAGCCGCCCGGATTCCTGCAGCGCCTCACGGATCTTTCCATTCAGGAGCTTGCGGCACTCGTTGTCAGGCGAAACCACAAGCACCTTACCTTCGCTTTTGACGTAGTCCACGGCGATGGCTTCATAGCGGGCATTCTTATTCGAAACCTCGTGTACGCGCCCCTGCTCGACGAGATGGCGCACGGCCTGGCCGATCCGCCCTTCCGACAGGTGCGTCACAGCTTCAAGCAGCTTCGGGTCTTGCTGGCGGACGATCTGGCGCAGTGTTGTACTGGCCATACCTGCTTCACGGAGTTCAGCGAAGATGCGCCCGGCCTCGACGGATTGATGCTGGCGGGTGTCGCCTACGAAGAGAACGCGGTCCTCTTTTCGCAAGCCCGCCGCCAAATCGTAGACCTGTTTGGTACTCGCCAGGCTTGATTCGTCAACGATGTAATAGCGCGGCTTAGTGGCTTGTTCCTGCTTGGTCAGGTGCATCTGCAGGGTTGTGGCTTCGACGCCAGCCGCCGCCAGTTCCTTCGCCGCGCCGCTAGTCGGGGCCAGCCCGCGTACCTCGAAGCCGTGCTCTGCAAACGTCTTATTCAGTTCCCGAAGCGTTGAAGTCTTACCCGCGCCGGCAAAACCCTGGAACGCTCCGAATTGGTCCCGGCTGCTCGTGATGTGTTGCACGGCGGTCTGTTGCCCCTTGTTCAACTGCGGGAAACGCTCGGCAACGTCTTGCGCAGTCCATTTCTCCAGTTGCGGCTTCGTCTCCTTCGTCGCGATAATAGTTCGCACTAAGTCGCGCTCCATGCCGATGGTTTCGGTGGTCGTAAACCGTTCCCCCGGCGCGGTCGATCGTACGTGCGAAACCGCCTGCATCTCTGTGTTCTCTATCCGCGTTGCTACTTCTTTTTTGATGTCCTCAAACTGGACGGAGCCCTGGCGATGCCAGAGCGCCTCTCGATAGAGTTCGTAGGAATCGAAGACGGAAGTGCGTTCCGACAGCTTCTCTTTCGCGAAGCTGATCGCCTCCGCTGCCGACTTTGTGGCGTGTTCGGTCGAAATAAAGCGGCCTTGCCGCGAGAGCGACTCGGCTACGAGCTTGTCGGCCTGGCCGCCGAATTCTTGCTGGTGCGCACGGTGTGCAGCGTGTACTTCTTCGGGCGTCCAGTGAAGTTTAGCGTCACGGGCGCTGTGAGCGATCTTCTCCTCTGCCTTGCGGCCTTCAAGTCCGCGCTCCTCCATTTCGAGCTTGATTCGCTGGGATCGCTGACTTTCTGCGTCGAGATATTCCTTGGTGAATCCTTTAATTTCCGGGGCGTGGTTCTTACCTTCTGCGAGCTCATAGCCGAAGGATTTCAACCGGGCTGCTAGCTCGTTTTGGTAAACCGAGGTCATGAAGGACTGAATGCGAAAGATCTCGGCGGGCTGCATTGATCGAACTTGCCCGTCCTCGGTCCGCGTCATGTTGAACAAAACCACGTGGGTATGGAGATGCGGAGCCGGGTAACCCTTCTCCGGCCGGGCCGTGTCGTGTTCGAAAAGCGCCGCGGCCCACTTCCCCGTAGTTTGTGCGGCTCTATCACCGCCCATGCGGGCCTGCATGTATTCCTGGCCCGTCTCCAAAGCGGCTTTCACAGAAGCGTCGTGCGCCGTCCGGACGCGATCATCGTGTCCAGGGAGCGCAATGAGAGAGACGGTTTTCGGGGCGTTGAACGTGAGATCGAACCCGGCACGGTGCTCCATCTCCTTACCCGCCTGTGTGCGGATGGTGTCACGATATCCGACCCACTGTTGGCCCGTTGCCGGGTTCTGCCCTTGGGCCATTCGGTCAAAGTGCTCTTCCGAAACAGCTCCGACCAAGTCCAATTCTTGAGCAAATCTTCCGTGCCACTGCCCCTGCAGTTGCTTCCCCTGCGTGTAGTAGCTGTTCTCGGCGGCGGAGAGCTCGGACCGATAGTACGCCTGCGCCTTGCCCGCGCTGAGCGCTTTGGACATATGAACCATGGTTAAAGCTCAGCCCCGTACGACTGAGCGATGCCCAGCGTGGAGCCCAGCGCGAGCTGCTTTGCCGGTGGATCGTCCTCCGGCGCGCCAGGCGCTGCCCTGTGCGGCGTGCCGAGTGGCGGGTCATTCCAACGCGAACGAATGGGCGCCGGAAGGTACCCCTCGGCAATCTTCGTCTTCGAGAGAACCGCGAACTCGACCGGACAAACGATGTCCTCATAGCGAAAGTAGCCGTGCAAATCTTTCAGGCTCTGAATCTCTGAAGCCATGACCAGGCGCTCTTCCCGCTTCTCTGTCGAGTAGTTGTGCCCTCGTCCGCCTGACAAGAACTCATGCGCGGGACGGCTCTCCCGGACCCGTTCAATCTCGACGCTGCCAATGAGTCGGCTGGCCCATTCCGCGGCGTCCGACTCGCTGGTGCGCAGGATCACTTTGGTCTTCGCTTGCGAAAAAATCGTGTCCGCGTCTTTCCCGTAAATCGCCTCAAGCTGGCTCTTGCCGTGGAATCCAACAACAATCGAAAGCCCAGCTTTCCGGTTCTCCGTGACTGCAACCTTCAGTTGTGGCAAGTGCTGCAGCGATGCCAATTCGTCGAGAATCATCCACACAAACGGCAGATCTTTACGCTCACCCATCGAGATAATGCGGGCGATGAGCAGATCGATCCACATGGACTGCAAGGGCCGCAACGCTGCACGGCTATCCAATGTGTTCGTGACGAAGATGTTGCCGACGCGGTTCTGCACCCACTGCTTGACAGAGAAGCGCCGCGCTGCCGAGTCGGGAAGAAGTCGAAAGGCAGGCCCGGCGAGGTTAGCCGTGCCGATGATTCCTGATCGCTGGCCCGCTGAATCCTTCGTCAGGGTCCGCTCAAATTCAGTACCCTTCACGCGCTGGTCAATGAACGAATCGTTCGCCATCCACTCGCCCAACTGTCGCCCAGTGGGCTGGTAGTGAGAGACGAGAAAAGCGAAGAGCCCGGCTGCCTGGCGGATGAAGAACGGCTGATCGCCGGGCGACAGCGGGTATAAGCTTTGCCCCATCATGAGCCCTTCGGCTTCGTTGTCTGCCTCAATTTCTTCACCCGGGGACCAGTAAGGGAAGCGCAGATCGAGTGGGTTCAGCAGCCAATCGACGCCTTCCCGGTAGAACTCTTCCACCAGTTCTCTATGTGGATCGTGGACGATCACCGCATCCTCGCGCGATAGTGCTTGATGCAAGATGCCGCGCTGGTACATCGACTTCCCAGAGCCAATGTCACCCATAACTAAGGCGCTTTGTGCTTCATGCTTGCGGCGAATCTGGAGGGGGAAAACCTTCGAGCGGTTGTAGCGCATAACTTACTTCTTTAAAAACAGCGCGATGCCATCGCCTTGAATCTGCTTCGCCGCGGCTCTTGGGGAGAGCAGCCGCGGCCCCCTGATTTGCACGCCATGCCGGGCAATTTGCTCATGCCGCCAGTCGAGATAAATGCCGGCAGGCAAGAGTAAAACAAACGTGAAGCCGCCCATCCAAAGCGAAAAAGAGAACACAGAAAAGAGCGACCCGGGATAGATGCTCTCCCGGAGAAACTTCAGAATCCTGGCCGGTTCTGCCTTGCGGATCGGAACCAGAAAAGGCGCGTCGTAGCCGAGCGCCATGCCGTCTCTGGTGATAAAAAGATGCTGCGCGTCGGATTTGCCCTCGACACGGACCCACGGATCGACCGCTAGCAGTGGCCCTCGTGGAGTGTGAACTTCGATCACGGTTACGTTCTGCTTCAAGGGAATCTGCAGCCACAAATAGGTTCCGGCATAGAACTTTTGCAGGTCGGGAAGGCGGCTCGCTTGATACCAGACCGACGCGGCAAACGCGGCGCCAGCGAACAGCAACGCTATCAGAGCGTACAACGGATAGGCTCGCGGCCACACAACCCGCGGGGCGGAATTAAGCACGACTGCCCCCTACTTGACGGAGAAGCTCATCGACTTTGCGATCTTGAGCTTCCGCCGCGGCCTCTATCATTTTGGCGAAAGTCTCTCGGGTAAACGGAGAATCCTTCTCGTTGAGCTGGGCCAATAATCCACCGAAGAAAAGCTTGAGGAGTGCCTGCGTCTCACAGAGTTTCGCTAGCATTAACCGTTCCGATGACGTCACCTGTGTAGCGGAGAGCAGGACTGTCCGAGCGAAGCCAGCGGGCGACATCCCCCGACTTTCGGCTGCCGCGTGTATTCTTGCCTGCTCCTCTGGAGTGAAACTTCCGGTGATCGAGCAGCGACGTTGCGGAGAGACTTCTGTTAGTTTTGGCATTAGTAGAATCAACGGGTTGGCACTTACTGACAAAGGCTCTCAGTACTTACTGACACCTACAAGGGGTGTCCTATCACGATCTAAACCAACCGTCGCGAAGCGACGTTTCCCCCCGAGTCCGAAACGCCCCTTGGGAGACAGGAAAACCCCTCTTTGTTTCGGCCGTTCAGTCAACCAGCGAAGCATCGTTACAGACAATCCGGTGGGTGGTCTCTTTGCGGGCTCCACCGAGAATTGTTTTCCCTGAGAAACTCTTTCGAAGCCGTGCGAAGCCCAGAGTCCGACCGCTCCTATGACAAGGAACCCGGAGAGGACGACGGCGAGGATAATGGGGGCCAGCGCGAGGAATATTAATTTCTTCAGCATGGGAATATTCTTTGGAATTACGCGGCTGAATTCCATGGGGGATTCGTCTTTGGTCTGCCGACCTTCCGCTGGCTAGTTTCCTCCACGACAGGAAGCGCAGCGCTGGTTTTCTTCCAGGCGGAAAAGTCCTTATCCTTGGCGAAGACGTATTGCAATGCCTTGACCACAACGTGATCGGCATCCGAGTTTGCAAAGCGGCAGTATTGCTGCAGCTCCGATTTGACATCAGTCGGGAGCTTGTACGTCTCGCGGCTGAATCCGATTTTGCTCTGTGCTTCGAGTAGTGGCATGTTCTTTCTCCTTTGCTTGAATTACTGAAAACTCTTGTCGTCTTGAATTGCGGTGAGCATAATTCCCAAGGGGTTAATCGGAACGACTTCATTCGGAACCTTCTGGGCAAACACGAAGTGCAGGGTCACCTCGTGCTTCTCATCCGGCTTGACGGGGGAGCCGCTCGGTCCTAAGAATTGTTCCTGGAGAATGACCGTCACTTCATACGGCGCATGGTCCAGGTTGCGAACCAGAATATTGTCAACCGTGACCTTGACGTCGGGGTCCGCGCCCTGCAAGTATTTCGGCAGCCAGTGCGTTTGTTGATCGTAGGTGAGCTGCCGGTGAAAGAAATCCGGATCCATGAAGGCATAGGCTCGGGAATAACTCACTGGCAGCCGTGGGTCATGCGAGCGGCTGAAGAAGTAATTGCAGAACTGGAGCGTGAAATACTTCACCTCATTTGCCTGCGGTTTGTAATCCCACTCGTACCCGATAGGAACTGCTTTTCCGAGCGCATCACTGCGGACAATCAGGGGGCGCTGACTAGCGATCGTGTTGCCCAGCCGCGAAATTACAACGCCCTCGATGCAGGCAACTCCCGCAAAGCAGAGGAGAAGAAGCCGCAGAATATGATTCGTTGCCGTTGCCGCCCCGAAACTCGTAAAGAAAACCCCGAGCTGGCGGTCGATGTCTTGTTCTGGTATGCGTTGTGTGAGCACGTAATATCCTTTTAGAATCGAGAAATAAATGGCAGCAGTCCGCCATGCCCAGCCGAAGCGCCACCGCTGAAAACGTTGTCAATCCAAGCGGGAATGCGAACGGCTGTTAAGAACGTGGCCAGATTCAGGAGCATCATGGGAACGATCATTAACAGCATGTTTTCGAGCGTGTAATTGGTGCCCGCTACATCATCGAGAAACTTGAGCCAAGCTGCCGCCCAGATGAAAATAAAAGCCGAGGCCGCGACCTTGTAGAACGCAAATCGGATGAGCGTCCCGAGCCAGCCGTGAAAATACTGCCGAAACTGTGGGAACAGGAGAAAAGAAATGAAGAGCGGTCCGACAAGCTGCGTCAAGCCGTAGAAGAGAAACCCGAAGATCGTCACCAGAAACAGAATGGCTTCTAGGAATCCGAGGTTGAGAGTGATGAACCAATAAATGACAAGCTCCATCCCGGGAAGCAGGCTGGTAGGGCGCTGCATGTTCACCAGCACTTGACGGATCCGATCGAGCAAAAGATTGTAGGTGGAGACATCGATAAAACCGGAGATGTACCGGGCAATCTCTTTCGGAAGAAGTCCGAAACTCACTCCCACGCCCGGAATAGGCGTGGCGTAGTAATACAGCATGGTGTTGATGCCCGCAACCAGAAAAAGGAACCCGAGTATTGGCCAGGGATCAAGGATGACGTGGTGGTGGTGAAACAATTGGAACGCGAGCCGAATCATCAGCAGCGCGAACATCGTCCCCGCAAAGAAGGTCACAATATTCATTCCCAGATTCACAAGAAGTGGTGAGCCCGCAGCCATCAGCGCATCAATCTGCGCGGTGACGTAGGTCACCATGTCGATACTGCCGGTGTTGACTGGGATCGTGTTGTTCTGCTGCGCCCAACCAAGCGAACTCAGCAGTAATCTGACGAGGAGGAGCTTTCGTGTCATGAGGGTTAATACTTCTTGAAACTGTCGGCCATATTCCCGGGGAACACGCGGGACCCGGAGAGCGCTTTCCGAAACGCCTTATCCTGTTCTGCGTTGCGTTGCCGCTCCGCTTGCAAGAGACGCGTGAGTTCCGAGTCGCGCTGCTCGAAGCGGATCGTCACCACGCCCGCGCCGGCTGCCGCCGATAGCACGGAAACGAGAATGAATTTAATTGTGAGATTCATAAAGTGTTTCGCCTTTGAGTAGTTAGTAGTTCTTAAATGCGTCGGCCATGTTGCCCGGGAAGGCTCCGCTCGTTGACAGGGATTGCTGGATGCGGGTGTCCCGGTTGAGGCTTGCGACTCGCTCGTCGCGCCACAGCTTGTTGAGCGGAATATTGCTTTCGGCTAAACTGACCATCAGCGCTTGGTTGCTCTGCTGCATCCGCAAGTTCTGTACCGCGGCGCCGGAAATAACATTGAGCGTAGCCTCTTGCGTGTTGTCCGCATTCGACGTACTGGTCGCGAGAGTTTCGAGCGCCCTGATCGCTGAATCGGTGGTGACTTGATTGGCTCTGGCTATACCAATGGTTCGCATCGCCGTGAGCATGGCGCCGTCAGCAATACTCGCGCTGGCGAGGGCTGCTGCTACGCTCCCGCGCGCCGCCACCGCGCTCGGGTAGGCAGGATTCGCGCTAATCCCCTCCGTGGCGGTGACGAAGGACCGAAACACATCTCCCGAGCCGTTCATGGCCGACGCCCAGCCAGGGACCGCGCCGCTGTCATTGGGCGTGATGTTCTGCGTAATGAGATTCCCTATCCCTTTCCAGCCAGAGCGCGCCGTCTGAACCATCGTTGCGGCGCGCTGTCCCAGCGCTTCGACTTTCATAGTAGAGTCGAGGATCTTTTTCCCTTGGACGAGCGCCTCGATGGCCTTCGCGAACGAGCTGGCATCAAACACTGGGATTAGGGCGCGAGCCGTATCCGGGAAAAGTAAGATCCCAAGTCCAGCGGTGGCTAAGAGCGTAGTTGCTTGTTTTGTTCTGCGAGTCATTGTCGTTTTTGCCTTCCTATAAATTGCTGTCAACCAAGTGCTTTGCGTATTCGGGCAACAGCACGTCATCGGCGAGAATCAGTGAGACTCTCGTTCCTTCGCGAATCGTCAGTGTCGGGGGGCGATTCGAAAACTTGTCTAAGAGCCGTTCGGAGGTCTGCCCCATCGATTGGGTGACTCCGTTCCGTATCGCAACACTCGGGTCATAGCCAAAGCCAGAGGTGGAATTCCCGATTTGCCCTACAGCCCCGATGGCTCCGATCACCAGCGCTGAACCGAAGATCTGGCCGTAGTGCCGGTCGACCTTGTCACTCAACCCCATCTCACCGCGCTGACTTAAGCCGGGCAGATCCTGGAGGGATTGGCTAAAGCCGTCCGGCATAATGACCCGGTTGGTGACGAGCGATATTCGGCTCTGCCACTGCGAATTCACCGACTTCGCGGTGCCCATCAAGATCGTTCCAGCCTTCATGACCAGAGCAGAGCGATTGTGGGTGTAGACGTCGTCGGTGATCTGAATCACTGCCGGTCCCGAGTAGCTTCCTTCGATACGGTTCTTGAGAACACCTCGCAGGACAGTTCCCGCCAAAATCCGGTGCAAGCCGCCTTCGTATTGATTCCAATCGGGAGAATCTTCGGTATCGTTCGCCTGCTCGTCAGCAGTGTGCCTACCGCTGAGCGCTGGCGCGTCCATGCTGGCGGGCCTGGTCTCAGTTGCCATATTGGGGCGCTGGTACGCTGTCATTTGCGTCGGAGCGACGTAGGGGCTGCTATGGAGCGATTTCTGGAGCAGCGCTTCCCGTTCCTTGCGCGGGTCGACGTTCGTACCGGCACCGGTCGCATAGGCTTGCTGTTGCGCTCCCGACGGCTCGATGTTCTCGGCGCGCAGTTTCGCCTCCCGGTTCGGATCGACTAGCCCGGTGTTCGCCGGATCGCTGTTGAACTGGTCAGCGGCTAAGTTGCGCGCCTGGTCGTGTGCGACCACCTGATTGGTGTCGTTCTGCAAGGTTTGGCCGGACTGCGTAACCTCGGCCGGAGTCAGCGTGGTTGTTTGTGGGCGGGCGGCGCGGTTGTGCTGCGACACCGGAGAGACCGGCTGCGATGGATGGAAGGATAGATACGTGAGAAGGACCAGTAGCCCCACACCAATCCAAAGCGCCTGTTTCCGTTTCCGGACTGGAACATTGCCAGCCGGTTCCGGCAGTGGCTCGACAGCGGGAGTCTCAACCTGCTGCCGCGTTCCTGCCGGCGCAATTGCCTCAAGTAACTCACGAATCGCTTTCATCATCGGTTATTCCCCCTCTTTCCCACGCGCTCCAAGAGCCTCTCAAATAGCTGTCGATCCTGCCCATAGGCTTGCTGCTGCTGTTGCTCTACGGCATGCTCGGCGTCGATCTGTACGCGCAACGCGGCGGTTAGGGCAGAGACTTCCTGCCGGGACGCTGCAGCCGACGAAACTTGACTGCTGACGTAGCCGCCCGCGAAACAAGCCACAGCAAACATCCCCCGCCAAACCCATGCCATGTCAGCCCGCCTGCTTTGCAAACGCCATCTGCTTCTTGCCTACCCGTAGGGTTCCCTGGTCCACGATCTTTCGGAGAATGTAGACGCCGTTTTCGTATTGGTAGTCGATCAGCGCTGGCTGCCCATCCTTCGTTTCGTACACGGCCGGAGGCTCCGAGAAGTTGCCCGAGATGTAAGTGAACCGGTCGTCATGCCAGATGGCATTCACGACAAACGGGGCTTTCTTGCCGTGGGCAAAGGTATAGCCGAACTTCATTTCAGTCGGATACTTGGCTTCGGTTTCCGCCTTGGTACGCCCCAGCTCAGCCGCGGCCTGCTTTCTGGTGGCTTCTACTTCGGCGTGGGCAGCCTCCGCATCGTGCTTATAGCTTTCAGCAACCTTCGCGTCCACGTACTTGGGCGCCTGGTCTAACGCGGCCCGCATCTGATCGTTCGGCGCGACGTAGACTTTGAGATCCGCGTGCGCCCCGGGAGTCAGCGAGATCTCGTGGAGAACGCCGGTGTAGATAATCCCGTGATTGCTCTGGATGTTGATGCTGGTGGTTGCGCCCTGCTTGGCCGGCTTGACGACCACTACATTCGAATCTGGACTCCAAACGGTAATCCAGTTGCCCATGTCGCCGGCATCCCCACAGGTCACGGCAACAACCTTCTCTACATCCGGCAACACGATCGCGACTTCTGTTCGAATCTGCGCCGAGATATCGAAGATCGCTCGTTTACTGTAGAGAATTACCCGGGCTTCGTGGCTAAGTTCGCCCGAAACGATCTTCTGCTCGGTTTGCGCTGAGAGAAGCGAGCCGGCAAAAAGAAATGAGAGAGAACACTTACGCATATAGCTCCTTTGTGGTCGTAGTACCTTTCGGTGTGTATCGGTAACGGGCTTGCGCCGCCGCACTGTGCCGGAAACGCAAGACGTGAGAGTGCTCGCGCTGCTTCACCAGAACGTCGCGCTGAGCCGTGAGCTTGCCCAGCATTTCGGCTTCTTTGTTACTGAGCGCAAACATCCGCTGCACCCGCGGTACCGTCGACTGCTTGACCGCGAGCAATAACTGCGTGGGGCAATTGTCTTCGAGCTGCGCGACAATGCCAGACGCCTCGAGATCCTCAACGGACTGCGTTGCCAGAATCACCATGAGGTTGTTTTTGCGTCCGGTCTTGACGGCATCGATGATTTCGCCGCGCGCCTGGTCCGTCGTCAGAAACGTCCAGGCTTCGTCAACGACCAGAAGCTTGAGCGCATGCGTCAAACTGGCATCGTCTTCGAGTTGCCGGAAGCGCCGTATGAGGTACATCATGAGCGGCTGCACCACATCGGGCAGCTTCTTCATGCCGCGAAAATCGTAAGTCTGGAAGCGGGCCAGCGTGACATTGTCCGCCACATGATCAAACCAAGCGGCGTACTGCCCGCCTGCAATCCAGCGCTTCAAGCCGGGTGCCAGATCTTGCGGCAAGATCTTCTTCAGCGTGCTGAGCCGCCGTTCCCCGGGCGCCAGATCGTATAGCTTCACGATCGAGTCGAAGAGGCTCACCTTATGCCCTGCATCGAGCGCGGTTCCTAAAAGCGCCTGCACAAAGTGCGATAGGAAATTGAGATTGTCGTTCGTCAGATCAAGCGAAAACGGATTGATCGTGAACGGCTGGCGGTCCGCCGACATCTCGATGTAACTGCCGCCGTAGATCTCCGTCAGTTGCCGGTAACTACCTCCCACATCCCAGATGCACGTGTGCGTACCGGGATACTGCTGATACCGATCGACCAGATGATTCAACAAGAAACTCTTGCCGCTATCCGTCGCACCGATCACAATGGCGTGTCCCACTGCGCCCACATGCAGGTTCAGGGAACACGGCGTTTCCAGGCCAGTCGTCGCCACCGTCAGGGCTGCCGCTTTCAGATGCGGGTTCAACCCGTTCCCGGAATTCGGTCCGAAGATCTGTCCGAAGTCCGCATAGGTGGTGTTTTGCATCCAGAGCCACTGCGCCGGCACCGTCGCCCGATGATTGCCGGGAATAAGCGAGAGCCAGGTGGAGAACGCGCCCCAGCGCTCCCGAAACAGCTTGCCTTCTTTCGGTCCAAACGTTTCCAGCGCTTTGGAAACGGCGCTGTCCAGCTCTTTTCGATCCTTCGAGAACAGGCACAAGCGAAGCCCGAAGCGGCCCAAATAGTTCCCATCGTTCTGCAGAGAAACCTGGACCGCGCCCAGGCGATTGACCGACTCGAGTGCAGACGGGTCGATGACCTCGTCCTTTGCGTTGTGCTTTCGATTCGGCTGGAACCAGTTTGAGACAACGGAGACAATACCGGACGGCGTGAGGTTGTTGGCGCGGTATTCGCGCGTCGACTTTACATACGACAAGGCCGCGCGATCGGAAACACGTTTAAACTCGGTGCAGAGAATAAACTCACAAGGCAGCGATTGCAGCGCCCGGGCCGCATCCGCCGAGTCGAGCGGCTCCTTCCGCATCGTCAGCAGCGCCAGCTCGTAGCCGTTCTGCGAGAGGCCAGCGGGATGGAGGTCCACTTCGGACTGAGCTAACGCCACATCCACCCCGAAATCCGACTGCAGTGTGAAGTAGTCCGCTACCATGGGGTCCAGGTTCACCAGGCGCGAGAGGAAGCGGAACGCCTCGGGCTTGGCAAGAATACGCATCGGGCACACGTTTTCCATTTGCTTGGCGAACGATTCGCACGCGATACGGAGCTCGTGCATCGCCGCCTTTGCTTGATCGACGAGCGCGGCCGTGATCTTTGACGGCATCCAGTAGAAGAGTTCGGGATGCAGCCCCGCCGGCTTATCCTTCGTGTTCGGATCGAGCAGAACGACGAAGTAAATGCTGGTTGAATACAGAGTCTGGGAATTCAGAAACTCAATGCGCTCGTCGATTGACTCTTGACACACGTCGGGTCCGGAGGAGATTGGCGCCACTAAGCCGGAATGCTTTCGTTTGATGAAATACTGGTACACCCGAAACCGCTCATCAAAGGTCTTCAACGCGGATTGCAGGCGGTCTCGATGTTCTTCGAGCACCTCATCGTTTTTGCAATCCACATCCACGCCAGAGACCGAAAGAACCAGCCCTATCTGTCCATCGCGGGTCAGAAAGCAATCACCGGCGAACAGGACCGGAGCGAGCAGGCTATGAAGTGAGCCCTGCCGTGCGAGTGGTTGCGCGGTTTGTTCCAACTTATGCATGGGTTACCGTTTCCCCATGGTTAGTCCGTAATGACTTTTTTGTCTGAGCGTTGAGATTAACCAGTCGAGGCCCGCGGAATCATTCTTGAGAAAGCGCCGTACGACAACAGCCAGGACCGCGCCAACAACGAACCCGCTCAAGATGCCGCCTGCTAAGACGAAGACCGCGATGACGCCGAGAAGGAGAAGCAGCGCCTGGAAAGGCAAGCCTGCAACAACAAACTCGTTATTGATCTCACGATTGACCAGGCGCTGCTGCATGGTTAGAAGTACCCCTGAAACGTGGAGTAGATGCGAGGCGCAACGGCCAGCGCACCACCTAGAAAACACGCTCCGATCGCCACTCCCAGGCGGCGTGAGATCGCTGCAATAATCAGGCCGACGATGATGACGACTAAGCCCAGTGACTGCGCTACGGTCTGCGCTGTCGTATTGGCGCTTGAAGCAAGCGTGGTCACCACATCCCCTTGGGCAAAAGCCGCGGCGGAAAAGACCGATAGCGAAAACAGCAACAGAGTTGTAGACTGCCCCGCGGTAATCACTTTTTTCATACTCAGAATTCCCTCAAATGGTGAATGGGTTTCAAGTTGCGCGGCCCACTGAGAAATTAAACAAGCCGCGCGGATCGTAGCAAGTTGGTTTATGGGTTCGGGTCACCTCCTAAAAACGTTCCATCTGAAGCCAGGGTTTTCTCCGTTTGTGGGAACTCGCCTCGGAAGGGCGCAGTTTGCCGTTCCGGGCTTGAACAGGAGGGGCTCGCAGTGAAGCGGCTGTCAAGGCTTGCCTTTAGGCAACCGGCTTGCCGGCGCGGAGCGGCCTTGATCTGGCGCGAGAACGAAGGGCAGTAGAACTGGAAGCCGCTCACAGCGATACCTCGTTGCTGTTGCGGTTTTCGGGAAAGGGAAGGGTCTCGATGATCGAGAAAGAAAGGGTTTGAGAGCTCTGGAAACCGTCTACATCATTAGCACGTTGTGGTTGCCTGCGGCCGCCACTTCGAGCGCGCGTTTGGCCATGGTCTGCCCGCGCACATCGCTGAAATCGGGAAGGTCCTGCCCGGTCACCTCTACATCCGGCAACGCCGGGG
>JAABUQ010004978.1_pt1 | contig 21875 bp, 25 predicted proteins | sample 5560001 | NCBI WGS metagenome assembly JAABUQ01 (sample SAMN10711888, study PRJNA513371) | rock metagenome | isolation source: Antarctica rocks | place: Antarctica: Victoria Land, Finger Mt nord | collected 2015-12-18 | reverse complement strand
CTCACGTGGACGGAGTATACAAGCCACCCGGACCCAAAACCATGCGCGCCGGTTGGGGACAGTTCGCCGCCATGGCCGCCGGCTTCACCCTCGCTGCCCAGTCAAATGTGTGAACCCCGTAGCCGCGGGGCGGCGTCCGACACTTGGAGCACGGTGTCCAACTTCCACCCCGGCGACAGCGCGATGGTGTTCGGCGTGTCGCCCGGGGCGGACGCGCTGGCTTGGGCGGACCAGGGGGCGGCGGGGTTCACCGGCCTGACGCTGCATGCCGCCGCCGCGGGCCAACCGACCGCCTCGCTGACGCTGGCCGGGTTCGCCCAAGCGGACATGGCGGGCGGCTTTCCGTGCAGTACGGGCGTGATGCGGCCGGCGCGAGCGACCACCTGCATGTCCACGACACTCGCCGAGGGGCGGGGCATCTTCGTGCTACCCTTGACGCGGCCCGGACAGACATCTGCCGCATTGGAGAACCGTGATGGCCATTGGCTACGATCAAGACGTGCTGGCATGGGCTATGGAGCAGGCGCGGCTGCTTCGCGCAGGCCAGTTCGACCAGCTCGACATCGAGCACATCGCGGACGAAATCGAAGACGTGGGCAAAAGCGAGAAGCGTGAACTGGCGAGCCGCCTGGCCGTGCTGCTGGCCCACTTGCTGAAATGGCAGCATCAGCCCGCGCGCCGGGGCGCGGGTTGGGAGCGCACGATGCGCGAGCCGCGCAAGCAGGTGTTGCGCAAGCTCAAGGAAACGCCGAGCCTCGGCCCTCTGCTGAGCGATCCGGACTGGGGCGAAGGCGTTTGGGGCGACGCGGTGACGCTGGCGATCAGCGAGACGGGTCTCGACTTCCCCGAGGCCTGCCCTTGGCGCTTTTCTGACGTGCTCACGGACGGCTGGCATCCCGCTTGACCGGCTTGGATCGAGGAGCCGTAGGCGTCGATAGTTACCGAACCGCCCGCTGAAAGGCCAAACGGCCGCGCGGTTCAGCGCCGCGGCCATGCGGCCGTTTCTGAAAGCCGCCGTGAGCAGCGCGGCCTCGGCGGAAACAAGGGTGTTCGCCGACACCCGGTCGAGCAGCAGGAGGTCGATGGCGATGGCCGGCCCCCGCCACAGCAGCCCGTACCACAGCAGATGGATCGTCCCGCTCCAAAGCGGCCCGCGCCTGTCCGCGGCTGGAACGCCGGGTTCGCCAGGGGCAAGCCCGGATGGCCCCGTTTCAGCGTCGCGCGTCGCGCATGCCGCAGGGCGGCCGTGCCGCGGCAGGGCGGCTGAGACTGAGACAAGCATGGAGCCACCCCTTCCGGGAACCAGCGGGAGGGTTGTAGCGGCGATGGCGCCCGGGTTCCGTGATCCATGTCACAGCCGGGCGGCCCGTTTCCTGTGTCCCGCCTGCAACGGCGCGGGGACGGGTTGGATGCAGGACCCTAATGCCGTGCGGGCGGGCGGCGCGCGGGGCGTAAGGAGTGCTTGACCTCGTGCGGTCACAATTCGAACACGGGGGGATGCAACCCTCTGCTCCGGAGATCACTGTCCTTGACCTATTCAGCGGCATCGGCGGATTCAGCCTCGGACTGCACTGGGCCGGCATGCGGACCGTCGCGTTCTGCGAGGCGGCGCCCTTCGCGCGCCGGGTGCTTGCGCGGCACTGGCCCGGCGTCCCCGTGTACGGCGACATCCGCACCCTGTCCGCCGCCCGGCTGCGCGCGGACGGGGTGCCGCGGCCGAACCTCCTGTGCGGCGGCTTCCCGTGCCAGGACACGAGCCTCGCCGGGCGCGGCGCGGGCATTGAGGGCGCCCGTTCGGGCCTGTGGTCCCACATGGCGCGCCTGGTCCGTGAGTGCCGACCGGACTGGGTGGTGGCTGAGAACGTTCCTGGCCTTCGAGGCCGGGGCGCGGACCGGGTGCTCGCTGAGCTGGAGGCTGCGGGCTACGCCTGCTGGCCGCTCGTGGTGGGTGCTGTCCATGCCGGCGCGCCGCACCGGCGTGCCCGGATGTGGCTGGTGGCGCAAGCCGTTGCTGCCGACGCTTGTGGCGCGGGACTGGAAGCATGGCAGCGCGGGGCAGCGGGGCCGCCGCCGGGCCTGCCAGTTGAACGACGCAGTGGGTGGGCGTCTGCACCCGGATTTCGCCGAATGGATGATGGGATTCCCGTTAAAGTGGAGCGAACCAGGCGAATGCGTATCGAGGCGCTTGGAAACTCCGCAACCCCGACAACCGTCGCGATGATCGGGCGCGCTATAATCACGTCATCGGCGTGAAAAGAATGTTATAAATGTAACCCAGGTCACTAACCCATGTAGATTGCAATTGTGGGTTTCATGGCGGCGTGACCAGATGGACGCGCCTGGGCTGCCCCGGAACCAGGCCGGTGAGGACGCAAGATGGCGGTGAAAAATTTGGAACCCTTGTTGTCTCGGTTGTACGAGGCGGCGCTCGACCCCGGCCTGTGGCCGCAGGCTTGGGCGGAGGCGACGGCAGCCGGCGGGGTGGCCGCGCCCACGCTCGTGGTGATGGCCGACAATGACGGGGCCGCGCCGCTTGCCGCCCCCGGCTGGGGCCGGCACGCCGTGAAGCCGGCGCTGCCGGTGGTCGTGCAGGCGGCGGCCCCCTATGCCCGGCCGGAGCGCGCGGCCCCGCCCCCTGCCTCGGAGGCGGAGCGGGAGGCCGCGGCGCAGCTTGCGGTCCACCTGCGCCGGGCCGTGCGGCTGCGGGCGCGGCTGGCCACGGCGGAGGCGGTGCAGGCGGCCAGCGCGGCGGCGCTGCAGGCCGCGGACACCGGGGTGATCCTGGTCACGGCCGGCGGGCGCATCGTCCATGCCGACCCCGCCGCGCGCCGCCTGGCGGACATGGTGGGCCTGCAGCTCGACAGCCGCCGGGGCGCGCTGCTGGCGCTCGACCCCGCGGTGACGCGGCACTTGCAGGGCTTGGTGCACGACGCGGCGGCGGGCGGCCTCGGCGGCGACATGCTGATGCGGGCGGCGGACGGCTCCGCGGTGGCGGTGGCGGTGTGCCGGATGACGCCGCCGGACGCGGACCCGGCGGAGGACGACGCGGAGCACGGCCCCGGGCAGGCGTTGCTGACGCTGCGCCATCTGGGGCAGGTGCCGACCAGCCCGCGCCGGGTGGCGACGCTGTTCGGCCTGACGCGGGCGGAGGCGGACGTGGCCATCGCGGTGGCGGCCGGGCAGCACGTGGCAGCCGTGGCCGCGGGGCGCGGCGTGTCGGCCAGCACGGTGCAGGCGCAGGTGCGCTCCGCCATGGGCAAGGCGGGGGTGCCGGGCTTGCCGGAGCTGAGCTTGCTGCTGTCGCGGCTGGGGTAGGCCCCCCTCGCCAGCAGGGCGGCGCCCGGCGTAGCATCCCGTCCGTCTCAGGCACCGGGAGCGCCGCGCCATGCAGTCGACGCTTGTCCCCGACCCGCCGGCGCTGGAGCTGCGCGGCTTGCGCAAGGCGTTCGGCCGGGTGGCGGTGGATGGGCTGGACCTCCTCGTGGCGCCGGGCGAGGTGTTCGCGCTGCTCGGCCCCAACGGCGCCGGCAAGACCACCACGCTGCGCATGGCCGTGGGGCTGCTGCGGCCCGATGCCGGGTCGGTGCGGATCTTCGGCGTCGATGCCCTGGCGGACCCCGCGGCGGCCAAGCGGATCACCGCCTGGCTGCCGGACGAGCCGCTGCTGTACGACAAGCTGACCCCGCTGGAATACCTGGAGTTCGTGGCCGGCCTGTGGTCGGTGCCCCCGGCGGAAGCGTCCGCGCGGGCGCGGGACCTCTTGGAGCGCCTCGGCCTGTGGCCGCACCGGGGGGAGCGGTGCGAGGGCTTTTCCCGCGGGATGCGGCAGAAGACGGTGCTGGCCGGCGCGCTGCTGCACGATCCCCGGCTGCTGGTGCTGGACGAGCCGCTGACCGGGCTGGACGCGGCGGCGGCGCGGGACGTGAAGGACCTGCTGCGCGCCCGGGTGCAGGCGGGCGGCAGCGTCGTGCTGACGACCCACATCCTGGACGTGGCGGAGCGCATGGCCGACCGCATCGGCATCATCGGCGGGGGGCGCCTGCTGGAGGCCGGACGCTTCGCCGAGCTGCGCGAACGGCATCCGGGGCATGACACGCTGGAGGACCTGTTCCTGGCGCTGGTGGGCCGCCTGGCGTGAGGGGGACGCCCGGCCCGGCGCCCCCCGGCTCCGTACTCTGGCTGCTGCGCTACGAACTGCTGCTGCAATGGCGGCGCTGGGGCCGGGGCAAGGCGCTGTCCGGGGCGCTGCTGGTTGCGGTGCTGCTGGGGGCGCAGGCGGGCGGGCTTGGGGCGGCGTGGATGGCGCGGAGCGCGGCGGCGGGGCTGCCGGACCGGATCACGCTGGCCAACGCGGCGCTGCTGGGGGCGGGCCTGCTCATGCTGTCCCAGGCGTTCGACGCGGCGCTGGCGGCATTGTTCGAGCGGCGGGACCTGGACTGGCTGCTGGCCTCGCCGTTGCCGTTCCGCCGGGTGCTGGCGGCGCGGCTGCTGGGTGTCGCCGCGTCCGTGGCCGGGCCGTGCCTGCTGCTGGGCGGGGCGGCGGCGAACGGGATGGCGCTGCTGGGAGAGCCGGGGTGGCTCGCGGCCTACCCGGTGCTGGGCGCGCTGGCGCTGGGGGCCGCGTCCGCGGGGACGGCGGGGGCGGTCGGCCTCGCGGCGGGGATCGGGCTGCGGCGGGCGCGGCGGGTGCTGGGCGCCGTGGGCATGGTGTTGAGCGGGCTGGCGTTCCTGGGCAGCCAATCGGCGGCGCTGCTGCCGCCGGGGCTGCGGGCGGCGGCATGGGAAGCCTTGTCGCCGGCGTGCTGCGGCGTGCCGTCCGGGGCGGGCTGGTGGCCGGCGCGGGCGTTGCTGGGGGAGCCGGGGCCGCTGCTGGCCGTGGTGCTGCTGGGGCTGGGGATGGCGGGGACCGCGTCCTGGGGGCTGGAACGGCGGTTCACCCGGGGCGCTGCGGTCGCCGAGCCGTCCCGTGCCCCGCGCGGCGCCGGGCAGGGCGCAGGCGGGCGGTTCCGCCGTGGGACGGCCGGGGCGCTGCTGCGGAAGGAGCTGCGGCTGCTGCGGCGCACCCCGGGGCTGCTGGGCCGTGCGGCCTACCCGTTGGTCTATGCCGTGCCCGCCGCGGCGGGGCTGTGGCAAGGCAGCGGGGCGGCGGCGTTCTGGCTCGGCACGGCGTCGGTGTTCGTGGCGGGAAGCGTGGCGCGGGTGCTGATTTCGGCGGCGGCCGGTGCGGACGAGGCGGCGGAGCTTGCCGCCAGCGCCCCCGTGCGGCCCGGCGCCGTGCGGGCCGCGAAGATGGCCGTGGCCGGCTTGGGGGCGGTGGCGATGATGGCGCTCCCGGTCGCGGCGGCGTCGTGGCAACAGCCCGGGCTGACGGGTCCGCTGCTGGGCGGCGTCGTGGGCGTGGTGGCGTCGGGGCTGCTGCTGGGGGTGTGGCGTCCGGCGCCGGCGCGGCGGACCGACCTCGGCGCGTCCAGGGCCGGGAGCACCGGGGCCGCCCTGCTGGGTGCCGTGATCGACGGGGCGTGGTCGGGCGCCGCGGCTTTGGCGATGCGTGGGAATGCCTGGGCGGCGCTGCCGGCGGGCTTGGCAGCCGTCATGCTGGCCTGCGCCCGGCCGCGGCGGCGCTGAGGCCGGGGGTCAGGGCGGGGGCGGCTGGCGATACGTCCGGAACCGCTCGCGCGCGTCGGCCATCTGCGCCGGGGTGAGCAGGCGGGGTTGGCCTGCGGCGCGGGCCAGCAGGTACTGCCGGGCCAGCATCTCCAGGTCGAAGGCCGCGCCCACCGCCCGGTCCAGCGTCGGCCCGGCAGCGATCATGCCGTGGTTGGCGAGCAGGCAGGCGGTGCGGGCCTGCATGGCCGCCGCCGCGGCCTCCGCCAGCGCCGGGGTGCCGAAGGTGGCGTAGGGCGCGCAGGGCACGTCGCCGCCGCCGAAGGCCGCGATCATGTAGTGGAAGGCCGGCAACGGCTCGCCGAGGCAGGCAAGCGCGGTGCAGGCGTCGGCATGGGTGTGCACGACGGCGCCGGTGCCCGGGTCGGCGCGGTACAGGGCGGCGTGCAGCGCCCACTCGCTGCTGGCGCCGGGCGCCGGGGCGTCGAAGCCCATCGCAACCAGGCGCTCCGGCCCGATCCGCTCGGGCGTGGTGCCGGTCGGGGAGATCAGCATGCCGTCCCCGTGCCGCACGCTGACGTTGCCGCTGCTGCCCTGGATCAGGCCGCGGCCGCCGAGCGTGCGGTAGGCCTCGCAGAGGGCGGCGCGGGCTTCCGCCGTCATTCGGCCTCCGTCACTCGGCGGCTTGCTGCTTCAGGCGGTCGCTGAACAGCTTGCGGAGCTTTGCCACCTTCGGATTGATCACCGCGCGGCAGTAGCCGTTCCAGGGATTGCGGGCGTAGAAGTCCTGGTGCTCGTCCTCCGCGCGGTAAAAGGCGGTGAGCGGCACGACCTCGGTGACGATGGGGTTTTCCCAGACGTGGGCGGCGTCCATCTCGGCCTTCACGGCGCGGGCGGTCTCGGCCTGCGCGTCGGAGTGGGTCAGGATGATGGATCGGTACTGCGGCCCGGCGTCCGCGCCCTGGCGGTCCGGCGTGGTCGGGTCGTGCAGGGTGAAGAACACGCGCAGCAGGTCGGCGTAGCTGACCTGCGCCGGGTCGAAGGTGACTTGCACGACCTCGGCATGGCCGGTGCGCTTGCCGCAGACCTGCTCGTAGGTGGGGTTGGGCACGGTGCCGCCGGCATAGCCGGAGACGGAGCCATGCACGCCGCGCAAGGAGACGAACACCGGCTCCAGGCACCAGAAGCAGCCGCCGCCCAGGGTTGCAACTTCGGTCGCTGCGGTTTCGGTTGGCATGATCAGGGTCCTTTGCGGGGAGGGATTAGATGTGGCGCGGGGCGGGGGGAACTCAAGGCGGGGCCTTCCGGCGCGTCGGCGCTGCGCCCTGCAGTCTTCGAGCATGGGCCGGGCCGCTCCGTGCAGAACCCGATTGTCAGCACGGTTCATTGGAGCGTGGTGCCATGGCACGGCTGGAATGGATAAGGTAGTCTGCGGGCCACAGAGGGAAGGTGAGGACCATGGTGGACAACAAGACGCTGACCGAGCTTGTGGGGACCGTCATCCGGCGGCAGTTCTCCGATGCCGTCATTCACGCCGTGGCGGTCAAGCCGGACGTGGACCATGACGGCGACGACATCCTGCGGGTGACAGTGGTGGTGCAGGACGGCATTAAAAGGCTTGATCCAAAAAAGGTGCTCGACACGTCGGGCAATCTTTGGTCCGAGTTGGGCAACGCCGGGATCGAGAGCTTTCCCATCGTGCGGTACATGACGAAGGCGGACGCGGCGAGGGTGCGTGAATCCGTCTGACCTCATTGCGACGGCCTACGTCCTTCTGTCGTCGGCGGGGGGCAAGCCGACCGAGGCAAGCCTGCGCCGGGCCGTCAGCTCGGCCTACTACGCTCTGTTCCACTGCCTGGCTCGCGAGTGCGCCGACTTGCTGATCGGGGGCAGCGGCTCCGAACGGAGCGACGCTGCCTGGCGGTAGGTTTACCGTGCGTTGGAGCATGGACCGGCCAAGACGAAGTGCAGGAAGCGGGAGATGATCGCGAAATTCCCCGTAGAAATCCGAAGCTTCTCTAAAACCTTCGCTGATCTACAAGAGATACGCCATAGTGCCGACTATGATCCGCTCGCGCAGTTCAACAGGTTGGGTGTCAGCACCGACCTCGCTGCCGTCGGAGCTGCGATCACCGAGTTCAGATCGGCCCCGATCAAAGACCGCCGCGCATTCTGCGCCTACATCCTCTTCAAGGACCGCAGTGGCTGAACCCAGCCCTCACTCCTTCACTGCCCCGGTCAGCGAACTCACGTAGTACTCCACAAAGAACGAGTACAGCAACGCCACCGGGATCGACCCGAACAGCGCCCCGGCCATCAGCGCCCCCCACTGGTAATCGTCCCCCTGCACCAACTGCGTCAGCACCGCGACCGGCACCGTCTTCTTCTCGGAGGACTGGATGAAGGCCAGCGCGTAGATGAACTCGTTCCAACTGAGCGTGAAGGCGAAGATGCCGGCGCTGATCAGGCCGGGCACGGCGAGCGGAAGGGTGATGCGGCGGAGGATCTGCAGCCGGGTCGCGCCGTCGATCAGCGCGCACTCCTCCAGCTCGTACGGGATCGACTTGAAGTAGCCGATCAGCAGCCAGGTGCAGAACGGGATCAGGAAGGTCGGGTAGGTCAGGATCAGCGCCATCGGGCTGTCGAACAGGCCGAGCCTGAACACCATGGCGGCCAGCGGGATGAACAGGATGGAGGGCGGCACCAGGTAGGCCAGGTAGATCGACAGCCCCACCCACTGGCTCCCCCGGAAGCGCAGGCGCTGGATGGCGTAGGCGGCGAGCACGCTCGCGAAAAGGCTGATCGCGGTCGCCGCGGCGGCGATGCCCATGGTGGTCATCAGCCATTGCGGGTAGTCCGTGTCGAACAGCAGCTTCTTCACGTTCTGCAGCGTGGGCGAGTGGACCCAGAACGGGTTGTAGTCCTTGTAGTTGTACAGCTCGTTGTTCGGCTTGAACGTCGTGACCGCCATCCAGTAGAACGGGAACAGCAGCACGACGATGAACAGCGCCAGCGGCACGTAGACCGTCACCACCCGGCGCGGGATGCTGTCCCAGGACAGCGCGCCTTGGCGTTCCATCTTGTCAGTCATCGCCCTCTCCCTGCTGCCACTTGCGCCGGGCGAGGCTGAAGTAGCTGATGAGGGTCGCGGCCACCAGGAACGGGATCATGGCGACGGCGATGGCCGCACCCTCCCCAAGCTGTCCCCCGGGGATGCCGCGCTGGAAGGCCAGCGTCGCCATCAGGTGCGTGGAATTGACCGGGCCGCCGCGGGTGATGGCGTAGACCAGTTGGAAGTCGGTGAAGGTGAACAGCACGGAGAACGTCAGCACCACCGACAGCACCGGCATCAGCATCGGCAAGGTGACGTGGACGAACCGCTGCCAAGGCGTCGCGCCGTCCAGCATCGCCGCCTCGTACAGCGACGGCGAGATGGTCTGCAGGCCCGCCAGCAGGCTGATGGCGACGAACGGGATGCCGCGCCAGATGTTGGCGGCGATCAGGCTGAGCCGCGCGTGCCACGGCGTGCCGAGGAAGTCGATGTTGCCCTCGATCAGCCCGGCGCCGCGCAAGACGTAGGAGATGATCGAGAACTGCGGGTCGTAGATCCACCAGAACGCGATGGCCGACAGCACCGTGGGCACGATCCACGGCACCAGCACGACCGCGCGGACCAGCGACTTGAACGGGATGCGGTCGTTGAGCAGCAAGGCCAGCCACAGCCCCAGCCCGAACTTCCCCGCCGTGGCAAGGCCCGTGTAGAACAGCGTGTTGGTGACGCTGAGCCAGAAGATGCGGTCGTGCCACAGGCTCTCGAAGTTTTCCAAGCCCACCCAAACCCCCGCCTGCCCGATCCGCGTGTCGGTGAACGCCAGCCATAGGCCGAGGCCGAGCGGGTAGGTCAGGAACACCAGCAGCAGCGCCGCCGCGGGGAACAGGCACAGCGCCGCGAGGAAGCCCCGGTGGTCGAACAGCCGGATCAGCCAGGTGTCGCGCGGCGGCGTCCAGCGCCAGGGATGCGCCGTCTCCGGCGCGGCCAGGGCAGCGCCCGGCAGGACCGCGTTCTCGCTCATGGGTGCCCCGTCGCCTCCGTTGGGGAGAGTATGCGCGGGCCGGGGGGCGTGCGCCACAGGACTTTGCCGGGCCGGGCGTTGCGGAGTAGGAACGGCGCCATGCCGCGCCTGCTCGCCGTCTGCACGCTGCCGCCCTGGCCGGTCCGCGACGGCTACTCGCTGCGCGTGGCGAACCTGCTGCGCCGGCTGGCCTGGCGGTGGGATGTCACGCTGCTGGCGCCGGGCGACCCGCCGCCCGGCGTCGCGCGGCACGTCCGGCTGGCGCTGGAGGGGCCGGGCCTGAGCTATCCTTGGCGCTTCGACAACCGGCCCTTGGCGGCGGCGCTCGCGGCGCTGCTGCCGGACGCCCGCCCGGACCGCGCGCTGGTCTGGCCCGGCGCGGAGGACGCCTGGCTCCATGCGGCATTCCCGGTGCCGGCGGTGTTCGACATGATCGACTGCAACGCGCGGGAGTTCTGGACGGAGGCGCGCGCCGCCCGGAGCGCTTCCTGGGGCGTTTCCTGGGGCGCTCCTTGGGGCCGGGACCGGCTGCGTCCGGCGTGGGAGGCGGTGCTTGCCGCCCTCGGCGCGCGCCGGGCGGTGCGTGGCTTCGCGGCGGTGGCATGCGCGGGCGGGGCGGACGCGGCGTGGGCGGCGCGACTGGGGGGGCGGCCCGTGCATACGGTGCCGAACGGCGTGGCGCTGCCGGATGCCGCCGGGGCGCCGGACACGCGGCCCACCGTGATCTTCGCGGGCACGCTGGACTACGCGCCCAACGTGGACGCGGTGGCGTGGGCCGCGGACGACATCTGGCCGCGCATCCGCGACGCGTTGCCGGACGCGCGCTGGGTGATCGCGGGGCGGCGTCCGACCGCGGCGGTGCGGGCGCTCGACGGGCGGGACGGGGTGGAGGTGCGGGGGGACGTGCCGGACATGATGGGGGAGCTGCACGCCGCCTGGGTGGCGCTGGCGCCGATGCGGACGGGGGTGGGGATCAAGAACAAGGTGCTGGAGGCGTGGGCCTGCGCCCGGCCCGTCGTGATGACGCGGCGCGCGACCAACGGGCTGGTCTTGCCGCCGGGGCATGCGGGGCTGGTGCAGGACGGGGCGGCGGGTTTCGCGGAGGCGGCGGCAGGGTTGCTGCGGGACGGGGCGGGGCGGCGGCGGCTGGGGCGCGCGGCGCGGGCCATGGCGGCGCGGGAGTTCACCTGGGACGGGGCGGCGGGGCGGATGGACGGGCTGCTGCGCCGGGCTGGAGCGGGTGGGAAATAGCGTCCTGCCCGGCTCGTCAGGCCGCTCCCGCCGCGCGGCGGGGACGGGTCTGGTCGCCTCGCCCGGCCAGCAGGCCGTCAATGGAGATGTCCTCGTCCAACGCTTCCCAATGCAGCCCGCGGCTGCTGATGGACACCTGCTCGCGCTGCTCGGTCGAGCCGTGCCGCAAGCGCGGGAACCAGGCCAACGGAACGCCCAGGGTGCGGCCGTCCGACAGGTCCACCCACATGCTGTCCTGGTCGAAGCGGACAGCCTTAGCCCTCACCGAAAAATTCATCCCATGCCCTCGCGATCTCGTTCCGGCGCTGCTCGATGAGGTCGGTCAGCTCCCGAAGAACCCTGGCGTCGAAGCCGTCATTGTAGGCCGGCTGGACCTCTGGCCAGAGCCAGAACCTAGCATCGATTTCGTCCCGCAGCACATGAATATGCATCGGCTCCCGCGGGCTTCCCTCGTTGGCATAGAACAGGAACCGAAAGCCCTTTTGGCGAAACACGACTGGCATCTAACCGTCGGTCGGACCCGGGATCGCGAGCAGCGCCGCCGTGGCCAGGAGGAAGGCGAGCCATGCATGGAACGTCATGGCAGCCACCCTAAAACCTGAACCGTCCGGGCGTCATCTCGGAAGAACGCCGGGACGGGAGGCTTCGCCGCGTCAGCGCGCCCGGCTCTCCGGCGTCGTGACGCCCACGCCGACGTTGTTGCCCAGAGCCTTCTGGCCGCCGCCATTGTTCCCGGTGATGCCGGTGTCAAGCCCCGGCGTCGTCACGCTTTCCGGGCGCTCCGCCCGCCGTTCCGCAGGCGTGCAGGCGGCCAAGGCCAGGCAGGCGAGGGCGAAGGCCGTCAAGCCCCGGTTGGTTGCGTTCATCAGAAAGCTCCTTGCATCAATGCGGACTTCAAACGCCCGCGCACCCATTTTGTTCCCCGTTGATTAACAGCCGCGCCGCGTCAGGACCGGTAATACCGCTTCGCCCGGCGCTCCGCCTCGCGCGCCGCGTCCTCCGGCGTGCTGTCGCCGGTGCTGGCGGAGGCGACCATGTCCACCATCACGTAGTCGGCCATCACCGCGCCCGACTGCTCGGTGATCGCGCCGGGCCAGGCGTACCAGCGGGAGGAGGCCATGGTGTCCTTGTAGATGCGGATCTTCGGGTCGCCGCTCCACACGGCGCTGTCCTCGTAGGCGCGCAGCGGCTGGCCCCAGTAGCCGAAGCTGCCGGACAGCCAGGCGTCGTACTGCGGCGCCTCCATCATGTAGGCGAGGTACGCCTTCGCCGCGTTGGGATACTTGCTGTGCCGGAACGCCATGGCGTTGATCGCGAGCGCCCCGTTGGTGACGACGCCCGCCGGGCCGATGGGCATGGGGGCGTGGTTCATGTCGGCGCCCTGCGCGGCGATCTTGGGGTCCGGGCTGTTCTTCGCCGAGTAGTACAGCGACACGCCGTTCTGGGTCACGCCCAGCTCCCCCGCCAGCATCGCCTTGTTGTTGCTGGGGTCGAGCCAGGAGTTGGTGCCGGGGATGAACGTCTCGTACAGGGCCTTGGCGTATTTCAGCGCCTCGACCGTCTGCCTGCTGTTGATCGTGACCCGGCCCGCCTCGTCCGTCATCGCGCCGCCGTGCGCCCAGACCAGCCAATGGCAGTAGGCGTTGGCGTCCCCCACCGCGTGGCCGAGCGCGAAGCCCGCCGGGTGCCCCGCCGCCTTGAGCTTGCGGCACAGGCCGAGGAAGGCGTCGGTGGTGGCGGGGAACGTGTCGAACCCGGCCTCTTTGACCCAGCTTTCCCGGTACACCATCGGCCCGCCGCTGGCGCCCATCGGGATGGCGATCCATTGATTGGTGCCGAACTTCTTGCCGTACTTCTCGGCGAGCGGATACCAGCCGCCGTATTTCCGGCCCAAGTACTCCGCGATGTCCGTGAGGTCCAGCAGCTTGTCCGAGTACAGATGCGGGTCGTCGGTCCAGCCCACCACCACGTCCGGCCCGGCCCCGGTGTTGGCTGTCACCGCCGTCTGGGGCCGCAGGTCCTCCCAGCCGGAGAAATCGACGCGCACCTGCACGCCCATGCTGTCGGCGAACCGCTTGGTGTTCTCGCGGAAGATCGCCTCGTCCGGCTCCACGAACTTGGCGGGGCGGAGCACGCGGAGGCTGGCGCCCTTCTCGATGGGGAGAGGGGGCGGCGTCGCGTCGGCGGTGGGGATGGCGGCGCGGGCGTTGCGGCCCAGCAGGCCGGCGGCCAAAGCGCCGGCGCCGAGGCCGCGTCGGGTGATGGGGTGCATGGCGGTTCGTCTCCCTTTGCGTTTTTGCCCGGCGGGTTGGCCCGCCTTGTGGCGTGCAGTTATTTGAGCGGCAATGCGGCCTGGACCGGAGCGCAGGCCTGGAGGGGCCAGGCCGTCCCGATCCCATAGCCGAGTGCAAACGCGCCCATCATGACGGCGCAGATCCCGACGGCCCAGCGCCGATTGTCCCGACGCAACTCAGCGCGCCAGGCATCATGATCGAACATCTAGGCCGGCATCACAGCCGGCCCGTGAGGTGCAGTACCAGGGTCGTAGCCGCGATCCCGGCAGCGAACGCCGTGCTCAGCCCTGCAAGCAACTGCACGAGGAACTTGCGGTTCTCGTAACGGATATCGTTGCGCATCTTCTCTATGTTTACCGTCATCTGATCCACCCTCAGCTCGTGTTCCCTATCTTCCTGGTCCTGCGTCAGCGGCACTCTATACCCTCATCCATAACGGCAACAGAAAAACACCCGGCCCCCTCATAGACCCCATCACCCCGCCAGACGCGCCCCGGTCTCCCCGTCGAACAGATGCACCAGCGCCGGGTCCGCGGTCACAGGCAGCGTCTCGCCCGGACGGGCCGCCACGCGTTCCCGGAACGCGCCCATCACCGGCAAGGCCCCGGGCTGCGCGCCCAGGCGCCCGTGCACCTGCGTCTCGCTCCCCGTGGGTTCCACCACCTGCACCAGCAAGGGCACGCCGCCGCCCGGCGCCAGTTGCAGGTGCTCCGGGCGCACCCCGTACACCGCCGGGCGCCCCGCATCGCGCCGACCTGGCGGCAGCGGCCACAGGCTGCCGCCCTCCGCCCGGAAGCCCTCGGCCTCGACCGTGCCGGAGAAGAAGTTCATCGCCGGGCTGCCGATGAACCCTGCGACGAAGCGGTTGGCCGGACGGTCGTACAGCTCAAGCGGCGACCCCTGCTGCTCCACCCGCCCCGCGTTCATCACCACGATCTGGTCGGCCATGGTCATCGCCTCGATCTGGTCGTGGGTCACATAGATCGTGGTGGTGCGCAGCCGCTGATGCAGGTCCTTGAGTTCCGCCCGCGTCTGCACCCGCAGCTTGGCGTCGAGGTTGGACAGCGGCTCGTCGAACAGGAACACCTGCGGGTCGCGCACGATGGCCCGGCCCATGGCGACCCGCTGCCGCTGCCCGCCCGACAACTGCCGGGGATAGCGGCCGAGCAGCCCGTCGAGGCCCAGGATCGCCGCCGCCCGTCCCACCCGCTCCGCCACCGCCGCCTGCGGCGCGCGGGCGAGCTTCAAGCTGAACGCCATGTTGTCCCGCACCGTCATATGCGGGTACAGCGCGTAGTTCTGGAACACCATGGCGATGTCGCGCTGCTTGGGCGGAACTTTGTTGACCACGCGCCCGCCGATGGCGACCTCGCCGCCGTCGATCTCCTCCAGCCCCGCCACCATGCGCAGCAGCGTGCTCTTGCCGCAGCCGGACGGGCCGACCAGCACGGTGAAGGCGCCGTCCGCGATCTCGATGCTGACGCCGTGCAGCACGGGGGTGGCGCCGAACGCCTTCGTCACGCCGCGGATCGACACGCTGGCCATGGCCGCTTCCCCCAGTGATCCCATCGGGCCTCGCCGGGCCGTTACGGAACAGCGTAGGGCGGACGGGCGGGGTTCGCCAGGGGCGTCAGCGCCGGCTATGCCGCTCCCGCGGCGCCGTGCCCCACCCGTCGGGATGCTTGGCCCAGCAGTCGGATCGGCGCAGCCGCACCGACCGCCAGCCGTCCCCCGAACCGCGCCCCCTGGCCCCCGCCGGCACCGCCGGCACCGCCGCGAGGCCGAGCAGCACCGCCGCCAGCAGCGCGGCGCGAAAGATGGGGTGTCGGACGCGGTATGCATTCCCTCCGAAACGTGATTAACCCTTTGTATCACAACTACAGGTAGAATCGCTATGGCTATCCACCCATCCTGACGCCATGGGCAACGCATGTCATCAACTAGCGCGCAATTGAATCCTGCTGTAATAAGCGCCATGCGCTACAAACGCCCGGCCCTCAAACGTCCGGTCTTCAAACGCCCGGCCCGGCCGCTTCGCCTGCGCATCCGGACCTACCTGCTGTTCCTGGTGCTGGGGGCGGCGATGCCCTTCGTGCTGCTGTCCGCCATCCTGGCGGTCCGGACGGCGGGGGCGCAGGACAAGCAGTTCGGCCAGGATGTCGTCGCCGTCGCCCGCGCCTTGTCGCTCGCCGTGGACAGCTCCATCGCGCCCCTGCAATCCGCGCTGGAGGCGCTGGGCCGCTCCCCCGCCCTGGCCCGGGGCGACCTCGCCGCCTTCCACGCGGAGCTTGCGGACGCGGCCGCCCTGCTGGGCGGCATCGTGCTGCTGAGCGACGCGGACGGGCAGGGCCTGATCGACAGCCGCGACCCGCCCGGCGTCCGCCGGACGGAGCGCCGCGCTTCCCCCGCCTACGTCGCGTCCGTCGCGGCCGGCAGCCGGCCCATGGTGTCCGGCATCTACCGCAGCACCATCAACGGACAGATGGTGGTGACGGTGGACGTGCCCGTGCGCTTTCCCCCCATGCGCTTTCCCGGCCCGGACGGCTCCAATGGCGCCCCAGGCAGCGCCCCAGGCAACACATCGGGCGGCGCATCGGCGCCAGGCGTGCTGGGCACCACCATCGACCTCGGCGCCATCGACGCGCTGGTGCGGCGGCAACTGCTGCCGGACACCTGGCGCGGCGGCATCGTCGACCGGGACGGGCATTACGTGCAGCGCACGAACGACGGCGCGGCCTCGCTGGGCAGCCCGGCCCACCCGGCCTGGACGGAAGCGGCGCAGCGCGCGACGGAGGGCTGGACCCGCAGTCCCATGCCGGAGGGCATGGAGGGCTATATCGCCTTCGCCACCTCGCCCATGACCGGCTGGACCGTGGGCATCGGCGTGCCGGCCTCCGTGGTCCGGGCGCCGCTGCGGCAAACGCTGCTGTCGCTGCTGGCGCTGTGCGCCGGGTTCGCCGGGCTGGGCATGGCGCTGGCGCTGGCGCTGGCCCGGCGCATCGCGCGGCCGGTGGACGCGCTGGCCCGGCTTGCCGCCGACCCAAACGCTGCGTTTCCTGGCGCCGCCCCTGCGGACGGGTCCAGCGGCGTCGTGGAGATCGACGCGGTGGCCCGCGCGCTGCGCCGCAGCAGCGCCGCGCGCAACGCCATCGAGGCGGAGATGCGGGCCGCGACCGCCCTCAGCCCGCAATACGCCTGGACCGCCGACCCGGCCGGACGCCTGCTCGGCGTGAGCGAACGCATCGCCGACCTGACCGGCGCCCCGCGCGAGCGGCGGCCGAACGACGGCTGGATGAGCCTCGTGCATCCCGACGACCGTGCGGGCGTGCAGGCCGCCTGGGGACGCAGCATCGCCACCGCCGAGCCGTACGACCACGAGTTCCGCCTGCGCCTGGCCGAGGGCGGCTGGACCTGGTTCCGCGCCCGCGCCATGCCCCGGTTCGATGCGGAGGGCCGGGTGCTGCGCTGGTATGGCGCGACCGAGGACGTGGACGCCCGCCGCGCCGCGGTGGAAAGCCTGCAGCGCCTCACCGACGAGCTGGAGGCCCGTGTGGAAAAGGAGGCCGCCGCCCGGGAAGCGGCGCAGAACCGGCTGAACCAGGCGCAGCGCCTGCAGGCGCTGGGCCAGCTCGCCGGCGGCGTCGCGCACGACTTCAACAACATGCTGCAGGTGGTTGCGGGCGCGCTGGCGCTGATCCTGCGCCGCCCGGACGACGCGGCGCGGGTGGCGCGGCTGGCGGCCATGGCGGAGGACGCGACGGAGCGGGGCGGCGCGATCACCGGGCGGCTGCTGTCGCTCACGCGCCAGGGCACCCTGCGCGCCGCGCCGGTGGAGCCGCTGGCGCTGCTGTCGGACATGGCCTCCGTGCTGTCCCACACGCTGGGCGCCGCCATCGCGATCCAGGTGGCGGCGGCGCCCGACCTGCCGCCGCTGCTCGCCGACCGGCGGCAGTTGGAGACGGTGCTGATCAACCTCGCCGCCAACGCCCGCGACGCCATGCCCGGCGGCGGGCGGCTCACCTTGTCCGCCACGCTGGACGACGACCCGCAGGGGCTGAGCGTGGAGGTGCTGCCCGGCCCCTACATCCGCATCGAGGCGGCGGACACCGGGCACGGCATGGACGCGGACACCCTGGCGCGGGCCAGCGAGCCGTTCTTCACCACCAAGGACGTGGGCCGCGGCACCGGGCTGGGCCTCGCCATGGCGCGCGGCTTCGTGGAGCAGTCGGGCGGCGGCCTGCGGATCGAGAGCGCGCCGGGCCGCGGCACGGCGGTGCGGCTGTGGCTGCCCTGCGCGCCGGGCACTGCCGGGGCGGAGGAGACGCTGCGCCTGCCGCGCCGCCGGGGCCGCGTGCTGCTGGTGGAGGACGACGCGCAGGTGCGCGCGACGCTCGCGGAGCAGTTGCAGGAGATGGGCTTGCGCGTGCTCCCGGCGGCGGACGGGCCGGCCGGGCTTGCGGCGCTGATGGGGGGCGCGGAGGTCGCCATGCTGGTGTCGGACCTGACGATGCCGGGGATGGACGGGGTGGCGCTGATCCGGGCGGCGCAGCGGATGCGCCCGGGGCTGCCGGCGATCCTGCTCACGGGCTATGCCGGCGTCGGCGCGTCCTTGACGACGGCGGAGGGGCTGGGCGGCCCGGTGTCGCTGATGCAGAAGCCGGTGTCCGCGGCGCAGTTGGCCGACCGGATCGCCCTGCTGGTGGAGCGGCGGGGCACGTCCGAAGTGTAAAGCTTCCTGACAGTCGCGCTTGAGTTGTGATGTTTGCTTTTCGCAATATCAAGAGTTTAGAGAGCTGGCACGAATCTTGGGTTGCCTTCTGCCGCGGGTTGCGGATGCCGGGCCGGGCCGGGCCGAGGCAGTTTAGGAGCAGACGATGCGCGTTCTCATGGGGCTTATGGCGTTGGCTGCCCTCGGCCTTGCCCCCGCCGCGGCGGAGGCGGCCTCCGTCTCCTACAGCCAGTTCTACCCCGGCAACAACAACCTCGACCCCGGGCAGAACCCGCAGACCTTCTCGAACACCGACTGGGACGGCTCGACGCAGAGCATCACGCTGCCGCAGTTCGACCCGACGCTCGGCACGCTCACCGGCGTCGACCTGTCGCTTTACGGCAACATCATGTCGTCCGGGCGGCTGACGAACACCGCCACCGGCTCCAACACGGCCACGGTCGAACACGACACCGCGACAATGAAAATCACCTTGCAGGCGCCGGGCGGGGAGAGCCTCACCGTCAGCCCGGTGCAATTCAGCTTCGCCTCGCCGCTCACGCTGGCGCCCGGCGAATCCTACCTGTTCGGCGCGAACGCGCCGGTCATGACCTCCGACAACAACTCGATCACGGTCAGCACCGACACCTCGCCCTACGTCGGCACGGGCAGCCTGCTGTTCCCGCTGACCGCCGCGACGAACAACGACGTGCTCTACAACGGCGGCAACGTCCAAATCTTCCAGGTCACGTCGGCGCGGGCCGAGGCGACCGTCACCTACACCTACGACGCGGCCGCGACCGACGTGCCGGAGCCGGCGTCGGCGGCGCTGCTGGGCGCGGGCCTGCTGGGCCTCGGCCTAATGCGCCGGCAGGGCTGAGGGATGCGGACGCGCCGGCCGGCACGGGCCATCATCGGAAAGGAAGCTTCCATGCGCCATGCCCTGACAGCGATCGCGGCCGCAGTCGCCCTGCTTGCGGCCGTTCCGGCCTCTGCGTCCGTTGCCACCTACAAGGCCTGGTACTCCGCCGCCAACGGGCCGGATCCGGCGACAACGCCGCAAACCTACACGCAGACCGACTGGAGCGGCGTCAGCCAGAAGATCGCGGTGCCGAAGTTCGACACCTCGCTCGGCACGCTGACGGCGGCCACGCTGTCCTTGTATGCAGACGCCAATTCGACGGGATCGGTGCAGAACACGGGGGCGGACACGGCCGAAGTCACGAGCTACAACTCCTCCTTGCGCGTGCGCCTGCTGGCCCCCAGCAACAGCACGACCGGCCCTGGCATCGACAGCCCGGCCAACACCGCCACGCCCTTCCTGCTGGAATCGGCGCCGTTGCTGGTCAGCGTCGCCAACGCCGCAGTGGCGCCCGGCGCCTCGGTGCCCTTCAGCGTGACGGCGACGAACGCGACCAGCAACCCAATCGACCTGTTCAGTTCCACCTACCTGACGTATTTCGAGGGCACAGGGCAGGTGCTGCTTCCGGTCTATACCGGCACGCGGACCATCTCCGACGTGTCCGGCGGCAACCTGAAAACCGTCCAGAACACCCAGGCGCGGGCAGAGGCGGTCGTGACCTACACCTACACCGCCGCCCCGCCGCCGGGTCCGACCTCCGTGCCGGAGCCGCAGTCGGCCGCACTCCTCGGCGCGTCGCTCCTGGGTCTGGGCGTCCTGCGCCGCCGGCGGTAGGCGCGGCCTGCGGCCTGCCGGGCCGCGACCCAATCTTGCAACCCGCGCGCGCCGGCCAAGTTCATGCATCATGGAACACAGGTTTTGGCAGCGGGCCGGGATGCGGGCGGGCCTCGCGTTCGGAGCGGCGACGGGCGGCAGCCTCTTGGCCGACAACAAGCGGATGGACCCGGTGATGTCGGCGCTGGTGCGCTTCGTGCGCCGCCAGCCGCCGAAGCCGCAGCCCATCGAGCGCACGCGGACGGAGTACGCGCAGCTCCTGACGCTCGCGGGCCTGCGCGGCGACCCGGGCGCCACGGCGGCGCCCCTCGCCATCCCCGGCCTGCCGCCGGGGCGGGAGTACGGGCCGCATGGGCGGGCGCCGGCGGGCACGCTGCTGTACTTCTTCGGCGGCGGCTTCATCATGGGCGAACCGAGGCTGCGCGACGGCGTGTGCCGGCGGATCGCGGCGCGCACCGGGCTGCGCGTGCTGGCCTCCGGCTACCGTTTGGCGCCCGAGCACCCGTTTCCGGCCGGGCACGACGACGCGCGGACGGCGCTCGGCTGGGTGCGGGCGCAGGGGTGGGCCGGGCCGCTGCTGGCGGGCGGCGACAGCGCCGGGGCGAACCTCGCGGCGTCGTTGGCCCGGGAAGGCGGGGTCGATGGCCAGGTGCTGATCTACCCCGTGGTGGACATGGAGGAAACCGACCCGGAGCACGGGGCCGGGGATTACCCGAGCCTCGCCACGTTCGCAGAAGGCTACCTGCTGACGGCCGAGGCGATGCGGGCCATCGCGGCGTCGATGTTCCCGCCCGGCACGGACCGCACGGATCCGCGGCTGTCGCCGATCCGGGCGGACCTGTCGCGGGCGGCGCCGGCGCTGGTCACGGTGGCCGGGTTCGATCCGCTGCGCGACCAGGGCACGGCCTACGCGGCGGCGCTGAAGCGCGCGGGCGTGCGGGTGGCGCTGATCGAGGAAAACGCGCTGGTGCACGGGTATGCGGACTTCGCCGGCATGGTGCCGGAAGCGCGGCGCGCGGTGGACCGGCTGATCGCGGGGATCGAGGGGATGCTGGCGGCATAGGCACGCGCCCCGCGTCGCCATCATGAGCGATCCTCAAGCAACCGTCGGCTTCATCGGCCTGGGCACCATGGGCGAGCCGACGGCGCGCGACCTGCTGCGGGCCGGGACGCCGCTGGTGGCGTGGAACCGCACGCCGGGCAAGGCCCGGGCGCTGGCGTCGGAGGGCGCCGCGGTGGCGGACAGCGTGGCGGAGGTGTTCGGGCGGGCGGGCACGGTCCTCCTGATGCCGTTCGACGGCGAGGCGGTGGACGCCGTGCTGGAGCGGGGCACGCCGGGGTTCGCTGTCCTGGTCCGGGACCGCATGGTGGTCCCTATGGGCGCCGCCGCCCCCGGCTGATCGCGCGGCCCCCGGGACGACATCCGCGCGGCCGGGGGCCGCTACGTGGAGGCGCCGGTCTCAGGCTCGCGCAAGCCGGCGGAGGCGGTCCGCCCGCTGCTCGCCCCGCTGTGCCGCGAGGCGGTCCCGTGCGGCCCGGTGCCGAACGCGCTGTCGATGAAGCTCGCCTCCAACCTGTTCGTGGGCACGGTGCTGACGGGCCTCGCCGAGGCGATGCACCACGCCGCCCACCAGGGCCTCGATCTGCATCAGTCCGCCTCGATCCTGTGCGCCGGCCCGGCGTCGAGCGACCTGCTGCGGATGAAGGCGCCGAAGCTCGTGGCCCGCGACTTCGCTGTCCAGGCCTCGGTTGCGGCCGTGCTGGACAGCCACCGCATGATCGCCGAGGCGGCGCGGGCGGGCGGCATCGCCGTGCCGATGCTCGACGCATGCCGTGCCCTGTTCCAGGAGACCGCCGGGCTTGGCTTGGAGGACGCCGACGTCGTGGCGGTGCTGCGCGCCATCGAGGCGCGGTCTGGGCGGGGGGAGGGGTGAGTCTTTGAGCAGCCGACGCATGGGGCCAGGCGGCTTCAACAAAGCTCTTGGCGGCATCCGCTATCGCACATAACCTGGCCGGCCCTCCGCGGCCCGCGGCGGCGCGAACCGGAGCCAGCCCATGCCCACCTACACCGTCACGGACGGACAATCGCAGAGCTTCGACTTCGGATATGGCACCCCCGACGAGGCTACGGCATTCACACAATCTACTTGCGGCGGTGAAGACGCTTTGATTCCCTCTGGCCTATGTGGATTTGGGGGAATGTGTTGGTCATTCGAGAAGGCGCGCTGGGTGATTTTGGCGATGTCCGT
>JAABUQ010004977.1_pt1 | contig 21877 bp, 19 predicted proteins | sample 5560001 | NCBI WGS metagenome assembly JAABUQ01 (sample SAMN10711888, study PRJNA513371) | rock metagenome | isolation source: Antarctica rocks | place: Antarctica: Victoria Land, Finger Mt nord | collected 2015-12-18 | reverse complement strand
AACTTAGCTTAATACGCGCTTTGCGCACTTCTTTCTTTAAGCGCATTCGTTCTTCATAAATTCGTTTTATCGAAGTAAAAGAAATTGCCAAATCATAATTACGACTAGATCGCACACACTTTATACACTTCTTAGAATTGTTATTTACACAATAGGTTTTACTAGATATCGTGCAATTACGACAAAAACGCATTGCTAAAGACATAAGTTTTAAAGCGTCGAAAAGATCTTTTTTGCGAAAAGAAGAATTTTTGATATTAATCTTTCTTGAAGACATGATATTAATCTTTCTTGAAGGCATGATAAGAAGACATTGAGTTTTGGGACGAAAACTCTAAAGAAAAGAATAATGTTACAAGCTTATTAAAGCTATATTAGTGATTTAGATTTTACGTCTTAAGAGCGAATCTATTATTATGTTCGACATGCTTAAGAAGCGAACATCTTGAGCATGATGTTTAACATGTTCGACGAACGAACATTGCGAACAATCATGTTCGCTATGTTCGACGAACGAGCAAGACGAACAATTAATATTTTCTTAATATATAGAAACTAAAATACGACTCTCTTATGAATCGTGTTCAATTTATTTTAAGTTTTGATTTATTGTTACGACTACTAAGTTGCAATCTTCTTGTTATCAAGTGATTGCTTGCATTGCTTGAAGACGTCTACAAATCTCTTCAAAGCATAAACTCTCTTTGATATCTTCGTAGAAAGTATTAGCGTAACAATAGTCTAACGATTCCATCATATGATGCTAAAACGAGCAGCGAGTCGTCCGACGAGAATGCCATTGCAATAACAAATTTAATGTGTTTCTTAAGCTTCTACACTTCTTGATTCGTCGTCAAGTTTCACAATCTAACGATCTAATTCTCTAATGCTAAAGCGAGCAGCAAGTCGTTCGATAAGAATGCCACTACACGAACAATATTAGTGTGTCTCTCAAGCTTTTGCACTTCTTGGCTCGTCGTCGAGTTTCACAATCTTACGATTCGATCTCTTGATACTAAAGCGAGCAGCGAGCCGTTTGGCGAGAATGCCAGTGCATTGACATAACTAGTGTGTCCCTCGAGCTTCTGTAGCTTCAGACCCCACGTTGGTGGAGAGATTGGGAATCTCCGTATCCATGATGGAACTCGATCGCAGAATTTTCTCACTACGCTAGTTTGTGGTGCGAAAACCATCGCTGACGAATAAATCTGAAGCGATGCAAGGTCGACAGAGTGTCGATTAGCCAAGACAATTCGTTGCGCGTTCTAGAGGAAGTCTAACAAATAAGATAAATTATTTGACTAGTCCAAGATATATTAGAACTTAATTCTCAATCGAAAGTTCTTGTTCGATAATCACTTATCGATACGAGCGATTGTAACATGCGTATTTGTTCGATGACTTTAGCGAGTCTATTCATCAAACTCATAGCTTCAAGTCAATGAAGAAAATGCTTCTTTAAGAACGTGTGCACGTCGTCTTGATCATAAATCTCGATCTTGGCATGTTCAATATGCTAAATTTAGTATCGACATGCATACTGAAGTGCAGACGAAAGGCGATCATTGATCGTGGCTTGATCGATCTCTCGTCGTGGCTTATCAGGATACTCGAGCTTACACAAGTTCTCTTGCAAACCTCCAGGTCCAAACAGCAATTGTAAGCATTTTGAGAGCAGCATGCGATGTGTAGCTCGATCATCGACTTCAAATGGTTCCGATTGAAGCTGGTCACTCAATAGAAACTCGCTAAATGACAAGTGAAGAATTCGAATCGATGTATTTGAGTCAGTGGGAATCCGCAGCACAGAATGTAACGATCGAAGACGGAGTGCAATCGTGTCTGGCGAGATATTCAGAAGGATCGCCAAGGACTGTGTGAAAAGTGGTTCGACAAGCGAGACAACAAATCCGACGATCATGCGAAACTCTTGGTACAGTCTATCATTGTCGTATGAATTATTTCATCGTGTCGATAACTAGGTCAGAACGAGCAAATATGTCTGTGTCATTTGTTCTAATTTCCCAATGTCTAGAAATTGCAAAATCGTCTTCAGTCGTTCTCGAGAGTCTTAGTCAAAGTTATCAACGAAACGATATATAGTCGTCGCAATGATAAATAAAGGAACAATTATGTCGACCAGAGCTTGAAGTCTTTTGTCATCGGGCCAGTCTCGATCTAAGGGTGTTTTTGATGAAAGGTCCCGATTGTAGAGATTTCGAATATTCTCAAATGCATTCTTCAGAAAAATCAAAATGTCATGCTGTATCGTTGTCTGAGGGACTGCATTCTGGAGAACCATGTTCTGATGAACGACTGTGAATATGTTCTTGAATTCTAGCTAAATAGGTAATTCGGGCCGACTTGTGAGGAACAGTTTGAGACGGACAGTAGTGAGATGGGCTAATCGAGATCATAAACTGATGATTGCTTTCACGTTCTGTTCTTTCTCACACTCGTTCAAGGCATTCACGACTACGATAAAGATAGAAAAATTATTAGTAGTCAACTTCACTTGACGTAATGATTGATAAATCAACTTGTCGAATTGTTCATCCAACGCTTTATCAAAGATCAATGAATTCTGGGTAATCATCTCTGCGACAAAAGCATCCAGCTCGAGTATCTTCATCACAAGCTCACGCGTGATGATAAGAAAGAATCGCGATGTCGAATCTCGATCATCTTCACCGCGTTTAAAAAAGAAGCTGGCACCAAGATCGACACCATCAAGGCCATCTTGATCGGACACCCACTCAGCCACGATTCGAGAAATCGTGAATTTGCCAATGCCAGTCCAGCCGCTCAGTCAGAAGATGCTCTTACTGTGAGGATGTCGAGTTCAATCGTAAATTTCATGGAGCAAGTCGACTCGGGTTGCAGGATGGCAGGTGATGTAATCATCTCCGTAGGAATTGTACATTGCTTCTTTCGCGTACGACAACTTATCTAGATCAATCTTCATCTCAAGCCGATCCAGCGATTCTTGAAGCTGGTGAGATTGTTTGAACTTCTTCAGCACTCTCTAAAGATCCTGTTTCAGCTTTTCGATTCGCTTTCGGTCTTGAGCACCGAGTGTACGATCGCAGTTGCTCGTCTCAATCTCAATTCTAACTTCGAGCTCGTTGCACACTTTTTCAAAATCTACGATATCGTCGTCTGTCCAAAAGGCACGAAGCGCACGATGAGAGGTCGAAGTCTGGCAGATCCGAATGGCGCGAGCCAAGAATCCAAGGACATGCGCATACAACTCTGTCACGACTGTTTCAAAGTTGGTTCGAGTTAGCGTCGTTGGCAGCTAATAGAGAAACTCGATGTACGCCTTGAGTCGATTCGCCATATATAGAGCAATCTCGCATCCGACGAGCAGCGAAGTCATTTGATTTGCCTCAGATACGGCAGCCTGTCGATCTAAGCGTAAGATCTCTGGGGTGTTCGTTCAGAAGCGCGGGCTTTTACCTGGAGTAGTAGGCGAATGCCAGCCCACGGCAAGCCCACATGCACGGGGTCGACATTGGCCACGACATCTCCAACCGCTGTGAATCGGTTCAGCTAGTCGACTACCTTGTCAGCCTCCTCTTTCAAAACAACGTTTCGCCCTATCAATGTAAACGTCCACCTCTTTTTGATGCAGCATTGTTGCTTCTCCTTCGCCGCGGCCAAGGCTTGTTCGAGCGCCGAGTCGATGTCGCTGGCGTTATAGAACATGTGATTTTGAAGGGTTGCTCGATCATTATCTGAGAGTCGTTGGAATACGTCATGGAGGAGATTTGGGTTCGAAGAGGGAGTATATGTCGCCTGCGGTGATGAAAGAGGGGCAGCGCCAGCGGTCAACAAATTAGTTAACACCGGCCCGGCTGGTGCTGTGCTCGAGGATACATTCTGAGTGGACGATGAATTTATTATCTGCGTTGTTGACGATGCAACAATGTGGTTCGACAGAGACGATGGCGATGGTGATGGCGACGAAGCACGGCTCCTAAAAGGAAGATGTGCAAGGGCTCGTTGCGGGCGATTAGTCTTCACAGGTGGAGTGGGGTTCCCACTCATAGTAATCAATGTTCGGTAATTACAGCTAACCTCGAGTAGCTTTTTGACTCAGATAGAGATTTCAGTTCTCAGTAAGCATCGAGAACTTTGCATTAAAGATAAAGAGAGAGTCGATGATGGAAGAGACACCTGGGTTGTACAAGGTAGATCGTATGAGGCTTAGAGCGCAATGGCAATCAGGAGGGGTGCGACTGCAAGGTTCTGCTACCCGCGCGGGTGGAAACAGGCTTCTCGTGTATTTGCAATCGACACAGACGATTGAAAGCCTTTGTCAAGCTCAAACCTAAGCAATGGCCAGAAATGCATACATGAACATGAAACCAGCATTGGCCAGAATGCTCTATCAGGCTGAAGTACGGCTGAGAGTAGAAGTTGGCTAGGCACCAGCGGTACCAATGTACGTAACAAAGCTCGACTACTGTCACGTACTTGTGGCGTCAGCCCATGGCTTGTGAGTTTGTGGCTGGGGCTCATAAACTCAGGAACATTCGAGAAACCATCCAAATCATGGGGCGGATAAACGGTGGCATGAGTCTTGCATCTACAGTGCACTTTGTACAGTGTTGTGCGCTGTGGCTGAGAGATCACATATGGCAAATGGCACCGAACCTCACAATCTCACAGCATGCACTATTCCGGCAAGGCTGGAAGCTTCAAATCTCCCTAGATCGTGCAAGGTGCGCGCCGCAGCACTGGCGCCATTAAAGCCATCAGGCGAAACCTTCGGAATTTTGACGGCACTACTGCACCAGCTAACGGTGGCGGGCGTGCCCGATCGTTGACCCTTGCTATGCTTGATGCACTATTGGAATACCTGCTTCGAAAGCCTGAGCAAAAGCTTACTGGACAAGTATTACCACCGTTGAGTTGTTGGTATTAGAGCCCGAAATCGAATTCTACGACGACGATGTTCAATATTAGTCGATGGGTTCGTTGCTGATGATGGAGGCAGCGTTCCAGAGCTCGGTCTAGGACTCCCCTTGCTCCGTGGAGCTGCCGTGCCCCAAAAAATGTCATAAGTCCATTTACGCAAGGAGAATCTGTTAACCCACATTGCAGTTATAACGCTATAGGATACACTGATCCTTATCTAAAGTCTCTGGTCCAGCACATCCGCTGTTCACACCCGCACAGATTGAGGATGTGTTCTTAATTGTAGTCATAAAAAGCGCTATATTCCCATGGATCCTAAAGCACGACAGGCTCAAGGTCCCCGCCACATGCCATCCAAGCTGTGTACCTCCAGGAGCGTCTGAGAGCGCATCTTTACACGACTTTTCCCTTCCTACTTGCATGTTCCTCCCTCTATTGCTGTGCTTTGGGAATGGCGTCGTCTGTTCATTACTCGTATATGCTGCTCCATCTGCTTCTCCTCCCTATCGAGTTCCTGTTACCCCCAATCTCCTGTTTTCCGTACAGTGCAATAACTATCCAATCTGGCTTCCTCCCCTATTCGGCCTTTTAAAGGGTCCAGATGTTTCCGCATTATCACCTGGTTATGCTCCATTGCCTTGATTTTGTTCGATCAAAGAGCAGTTGCCTTCCAGCAATGCATCTACCAGCCACCAATGCACCTCATTCGACCTGGATTAATTCTTTTACACCAACAAAGCTCGACGCGCTTGTCCTTGTCGAAGCTTGTCTATCTGGAAGACTATCTTCTTGCCTCCGCAGGCCCGAGTATGGCGCGTCATTCGTTGCGAGCGGCTTCATATTTGTCTATAAGCACGATGCTCCCGGTGCCCAAGAGATAATCCGATCAACTGGACCTTTGTAGATTTTGATGGCGTGTTCAATATCTTGCGATCAACTAACCCCAGTGGACTAATTAGGAAGGAAATGAGCGTAAAGGTCGACGGAAAGCTCTACCATCTCGCCTCTTACTACGCTCATTGGGATACCGTGAACGGGGCCTTGGTCCCGCCTACTCGCTGCCTTGAGTTTCAAGATATCATACTCCGCGAAGAAATAGCTGCACAGGACAATCTTCATTCCTTGTCGCCGATAGAGATATCCCGATTGAACCCGGAGGTTTGACGCCGCACCAGATTTTGGGGGGGGGATCTGACACCTCTTAGACTCTAGGTCGGAATCTGCCCGAATTCGAGCGAAACGTCATCTTCCTCATTTTAAGCTGGACAAATGAAGGCCACCATCATACGTTTCTTGGACAGAGTCGGCAATTTCTGTTTCTAACCATCCTTTCGAGCGACGAATATTGGTATACGCTTTCCACGTCAAGTGTATACGAGGGGAAATCGCCAGACCAGTTGGCGTACCAGACGGAAATATTGCTTGCTAGACTCCTTTGGGTCTTTGATGGGAGAGGCATGCCTCGATTTCTTGAGCCGTCTCTTGAGTTCAGCCCACTGCAGAACGCATGTCTCTACACGGAAGCATTTGGAGTTAAGGAAAATCCTCTAGGAGCTTTCCAGCCGCTTGAACCAGCAAAGCTGGCTCGGGCTCTTCAAGCGTCTCAACTCTTCGCCGACCATACAGCTATTCAGCCTCGGAGGATTGAATCCCTCGATAGTCATCTGCGAAGACTTCTGCCCATCAATTATCCTCGGAACGGTATAATAAGTAGGTGGAGATCATAGGGTGTCCAGAGACTTATTTTGAACAGAAATTGACGTCAGCTTTTACCATGATGTTGACTCGTATGTGCATCGCAGACCAGGAGGCAGTTCGGATGGGTATGTCAGTGACCAGCCAATCTGGCCTCGACATATAGGGATCAAGAACACTGGAAGGAGGCCGAGAAGCTAGACGTACAAGTGATGGAGGCAAGAAAGAGGGTACTAGGCAAGGAGCATCCTAATACGCTGACGAGCATAAACAATCTAGCACAGTCATTGACGAGTTTGGGCAAATTCGAAGAGGCCGAGGGGATCCATCGACAAGCGTTAGCGCTTAGGAAAAGAGTACTAGGCAAGGAGCATCCTGATACGCTAACGAGTATGAACAACCTGGCACTGGTTTTGGGCAGCCAGGGCAAGTACGAAGAGGCGGAGGGAATACATCGACAAACGCTGGAGTTGAGCGAATCAGTGCTGGGCAAGAAGCATCCATCTACCCTGACGAGCATGAACAACCTGGCAGAGGTGTTGAGGAGCCAGGGCAAGCACGGAGAGGCAAAGGGGATACATCGACAAACGCTGGACTGGAGGGAATCAGTGTTGGGCAAGAAGCATCCTGATACGCTGACAAGCGCGGCTGGTCTGGCCTCAACGTGTTGGAACCAAGACCAATGGGAAGAGGCTGAAGGGCTGGAGGTGCGAGTGATGGAGACAAGAAAGAGGATCTTGGGCGCAGAGCATCCTGACACATTGGCCAGCATGCACAATCTCGCATATACATGGAAGTCTCAAAACCGTAACGAAGAGGCTATTTCTCTGATGAAGGAGTGCTTCGAGCTACGGAATCAAGTTCTTGGCCCAGAGCATCCAGACACGGAGACCTCGCTTAAAGCTGTGCATAAGTGGGAGAGTGGAGAAAACGAAATCGAACACTCAGGTTAATCTTCTCTTTGTTCTATTACGATGGTTCGTTTCATGACTTGCTGCATGAGCATCAAACACTGACTCGCAATTGTACAATTCCCAAACATCGATCATTCCATTACGCCGGCCGCAATTTTCTGCTGCTTTGTCAATGGCTTTGCACAGTTCTATTCCGAATTCTTAGAGGTTTTCGGGTCAGAACGGGGCTCCCGCGAAATGTCACGGTTGGCTGCATAAGAAGGCGTCCTGGAAAGGGTGAAAATTTCGCATGGACGGGTAGCACATACATTGTGGCTCCACGATGAGATGATGGATTCCAAGGTGCTCTGCAGCGGCAGGGAGTGGCCGTCGTCGCTGTGCTGGAATATTGTAGGGCTTCGCTGTGAGATTCACTCGGCGCCTTCGCTTTTTCGCTGTCAGCCGAGCCACAGGCTCACCAGCCACAGGATCGGCTTGGCTAGCTTACATGGAATAAATTACACGTTTATTACTATTTGAGACGTACGGGGGCAGTTTTGCACTAGCCGGGATCGTACCGCTCTGATTAGAAGGTATCAATCAGCGTGCGACGTTGCGTGAATGAGGGGCGCCACACCCGGCACATGGCTGACAATAACTTCTTACCATTGCAGAGAGGCTCTAAGACTCGGATAAAACCCTTCTATCAGTATCAGGAGTGATGAGGGCTCGGTGGTGGAGCTATGGTGGAGGAGTCCTGCCACGCTATGAAATGAGGCTCCCCGCAAATTAGATGCAAAGGCGACGATGAGATTGGTAATTTTCTCGGTAGCATGCGTTAAGAGGGTCAGGGATGGCGACACCATGCAGCTCAAACAGAAATTACGCAAATACCAAGACGTAGCCAGGGATCTGTTGCTTTAAAGTCTGAGTACTTGTTAGTTTTCTCGTCACGCCGTGATTCTCGCGACACAGTGAGGGATGTTATAGGAGAAAGGCAATTTCCAAAACATGATATAGTTCAGGAGTGAAAACATTGTTTCCAAAAGACAAGCTCTATGAAGATGAAAAAAGCAATGACATTCTATAAAGACTTGGTACCAGACCGCGCAACTTCGGAGAATTTCCTCTCGCCGATATCTGGGCTAGTCTCGTCCCCCAACAAGCCTCATTGGATGGCAATTGGCAAAAGAGAGCTCGCTCGATCGATTCTCCTTGCTACATCCTGGACTCTTAAGTTAACAACAAAAACCTCCACGCCGCATAGCGAAGCTTTGACTCAATTTACCGATAACATCGATTCTTACGAGACACCCTTACCGAAGTACTTAAAAGTTAGTAGTGTATAAAGGAGTGTCAGGTATCTCTAATAACACATTGCTGCAAGGGCGTTAAGTATTCTAGACTCTCGCAATTCTTCGCAAAGGCTGGCATAACAACTCTAGTGACGATACTATATGATGTTAGCTGCGTTTTGAAACAGCCACCGATCGCCTATTCTTTCCTACGCGAGCCAGTCTGCCCCTTTTATCTCCACGCTGCCCTCTGACTTGTGCATCAAACTCCCGCACTAGCCGCGCCGCGTTTGGCAATTCGCTATTAGACATCCACGTATTCTTCTAGCGCACCATGTACTCGCAACCCCTTCTCGTCCATCTCTTGTCAACAATCTTCACGATCTCCTAGTTCTCCTCTTCATTCTGGGCTAAATCTCGCTGGCCCTCCCACTCAGAAGATGGTGGAGTGGCGACGATAACGCTCGAGGAGTTGACAGTTACTGCTGCTTCGTAATCGCCTTCGCGCACAGTCTGCTTACCTCGATCATGGGGTAGAATAATGCTGGAAGTGGACGAGCGACGAAGGAATGATGTGGTGGGTTCGATGGCAGGATGAGTATTCGAGTAACCATGCGTCTTTGATTGTTCCATCGAGTGGGAACTTGAGAGGTGTGCGATATCAGTCTTAGACTCAACGCTCGTGGCTCTCGTGGAAGGGCCGGTTTCGCTGGTCATTTCGCCGTCATCCTCAATCATGAGAGGGTTATCTGAAGTATGTCAGAGGGAATCCAGGCTATTGATTAGAAACACGATGTCAGCGCTCACCTTAATTGTCGCCGATCTCACCAAATCGATTGGAACTTGTATCCTCGCGTTGTTGGTAAAATCGGTCAAAGGAATTTCTAAAGGCAACTAGAGAAGGCGACTTGATCATCGAAAGAGATCGACGATGTCCGACAAAGTCATTCATGTTATCGTCGGTGTAATTTGCCTCGTCGATCACGATCGAGTCTTTCTAGAAGCGTCAAACGCGCCCATGGCAATGAAGATCTGCGCACTCACCTGCACATCGGACTTTTTCCAATCTATGTGCACTATCCCCGCCCTCGTTCAGACCTGCATTGTCCGCTGTGCGCTTGAAGAAATCTCGAAGACCTGTGACGCCTGTGGGCGTTACAAATTTGTCGGGCCGTCTGGCCTCTTTATCCTCACACTTCTCTCCTTTGTGTCCATTTGCTTTGTATTCTTTCTTTTTTCTCGCACCGGCTTCACGATGAGACTTAGTACCTTTATGAACATCGTCGCTTGATCCGAACGTCTATATATCGCATATTGACGGGAAGAGAGCAGAGGGTAGAGGAGAATTGGAGATGGAATCGTTTGTCATCTGGCCAAGAACGGAACATCTAAATTGACGTTATCTGTTAGTATTGGAATCAACGAGTGGGAGTTGTAAGAATCGAACCTAGTCTTTGAATCTATCGCGCTTATAGCAGACGTTGAACTCCACATAAACGATAAACGAGTCTAATTTATCGTCAAATGTGTCATATAATCTTGCAGCGAAAACTGCTCCGAAACCGATAATTGGATAGAGAATGGCAAGATTGTCGAGACTTAAAGAGAAAGTGAAATAACATTATCCCAATTTACGTTGTTCTCGTAGCAATCTTCGCTGTAATCGCTTTTGGCACACTTGAGAGTTTCTAAGTTCGTTAGATTATTTTTGTTAATGCTAAATTCCACATATCTGCATTCCCATCTCTAGTGTCTTCGACGATTTTGTTCATGTGTTGAAAGATAATCATAGAATTCTAGCCAATCGATTTAGCCATGCTAGAAGATTGATAGAAATTAATCTTGTTCAAGTTGATTATCGCTATCGTAACATGTAAGCGCAAAATAGCTACGAAAAGATATGAATGGAGGAAAAACTTGGGCACGAGAGTGCAATGGAAACCTAGTGGAAAGAAGAAAGCAAGACGAAGATTAAATGCATTTCTAGGTCTTGTAGAGGCGTCGCCAGAAATGACATGTTCCAATGGATTTCTAAGGACCAATTCGGGCAACATCGTCACTGTTTTTGTCTTCTCTCCCCCAACGCCTTTTATCGACGATCGCCAAACCGACCACACTTGATTCCTGCTCCTGTTTCGCTCTCTGCGACGTTGTCTAGCGCAGCTCTTAATCATTACAATCTTGTATTCGATCTTTATTGGTCAAGTCGTCGAGCGTTGCAATTTTTTAAAAAATGTTAGTGTGTCGTGTTTCGTCAACTGTTGTTGTCTAGATTTTCAAATTTAGATTCTTGCGATAAATTAGCGACATTGCGTCTTTTACGACATCTACTTAAAAGTCGAAGCAACGTCTTAAAGTCACGTTATCAAACTATCGTCATTATGACATCTCTATTGGCGCAACTTGTTAGTTGAGATAGAAGTCAACGACTAAGAACGTCATTGATTAACTTCGACTTATTATTGTCATTCAACTTCACGCTCAATCTTCTTAGTGCTATGCTACTAGATTCTTGCCCAGAATCGATTTATACGAAAGCGACTAATCAAGTATACTTGTTGAAAGACTCGAGCGATAGTAATAAGAGATAAGACATTTTCTCTATTGATTGTGTAGCAATCGTGCTCTTGTTCTACATTTGCTTCGCCTTTGCGATCGACACCAACTAAAAGATCTTAATCAATGCCACATTAGAGTCGAAGATTAGCTAAATGATGATGAAATGATGGTTGGCAAAGAGAAGCAAGAGTCCAAGAATCTAGAGCAGGAGAAATAAGCGTTGGAAGCCTTTTAGCTCGCTGTTACGCTAGTACTTCCCACGAAGATATTAGAGAGAGTTTATGCTTTGAAGAGATTTGTAGACGTCTTTAGACAATGCAAGCAATTACTTAGTAACAAGAAGATTGCAACTTAATAGTCGTAACAATAAGTCAAAACTTAAGATAAATTAAACACGATTCATAAGAGAGTCGTATTTTAGTTTCTATATACTAAGAAAATACTAATTGCTCGTCTTGTTCGCTCGTCGAACATAGCGAACATAATTGTTCGCAATGTTCGTTCGTCGAACATGTTAAACATTATGCTCAAGATGTTCGCTTCTTAAGCATGTCGAACATAATAGTAAATTCGCTCTTAAGACGTAGAACTTAAATCATTAATATAGCTTTAATAAGCTCGTAACATTATTTTTTTCTTCAAAGTTTTCGTTTCGAAATTCAATGTCTTTTTATCATGTCTTCAAGAAAAATTAATATTAGAAATTCTTTTTTTCGCAAAAAAGATCTTTTTGACGCTCTAGAACTTGTGTCTTTAGCAATGCGTTCTTGTCGTAATTGCGCGATGTCTAGTAAAGCTTATTGTGTGAATAACAATTCTAAGAAGTGTGTGAAGTGTGTGCGATCTAATCGTAATTGTAATTTGACAATTTCTCTTACTTTGATAAAACGAATTCATGAAAAACAAATGCGCTTAAAGAAAGAAGTGCGCAAAGCGCGTACTAAGTTAAGTTGACTAAAAAAATAACTTAACTTTCTAAAGAATAAGAAGAAAGAAATGATCGTAACGAAATGAAAGAACATTAATAATTTGAAGATAAACGAAGCACACTTTACTAAGTTTGTCGCGAAGACTCTTAAGCTACTATTTGATATATCGTTCGAACAATTTTAACTTTCGATTAATTAAAATTGAGCTACTACTTTATTGCTTAACTTTGATAAAACTTTCTTAAAAGATTTCGATAACGATTAAGATTTTTTTTGATTTTTATGTGTTTTTCGAAATAGAATATTCTTTTTACTTGATAAGATACTTCTAATTTTCTTGTCGTAAAATTTTCTTAATCTTATATTGTTTCTCTTTTTGTGAATGAAAATAAAATGTGTTCTATAAAGGCGTAATTAAGTTTGCTAATTTCAACAATAATATATAAAAGACTAGAAATACTTTGACGTTCTTAAATAAGTCGAGTTTGTAATTGATTAATCTCTTAGTTTTCTTAACGAGAAACGATTTGACTTTGACATGATTCAATTTCTTGCTTAATTTCCTTGTTTTAAGATTTTTTGTAACAAGATATATTTTATTTTTTTTCTTTAATTAAGATGTCGTTTTTCGTTTTTTGTTCTAGTATTTTGTCGATTTTTCTTGCATTTTAGAGATATTGTCGTATATCTTTTTTAGAGTTTCTATTCTTTCAATGATTAATTGTGCTAATAGATGTATGCGTTCTTTCTTAAAGAGATTAGATTTCTTGTTATAGTTGACGAAGAATAAAGTGATTTTAGTAATATTCGAAACCTTTGCATTTAATGCTAGTTGTGCCATAGATAAAAGTGATACTCAATTGCTATAAGTATTGTTAACGTAGTGTCTTAGATATTGTTTTAAACTTTAGTTTGTTCGTTTTATCTAATTATTCGTGATTAAGTAATAGATAGTGAACATTCGAAGTCTTGTATTTAACATTAAGAGAAGCGTCTTTTAATAGTTAGACGTAAAGAGCTTGTCTTTGTCATTAATTAGTTCTTTAAATATATCGTAATATTATATAAGTTAATTCAATACAATTATTTTAATTGTTTTGTTGTGAACTTCTCTTTGCATGCGATAATATGTGAATACTTGATAAATTTATTAATCATTATTAGTATCGAGTTATATTGATTTTCAATTGTTAGATTCGTCGATTTAGACAACTTGATAATAAAGTTTATCGTAACTTCATTTCATAACAATTCAAATAATTTTTAATATTGAATTTCGTCATAGTTCGCATGTGTATTATGTTTGTTTTGCTAATAGCTAAGATATCGTTTAATGTATGTCTTGATAGCTTGTCTTATTTGTGAAAACTAACAATGTTGACGTAAAAGCTAAAGAGTTTTAGTCACTTTTAAGTGTTCTTGCAATGATTTATTATGATGTTTCTTTATACATTCGTCGATCTTGTTAATAAATATTTGAAGTTTTTCTTTTTTTATTGAAAACTTCTCGATATCGTCTCTAAGTATTCGTAAGATAGCATTTAGCTTATGCTTATTTGTTAATAGTGATTTGTCTTTATTGATCTTAAGTATGTTGTAATTAAACGATTTCTTCGTTTTTATATAATTACTTCGTTTGCTAAGTGCGTCGACTTTGTCGTTATCTTTATTTGAAGTATATTGTATCTTGAACTTGTATTGTTCTAGTCGCTTTAATTATCGTATTTGTCTTCTATTAAGTTGTTTAATAGTAATAAAGTGAACAAGGTTCTTGTGATTTATAAGAATCGTAAGTTTTAGTAATTTTTCGATGTATACTCTTCATGATTTTAGGGAAGCTACAATAGCGAGTAGTTTCTTGTCGTAAATATTATAGTTCTATTTAATTAACAAGAGTTTCTCGAGAGATATGTCATTAAGTGCTATATGTCTTCATGCTTTTGATTAAAGCATGCATCGATAATTAAATCTAATGCGTCAATTTTAATTTTGTTTAACAATCGCGAATTGTACATCTTTAATATTGATTTTTTCAAGCATTTTAGCTTAAGATTTTGAAATGATTTCTCTTTTGCTAATTTTTATATTTATGACGTATTCTTTTTCGTAAAATTCGTTAATAATATTGCATTAGCAAAGTAATTTTTAATGAACTTCTTGTTGTAGTTTATAAAATCTAGAAAGAATTAAACTTTCTTGACGTTAATTGATAATTTTTATTTTTTAATTGCTTGTAGTTTCTTAAGATTTATGCGTACTTTATATCGTTCAACGACAAATTTAAGAAAGTCAACTTTCTCTTAATGAAATTCGCATTTCTTTGATTTAAAATGTAAGTTTTTTTTGTTTAGACATTTTAATACTTTGAAAACACAACTAATATGTTTCTTTAAAATATTTGAGTAAATTATGATGTCGTTCAAGTATGCTATAACAAATCGATTTAGATATTGTCGTAATGCATCGTTGATCATTTTCTAATACGTTGTCGAGGCGTTCGTGAGTTCAAATAACATTATCGTGTATTCGTATAATCTATATCGTGTGCGAAAAGTTGTCTTTTATTCTTTCTCTATTTTTATTCGAATCTAGTTATACGCTTCTTATAAATTCAATTTAATAAAGTACTTTGCTTCAAATAATCGATTCTAAAGCTCGTTAATATTGAATAATGAATATCGATTTTTGATCGTAATATTGTTTAGCTTTTGATAATTAACACATAGACGAAGAGTTTCGTTTTTTTTAAATACAAAGAGAATCAAGTATCTTGTTTATGATTGGAATTTTCTAATAAATTCTTTTTTCTCGTTTTTTGCTAGATATTCGCGAAGTGTTTCGAGCTTCTTTTTGAATAAAGCGTATATAAATTTAAACGTAAATTGTTTGTTTAATTTAAGTTTAATTTCGTAATTTTACGATTAATGCTTAGATAAAATCTTTGTCGTTTTCTCTTTCTAAAATAGATGCTTTCAATTGTTATATATTCGTAATATATGTTTTAGCGATTTTCTCGCTATACTAGATAATTTAAGACTCTTAAAAGATTCGCAATTTTTTTCACTTATTTTGACTTTGTGATCTAGTTAATCTTTGTCGATGCTTATCAAGTTGAACTTAATTTGATCGTTTTTTTGCGAAAATGTAAGTTCGCTACTTGCGATCGAATTTCGACTTAATCTTTTATCTATTATCGAACGTTGTCGATGCGTAGATTGAATGTGAATTGCGTGATCACATTGCGCAAATTTGAGTACTTGTATATTTTAGTCGACTTTTGAATTGTGTTGCTTCAATCAAGACATTTCTAATACAATATTATAAGTAATTATTTCCACTATATTAAAGATTAGTTTCTCGTAATGTTGCTAAATAGCTATTAATAGTAATTTTGTTTCTTTATTTACTCTTTCATTTCTTGCGAGTAATGAATTTTTATCTACAATCATTAAGTTGTAAGCGTTAGACTTCTTTCGAATAGAATACTTTTCTCTCTTTATAAAAGCTTTGATCATAAAATTACTTGTCGCATTAAAATCGATCATTGCGATAAGTTAACAATTATTAATCTTAATTGATGTGATAAAACATTGTGCGTATGTTGTTAAGTTTAGTTGTTGTTATTAGACTAACATATTGCATTTCTTTGATATGCTCTTTATCAAAAAAATTAAACTTTTTTTTGCTTTTGTGTTGTGACTTTTGCTTCGAACGCTTGTTTGCGTTAAGCTTTCTTTTGTTGCTAAATTGTTAACTTTAACTTTTTAGAAAATCAATTAGCTTCGTTCTTTTCTTTTAGATAAGTTTAGCATAAGTCGTTGTAGCAAGCTATTCAATTAAGACTTGCGTGTAAATTGTATGCTTCTTCGATAATAACATCTTTACGCTTAAGTGTTGACATTTTGAATTCTTCGTTAAGTTGTGCAATGTATGTCGTAATAAAATTTAGTTGTTTCATAATAATGTTAAGTATGTTCTTTTTAATAATAACATTATTTTTTAGTTTTTTTTCATATTTGTTTACAATCTTCGATAAGTTAACTAAAGTCTCGAAATAATTTGTGATATCTTCTATGCAATCGTGAAAGTTCTTTCAATTATACTTTTCGTTTAAGTTAATAATTAAATTGTGAGATTTAATCGTTTTCTTAAGTGTTTAATTAATTTTCTACGTAGATGCGAATGTTTTGCTTGATGATGTTTTATCTAGAACTTTTTATAATTGATTTAAGTTCTCTACTAGATAGTAGTCGTCATTCGATTTAATTTTAAGAATATTCGCTTTTGTGTTAACTTGCTTCTTAATATCGTTCTAGCTATTAAGTATCTCTCTTAACATAGCATTGATTTGTTGACGATTTATTAAGTTTTGCGATCGAAAATCTCTTGCGAAGTGATTCAATTTGTCACATAAATAGCTCGTTTTTTGGAATTTGTTATTTTGCTTTTTTCTAAAGTTCTTTTCTTTGCGTCGTTGAATAAAATCTAATTTCATTGATGCAAACTTACGATAGTTTAAGTTATTGTATTTCTAACTAGAACGAAATTCTTCTTAATAATATTTGATCGTTGATTTAAAGAAGGTTTTTGCTCTTTCGTAAAATTGATCGTATCGCTTTTTCATAACTCTTTCATATAGTTTGTCATCGAAATCGATAACTACTTCGATAAGATTAAACATGTCGTTAATAAATTTGTCATTGCGCATAATTTCGTTCTTAAGATTGTTCTTAAGATTTCGTCGAAATATTGTCATAAATGCGACATCGTTTCATTTGATAAAATTAACGTATTTTTGAAATCTTGTTGCGTATTTTGTTGTAGAAATTCGTTAAATTAGATGTTGAATTACTCTTTTTGCGATTTGTTTCTCGTTAAATGTTTTAAAGATTCTTCGAAGCTCTTTCTTAAAGTTGTCGAAATTCGTAAACATTGTACAAGAATTTTCGTCATAATTTTCTAGATATTTGCGTAAGTTTAACTTAAGTTAATGCTAAACTCTTTCTTTGAAAAATGTGAATGCGAAAATCGTCTTTTTGTTCGCTAGAATAGAATAGAAGATAAAATAAATATTCATTTGCATAAGCTAGTTCTTCAAGTCGATTTAATCTTCATAATAGACGTTAGATTTGTTAATTTTTATCTTGTCGTCTTCATCAACAAAGAGTTGACGTGATGTTAATAAGCTATTGCTTGAAATAGGAACGCGTTGACCTAATATAGACATTCTTGAGATGTTCAAAGTGTTACGCTAATATTTCTCACGAAGATATTAGAGAGATTTTATGCTTTGAAGAGATTTGTAGACGTCTTTAGGCAATGCAAGCAATCACTTGATAACAAGAAGATTGCAACTTAGTAATCGTAACAATAAGTTAAGACTTAAGATAAATTGAATACAATTTATAAGAAAGTCGTGTTCTAGTTTCTATATACTAAGAAAATATTGATTGTTCGTCTTGTTCGTTTGTCGAACATAGCGAGCATGATTGCTCGCAATGTTCGTTCGTCAAACATGTCGAACATCATGCTTAGGATGCTCGCTCCTCGAGCATGTCGAACATGATAGCAGGTTCGCCCTCAAGGCGTAGAACCTAAATCACTGGTACAGCTTTGGTAAGCTCGTAATACTCGCCTTAAGCACGAATCATTTTTGGTTAAGCAGAAGTCGAGAGTGTAGAAACAGCGAGCAATTTTCTAAGAGAGTGAAAGTGTGTGAGAGAGAGTACGATTCTGCAGCTCGTTCGAAGACTTTGACGAAGATGGACGATGTTCAAGAAGAGCGCGAGACGATCTATCGAGAGATTAAAGGCCAATGATAATACGAGATCGTAGATGTCGATATCTTATGCGAAGCCTCGAGATAGCAATCGATGATCGACGATGATCGACAAGCGAAGAAGGACGCAAGTCGTTGTAGAGGCGAGGAGAACGATCGATGCGAGAAGAAAAGAGAAAGAGAAGTGAAGACGCAAAAAGAGAGAGCGCGTCTTTATATTTCGAGAAAGCGATGGGTGGGGCGATGCAAAACGTCTTGCCCGAAACGGGCGCGCCAACCCCAATGGGGCAACACTTGGCCTGGTAGCAGGAACGGGCGCCCCTTTCACTAGGAGTAATTTTATTGATTAACAAATAAATTGCGAGAACTTATTGATCGTATTCGAAGCGTATCATAATAGTAAATAACTTTCATTGCAAGACGTTAAAATTGTAAGTAATATCAAGCAATATTAAATGATCGCGTCTAGTAAAAATGCGAATATGTTTTATAAAAAAATCGTTAACAAAACAACGTTCTTTTAACATCACAACTTTAACGAATTAACAATATCTTTGATCTCGTTTTGCAAATGCAATTTTAAAGCTCTTATTTAATCTTCTCTTGTTGTTAGAGATCATTGAATCAAATTCATAATGTGATGGATAAAGTGATTGTTTTTCTATCTATCTAGCTGTTGGAGACAGATATATAGGCAAACCGATTAACACGACGATCTTGATGTCGACGCTAGGCCTAATTATGCAGGAGTCTCGAGCAAACCTTATGCGCCATGACAATTCGTAACACTTGTCACTCTTTTTGATCTCTTTGTTTTTCTTTTTGATTACTAGCTTTTTAGATAGCATATCTAGTTTAAGAGCTTGTAGATTCTCGAAGCAATTATTCAATTGAAGCTCTCATGACTCTCGAGAGTCTCGCATGCGAGAATCGAGATATTTTTAAAAAAAAAATTAATCAACGTTGTGAATGATCTTTAGATCAATGTTTTAATCGTCGATCTAACGAAGAGCAACATTATTAGCACTTCATTTAGTGTCTTACAACAATCTATTAATGTTGACAAAGACATAGTCTTTAATAATCTTCTCGACGACAATCTTCTTGATCGCGTCATTAATTTTGACGAAATTGAAGTACTTCAAAGTGTGATTGTGTTTCGCACAATCGTCATGACGTTATATGTTCGCGAACTTTATCTCATCGAAAAGTTCGTATTTCTTAACAATTTTAAGTTTTATGTCGCAAGAAGAAACGACGCGTATTTGTCTCGATTGTTCTAATAGATCTTACGTCTTAGTTGTCGACTATCTTCAAAAACGACAATATTAATAGATTGTTTACGTGTTCTTCTTCGTTCAAGAACGCGTTTAATTGAGAACTTAAATATTAGAAACAAAAGGTCATAGACGATTGTAATTCTTTTCTTCTAATATTTGAAAATCGTCATTGAAGACGCGTCGACGAGCCTCTTTTAGGTTAAGAGAGACGCGAAGAAGAATGAAGTCGATAAAGAAGAAAAGGAAGACATTAGAATCGCGAACGATGCTCAATTGATTGTCGACGTCGAGATTCGAGGCGTCGATGACCTAACTATCCAATTGACTATCCAATTGAGCAACGATGAGGGCAGCAAGAGGAGGGGGGGAGAAAGAACCCATGGCGACAATACTATAGGCAGGGGGGGTGATTCTAATGGTGTTTAATGGCGATGACGAGATCAAAATGCGAATAGAAAATCGCGACGACGAGATCAAAATGTGGACAGAAAATCGCGACGAGGATGTTGTTTACTTCTCACGAAATTACTGTGGCAGTGCCACCAAATTTGATGGGGAGGTGGTTGCATCCCCCTGCAGAAACTAGTAAATAGTAAAAATATAGAACGCCTGCATTTTAGAAGCTCCCCCCATACTTTATGATCTGATCGCTGCGAGTCGTGAGATATGTGGCGAAGCCTAGGTTCTCTGCTCTCGTTTACGGACTAAACTACCCAAAGTTTCTTTATGTCATGAGGACAGCTGTCTAAGTCGTACATGATTCGGATCTGTTGGAATTAGCCTACTGAATTCGAGCAGAAGACAATAATCATCAAGGCTGGCTTGTGCCAAGTCTACTTAGGTACTTCTAGAGATTGCGCAACCCGGAGGCAACATCCACTACTCCTTCTCATCTAGTAATGCACCACACCTAGTAATGCACCACGCTAGCAGGGGTATCTAGGGTTAGATATTTAGGGTATCAAAGAATACTATCACCACCACGAGAATTCTCACCAAATATGTCTCCTTATCACCAAAATAAGACGAGAAAGACCTTAATCTCGCAGGCAATCTTTGCACTATTTATTTAAGAGATAGACCTAAAACATATCTTTTCAAGTGCTCAAAATAAGGTCTAAATGGCACTTTAATTGAACTATGTTTGTAGATAGATCAATTATCATCCTCCTCGCAAATTTTATGCTAATTATCGTTTATATTGCCCAAATAATTATTCTACTAGTCATCGACGACCTTAAATCAATGAGATTATCGACTTTGAGTTGCGAATTAGCGATATCAACGAACAATTAGGTGTTGCATGTGTGGATGGCGATCTCTTTCTTGCCTAAATTATTCTCACGAATTAGTATTACCTTCTTTATTGCCTTCAAAGTCATAAGATGATACGCGAACGATTTTTATCTTGTTAGAGCTTCGTTTGAAACAACGACGATAAGGCTTGCACGCGTGACTTGATAGAGATTTTGCAAATATCATCGTCGTAGAGCCTTTATTATACGTCTTGTTCGACTAACTCGTGATGTAATAGAAGTTATCTCTTCGTGCTCAAAGAACTTCTCTATCGTCTTCTTTGTCGTTCTTCGCATCGACGCTTTTCTTTGTCTCTATAATCTTGATATAAACGACGATGAAGACGATGATGAAAGCAACAACGAAGACAATATAGACGATATAATTGAAGCAATACATGACGCTATTAAAGAAGATAAATGAAAAGCATCTAGTATATGAATAGTAGACTTTTGAAGACTTTTTCGAAAGCTCTTTTTCGAACTAAATCGAAAGCTTTGAAGTTCGAAAATACTAGCATCAATCATGCTTCTAAGAGCTTTGCAAAGATCGTTTTCATTCTTTGTCGTTTATCTCTTTAGTATAGTTAGTTGCTTCGTTGTCGTCTTTGTTATTTTTTTTGTCACTTGTTTTGTCTTCTTTGCGACTTGCTAATTGATTCGATCTATAATTAATTAACTCGTCGTCGAATATCGAAAAATATCAAGGTGTATGCTACTCAATGTCTTGATTTCGTTTTTCATTAAAGTCTTTATATGCTTTTGACTTCGTATTCACTCGTTTAATATTTTTGCCTTATTGTTTTGTTTTTTTCGTCAATTTTTGCTTTTCTTCTCAAGTCTAACAACTTCAATAAGAATAACGTTTGTTCGTTTGTAAACGTGTGCATTTATTACTACTTGTGCAATTATAGTTATGCAAGTAAGTATAACTTCGCGATTAGTTGAATTCTTCTCATAGCGAAAAACGCAATCATTAATCAAGTTCGTCTTGTTTGACGACATCGTCATCGTTACAAAGACTTCATTAAAGACGATGATAATAACAAAGTCTTTTTTAGACGTTGACGATCTTCTATTTCTACGATTTATATTTTGTAATACTAAATCAAGGCAATAAGAAAATAGCTCGAAGATTTTTTAGAAACTTAGTAAATTGCTTTCTAACATTGTTTTAGTACGAGCTTTGCAAAAGATTTATATAAATTAAAGCTTATCGATAACAAAGT
>JAABUQ010004976.1_pt1 | contig 21877 bp, 28 predicted proteins | sample 5560001 | NCBI WGS metagenome assembly JAABUQ01 (sample SAMN10711888, study PRJNA513371) | rock metagenome | isolation source: Antarctica rocks | place: Antarctica: Victoria Land, Finger Mt nord | collected 2015-12-18 | reverse complement strand
CGCAAGGGCTGCGCTCCAGCCATCCCCAGAAACAACAAAATCCCTCTACCAAAGCCTGTCTACAAACTATTGAAGTGGTCACCTTTTACTCCGCCGCAGTGGGAAACTTTCCCTCCGCCCTTGACACACAGGCTGCGCACTTCTCAGGAGAGCCCGCTGTAGTAGCTGCGTGTACCCCTCGTGCGCGCGCGATCTGGAGAGCAACTGATCCGATGCCGCTGGCACCACCCTGCATGAGCAGCCGTTCTCCAGCATGCAGGTTGATTGGGGCCTGAAAGAGATTCGACCATACCGTAAAAACACCTTCGGGGAGGGCAGCCATATCGGCCAGGGGGATGTTCATGGGAACGGGTAAGCAGCAGCCTTCCGGAGCCACGGCGTATTCAGCGTAGCCTCCTCCGGTAAGGAGAGCGCAAACGAGGTCGCCGACTTTCCAGCGGGTCTTCTCAAGCTCTGGTCCAACAGCGGAGATTTGACCGGAAACCTCCATGCCAAGGATTGGTGACGCACCTGGCGGGACCGGATACTTTCCCTCCCGTTGCATCAGGTCGGCTCGATTCAAGCCTGCGGCAACGACGCGAATGAGAAGCTCTCGGGGGCCAGGCACGGGGACCGGGAGATCTACCACCGAGAGCTGATCTGGTCCGCCGACTTTCTTGATAATGACAGCACGCATTCGAGGGCCTCTTGCGACTTGCTTGGGCAGCAGCGGCCGGACCGTACTGCTGCACTTCTCATTGGGATTGCTTTGACCTGCGGCGCTGACGATGTGCTAAGACATCCCCTTCGGTTTTTCGAAGAAGCCGCTCACCTGGGCCAGCAAGCCGTTTTCGTCGAAGATGACGGCATCATGTCCCGGAAAGCGAAGGTCTCTTTTGCTGTCCAGCGCATTCCAGGTGATAAGAGCCCGGTCGCGTTGCGTTGCAGATTTGAGAACCTCAAAGGTCCCGTCCGGCGTCTTGCGCTGAAAATTCTTCATCACTCCCGCCATCTCCTCGGGACCTTCTATGCGTGAAACCGGGTCTGAGTAAATGCCTTTGGCGCAATGCTTGCCTTTACGAGCTCCATGCGTTCCGTGTCGGACACATTGGACCAGCCCTTTACGTACTTGTCATAGGTAGAACGCATCTGTTCTGGTTGCATATCAGTTCCTTTTCTGTGTTATTAGGGTGAATGACGTATCTACTTGGCGGGAGCTCAAGTGTTGCCTTTGTTACAGGCTTACCCTGCTCTTTATAAAGGCATCGACAGTCTCGTTAAAGAGTTCCGGGCTCTCGCGCGGGGAAAGGTGAGCTGTCTTCGGCATGATGACAAAGGTGCTACCTGGAATGGCATCAGCGAAGCTTTTTGCGATCGGAAGAGAGAACTGCCTGTCTTCCTCTCCTGCCAGCACCAAGAGCGGAATCCCTTTGATCGTTCGCAGGAGGGCGTGATTGTCTTTGCGGCCCAGCAGAATACTTTTCATCTGGAACGCGATCGACTTCGGATTCTCGAGGAGAATACAGCGAAAAAACTCCAGAAAAGCAGGCTTCGTCTTTTCCGCGGTCGGACCTCCAAAATTCGATTGTCCGGCAGCGACAAGCCATTTTGGAACCTTGCTCTGAAGCCCGATCAAGCCGATTAGAGGCCCCATTTTCATGCGTTCCAGGAAGGTCGCGGGAGTTGCGGTTCCGTTAGCGGCAACCGCACCCAAGAGCCTCTCCGGGTGCCAAGCGGCAAAAACACTGGCCAGCATCGCCCCCCAGCTATTACCGACGAAGAGGCATCTCTCAATACCGAGCGCATCCAAAATCTCAATCAGGCAGTCGGAGCACTCTTCGAGCGTGATGGTGCGGGTAAGGGGGTCTGACTTCCCGATGCCTGGCGCATCCACCAAGATGACCCGATGCGTGGGAGCGTAATGCTCATACTGAAAGCGCCACATGGAGCCGTTCATCAGTAGGCTCGGCCAGAAGACCATGGCTGGTCCGTCTGCTTCTCCGCCGATCCGAACGTTGATCCGTCCCAGAACCGTTGGTATGACAAGCTCCCGAGATCCAACGGTCCAGGATTCCTGCGCTCGTTGCGTTTGAGTGAGGGACATATTTGCCTCTGCATGAGTTGAGTAACTTTGTTGACGGGTACTGTTCAAGATGGGAACGCCGAGCCAAACATTGGATTGCCGCTTTTCGACTCGGTTTTGGTTACCTCGTCCTGGAGAATTTCCCAGTGTTCTGCAAACAACCCGTCTTCAAACCTGACGATGTTCGCAGCGATAATCGCTTTTGGCAGTCCTTTACCAGCAAACCTTCCGTGAATCATCACGAAGTCCCCGCCGGCCGTGATCACCTGATGTTCGTACTTGACGGTCGTTGGCAGAGCCTTAACGTACGCAAAGAGTCCATCTCGGCCGGGAGGTATCACTGCGCTGTGCTGGATATAGTTGGGTGACCAGTACCGCTCGGCCGCGGCAAATCATGTTGGTTGAAGAGCACGTCAAATGCTTCAAGGACCCGCGCTTTGTTGTAATCTTCCTGGTTCATATACATCGACTCCTCTCGGTTTTAAAGACTTTGTGTTTGGGAATGTATCGTGGCACAGGGGATTAGGCGAACTTCCAGCCGAAACCCTGACCTTCTCGAGTGATGTGCCCAGCCGAAGGCCCAGGCGTATGCGTAGTGAAGACCAGGGCACCTGACGATGCCGCGTACTCCAGGACCGCTTGACGCGATTTGCGTCCGAGTGCTTTGTGCTCGCTGTAAATCGAGCTCCATTCGGGCTTGAAGATCTGGAGAGGATGGTGAAATACGTCACCTGCAAAGATCGCCTGCTCTCCCTCCGATTGCAGCTTGATCGACATGTGGCCGATGCTGTGGCCTGGGGTCGACCAGTAGGCGAGCCCGTCGAATAGCTCGCCGCCCTCTGGATCAATGAGTTCTGCTTGAAGGAGGATTGGAAGGACACTATCCACGTAATGTGCTGTTTCCGGGTTCCCCGGGCCGACGGTTCCAAGGAGAGCCGCATAATGCTCGTGCTCGCGCCGTGGCAGAAAATAGCGAGCGTTCGGGAAGGTTGGAATCCATTGTCCTCCCACAAAGCGTGTGTTCCAACCCACATGATCCACGTGCAGATGAGTCAGAACAACGTAATCCACGTCGTCCGGCTGTACTCCTTGAGCCGCCAGTGTCTCTAGGTAAGGATTGTTCAGTTGATCGAACATTGGGATTGCGCAATCTTTACCGTTGCCGACACCCGTGTCGATCAGGACCGTATGCAGAGGAGTTTGAATGAGCCAGCTATGGTTGTTGAGCGTGACATGCTCTAGCGCTTTGTCCAGGCAAACAGGCACCAAGCCTTCTTTGTAGGCCTCGACAGCACCCGAATCCCAATCCGGGATCAACGCTTGTGCGGGAATCCCGCCAGCCTCCATCTCGCGAATCAAGGTCACCTTCACGTCGCCGATCTGGTGTATTCCGATGTGATCACTCATGAACAAGTCACCTTCCGAGTCCGCTGTGTGCGTCTCTTGAGCCAAGACTAGAGAACCGCACCGGCGATCGCGCGTGCGAAATTGCGGACCTCTATCGAGAAATTGCGAAACATGGAAATGTAGTCACTCCGCTTATGTTGCCGTAGGGCTGGATGTTCTGGGCCGTAACAATCGAAACTTTACGACAAGGATTCGCAATTTTTGACGGTCGCCATTTCAGCGACACGCCTACGCTGGGACAGTACTGAGCACTACGAGTTCCTTGGACGGGCGCTCTAGAGTTCCTTAACCAAGTAGAAGGAGTGCGCATGAGTTCGACCGTTGTGCCTGAATCGCTAGAAGTCTTTCTCGGTGCCATGCAGACCCGCGACCCAGAATCGCTTACGCGATCGCTTGAGGGTATGTCCGAGGATGTGACGCTGAATAGCCCCATCGTTGCGAAGGCTTTCGAAGGCAAGCCTCAGGTGGGGCAGGTACTCAAGGCCTTTTTGTCCATCGTGGACTCTTTCACCATCAAAGATACGCTCTCGAGCGAGACTGGCAGCTTCGCCGTTCTCGTCGCAATCCGCTCGGGGGATACCGAGATTGGTGGCGTCTATTACGCCACCTTCACTAAGGAGGGCCAGATTCAGGCGATGACCATTCAGTGGCGTGCTCTCGCCGAGATTGTTTACATGCAGAACAAGATAGCTCCGCTGATCGGTGGTCAAGCTCTCGTACTTGTGCCGAAAGTCTAGTCCTGTACTCCACTCACAGAAGTTTAGAAAAAGAACTCTTGACAGATAACGAACCGAAACTGGAGCCTTATGTCAGATTTCCCAACCACCTCGAATGCAGCAGGCAGCGCCGCCTCTGCCCTTGAGGGTATCTCCCGCCGCGCGTTTGTCCGCAATGCGGCCCTGGCTGGAGCCGCCCTTGCAGCTCTCACTACCGAAGGTTTAGCACAGCAGGCTGGATCTGGCAGCTACAGTAATAACGCAATCGCCGATCTCCCTCCAGGCGGCTCGAGCGCGGGCAAGTCTGTGGCTGAGAAAGTTCTTGAGATCAAGATTAAACGCGCCATGTTGTCAGGTCCTGCCGAGATTACCAAAGACGCCACGGTGGTCGATATGGACGAGCATGGTCAGATGTCGGTCTTGCGCAAGGGAACGAACCACTGGATTTGCCTGCCCGGAAATGAGAACAGGATTAGCGATCCGCCGATGTGCGCGGATCCGATGGCCATGCAGTGGTTCATGGACGCGCTAGCCGGCAAGCCGAGGCCGACGAACACAGCACCCGGTTTGTGCTACATGCTTTGCGGAGCCACGCAGCACAGCAACACGAATGCACTTGACCTGACGAGCCCCGCCATTCCCATCGGTCCGCATTGGATGATTATGTGGCCCTTCGACGCAAAAACCTGCGGTCTACCAACCACCGTTCGCGATGCCGGAGCATGGGTCATGTTCAACGAAACGCCTTACGCCTATCTGCACATTTGCGGAACACCGTGGATTGGAACCGAATACAAAGACGGCAGTACCCCTGTGTGGACCATGCGTTACGAAAAGTCTAATTGACAACTCACCGGTCGCTATATCCAGCTCCTTACAGGAGCCCTCCTCGACACCAATTCGTCAAAATCGGATGAACTGTACGGGGGCTGCTTCTGTCACCAGACACGCTGGGTCAAATCATCATCCATCGCAACCAAGGAGCCTCCATGCCCATTCAATCCCGCCAGATTATCCTCCACTCCCGCCCAGAAGCCCTGCCCACTGCTGACAACTTCGCCTTCGAGACCGTCACTCTCCCCGACCCCGGTCCTAACGAGATCCAGGTTCGCAACCTTTTCCTCTCTGTCGACCCATACATGCGCGGCCGCATGCGCGATGTCCCCAGCTATGTCCCACCTTTTCAGCTCGGCCAACCGCTCGAGGGAGGAGCTACCGGCTCTAACTCGCCCAACTTCGCTCCCGGCGACACTGTCGTCTCCATGCTCGGATGGCGCGAGTCCTTCAACGCCCCGGGCGACGCCAACAATCCTGCTTTCACCAAAGTCGACGCCACCCATATCGCTCCCGAGGTCTTTCTCGGCGCGGCCGGACTCACCGGCTTTACTGCTTGGGGTAACAGCAGCAACTCTGCGATTTCTTACTGTAAGGAACGGAGTACTTTTATTTTCAATAGCTTGAGAACCAGGGGGATTTGGCTGCGGATCGCTAATCAACGTTTTTGCGTACTGAGAACAAGGGACTTAGCAGCGTCCATTCTCCTCAGAGTAAGTTTTCGCACCGTTGCTGCCGCTACCCCAATATTGCCGAGTTGGGCGGCGTTCGCCTTATCATGTGATCCCGGTACTCCCTGCTGATGAATGGCCCGGATCTGGTGCGGTTATGGCCGGGAGAGTTGCATCGACCGAGCGCACATGTATATCTCGCTGCGGGAAAGGGATCTCGATGCCATTTTTACCGAGCACGCGGAAGATTTCGAAGTAGAGATCGCTCTTCAGGGTTTGAGGAGTGCGGAGTCACTCCATTGTCCAGATGCGTAACTCAAAATCTAGGCTGCTATCACCGAATCCATGGAAGATAACATCTGGCGGAGGATCGCTGAGAATGTCGGGCCGCGACCGAGCCACATCAAGCAAGAGATCGCGAACCTTAACGACATCGCTGGAATAGGACACGCCTAGCGGCACATGAATGCGGACCTGTTGATCGTTGGCCGTCCAATTGGTGACACGATTCGCGATGAACTCGGCGTTCGGCACAATGATGATCGGTAGCGGTAAGGATTCCTTCCAAAAACCCACTGATGTGGTCTCCAGGCCGGTTCTGTCCGGATGGCCGACAATCCAGGCATGTTCCGGAAATCATCTTGCGTAGTGCCCAGTTCCCGGTAATCGTACTTATCGGGCACATTTTACGGCCGACGCTGCATCGCTCGGTGAATCCAAAATCGGCAACACCCGTCACTTAGGAGCTGGCGACGATTTGGAGGTTGACGCTCGGTAAATCCATGCGCGAGCTTCGCGCAGGTCTGCGAACCAACCGGTAACGATAACGGGCAAGGATAACTATTTTAAGGGCTAGGGTTTTGTGGCAGATATCTGCTTATGTGCAAGAGCAGCCTGGTAGGGAATTTCTTTGCCTGTTGCATCCACGTAGTGGATATCGAACGGTGCATCCGAGATGTCATAAATCTCTACCGGTGTCACGGCAGTGAACTGATGGATCTGCTTAGCTGATAGCAGGATAAAATCGCCCTGCTTCAGCATAATGGTGGCCATACTCTTCATCTCAGCCTTGGCTGAGCCTGAAACCACAATTACGCGTTCGTTCGGGGTGTGCCAATGCCAGGGAATGACGCACCCGGGTTGAAATTTGATATTGATCACTGAAGGACCTGTGCCTGGATTGCCATCCTTCACGTTGCCAACGCCACATGTTGGAAGAGCAGGATTTCCGTGCTGTTGCGCCTGAACCAAGGAATACTGACCGAGAGCAATGAGACAAACTATCATCGCCCCTGAATTACGTCTTTTCACACCCCTACCTCCTAAGATTTACGCGTACCAGTATACATAGACCATGGATCTGCTGTTCTCCCCGCAAAAGACGTTTTGGGAAGCTCAATTCCTTTGCTGTTCGGATAGTGTCCAGATGACGAGCCATCTGGACAATGGACGTCACCACTAGTGCACAACCGTCCGTTTGTGCAATGCATCCCCGAAGCACCTGTTTGCTCGATTTCCGCGTCGCATAACTGTATTGCAGAATGAAATCGATTGGCGATAGGATTGTGCAATGCGTTTTGGCTATGCGCGCGTTTCCACGGACGGTCAGGATACCGCCGCGCAAGTAGCCGCATTGAAGGCCGCCAAGTGTGACCAGATATTCCGCGAGAAAGCCTCGGGTGGCCGCTGGGACCGCCCAGAACTTCATCGATTGCTCGATCGCCTTCGGCAAGGCGATGTCCTCGTTGTCTGGAAATTGGACCGGCTGTCCCGATCATTGAGGGATGTCCTCATGATTATGGAGCGTCTGGCCGAACTGAAAGCCGGGTTTCGCAGCTTGACCGAAGTCATTGATACGACGACCCCAGCCGGCCGCATGATGATGCAGATGGTTGGCGCGTTCGCCGAATTTGAAAGGGCGATGCTGCGCGAACGCACCAAGAGCGGCGTTGCCAATGCGCGAAGCGAAGGGCGCATCGGAGGCAGAAAACCGAAGCTCACTGTGCAGCAGCAAACCGAGATCGTGAAGATGGTCCGGAGGGGAGAACGGACAGCCGCCGATGCCGCAAGGCTATTTAGGTTTCATCCCGCTACGATTTCCCGCATTCTGGCAAGGAACGCCAAGCCGGTGTTTGCAAAACGGCAGGTAAAGAAGTAGCGTGCCCACCGCAATCGACACCGCCTATCCCCGTTTGAAAGCCCACCCTACAGCGAAGGAACTGGATAGCTGCTACACTCCAACGCTGTTCGAGCTTACGTGGGCCGAAAAGCATGCTCGCGCGACGACTCCGTTTGTAGGGCTAATCGCTCTGCTCAAGACTTTCCAGCGGCTCGGCTACTTCTATAAGCTTGCCGAGGTACCCACTGCGATCCGCGACCATGTCGCGAAGACATGCAGTGATTCGTCCGTACACGACTGGCAGAAATATGACACCAGTTCGACTCGTGACCGCCACATGCAACTCGTTCGCTCGTACGCTGGAGTCACCGCCTACGACGCAAACGCTCGTAAAATAGTGACGAACACGAGCCTGGCTGCAAGCCGCACGCGAGACGATCTCGCCGACATCATCAATGTCGCAATTGAGGAACTCGTGCGGCAACGATATGAGCTTCCGACCTTCGGAACGCTCCTGAAGATTGCCCGGGCTGCCCGGGCACGGTTCAACCGGGAGTTCTACTCGATCATCTATGACCGGCTAGGAGCGGAGAATCGGAAGCGGATCGACAGCTTGTTGTCACGGTCCCTAGGCGATGCAAAGAGTCCCTGGGACGCTTTGAAGCAAGAGCCTCAACGCCCAACTCCGAAGCGTACAGCGGAATTCTTGAGCCATCTGGAATGGCTGAAGACGCAAGCGGTTCACGCGCATGTCTTCGCCAAGCTTGCCCGATATCAAGCTGCAGCAGTTTGCGGCAGAAGCATGCTCCCTCGACGTGTCATCGGTGAATGACCTCGCGATGCACAAGCGGTACGCGCTGGCGGCCGCGCTTATTGTCCGACAGACATCCCGGGCTTTGGACGATATCACAGAGATGTTCATTCGCCAAGTGCGCAAGCTGCACAACAAGGCGAACGAGGCTCTCAAAACGTACCTCTTAGGGCAGTCTGAACGGTCAGACCGTCTCATCGGCCTCTTGCGCCGGGTTCTCGTCGCTTATCGCACCGATGGTTCGAGCGACCTTCGGCTGAGAACGATCTCAAGTGTACTGCCAGAAGACATCGACCGGTTGTTGGCTGACTGTGACGCACATGAGGCGGTTGCAGGAAAGAATTATCTGCCGTTTTTGGGACAGTTCTACTCTCAACAGCGTGCCAATTTCTTCCGGTTCCTGGAGAACGCCTCTCTGGCTTCCACGTCACAGGACCGCTCGGTTTGCAATGCGATCGATTTCATGATGGCGAGAAAGGCGAGCCGTCATGAGCGCTTGTCTTTAGTATTGGAAGCACCGGCGGCCTTAGCGGAATCCACTCGGCGGCTAGACATCTCTTGGATACAGGGCCGCTGGTGGCCTCTCGTTACAGGAACAAAGGATGAGAATGCCGTGGTCGACTCCGTTGATAGGCGCTATTTCGAGCTTTGCCTTTTCACGCAGGTCATGTACGACCTGAAATCCGGAGACCTCGCCGTTGCCGGCAGTGACCAATGGAGGGATTGGCGGGAGCAATTGGTCAGTGAGGACGAGTTCGCGGCGTTGTTCCAGCCATATTGCGTTCGCGCCGGAGTACCTGTCGAAGCTCAGGCCTTTGTTCAGCAGTTGCAAGCAAATTTGCGCGGGACCGCCGCTGAGACTGACCGGGCATATCCAGACAACGTCCACTTGGACATCGAGAACGGCGTTCCAGTCCTAAAAAGGCTTAAAAGAAAGCTCGATCCCGAGGGCCGGGCACGCCTGCAACAGATGATTAAGGACCGGCTACAACCGAGCGGCATCATGGAGGTGCTGGTAGATACTCAGCACTGGTTGGATTGGACCCGGCGATTTGGCCCGATCTCCGGGCATGATGCGAAGCTTGACGATCCGGTAGGACGTTACATCGCCACCACATTCTGCTACGGCTACAACTTCGGGCCAACGCAGACCGCACGGTCGGTTCGCGGCCTGGATCGGCGCCAGGTCTCGTTTGTTAACCAGCGCCACGTGACCGAGCAGAAGCTGAATGAGTCAATCGACATCGTCATTGACGGCTACAGGGCATTTCCACTGCCAGAGGCATGGGGTTTAGGTAAGACGGCTTCAGCAGACGGTACACAATGGGATCTCTATCCCCAAAACCTCATGTCGGAGTACCACATTCGCTATGGCGATTGGGGCGGCTTGGGCTACTACCTTGTCGCTGATGACTACATTGCCTTATTCTCGCGATTCAGCACATGCGGTTCTTGGGAAGGCCACTACATTCTGGATTTCGTGACGGAGACAGATGAGTCTCTGCACCCCGAGATTGTTCACGCCGACACGCAGGGCCAGAGTGCGGCCATCTTCGGATTGGCGCATCTGCTCGGAATCCAGTTGATGCCGCGCATCCGGCATTGGAAGGACCTTCATCTTTATCGCGCCAGCTCAGAAGACCGCTACGAGCACATCGACGCACTGCTTACGAAGGAAGTGGATTGGGAGTTGATTGCCGCGTTTTGGCCGGACATGCTGAGAGTAGCGGTTTCCATTGCTGAGGGCCGGGTCACTCCTTCTACAATTCTCCGGCGGCTGGCAACTTACTCACGCAAAAACAAGCTGTACTTCGCGTTTCGCGAGCTTGGTTGTGCTGTCCGAACCGTATTTCTTTTGCGATTCGTCAGCGACATTGATCTGCGCCATAGAATTCAAGCGGCCACGAACAAGAGCGAGGCCTTCAATAAGTTCGCTCAGTGGGCCTTCTTTGCAGGCGGCGGGGTGATTGCGGAGAACCTGCGCGACGAGCAGCGCAAGGTCATCAAATACAACCACCTCGTTACGAATCTGCTGATTTATCACAATGTCGTCAATATGAGCCGCGCATTGGCACGGCTGGCCGTGGAGGGACACCAAGTTACCCCGGATGCCTTAGCCTCCATCAGCCCGTATCAGACGGAACACATCAACCGCTACGGATCGTACAAGCTCCGGCTGGACAGAACGCCAGAGCCTATCGACGAGGCACTGAGGAGGCCGCCTCAGAGTGAGAAATCCAACCTCGTGGTCATGCGCGGAGCGCAAGGCTAAATCGGGAGATCAATGGGTTTTTGGAAGGAATCCTTACCGCCACCCTTTCGACTCTTGAATCCGTATCATGCTCACCGTCTTACCAGCGCATCGGAGTTGGTATATATACCAACTCCGATGCGCTGGATCATCTCCCTTCTTTGAACTTTGACGATTCATGGTAGTTCTTGGTATATATATATACCAAGAACTACCTTACAAGCGTCAATCAATTGTCTTTCCTTAACTGCAGCCTTATCAATAACTTGCCATAGATTCCCATTTCATAGGGAACACTTAGTATATATACCCAGTGTTCAAGCGCTTGGAACCCCCTTTCTCAATTGGTATATATACCTCTATGCGGGTGAGTCGAATTCAAGCAGCGCGCCAGGATGTGATCCGGTTCTTTGACAACCAACCCAAAACCATCTATTGGCCGAGTGAAATCGCCGAAGTCCTTACCGCCCAGCGTCACGCATGGAAGCTCCCCGACTCCTTTCAGAAAACGACCTTTCTCAACTTTCTCCTCGAGAACACTTCGTTCCGTGAAGTTGTCCTGCCCCCACTCAATCATCCGCAGCTCGCTCCTATCGTGCGCTATGTCTGGAAGGAGGCTACGCCTTTTGAACTCGCTCTTTCCATCAAACGGAAAGCCTATATCTGTCAGGCCTCTGCTGTCTTTCTTCACGCCCTAACAGACATTGTTCCGAAGACCATCTTCGTGAATTATGAGCAAAGCTCCAAGCCGCCCTTTAATTCGTCTCTCACCCAGGAATCGATCGATCGCGCCTTTGCCTCGACGCAGCAGCGGCAGTCTACCCTTCTCTACAAGATCGACGATGAATATCAGGCGCAGGTCATCAACGGCAAGAATTCCGGCCGCCTCGAGGTCGCTGAGCTTCCCACACCCTATGGCAAACATCTGGACGTGACGCGGGTTGAACGAACGCTGATCGATATCACCGTGCGCCCCACCTATGGCGGTGGCGTCCCGCAAGTACTCGAAACCTACAAAGCGGCCAAAGATCGCGTTTCGGTGGTCACGCTGGTTGCCGCTCTCAAGAAGCTCGATTACGTCTATCCCTACCATCAGGCCATCGGCTTTTACATGCAGCGTGCCGGCTATGAGCCGAAGCAGTTCGAGCGGTTGAAAAAGATCGGTATCCATTTCAATTTCTATCTCGCTCACGGGATCAAGAACAAGGAATTCGATCCGGAGTGGCGCTTATACTATCCCGCTGGTCTTTAACACCCTCACCTGTTCGAGCACAAAATCGAAGTAAAAGTCGAACGGTTCCAGCACCCCGGAAACGGTTGCCTGTACGCGTGGCCAGTCCACCCGGTGGAACTCCCGTTCTTCTTCGATCCTTTCCAGAGAAGAAACCGGGACCTCCTTGGCCGCGAACACTGGACGAACCAGTTCGGCAAGTTCAGCCGAAGCGAAGTCGAGCTTCCCTTCCGTGATGATGAGGTGAATGTCGTAGAAATCCCGCGCTCTCGGCTGATGATGTTTGCGTAAAGGATAGTCTTTCATCTGCTGACAAATCGCCCGCAGCTTTTCAATCGCGATCATTGCTGGCGTGTACACGTTGATTGTGAAGCCTTCCCATTCCACTTCCTGCTTCTTCCCCACAAATTCGTACTTGCTCATATCCACCGTGAACTTCCGTTCTTCCGCAGGGCCGATCACCATGGAATTGCGTCGGATCTTTTCCAAATTCCCTTCCAACTCGCTGTGTTTTTGTTTTTCAATGAGCTTGAAGATAAGCTGATACCCGCCCCAGCGGTCTTCTGCAGCTTGATTCGACGGCCGCGGTCCAAAGGTAAAGTCGAACACGACGTACCCGGCCAGTTCAAACCGGCTGGTGAGGGCACGCAGCAGACGCTTTTTCACATCATCTAAATCCTCGAAGTCTTCATCAATCGATACATCAATGTCCATTGAACTCCGGGAACCAAGGCCATACACCAACCGGAGGGCATTTCCGCCTTTGAGCACCAGTTTGTCCACGAGCACGTCATCCGAAAACAGCGCGATGATTGCCACTCGTCTTATCTCTTCCAGATTCATCCGCTTGCACAGTATCTAACGGCCTATCTTAGAGAGCCTCTCAGTTCGGTTGCCTGGGTCTCGGTCGATGCCCTTTTATAAGCCACAAGCCTTACTGATACCGGTAAGGAGGCACCGCCATCCTTCCCGCGCTCCAGCCGCACAATTCGCTTCTTTCGCTCCCATCCTCAGCGGGTTCGTTCCTTCCCCGCAACGCCCCTCCCTTACGTTCCTGTGGTAGCGCTCCGCGCGTCGGTCGCTTGGCCCCGGCAAGGGTGTTCACGCTTCGGCCACCGCCTTTTCTTCCGGGTGCATCGCGCGGACAGCTCACCGAGGCAACAACTTATTTTTGACATCCCTGAGCAGAAATCGCTCAGCAAAAAAAGTTGATTGCACGGCAAGCACTCCGATCCGCGCAAACCCATGCCCCGAAAGGCGGTAGCCGAGCCTTTCCACCCTCCGCCGGGGGTGCTGTTGCAAACAGTCAGCCAAGCAAAACCAGCTTGGTTCTTGATCACAGCGGTTGGCTTCGCGCACCGCTGAAAGGTACAACCCAGTTCACTTCGAAAGGAAGACAAACAACCATGTTTAGCTTGAATCGCATTACCCTCCTCGGAAACACAGGAGACGACGCCAAGACAGTCCCCAACGGTCCTACCACGATCTCCCTCGCGACAAACGTCTCCTGGAAAGACAAACAAACCCAGGAACGCCGCACCCGCACCGAATGGCACCAGCTCGTCATTTGGAATGATTTGGGCAAATGGGCCGCTTCTCTGCCCAAGGGAACACCACTCTACGTGGAAGGCGAGCTCGTCTACGAGAAATACCCGCGCAAGGTCGAAGCCACGGTGGGCAAGAAGACCGTCGAAGTCGAAGTCCCTACGACTGCGGCCAAGGTCAAGGTGCAGCGCCTCATCCGCTTGGACGCACCCGCCGAGAACACCTCGGGCGAGGAGGACGGAGAACCACTCTAGCGCCCCTGGGGACAACGGGGAGGCGCCCAACAGCCTCCCCCTTCCTCACGGAAAGAGACATCTTATGACGACCACCGAGAATCACTTCGCGATCACTGTCGCTGATCTCACCCGCTCCTGCTGTGCGAACGAGAACTACTTCGCCTGGCTGTCCAACCAAGCCGATGAATTGCGGAACTCTGTCGAGATCGCTCAGTACCTCGGGCAAGCCGCCGAAGTGTTTGAGCAGCAGGCGCACAGCCGTCGGGAGGAATTCGACGAACTCGCGGCTCGCGACAAACTGGCCGACATCCTCATGGCTTCCGCGCGGCGCTGCTGGGAATACGAACGACGCCTCGGATTGATTGAAAGCCGACAGTTTCTGCGGCGAATGAGACAAGGCCAGTCGCGACGTTCCGTCTACACCGCTAACGGGGCCCGAGCAGTTCCATTCTGTAAGCGCGCCAGAGCGCGGGCTCCCGCAGCGTATCGCGTTAGCTTCGTGGTTCCCCGAAAGAACGCTTCCATCTTGGGACTACAGAGCGCAATGTGAGTGCTAATCGTTCTCACTTGGTATTTAATGGTCGGAAGGCGAGGCTCGACCCCACTCCGGACCCGTAATCTGAATAGTCCAGATCGGGCCACCCACGTACAACGCCTCATCTGCTCTGACGAACGCCGGGGCGCCCTCGCCGACCACCCAAACTTTTGTATCGGCGGGCTGCTTGCCTATCAGGGGCGCAACCATTCCAGCCATGCCGCCGATCTCAACCTTCAGCGTAAAAAGAGTTGCTTTGTGACGAACGCCGGCAACTGAAAATGTTTCTTCGCCACTGGGCCTGATCGAAAGATGCACAAGCCGTGGCTTGGGAGCAGCGCCTACATAGGATACTTTCGTCTCCTTAGTATCGGGCGAAATGTTTTTCATGAGGTTGATAAGAATGCCGTTTGCTAAATCGGGGGGAAGGTCCAGGTGGTCCGTCTCCACTTTTTCCCCGCCTTTGTCCCGATAGCGGACCGTGACCTGACCCGTAGCGGCGTTGATTAGAACATTCGTCGGATGCGGGAAGCTCGGCCCTTTCTGAATGTGATGGTCGCTAATGAGTCGAAAGGTGCCACGTTGAGAAAAGACAGTCGTGTCGTCGTCCACGGACCCGTCCTTGAAGCGAAAAACAAGACGGGATACCATCTGGTTTCCACGATGGACCTCGGTGAGATCGCCTCCCGCAAGCAGCTTACCCTCTAGTGTGCGCAGCGCCAGAAAACCGTGGACGGTTCCTTCGGGGTAGCGTACGGGTATGGGTTCGGCGGACAAGGGACCTGGCTGAAGCAGAATGGGGATAAGCAGCCAAGGCCAGATGCCTATCCGCGGAACGCGGTGTGCAGATCTCCCTGTCGGGTGATACCGTCCGTTCTTGTGTTCTCGTCCGGTGCAGATCATGGATCTCGTTAAATTGATTCATCCCTGGAGTGCCTCGTTTCCAGAGAGCACGCACCATTAGACGCCGGAACGGATTCCGTTTTTCGTCTTGACGGACCACAAGTTCTACACTGCCGTTTCAATGTAGCCAAACACGCCGTGGTGCGTCTTACAGTTCGGCAGGGGCGCGTTGCAGCACCTCCACAATGTTCGCTTTGTATGTTGAGAGAGATTTCCACGCTGCTGGTCCCAGTCGCCACATTGATCCTCGCCTCCTGCTCACATGGGGTAGCGGCAGCAACTCTGCGATTTCTTACTCTAAGGAAAAGCTAGCTTTTGTTCCAATGAGTTGAAAACGAGGTGTGGGCTGCCATGCGAATCGCAACCAACGCTTTTGCATATTGAAAACAGGGGGGTTAGAAGTTCCTATTCTCCTAAGAGTAAATTTCCGCACCGTTGCTGCCGCTACCCCAACATCTTTGGGTCGGAAACTCTCACGCTTTTGGACCCTGACTCACAGGGTTTTCCACCTCAGCACTACTCGATGCGGCCGACTTTGCGGTAAGGGATCAGGGGTGGTGAATCGTGCAGCTTGATAGCGTCGTTCAGGACTTCAATGTGAGCGGTCGGATACCATTTATGGGCCTCCGCCAGAGCACTTTTGAACTCGGGCCAGAAGTGCTTGAGCTGCTTGATTCCCTGCCCGAACATAGAGTGAAGAACCTTCGCGTGAAGGGGTACAGGACGCTTGATATGGGTACGCAGCCGGTAGACGAGAAAGCTGTGTATATCCATCGCGCGCGGGTTCCCCTGCAAGGCGATCAGGGCCGGCCAATAAATCGGGGCCATGCGATCACCGTCCACCAGGGCACGGTAATAGTCGTTTGAAAGCGTCATTTCTGGCTGCCACAAGGTCCGCTGATTCTCATCCTTGTCGATCCAGAAGGATAGTTGCCGGGCGAGTTTGGTTTGCTCCTGGTGGGCGCTACCGTCGTCGTTCCATATCCCCAGTACGATCTCGGCGGCGGCGAAGTTCTCAAGCTCCCGTTTGAGTTCCTTGCCGTTGCTGCCGCAGATCGGCATTTTCATACGGGCCATCGCCTGGCGCATGCTGTCACCTAGAGGGATGAGCGGCGTTCTATGGCGCAGCGCGTAGTCGCTGATATAGGCGTTTATGATTCGCGCTTTGGGGCCTGCCGGCACAGTACAGGTTTTGAACGTATTGCGGCTCCCCGGCTTGATGAGTTCACCCGCCCGGAGCACCAGGCTGGCGCGTCCACAATCGGTCTGCCAGCGTTGCTTGTTCTGGACGCTGTGTCGTACCGGCAGGAAGCATTGCAGAAACACCGGATGCGTATAGCCGATATCCTCCGGCCGGATAATCTCGTCGAACAGATTGGCCGGAAGGATTGCCGGAAGCGAAGCAGCCACACTGACAAGGCCACCTTCCCCGTGTACCCTCCTCATGTCGTCACACTTATATTATCGTGCACTTGTGGTTTTGTGTACAAGTAGGTACATTTCTAATCCGCTTTGGCAGTTTGAGGAACATTGTACTTAGCGAATAGATCGTTCATTGCCTCTGTTACCAGGTCCTGCATGCGCTTCGCCGGGTATTTCGCCTGTATCAGCTTGAATGACGATCGAGCTTCGATAGGAAGCCAGCCACTCACCATAACCCTCCCTTCGCGGCTTGTCGTCTGCTTTCGAGCGGGAGCTGGTGAGGATGTAGAGGCCAATGGCAGCACGGCGGCTGCCTGAGTTTCTCTGTTCCCAGCTTTTTCTTTAAGCGCGGCGGCCAGATAGTTCGGTTTTGTTTTTGCCATGCTGTGTACCCGTTTTCTTGTGCATTAGTGCGATTGTGTGATTGTACAATTGTGAGAACTCCTGAGCAGCTTTTCCATCGGGTTCGTATTCCTGAACGGCCAGCCCCGGAAGCGGTGAATCGTAGACCGCGGCGCGATGGAACAGAACAACTGGACAAACAAGGAAACCGGCCTCTTGTGCTGCTTCTTGTGCATGGACATGGCGGCTTCCCTGGACCGGGGCGTTATTAATCACGACAAGCGCAGGTTTATCGCCAGCTATACGCAAAAGATCGCGGAAGGCTGGCAGAGTTTCAATATCGTTGATGATCGGCTGAATTGGGACAAGAACGAGGTCGGCAGCTTTCGCAGCTTCAAGGGTCGCTTCGGCATTCTTTCCAGGACCATCCAGAAAGACGAACTCAACACCGTTCTTTTCAGCTTCGGCCAGGACATAACGCAATCGGGCAACCTGACAGCTGACAACTGTCGGGGTTTCAGCTTCGCGCCGATCGCCCCAATTCGTCGCTGTGGTCTGAGGGTCCAAATCTATAACCGCAACGCTTCGGCCCGCCTGTGTCGCCGCCACGGCCAGATTCTCCGTAAGGGTGGTTTTACCGGTTCCGCCTTTTTGCCCCACGAGTGCGATTGTGTACATGTGTGATCCTGCGCTATTACACATGTATGATAACTGATGGGGTTAATGTCAAGGAACGAATCTCTGAGGAGTTGGGCGCTTCTAGGGGTAGTAGCCACATCCAACCGAAAACCTCCGTTAAGGAATCGCGGGAGATTGCCGGATTCGATCCAAGTCGAAATGGTATCGCCCGAAGGGATTGATGTGCTTCCGAAGGAGCGGCGTGACGTGGCTCAGGGTTTCGTCATCGATCTCCTGTCCGTCGGCCCGCAACTGGCCAACGATATTCCCGATCTGAATCATGTTCCAGGCAACGACGGCGTTGTGCAGAACTGACAAGCAGCTAAATGTATGCACCTGGTCGCCGAACTCGCGGCCCCGCAACACTCCTTCTTTGCCGAAACACAGAAACCGGGAGAGATCGTGAGACGCCTCGCCCTTGTTCAACTCGCGCCCCATCCTTCGCCGGTAATCTTCGCCCGGCCTCCGATCAATCCGCCGCTTGATGAATGAAGAAGGAACCGGGTGCTTGGTGTGCCCGGTTCCACAGCGCACGGTGCCCGTTGTCCGTTTCTGACGGTACCCCAACCAGGGAGAGCAGGCTATGGATTTGACGCTCGCAAAGCGCGAGCGTGGAACGCGCAAACAGCGCGCGTCCCACGATCCACAGCCTCGACGACTCTCCCCTGACCCCGAAACAAACTGCATCCCTAGACACTCAGCGGTAATGTGAAGACAACCTTTCCTTCTATGTGCTCCGACCTGCTGCGGGCCCAAACCTCTGAAGCTTTATTCAAGGAGTAGGTTCGGCCAACAAAAGGCTTAATCTCACCGCGATCAACCATCTCCGCCAACTTCTGGAGAGTCTCAGCCGAGCTTTTCGTAAAGAGCATCTCCGCTCGAACTCCGTACTTAACCGCCTCTTCAGCGGGTGGCGGCATGGTGATACTCAGCAGAACGCCCCCTCGCTTCAGGGTCGGAAATGAACGATGCAGAAGCTCTCCGCCGAGACAGTCGAACACGACGTCTACTTGGTTCGCTGCGGTTTCAAGTGGGGTCGTCGCTGCGTCAATCACCACATCCGCTCCAGCTTTGCGGAGGCGCTCTGCGCTTTCCGCATACGCAATCGCAATGATTTTGGCTCCTCTGGCATGTGCCAGTTGAACGAGGATGCTGCCGACTGCCCCGCCGGCACCCAGGATGAGAACGGTCTGCCCCGCCATAAGATTCGCGTTCTCCACCATCTGAGTCGCTGTTTGACCGACGATTGCCAGAGAGGCGGCTTCTACGTCGGTGACCTGCTTAGGTTTCAGCGCGACCTGCTTTGCGCCCATCACGATGTACTCGGCATATGCGCCACCGGCCATGGAGTAGCCAAAGACCTCGTCGCCCACGTGGAAGGTCTCCACCCCGTCGCCGAGGCTCTCGATGGTGCCCGAGAAATCTCCGCCGGGAATAAAGGGGAACTTGACCGGAAAGACTTCGCGCATCTTTCCAGATGCGCGTTTGAGATCCACGGGGTTGAGTGAAGTGGCATGGATTTGCACCAGGAGCTCGCCGGGACCGGGTGTAGGTCGGGGTACATCCCCCAAGACCAGCTGTTCTGGACCTCCGTACTCGTTTAACAAAATTGCCTTCATGTCTCATTCCTTATGTGTTCGGGGATTAGGGGTATTGCTCTATATAGGTGGCTTGGAGGCCTCTTCAGAAGAGGCAGCGTTCAGGACGCCTGCGTCCAGCTTGCAGCGGTTTCCTTTGCGAACGCTTCGTAGCTTCGGGGTGCATGCCCCAACAAGGCGGTGAGCGATTCGACATCTCCTTTTCCTGCTGCAAAGCCGCGCTCCAGGTAGCCCTGAAACATTATCCGCATGTCGAAAGCCATCCAGGCCGGGAGAAAGGAGCGGAGTTTCTCCTCAAATGGGTCTAACGCCTCTCCGGTATAGTGAATCGTTTTCCCTAGTAGCCCGCTCCAGATTTCAGCCGCTTTGGTTCCACTCAGGACTGTGGGTCCGACGAGGTTATAGATCTTGTTCCTGTGTCCCTCTTCCATCAGAGAGATAGCCGCAGCCTCGCCGATGTCGCGTATATCCACCGCAGAGATTCCTTGTGGCCCCAGAGGCATGGGGTAAACACCTCCGCCGATCAGCGCGTCTTTGAGCGTCACGTCGTTCTGAAAGAAGTAGTTTGGCCGAAGAACGGTGAACGGAACGTCGAACTGCTTGAGCGCGGTTTCGACCGCCAGTTTCGACGCGAAATGAGGAACATCGGAGAACTTTTGCGCTTCGAACACCGACAGATAGGTGACATGCTTCACCTGGACCTTCTTGGCAAGATCGAAAGCAATGAGCGCCTGGGTCAGTTCATCGGCAACCACGCCATTCAGCAGGAAGAGCTTGTCTATGCCTTCAAGGGCTGCATGTACCGACTTGGGGTCGAGCAGATCACCGACGGCAATCTCCACAGACGCCGGCATCAAGCCGGGTGCCGGCTGCTTGCGGGTGAGAACGCGAACGGCCGCACCACGCTTCAGAAGCTGCCCTACGACAGCAGAGCCAACCTTTCCTGTACCGCCAGTAACCAAAATCTTCATTGCTCATCTCCTTGCCAGCTCAGCCGACATACCGATAGGATGACGTAATATGCGTACAGTTTCTGCCGCTGATGGAAGACTTCCTTCCATTGGCTGCAGAATCACTTTTGCCGAGTGATTGGGTCTGGTGTGATCGTATGCGTCTTTTATCGGATATGGCGATCTTCGTTGAAGTCGCGAACACAAAACATTTTGCACGGGCTGCTGCTTCGCTTGGCATGCCCGCGTCCACGGTGTCACGCCGTATTCGCGTGCTAGAAAAAGAGATCGGCGTTGCCCTCATCCAACGCTCCACTCGCAGCTTTGCGCTCACAGAGGCAGGAGCTGCTTGTTATGAGCGATCTCGCAGTCTCATCGCCGAGGCCAAACGCATTCAGGAGGATATCGGGGGGTTTGCATCCCATCCGAAAGGCCACGTTCGCATCGGCGTCCCGGCCGATCTGGCGCAGGCAATTTTCCTACCCATCTTCAGTGCCTTCACCAAGGCGAATGCCGGCATCACCGTGGAGGTGCTGTCGATTCATGGACACCCCAACCTGCTTACAGAGGCTTTGGACGTAGCGATTCTCGTAGCACATCAGACCTCACTGCCGGATTCAAACCACACCGCTCGCCGTATCGGAAGCTTCTCCCGAAAGCTGTTTGCGGCGGAATCCTACCTCGTAGAACGTCCGCCGCTGAATGATCCGTCTGACTTGGCCCAGCACCACTGCGTTCTGTTCTCCTATGGCACGCTACAGCGCCGGTGGGAATTGCGACGCGGGCGGGAACACCGGACCGTGGAGGTATGGGGTCCAAGTTCGGCGAACACCGTGGGCATGCTGGCTCAGATGGCGCGCGAGCAGATGGGCATAGCCATTCTTCCCGATTTTCTCGCCCAGCACCCAAGCTTCGGCGATGGACTGGTACGGGTGTTGCCTGCGTGGGAGGCTGTATCCGCCCACGTTTTTGCAGTCACTCCAGCCGAGACACTTCCAGCAAAAACGCGCACTCTCGTGAACTTTGCCAAGTCTCACTTCGATGCGGAGCTAGAGCGATGTGCAAGCGGGCGCTAAATGCGGCAGCAGTCACGATGCGCAGCCAATCTCGCCGTTATTGATACCGGTATTTACGTAAGGAGAATGCTTTTCTCCGCTTGTACTCTCTGAAACCACCGTTTCAACAAAGTTGAATCGCACCCTATGTCCTATTTTGCGCGTATCTCGGCACAACCCCTTCATTCGAAGGTGCTCCGCTCTCTGGGGATAGAAGCCGGTGAGCTGTCAGAAAAGGAAAAATCAATTCGCCGCTATCGCCGGGATCAAGTCCGTTCCGAGTTTATTCCTGCTGCCAACATGGTAGAAATGGCCGGAAAGATACCGGGGCTCGGACCGCCTTCCGACAAAGCCGGTGAGTTTGTAACGCCGATTCCGATGCACGTGACCTTGCCCGAAGGAACTGAACCACTCTAAGCTGGGATTTTCCGGAGCGAGAAAGATCGCAGAAGGAGAAGGGCAGTGAAGAACAGCAGGTTCAGCGAAGAGCAGATCATCGGAATACTGAAGC
>JAABUQ010004975.1_pt1 | contig 21878 bp, 30 predicted proteins | sample 5560001 | NCBI WGS metagenome assembly JAABUQ01 (sample SAMN10711888, study PRJNA513371) | rock metagenome | isolation source: Antarctica rocks | place: Antarctica: Victoria Land, Finger Mt nord | collected 2015-12-18 | reverse complement strand
CGCCGACTACCTCCAACGCTGGCTGATCCACTACAACTACCACCGAGCCCACACGGCAATCGGTAACCAGCCCCCGGCCACCCTCACCCCGACCACTGTCACCAACGTCATGATGCAGAACAGCTAGGGGGAGGCGGGATCCCCGTAGCGGGCGAGGAGGTGCCAGACCCGTTTGAGTGCCTGGTCGTCGTACTGGCCGGTGCGGGCTGCGTCGCCGAGCAGGGCGGGGTCGAGGTGGCCGTCACGGGCCAGGGCGCTGCCGAGCTCGACGTACTCGACCCCCCGGTAGTCGGGGTGCCGGCGGAGCTCGTCGACGGTGAGTTGGTAGCCGGCGTGCCACTCGACCGGGCAATCGAGCCGACGGGCGGCGTCTTCGGTCCTGGTGTCCCGGTGGGAGGGGTCGAGTACGAGTGCTTCGACATCGCGGTTGAACGACAGAGGGCCGTGGATGTGGGCTTCGATGTAGTCGTCCAGCGGGTCTGGATCGTCGGCTTCGGCGAGTGCGATCAGGGCCATCCGGGCGGCGACTCCGAGGTGGGTCGGGTTGAACGTGCTGTCGGGGTAGCAGAACGTCGTTCGGGTCAGGGTGTCACCGGTGAGGCGGAAGTGGGCCGACCCGAAGCGGGGTGACCCGCCGACCGTGCGTCGGCGGTGGTTGAGAGCTCCGTACTTCGGTCGCTGCGATGCGGGGGAGTGGTCGTAGGCGGCTCCGAACAGTCGGCTTTCCCAGCTCCACCGGTCACCGCCTGGGTGCGCGGTCAGCCCGCCGTTGCTGGTTCCCGTCTCGAACTGGGACCGGTAGACCCCGTCCCGGACCATGGCCTCGAGCACCAGCGACCCGTTGGCAAGGAGCCGGTCGGGATGGAAGTTCAGCGTGACCCGCAGCGTCGGGTCGATCGGGTCACCTGCCGAGCGTGCCGCCGCGTGTGCCAGCGCCCGACCCGCAGCAGTCCACACCTCATCGGACACGTCCATGTCGATGATTGTCCGGGCTCCCCGGCAGCGCGGCCCCCGGATGCCCCGAGATTCGGCCGCCCGTTCGCTCGGGGCCGGTGGCCGGTCGCCGATTGGTTGGCAGCTGTCTGAGGGGAGATCAGGTTGCCGCTCGCAGGGAGGCGACGGCCCGTGCGGCGACCTCGCCGATCGCGGCGTCGATGTCGGCTCCCCGTTCGTATGGGCGGTCCGCTCGGGTGAACACGGCGACCGCCCATGACCGCCCGTCCGGGTCGATCACGATCCCGGCCTCGTTGCGCACGACGCCCATCAGAGATCCGCTCTTTGCCGCGACGCGGACGTCGGGCGGCAAGCCGGAGGCGATCCGAGCGCCGCTGGCCTGGCCGGCGAGCAGTGCTCGCAGCTGCGCGCACACGTCCACGGGTCCGGCTTCGGCCCGACAGATCAGGCGCAGCAGTCGGGCCGTGTCGGCGGCGGTCGTCCGTGTCGCCGCAGTGGGGTTCAGCGCTCTGGCCGCGACCAGCCGCCCGAGGAAGGAAGCCAGATCATCGGCCGCCTGGTCGGTGCCGGTCCAGGCGGTCATCGCCGCCCAGTCGGGAAAGCCGGTGTCCTGCGCGAGTGACGCGATCATCGTGCGGAGATCCGAGACGATGAGGGTGTCGGCCAGTCCCAGCGCCCGCGACCGCGTGTTGACCGCGTCGATGCCGACCCGGCGCAGCAGGACGTCGGTCGCCTCGTTGTCGCTGATCGTCAACATCGGCGCCACCAGCTCCTCAAGGGTCGCCTGCGCGTCGGCCGGCGACGCGGACAGCCCGGTCGGCCCGGGCGTGCGGTCGTTCGCCGGAAGCTCAACTACTGCCAACGGGTCCAGTCGGCCGTCGGTGAACGCGGTCAGAACCTCGAGCGCGACCGACACCTTCATGACGGACGCCGACACCGCGGGGACGTCGGCGTCCACGAGCACAGCGCCGGGCCCGTCGACGTCGAGCGCGGCGACTGACCCGCTGCACCCCGCACCCCTCAACACCGTGGAGATCGCCGCCCGGACGGCCTCACCGCTCACCGCCACGAGGCCAGCACCCGACCGTCGTCCAGCACCGTCATCGCGTCGAGCACCCAGACATCGTGACGAGCTTGCTGAGAATTGACCCCACCCAGCGGCCCAGCCCATGCTCGGTTCACCGCGACCAGCTCGGCGCAGGGCTTGGCGAAACGAACAGCGGCCGGCCGCAGAACTTCGACCTCACCCAGGTCCCACTCGATGTTCACCACAGCGATCAGTGTCCCCACCGGAACCGCGGCCGGGCACATTCGGGCTGAGTAGCCGCCAAGAGCGCGCGCGTCTGCTTTGCCGCCGTACCGCAACGATCGTTAACGGTACGCCCGCCTCGGCCATCTGTGGGCGTACCGAAACCTGCCTGACTTGCTGAAGGGTGTGGTGGGTTTGGGCGTCTAAGGTCAAAGAACCGCCGTTGGCACCGTCGGTTCGCGCGGGTGTCTAGCTGTTCCAGCTGGCTCGCCGCTCGTTGTCGCAGCCGAGCTGGTAGGCGGCTGTCCGGCGCTGGTGTGGATCTCCTCGGTGTGGCTCGCGTTGCGCGGCCGAGGGTATTCCCACTTGAGGTTGAACTCGACGGTGGGGGATCCCCTGACGGATGTGGGGTGGGTGGACACGGCGACCGCGGAGAGAGCGGTGCTCGGGGTGTCGGTGGCCCGGCTGCTCGAGTACACCGCCCGGGCCGAGTTGGACGGGGTCTGGGCGATGGTCGGGTGGACCCGGTTATCGCACGTGCCGTCGCTGCCGGGGTGGTGGGCGGCGCAGCGGGTCGAGTCCCGTCCGCCCGCGCGGGCGAGACGGGACGCCCACGCAGGCCGGGTCCGCGGGCTGGTCGCGGGTGGCGTGACCGTCGCGGCGGCGGCAGCCGAGCAGGAGGTGCTAACGGAACTTGGAGCTTGCAGTTACCAAAGCCTCATGCGGCGCCAACGGCAGCCGAGCGGCCGACTCTTGCGCCGCTGGCCGATCCGTGATGAACTTACGCTTCTGCTACGGCCAGCTCTGACGGACCAACTCCCCGGGAGGAGTTAGTGACCGAGGACCTGCTTTCTGACTTCCAGACCATAAACTCAGCCTTGAGCGGCCTCACTAACTTTGGAGGCGCATGGCTCGATGAACATGACCCGTCAACCATTTTTGTAAATTTGGTTAAAACCCCTACGATTCAAAGCCTCGCTAACGTTTTGCCACTTTCGTCACACATAGTCTACAACTGGGTCGGCCATTCCCTCTCGCTTCTCGATGAACTCCTAGCTCAGCTGACGAGCGACATCACAGCCCATCGAAACCCAGCCCAATACATCGCAGCAGTATCGATCAGTGTTCGTGAGAATGTGGTTGTGATAAATGTTGCTTCTGGGGCACCGGACTACGCTGAAAAACTACTTATCGATCGGTATCCGTACTCGTACCTTCGTATTGCCTCGCGTATTCGAATTACCTGACCCGGAACCCTACCAACGGAAGAGGCCGACGATGATCAGGACCCGACTTAGTGCTCTAGCTGCGACAACGATCCTTCTCCTAGCTCCGGCTGCGATTGCTACCGCCAACAGGGAGGGCATGACCGGCGTAAATGTGCCTGAAACGGCGGCAGACACTCAGGTCCTATCACATGAATCCACTCTTCGTGCTCAGTTTGGGCTCGATTCAAGTAGGACCCATGTTCGATCTATTTCAGTCGACCACGGAGCATCTTCCGATCTTCTTGGCATTCCCCTAACCCCAGCCGAACGTGCCAACATAGCCCATCGGGACCTACTCATTCCAATGATAGACCGACTCAGTCAACATCTTGCTAAAAATAAAAACTTTGCAGGCCTTTGGATAGACCAATCTGAAGGGGGGATATTACACTTCGCTCAAACTTCAGGTGATCTTTCGTCAATAGTCAAATCGTACGTTACCTCTGATCATCCAGTGGTCTACGAGAGATTTAGGAATTCGTTAGCGCAGTTGAATTCGACTGAAGCAGATGTTACAACAGGAGTTCTGACACACTCGGCCCCCGCAAGTTACATCGAGTCCTCGTCCATATCGGTTCCCGATAATGTGGTGAGCTTGGTAGTGATCGATGACGCACCTCCTGGAACGGAGCAGGCTCTCGCCAAAGCCTATGGCTCTAATAGGATTTCGATGCGCCGAGGGATTGCTCAAGCACGGCCTGCGAGTAGTCGCGACATTCGCACTGGACCACTTTATGGTGGTGAGTATATCTTTAATAAGACCAGTGATGGATCATGCACCGCGGGATTTTCTAATGCAACTAGCGGCGGTAACTACTTCACGATTACTGCGGGCCACTGTCTTAATGGAGTCTGGTATCGCGGGGATCGAAATACGCAGTATGGTATCGGAAATTCACACAGCAACCACTACATCGTAAATGGAAGCAGTAAATGCGACTGCCAAGCCGTGGGGCCAATCTCATCAAGTATACGGACCGCAAATGTACTGGTGCTAAACAATGGGATCAACCATTATGTTGGTACAGCCACATCCTTCCCTACTGGGGCAAGAATTTGCCTGTCAGGTGCAACGTCCGCCACTAGCGGCAATGATATTAACTGCGGATACATCAAGAGTAGCGGGGGAACTATTGGAGAAGGCCGCAATTACACCCTGATTGATCCCCTCGCGACAAGCATCCAAGGGACCTTTGGCGACAGTGGTGGGCCCGTCGGTAACGAGAATGTTCAGCTCGTTGGGCTATACGCAAGCACAAGTTTTTATATGTCGGGAGCCTTTTACCAGTCCTATCTCAGCAAGGCTGTGAACATCGGGCCGACAGTCGGCGTGTCGTTAGTCTATTAGACAGCCACCCCCGAGGAGCCGTTGACGGCCGGCGTCGATTTTTGGGGGCCGCCGTGGTGCCGCCGGGGGCCTGGCCTCCTACGACGGAGCCGACGGAGTCGGCGGGGCCGGCGGGACTGAGGTGGGTGGCAGCCCGGTGGGCGGGGGGCGGTGAGCGGGGTGGCGCGGCCGGTGTGGCCGGGGGAGCTCCGCGACGCGGACCGCGTGGGGCTGGTGGGTCTGGCAGGAGTCGCCAGGCCACACTGGCCAGTGAACTCGATCACCCTGACGCAAAGGGCCGGATTGCGCCAGATTACCGCGCGTTCAAGGAGCTACGGAATCACTTGTTCTACCCGAGTGAATGCTCCGTCGATAAATCCGGTAAACTGACGATCTACGACCAATCTCTCCCCGGGCCGTCAGCGATGGTTCGAGCGGTCAGTAGAGACCAGGGAGTAGATGGGACCTCGTCCGAGGCCAACTATGCGCTGCTGTCGGCAACTGCCCATCCGACTTTGTTCGCCATAGACGAAAATCTTGAGCACTGGGTGGCGGACGCTGGCAGTGGTCTTCCTGGAATCTCGGAAGAAGCGAGGAACAACGCGAAAGCAATTGGCTTGGGGGCGGCTCTACACTTCCATTCCGCTTGGCAGTTAGCGGCTACTTGGTTGGGTCAGTCGCTTGAAGAGGTCGATCAATTCAAGGTCGCATGCCATTCTGTTTTGAGAACTCATGCGAAGTCATGAATTTGACGGTCCGCTACCAAACCCGTCTGGAGGGCATCGATCGAGCCATCGAGGCGTGCACCGACTGGGTAAGACGACGGGTAGAGACGACGACCTCAGACCGCCGGCTGCAGCTGGAGCGGTCACCGACTGCCTAGAACTACGGCGTGCCGAGACGATCGTTTTGGGTACGGCGTGTGTCGGTACGGGCGGGGTCGTGTTGTAAGCCGTGCCGCGGACGACTGGGTCCGTGAGCCGGTTGAGGTCCGGTACGGGATTCGGAACGGGCGGACCGGTGGGTCACCGCTGTCATGGCTGAACCGTCGGGTCGCGCAGGAACTGGTCGAGGTCGGCGGTGAACCGAGCGGGGTCGTCGAGCCAGGGGAAGTGGGCCGCTCCGGGCTGGACGAGGAGCTCCGCAGCGGGGATGAGCTCGGCGAGAACCGCGGCGCACTCGGGTGGGGTATTGACGTCCAACTCGCCGGCGAGCACCAGTGTCGGGATCCGGAGGTGAGGGAGCGCCGCTCGGATGCTTCCCGCATCGGAGGCTGCTGCCGCCGCGAAGATCGCAGCAGCAGCGTGGTTGGTCTGGGCCTCCTCCGCTGCCTGGTGGGCGCGCGCTGTTGGGTCCCATCTGCCGTAGCGCAACGGTGCGAGAGCTGTCCAGCTGCCGTCGGTTCCGCGACCAGCGGCGAGATCGTCCAGTGCGGTCGACGCTGCCGAGAACCATGGCTCTCCTCGGCGGAGGTCGGCTACCCGCCGGCGGTGGCTGTTGGACACCTCGATGCCGAGCGATGCCAGGCCGGGGCTGATCAAGATGAGGCGGCGGACCCGGTGCGGGTACCGGATGGCGTAGCGGACGGCGAGCTGGGCGCCCGCGGAGTGGCCCAGCACTGAGATGCGCTCCGACTGCAGGTCGGTGCGGAGGGACTCGACGTCGCCCACCATCCGCTCGCAGCGGTAGCTGGTCGAGTCGGTTGGGGTCGCCGACGACCCGGTCCCCCGTAGGTCGAGCAGGATCAGCCGCGCTCGCTGGGTCAGGCCGCCGAGGTCGGCCAGGTAGCGCGGGTCCTGCATCGGTCCCCCGGGCAGGCACACGACCGGTGTCCCCACGCCCTCGTCGCGGTAGGCCAACCGCGTCCCGTCAGGTGCTGCGAATGTTCGGATCGAGGAAGTGGTCACGAGCAGCCCGTCGTGTCGTAGGCGACGTCGAGGAACCCGTCGTCGGTTGCGACCAGCCGAGCGCCCGCCGCGGAGAGTCCGTTGATCTCCCGGGCGAGCCGGTCGTAGGTCGCGGCGACGCCGAGCAGGCTGGTCGCTCCGTCGGCGGCATGGTGGAAGGCGAGCGCCTCGCCGGTGCGGAGCAGGACGCCGTGGCGCACAGCGTGCAGGCGTAGCGAGCTTCCGTCGGCGATCAGATCGAGGTTCGGCCCGACCCGTGCCCGCGCGATCCCGAACGACCGTGGCAGCGAACCCGCCAGCGCGGCCTGCCGCGCGACGGTGACCAAGCTTTCGACGGGCAGCTCCGGGCCGCCGGTCTGTTCCAGGCGGCGACCGGTCCACGCGAGGACCGGGCTGCGCGGGGCGCTGTCCGTCGAGAACACCACCGATCCCGCCACTGGCGGCTCGTCGACAACCCGCACTCGCCACGCCCGGACCGGAACGTCCGGGCCGGGGTCGCCCGGCGGTGGGGCGACTCCACGGCCGCGTTCACGGCGGGATGGCCGCGCCGCGAGTAGGTGACCACCGGTGGCGGGTTCAAGTAGCCGCCAGCCCGCTCGATCGGCGGCGACCAGATCGGCGGCGAGGTCGGCCAGCGTCGTGGACGCTTCGACCAGGCTGGTCACCGGCTCCAGTTGCCACCGGTAGCGGACCTCGTGACGAGATCCGGGCCACGGAGATCCGGGCCGTGGGTATCCGGGCGCGGCCGAACGGGCGTCGGGAACGGGAACTGTCATTTGCTGCCTCCCGGCTGGCGGGCTCGCCGAGCGCGGCGGGTGACCGACAGCCAGCGGCTGTCGGGCCGGCGACGCGCACAGGAACTCGCACCGATCGGGGCCGGCGGGGTCCCGGACAGGTCCAGCGCCAGCAGTCCGATTCTGTCACCGGTCCGGTCCATCCCCGCCCGACCCGCTCTACGACCACCGTTCCGACCGCCGGCGAGCCACTGCCCGGCCCAATGTCCGAAAGCCGGACCGGCCCCCGAGCCGAACGGATCATTTTCAACACGCCCCCCGCAGGGAACTGGGTCGGCTCCGTCAGACGCTGGCTCGGCGTCGGCGCAGGGCGGCGACGTTCTCGCGGGTCGAGCAACGGCTGCTGCAGAAGCGCCGCGAGCTGTTGGCGGAGGTGTCGACGAACGCCCGCTCGCAGGTGGTGCTCGCGCAGCGTCCCAGTCGAGTAGCTCCCACCTCAGTCACCAGCAGGACGAGCCCGAGCAGCGCCTCGCTGGTCAGGGTCTCCGAGGCGGAGGATCCGGTGTCGTTGACGTGGAGGTGCCAGCTGCTCTCGTCGTGCCCAGAGACCCGGGGGCGCACGGGATGCCGGGCGAGCAGGTCGTTGAGCACAGCCACCACGGCGGCGCCCTCCCCAGCGGCAGACGCGTCGACCAAGGTTGCCAGCTCCGCCTGCACTGCCCGCAGTGGGGCCAGGTCCGAGGACGTGATCTGCGCGGCCAGCCACGGACGGTGTTCGAGGTGGGCAATGAGGTCCTCGGTCGTCGCGAGGTCCGCGTTGACGAGATCTACCGCCCGCTGCGCGTAACTGGTGCAGTCCACTTGTGCAGGTTACTCGTCTCATAGTAAGGTAATTGGTAGAACGTATAGTGTTCATTACACTGGCGAGGGAGCCGAGATGGACTGGACCGAGTGGCAGCAGCGGTGGGACGCCCAGCAGCGGGCCTACCTGCCCGACCGTGAAGAGCGGTTCACCGCCGTGCTCGACGCCGTGGAGGCCGCGTGCGGCCGCGCACCGCGGGTGCTGGACCTGGCCGGCGGCACCGGCTCGATCACCCGCCGAGTGCTCGCCCGTTTCCCGGCGGCGACGGCAGTGGTGCTGGACGTCGACGCCGCCCTGCTCACCATCGCCCGCGGCACCTTCGACGGCGACCCCCGCGTGCGGGTGTGCTCCGCCGACCTGGCAACCCCTGGCTGGCTCGACCAGCTGGGCGAGCCTGGCGGCAGCATCGACGCCGTGCTCACCGCCACCGCCCTGCACTGGCTGACCCCTGAGCGGGTGGCCGGCGTCTACGCCGAGGCCACGAGCCTGCTGACGCCCGGCGGGGTGCTGGTGAACACCGAGACCGTCCCCGACCCGGGGCTCCCGTCGTTGGCGGGGGAGCTCGAGCGGATCACCGAGGACCGCGGCGCAGGGCTGCGCGCCGCTGGTGGCGTGCCCACGTGGTCGCAGTGGTGGGAGGAACTGCGCCTAGACCCTGTGCTCGCCGGGCCCACCGCCGAACGGGACGAACACTTCCGGCACCGCGACGCCTCGCACACCGAGTCCGTGTTGCCCGTCGACTGGCACCTCCAGGCCCTGCGTGACGCCGGGTGTGCCGAGGCCGGCCTCGTGTGGCGAGGACTGCGCGACGCCGCCGTACTCGGCCGCGTCGCAGCACGATCCCCGACCACTTCGTGACCACTCCTGAACGTCACCGGCTTGAAGAACTGCGGCGCACCACCGAGCGCCGTCGCCTGCACACACAGGCCGTGCGTGATGCACCCCAGCTGCACGATCGGGTCGCCTCTGCGCTGGTGCGAGCCGGACTGTGACTCGCCCACCGGGAGCGACACCAATGGGCACCACGAAGCCCGCGCCAGACATCGCAACGAGCGGCCTGGCTTTCGTGCTGCAGGACAGCGGCAGCCGCTACCGCCCACAGCCTCGGGCAATAACCGGAGAGCAGGAGCGGCGCTACGGTCGGTACACCGGCCCGGGTCGCCGTCTCGTAGTCGAAACCCGGACAGCGTGAGGGTGTCAGTCGCGGGCGAGTCGGGTGATCCGTCCCGGGCTCAGCTGGATCGCTATTTCCACCTCGATGCCGCCGACCGTGGGCTGCTCGAGGTGCGCCGCGGTGAGCACAACCGGCTCGGTTTCGCGGTGCAGCTGGGACCGTGCGCTTCCTCGGCACGTTCCTGCCCGACCCCGCCGATGTGCCGGAACTCGTAGTGGTGCACGTCGCCGCGCAACTCGGCATCATCGACCCAGGGGTGTTAAAGGGCTACGCGCAGCGACGCTCCACCCAGTGGGAGCACGCCGAGCAGATCCGAACCGCCTACCGCTACTGACCACACTTCCCGGGCATCAGGCGGCCGGTACGGGTTTCGGTCCGCCTCGGCGTCCGCCTGCCTGGCTGTGGCGGTAACGGATCGGCGTACAACCGGCACGGCGGGGTCTGGGGCGCCGTGACGTGAGTCGGGACCGGGGGGCCCGCGGCCACACCTCAGCGGGGATCACCCGCCGGCTCGGCCTGGACGACGAGTTCCCGGCCGGGGCGGTCGGGTGCGTCACGGACGCCCAACAGCGTCGGCGTTCCCCGTCATGGTCGCCAGGTCGACCTCGAGCGGCGGGAGTGCTCGGGCGTCGCCCAGGATCCATCGGACCCGGTCGGCGTTGGGCCGGGTCCGTGCCAGCGCCAGGGAGGCGGCTGCCGGATCGACTGCGGTTACGGTGAGCCCGCGCTCGGCGAACCTCCGGGCCAGGACCCCCGTCCCGCAGCCGAGGTCGAGCACGGTCCGGGCGCCGACCTCATCGGCGACCGCGAGGTAGTGATCGAGGTCGCCGCGGTCGCCTTCCACTGCGTCGTACACCGACACCAGTCGGGAGTCATCGAAGGCGGCATCTGGCACACCGGCATCTAACCGGGAGCCCAGCCGACCTTGGCCGCCCAGCGTTCCGCCCGATCGGTGATCTCCGCGATGAGTGGCCCCTTGGCGTCGGCGTAGGCGGTCATGTCGGTCCACTCGTGGCGGGCGAGGCGGGTCTTCAGCTCGGCGTAGCCGGCCCGGTCGGCCGGGTCCGCTCGGAGGCGGTCGCGGAAGAGCAGGTGGCGGCGTTCCCAGTCGCTGCCGGTCTGGCAGATGTGGACGTGGACGGCGAGGTCGGGTGTGCGGACCATCCGGTGTCCGGGCTCGCGGACCCGTAGGCAGTACCCGGCTCGTTGCAGAGCCGGCAGGTAGGCGGGCTCGTCCTCGATGTCATCGACGCTGAGGTCCACGTCGATGATCGCCTTGGCAGGCAGGCCGGGAACCGCGGTCGAGCCCACATGGTCGATCCGCCGTGCGACCGTGCCGAGCGCGGCCGCGATCCGGTCCCGGTGGATCTTGAAGGTCGCCGGCCAGGTCGGGTCGTAGGGGACGACCACGATCTCGCGCTTCTCCCGCCCTCCGATCAGGCCGTTCTCTCCGGGGTCGTCGCTCACGCACCCAGCTTCGCGTCGCTCGAAGCCTGGTTGCGACCGAAGGTCAGCCGGCCCAGCCCGCAGCGCCGCTCCTTCCGAAACGGCAACCACCGACCCACAGGCGCCGTTCCACGTCGATCCTTTCCGGTACGCAGGTCGCCGGTACCCCGCTGGCTGTGTCGAAAGTCGTACCGCCGACTGGAGCTGCGGGTCGCATTGACGGCCGCGGTACGGGTATCGGCACGCTGCCCGGCCAGAGCAAAGGCTTCATGTGTCGATCTGTGTCGCAGGTGGCGGTGAGGTGGGCGTCGCGGCATTGGCGGGTTGGGTGCCTGGGTTCGCGTCGAGGACGGCGTAGGTGCCCCGGGGGTAACGGGACATGACCGCGAACTGGTCGGCGTACCCGGCGATCCGGTCCTGGCGTCCGGCGAGCACGGTCACCGGGCCGTCGAACACGGTGTCGGAGGTCTCGTCCGCCAGCGCGTAGCCGGGGCTGGCGCGCAGCGCCTCCTGGAAGTCGGTGTTCCCGTCCGGGCCGGCGGTGAGCGCCGTACTCACGCGGGTGGCGACGGCGCGGGTGCGGTGGCCGATCGCCCGGTCGAGGTGGTCGTGAAGGTCGATCGGGACGTCGTCCAGCCAGTCGGCCGGCGCAGGTGGCGGGGCGCCGATGGGCAGGGTCCGGTGTCCGGGTCGCACGCCGGGGCAGACGAGCAGCAGCCCGCGGACCAGGTCCGGGTGCTGCCGGGCGACCGCCGCCGCCAGGTACCCGCCGAAGGAGGCGCCGGCGAGCAGGACCGGCCCGGTCGTGTGCGCCGCCAGCCAACCGCAGACCTCGTCCAGGACGGCCTGCGAGCTCACGTCCACGGTGGCGGGTGAGTCGCCGTGCCCGGGTGGGTCGAGGTAGACAGTGCGGACCGACGCCCCGGTCAGGGCCGGGCCGAAGGCCGCCGCGGTGGTCTGCCGGCTGGTGGTGAACATCGGCAACACGACCGCGATCGGGTCATCCCCGCCACCGTCGTCGAAGGCCAGCTCCACTCCGGTCACGATATGGGCCCGTGGCCCGTTCCCGCGTACCCGGATCAGCTCAGGGGCTGTGCCGGTAGCGGTCGACGGCGGTGGTGCGGGCGTCGGGAAGCCGGTGCCGCCATGTCCGCCGGGTACGGCGTGGGACGTACCGGCCGGCGTTGCTGTGGGCCGGGACCACGGTGGGTCAGGTCCACGTCACCGCGCAGAGACCCGCGGTGACGTGGCGGGGCGAGTCCAGCGGGCAGCTGCGCCGCGTACGCAGTCGCGGCGAGCTCGCTGACGTGGGTGAGAACCTCGGCGCTGGCGCGGGCAGCTCGGCGCAGGTCGGTGACGGCGAGGCCGGTGACGGTGGCCTGGATTCCCGGGGGTAGGTGGTGCGGGTCGTGGTCGAGGACCTCGGACAGCCCGTGCCAGGGGTAGGTGGCGCCGGTGGCGGCGGCCCACAGCGCCCAGATGTGGTCGCGGGCCTCGTGCAGGCGGTGGTGGGCCTCCCAGGCGGAGCCGCGCCGCAGGTACTTGCCGGTGTCGGCGAGGGCGATCCAGGCGAGGAACGTCCAGTCGTGGATCTGCTCAGGGGTGGCGGTGTCCGCGGGCGGGAAGGCGTCGACGGGCGGGCTGTCGGGATGGTCGGCCGGGGCTGGTGTGCGGGCGCGGTAGAGGGCGACGAAGTCGGGGGCGGCGCGACCGCGGCGGATCCCGGTGTCGGCGAGCACGGCGAGGTCCAGTTGCAGGCCGTCACCGAACTGGGCGAAGACCCGGCGGATGACCCGGTCCGGTGGGCCGGCCCGCTGGCGCAGCACGTCGAGGAGGGGTCCGTGACCGGGAAGGGCGTCGAGGACGGCCTGTTCGACCGCACCGACAGCTCCGGCGCCGGTTGCCCCGTGGGTCGCGGTGACGCCGAGGGCGGCGTCGACGTCGGAGAGCGGGTCGGCTGCCCCGCGACCGAGTGAGCAGCCGACGGACAGGGAGGCGGCCAGCGGTTCGCGCTGGCACAGCTCCAGCAGCCGGGTCAGTAGCCGGCGGTGCCGGTCCAGCTGGTCCGGCAGAGCGGCCAGCCACCGCCGACCGGCGGCCGTGCCGTCCGGATCCGCGGTGTGCTGCATGTCGCCGGCACCTTCTTGTCGTGAGGCCCTGGGAGTGGGCTCGGCGGGGGTCAGCCGGCGTCGAGCAGGGCGATCAGCTCCGCCTCGCGCCCGGCTGACAGGCCCGCGCCGTGGACACGGTCCAGGCCTGCGGATCGTTCCCACGCGAGGACGTCGCGGAGCAGGGTCTCCCGGGGTCGGTGGCGCAGCCCGGCGCCGAGGGCGGCGTTGCCGGATCTGGTCGACCAGCCCTGCATGTCCGGGTCGACCAGCCACATGGCGAGTGACTCCGGGCCCATGTACTGCTCGACGCCGTGTTCGAGCAGCCAGTCGGCGGGAGCTGGCCGGAGCGGCCCGGTGTGGCCACCGACCCGCCGGGACAGCTGGACCCATTCCCCGAACGGAGTCACGGGGCCGACGGTGTTGTAGGTCCCGGGGTGTCAGGGACCAGCAGCGGGGTGTCGGGGTCCCGCGCGGCCCGGGCCACCCAGGCCCCGGAGCGGCCGGTGTGGTCCCCGGGACCGCCGATCAGCCCCGCACGGGCGATCAGCAGACGGTCACCGACCGCCGCGGCGGCCAGCTGCTCGCAGGTAACCTTCGCCGGCCCGTACAGGTCCTGGCCGACCTGGTCCCGGTCGGTGGGCGGGTTCAGTTCGGCGGTCTCGTCGGCGCCGGGTGTCGCGTTGGAGGCGTAGACGTTGGTCGAGGAGATGTAGGTCCAGTGCCCGGCCCGCCCGGCGAGCGCGGCCAGGGCGCCACGGACGAAGCCGGGCTGCCAGGACACCTCGACGACGGCGTCCCAGTCGCGGTCGGCGACGGCGGCATAGGCGTCCGGCTGCGACCGGTCGGCCGTCACCAGGTCGGCTCCATCAGCGACCGGGCCGGTCTCACCGCGAGCAAGGCAGGTGACCGCATGGCCGGTGCCCACTGCTTGGGCGGCGATCTCTCGGCCGAGCCAGGCGGTACCGCCCAGGATCAGTAGCTCCATCGAGTTCCTTCCGGTCCGGTCGTTGCTCTCACCCGCAGACCGTAGGGGGCAGCGATGGCGGCGGGGAGGGTGGCGGTCCCCAGGCCGGCGCGAGCGGCGTGGCTGGGCAGCAGGCCCGCCCGCAGTGTCCGGGAGAGGTGCTCGTCCGGCACGGGAGAGGAGCTCTTCGGTGGTGCTGCGCTATGTGGTGACGGGTGCTCCCGGCGCAGGTAAGACGGTCCTGGTCGATCAGCTACACGCGCGGGGGTATCCGATCGTGCGGGAGGCGGCGACCGATGTGATCGCCGAGCTGCAGGCGCAGGGCTGCGCGCAGCCCTGGATCCGAGACGGCTTCTGCGACCGGATCACCGCACGGCAGCACACCCGCCGCCGCGCGCCCGTACCGGTCGGGGCAAGGGTCCAGTTTCACGACCGGTCGGTGCTGTGCACGCTGGCGCTGGCCCGGTACCTCGGCCACCGGGTCCCGCGGTCGCTGACCGCGGAGGTCGACGACGTGGTCAGGTCGCGGGTGTTCGACCCGGTCGTGTTCCTGGTGCGGCCACTCGGGTTCGTCCACCCGACCGCGGCGCGCCGGATCAGCTACGAGGACTCCCTGGTCTTCGAGGCCGTCCACGAGGCGGTCTACCGGGAGCACGGTTTCACCCTGCTCGAGGTGCCACCGGCGTCCCCGACAGTGCGCGCCGACCTCGTCGAGACCTGGTTGTCCGGCCGCCCCGGCGCGAGGAAGAACCGGCCGCGGCCGCCGGAGCGCGCGGCCCCACGTCGACCGACCGAATTCGCGGCTGCCGGGTCGGCGGACCGAGAAGATGAACGGGTGACGCACCCTGACCCGCACCGGTCTGCTGCGGTCAGCGGTGACCCTGCGGTCACGGTCAGGCCGGCCGGTGATCAGGACTGGCCCGCGGTGTGGCGGATCGTCGCGGAGGTGGTCGCTGAGCAGGAGACCTTCCCCTATGACCCGGCGATGTCCGAGGCGGACGCCCGGTCGATGTGGCTGGTGCCCGCGCCGGGCCGGACCACGGTCGCGGTCCGCGACGGCCGCGTCCTGGGCACGGCGAACATGTACGCCAACCGTTCCGGTCCGGGATCGCACATCGCCAGCGGAAGCTTCATGGTCGCCACGCCGGCCCGCGGCCGGGGTGTCGGCCGGGCGCTGGTAGAGGACGCCCTGGTGTGGGCGACCGGGCAGGGCTTCGCCGGGATGCAGTTCAACGCCGTCGTGGAGGGCAACACCGCCGCCGAGCGGCTCTACGCGGACCTCGGGTTCACCGTCATCGGCACCGTCCCCGGCACTTTCGCCTCGCCAACCCGCGGCCGGGTCGGCCTGCATGTGATGTTCCGGCCGCTTCCCTGAGCCGGCGCGGCGGCCCGGTCAAAGCACGGTGACCCAAGAGCGAGATCCCGCCGGGCCGCGGCTGATCAGCCTGCGCCGTCTGCATGACCATCCACCTCCTCCCGCCGGCCCGTGTCCGATCGTTAACGACACGGCGGCTGCGGAACGGCGACACACCGACGACCGACGTGCCGGAAGCCGTGCCGAAACCTGGGGGCCGAGGGGTCGGTTGCTGCAACGTTTTCGGTACGGTCGGACCCGGTAGTTGGAGCGGTGGTTGCGGGCGTCGGGTCGTCGGGTCGTCGGGGTGACTGGGTGGGGACAAGCGGTGGCGAAGAGAGCGCGGGTCGGTACCCAGTCGAGGCGGTGGTTCGCGATCGAGGCGGTGGCGGCGGTGATTCTTGCGGGGTTGGCTGTAGTACAGCTTCTGGCCGGGCCCGGTGGCCGGCATCGCATATTCCCGGTCGTCGAACTCGTCGGTGCCGTCCTGATGGCCACGGGTGTGCTCGTTGAGTGGGTCCGCAACGGACCCCGTGCGTGAGAGGTAACGCGGCCGGTCAAGCTGGCCGTCCGGCCGTCCGGCTGTCCGACGGTGGTCGCAGTGGCCGGCGACTCCGGTGATGGGGCTGCCGGAGTGGGCGCCCGCAGCGTCGGACCTCGCCTTGGTAGACGGCGTGACGGCTGGTTCGCGTGTGGTCGCTGTCGCCCCGTTCTCGCACGGGCCGGGGTGGGGGTTCAACGGTGTTCAGCTGATCGTCGTGACCGACACCCGCCTGCTCGTCGTGCAGGCGGGTGTGGCGATGACGGCCGGCCGGCTTCGACTGACGGTTCCGCTGTCGGGGGTTCAGGAGGTTGGGTGGCGGGTGCGCCGCGGTGTGGGCGGTCAGGCGGTGCGACTGGTGTTCACGGTCGACGGGCGTCGTCGCCGGTACGCGTCGAAGTTCCAGCAGGCGGTCGACGTGTGTGAAGCCCTGGCCCGATTCACCACTGGTGAGCACCGATGACGATCTTGCCGGGCTGGTCGCGGAGTCGTCCCAAACGGGAAGGTCGGGCCGGCGGCCGCCGCTGCCGGGTCAGCCGGTCAGGCGCAGGTAGCGCTTGGAGTTCGCGGGCGGCGATGGCGAGCTCTCCGGCGATCTGTACCTGGTGGTCAGCGGTGTAACGGGTAGGCCTGGCTGGTAAACCTGCGTCGCTCAGGACTCGTCGCGGGCTCCGGGTGAGGCGACCAGCGCGTCGCCGGTTGGTGTCCGTCGGTAGAGGACGGACCGTCCGGCGCGGCTGCGGACGATCAGGCCGGCGCGGAGCAGGACCGCCAGGTGGTCCCCGACCGCGCCCGGGGAGTGGCCCAGCGACAATGCCAACTGGGTGGTGCTCCCCGGGGTCGCCACGGCGTTCAGCAGCTGAGCCCGGGTCGCGCCGACGAGATCGGCGAGCACGGTCTGGTCAGCGGCTGTGCCGGGCGTCGGCCGGCGCAATGCGCCGGCGCCGCGCGCGGGGTAGACCAGGGTGACCGGCCACGGCGACCTGGTCAGGACAGCCAGTGCGGGCCACACGAACACCGACGGGACGAGCAGCAGCCCTCGACCGTCCAGGGCGATGTCCTGCCCCCGGTGACCGGCGACGGTGACGCCCGCGCCGTCCCAGCTGACGCGCGGGTGCATGTCGTCCAGCGCCGCAGGCTGGGCCGCGCTGGACGAGATCGGCTACGGACAGACCGCGACCTACGGGGAGATCGCCGCGGCTGTCGGGCAGCCGACCGCCGTACGCGCTGTGGGGGCTGCCAACGGACGCAACCCGCTGTGCATCGTCGTTCCCTGTCACCGGGTGGTCGGCGCCGACGGGAGCCTGACCGGCTACAGCGGGGGCATCGAACGCAAGAGCTGGCTGCTGGAGCACGAGCAGCGGGTGCTGGCCGCCCGCTGAGCTCTCGGGTGGGCGGTCGTCGTCCGCGGACCGTGCGACGGCCGGGGCGGTGGCCGGGCGGTGGCCGGGTGATGGCGGGGTGGTGGCGCCAGCTCGCTCCGGTTACCCGGTGGGAGGATCGGGGGCATGGCCCACCACGGCGACTCACCGGCGGCATCACCTCGGGCCGAGGCGGTGAACGAGACGATCAACTACACGATGTGGTCGGTCTTCCGGGTCCCCGCCTGCCGCCTGCCCAGCAACCGCGGCGGGGTCGGCCACGAGGCCGAGGACTTCCTGGAGGCCCAGCGCGACAAGGGTCTGACCGTGCGGGGCGTGTACGACCTGTCCGGGATGCGCGCGGACTCGGACTGGATGGTCTGGTGGCACGCGGACACCATCGAGAAGCTGCAGCACGCCTACTCCGGGATGCGCCAGACCGCGCTCGGCCGGGCGAGCGAGCCGGTGTGGAGCGCCGCCGGGCTGCACCGGGCTGCGGAGTTCAACCGCGTCCACGTCCCGGCGTTCCTCTCCGGTGAGCAGGCCCGGCGCTACGTCTGCGTGTACCCCTTCGTCAGGTCCTACGAGTGGTACCTGCTGCCCGAGGCGGAACGCCGCCAGATGCTGGCCGACCACGGCAAGGCGGCCGTCCCCTTCCCCGACGTCCGCGCCAACACGGTGTCCTCCATCGCGCTCGGGGACTACGAGTGGCTGCTGGCGTTCGAGGCCGACGAGCTGCACCGGATCGTCGACCTGATGCGGGCGCTGCGCAACACCGAGGCCCGCCGGCACGTCCGCGAGGAGCTGCCCTTCTTCACCGGCCCGAGGACGGGGATCGCTGAGCTCGTCGACAACCTGCCGTGAGCACCGCTCCCCGTCGGACCGGAACACTGCTCCCGGCGCCGCGGCCGCGGTCGCGCGACGGGGTGTACCGGATCTGCTGTGTCTGCACGGGGAACATCTGCCGGTCCCCGATGGCCGAGATCATGCTCGCGGACAAGGTGTCCCGGGCCGGGCTGGCCGGCGACCTGTCCCCGGAGCCGAGCGGAGACGTCCCGGACCCCTGGGGGTACGACGACCAGGTGTTCGAGGCGGTATACCAGCAGCTGGCCAGCCGGACCGGGAGAGCCGGTCCGCCCGCCAGATGACGTCCCGCTGGCACAGGGCACGGACGCTGCCCCAGTCGTCGGCGAGCAGCGCGGTCCAGGCCGCCTCGAGGGCGTCGGCGACCCGGTCAGCGGCGTCGTCTGCGAACAACCGGGCGCGCAGGTCCGGGCGCAGGCCGGGTCTGCCGCGCAGACACTCCTCGACCTCGCCTCGCAGCACTGCCACCGGCGTCGCCCGGACCGCGGCGAGGTCGTCGGCGACGGTCTGGTCCGGCGCGGCCGGTAGCGGGACGACGAAGTCCGCGCCGCCGCCGCGGTGTTGCAGCGCCAGGACCGCGTCGAGATCGGTTGACGCCCTCAGCCGGCGGAGGACCGGATGTAGGCGGGCGGCCCAGGTCCGCGGGAGGGGAGGACCGCCCAGTCCGGTCAGGGAGCGCAGCAGCCCGTCGAGCTCATGGAGCGGTGAGACGGCGCCCGGGCCAGGTCCCCGACTCCGATCCCGATCCGCACCTGCGGAACGTTACGGGTGACGACGAATCTCTGGTGGCGTGCCGCCCGTGCCAGGACGGTGGGTCGATGACCATCACCCACGACCGACCCCGGGCGCGGCCCCTGTGGGTGCGCCACGGCGCCTACCGGCGGCTGCTCCTCGGCGCCTCGACCTCGGCCGCGGGCACCGGGGTCGCCGCGTCGCGTTGCCCGTCCTCGCAGTCAGCGTGTTCTCCGCCTCACCCCGGATGATCGGGCTGCTCGAGGCCGCGGTCTGGACACCGTGGCTGGTCGTCGGACTACCCGCCGGGGCGTGGGTGGACCGGTGGTCACCGCGACTGCTGGCGATGATCGCCGACGCGCTGTCCGCGGTCCTGTTCGCGGCGATCCCGGTGCTCGCCGCCTTCGGCGCCCTCCGGATGTGGCAGCTGGTCGTCCTCGCCCTCGCCGCCGGGACCGCGAGCGTCATCTCCGAGGCGGCGGCGGAGGTGCTGCCCCCTTGGCTCGTCGGGGACGGCGACCTCGAGGCGGCCAACGCCGGAGTCCAAGGGGCCGAGTCGGCGACCGGCGTCCTGAGCCGCGCGCTGAGCAGTGCTCTCACCCACCTGTTCGGTCTGATCTCGGCGTTCACCGCCAACGCTGGTTCGTTCGCCGTCTCAGCGCTCTGTCTGCTGTCCCTACCCACGAAGCCCACAGTGAGCGCCGACCCCGCCACCGGCTCGCTCAGGGCCGAGGTGGGCGAAGGGCTGCGGTTGCTGTTCGGCCACCCGACACTCCGGCGACTCGCGGGCACCGCCGGCGCCTTCAACGCGACGCTGACCGGTGTCGGGACACTGCAGGCCCTGCTGCTCATCGATGTGGTCGGCGTCGCCCCGGCCGCCGTCGGTGTCCTGCTCGTCGGGGAGGGCGTCGGCGGGATCGCCGGTGCCGCGGTCGCACCTGCGCTCGCTCGACGCCTCGGTACCGGCCGCGCCCTGACGCTCGTCCCGATACTCACTTTTCCGTTCGGCCTCCTGACCGCGCTGACCACCAGAGGCGCTGGGCTGGCGTTGTTCGTCGCGGGAACGGCCGTCCCCACCCTCGGGGTGGTCTGCACCAACGTGCTCATGCGGACCGTGCGCCAACGCTCCGCGCCCCGCGCGCTCCTCGGCCGGGTATCGGCGAGCTCCCAGGTGCTGGACCGCAGCGCAGCGCCGATCGCGGCCCTCGTATCCGGGACGGCGGCCGCGGCCATCGGGGTCCGGCCGACCATCGCTACCTTCTGGGTACTCGCCCTCGCCGCGGCCGCACTGCTGATCCTTCGACCACCGAGCCAGGCTGAGCGGAATACAGGCGACCAGCCCTTGGACGCCAGTCACAGGGCCGAGACCTCGTCCTCGTCCAGGTAAAGCACCGGATCGGGTTCGAGTCGCTCCGGCTGGTCAGTGGGGCGCCTTCAGCATGGCGCGTCCCACTGGCTGCACTTCTGGTTTTCGGTACGGTCAGCGGATGATGGCAGCGACCGGGGCGCAGCGGGCGTCCCGCGTCACCCGTGCACCAGAGCCCGACTCCGGTAGACCCGCCCGCGCGACCACGACCACTGCAGCCCCACCGGCCCGGAAACGGCCGGCGGCGCGGAAGTACAGGCCTGCTGGGCATCTGGTGGGGTATGCGCGGGTGTCGACGGCGGAGCAGGATCCGGCGTTGCAGCTGGACGCGCTGGAGGTGGCGGGGTGTTGGTGGGTGTTCACCGATCACGCGTCGGGGTCGCGGGAGGTGAGGTGCCCCGCGTTTCTCGGACAGTGGATACAATCCTTCCACTCAGATGAGAGGCCAGGTCGTGAGTCGAGCGAAAAGGGTTTTCAGCCCGGAGTTCCGCGAGGACGCTGTCCGACTGGTTATCGAGTCGTCACGGCCGATTGCCGCGGTGGCTCGCGAGCTGCAGGTCGGTGAGGGCACGTTGGGGAACTGGGTGAACGTGTACCGCCGTGACCACGCCGGTGAGGAGCCCGGGTTGGACGTGAGTGAACGGGCCCGGCTCCGTGAGCTCGAGCGGAAGTACCGGGAGGTGAAGTTGGAGAACGAGTTCCTGAAAAAAGCCGCAGCGTACTTCGCCCAGGATCCCCGGTGAGTGAGAAGTACGAGTTCGTTGATACCACGCTCACCGAGCCCAGCTGCCCGTTCCCAGTCAGGTCGATGTGTCGTTGGCTGGAGGTCTCGACGTCCGGTTTCTATTCGTGGCAGGCCCGGCCTGAGTCCGCGACCGTCCGGCGACGCGACGTCCTCAAGGCCCTGATAATCGAGGAATTCACCCGTTCCGATGACACCTACGGCTATCGGCGGTTGCACGCCGCGCTGGCCCGTCGAGGAGTCACCGCGGGCCGGGAACTGGTCCGGCAGCTGGCCCGTGAGCTGGGACTTGTGCCCTGTCAGCCCCGGCCCGGCCGCGTGGGGCTGACCCGGGCCGACACCGCGGCCGGGCCGATCCCGGACCTGGTCGGCCGCGACTTCACCGCCGACGCGCCCGGCCGGAAACTCGTCGGGGACATTACCTACATTCCTACCTGGGAGGGATGGCTGTTCCTGGCGACGGTGATCGACTGCTACTCCAAGAAAGTCATCGCGCACGCTATGGACGACCATTACCGCACCTCACTGATCACCACCGCGATCCGCCGCGCCGCCGACACGGGCCTGGCCGATCAGGCCATCTTCCACACCGACCGCGGCAGCAACTACACCTCCAACGAGTTCCACACCGCTCTGGTTGACCTCGGACTACGCCACTCGGCCGGGAGAACCGGCATCTGCTACGATAACGCGATGGCGGAGTCCTTCTTCGCGGCACTCAAGAACGAGCGCGTCCACCGCACCGTCTACCCGACGCGGGCGCACGCGATCCAGGACATCACCAGATACATCGACAGCTGGTACAACACCGAAAGACTGCACTCCGGCCTGGGCTACCAGACGCCCAGCGAAACTCATGCCGGCTACCGAGAAGCGGCATGAACGCGCAAAAGACCATGTCCGAGAAACGCGGGGCAGATCA
>JAABUQ010004974.1_pt1 | contig 21880 bp, 19 predicted proteins | sample 5560001 | NCBI WGS metagenome assembly JAABUQ01 (sample SAMN10711888, study PRJNA513371) | rock metagenome | isolation source: Antarctica rocks | place: Antarctica: Victoria Land, Finger Mt nord | collected 2015-12-18 | reverse complement strand
GACCTTCCCAAAGACGCAACGGACTTGGCGCCCGATGTGCCACCTAATGTTGCGGCGCGCCGGGGTACTGCACCCAACACTGACGCAGCGATTAAGATATCAAGCCGACGCTCTCGGCCGCAAGAACGGTGAATCACTCCTCGTCGAGCTCTTACCGTATCCCCATCCGGATAGCGGCAGGTGGCTCTACGAGCGGAGGGGAGCGCTACGGTGCTCTCCTTCGCGCACCGCGGCTTCGAGCACGCCGACGAAGGCTACGCGTGTGTGACGACGGGTTGGGGTTACTATCTCGTCAGCTTGCAGCAGTATCTAGAGACGGGCGAGGGCGCACCCCATCCTAACTTGATTTCGTCCGCGTGATCAGCTGAATCTTCTCGGCTGAGTCTCCGGCCGCAGAGCTGCAGTCGGCCGATCTCCGGCGTGGGGACGAGCGTGGAAAAACGGATTGCGAAAACGGTGCCACACGTATGGCACACCCCAGAAGTACACTGCGAGCATGAGCGCACGTTCCCCACGGCCGAACCCATAAGCGTACCATGCAGATGCTCGATGGGGCGTTGGTCCATTCCGCCTCGGATCTGAACGCGTATACCGAATGCCTCCACTTGACCGCGCTCGAGCGTGCCGTGGCCGCCGGGGACAACGTGCGGCCGCAGCGTGACGATCCGACTGCGGCGCTGCTGGCACGCAAGGGGGACGAACACGAGCGGCGGCACCTCGCGCGCTTGCGCGAAGCGTACGGCGATCGGCTCGTAGCCTTCGAAGAACGGCCGGTCGCAACGCGCTCCGGGTACGCCGCAGCCGAAGGCGCCGGCATTGCCGCGATGGCGCAGGGCGCCGACGTGATCTACCAGGCGACGTTTTTCGACGGTACGTTCCTGGGCCGCGCCGACTTCTTACGCCGGGTCGAGCGCCCGTGCAGGCGCTGGCCGTGGAGCTATGAGGTCGTCGACACCAAGCTTGCCCTCTCCCCGAAGCCGTATTTCTTGGTGCAACTTTGCAACTACAGCGAACACGTGACGCGCATTCAAGGCAGCGCGCCCGAACGTGTCGCGATCGTGCTCGGCACGGGCGAGGAACGCAGCTTCGCGCTCGCCGACTATGCGGCGTACTATCGGCGCCTCAAAGCCGCATATCTGGCGAGTGTCGAGCGCGGTGATGACGCGTACCCGTTCGAATGCGCGCACTGCGATCTTTGCGCATGGCGCAACGTCTGCGTGGGGAAACGTGAACGCGACGATCATCTGAGTCTCGTTGCGGGGATCCGCCGCGACCAGATCGCGAAGTTGGAAGGCGCCGGCGTCGCGACGGTCGCCGCGCTCGCCCACGGCTCCGACGAAGCGCGGCCGCAGCGCTTGGTTCCCGAAACGTACGGCAACTTGCGCGGTCAGGCGGCGGAACAGCATCGTTACCGCGTCGCGCGCGCCACCAACGGCGCGGCTGCGCACAGCTACTCGTTCCGCGAACCGTCCGATCCGTCGTGCGGTTTCGCGCGCTTACCCCAACCCGCTGCCGGCGACGTCTTCTTCGATATCGAGGGCGACCCGCTCTATCGCCCCGACCGGGCGCTCGAATATCTCTGCGGGGTCTACCTTCCCGACGAAGATGCATATCGACCGTTTTGGGGAACGACGCCCGCCGACGAACGCACGGCGTTCGAGGCTCTGGTCGATTTTGTGGTTACGCGGCGCAAGCGGTATCCCGACCTGCACGTGTACCATTACGCGTCCTACGAAACGACCGCCCTCAAACGCCTAATGGGACGCTTTGCGTCGCGCGAGGACCAGATCGACGACTTTTTGCGCGCGGGCACGTTCGTCGACCTCTTCCCGATCGTGCGTCAGAGCGTGTGGATCTCCCAGCCGTCGTACTCCATCAAAAAAGTGGAGGCGCTCTATGGTTTCGAGCGGAGCACGACGACGAAGGGCGGCGACGATTCGATCGTGATGTTCGAAAGCTGGTTGGAAACTCAGGACGCGGCCACGCTCGAAGATATCCGCGCCTACAACGAGGACGACTGTCGCTCCACCGCTGCTCTGCGTGACTGGCTCGTACGTTTACGCACCGAGCGAAATGCGACGCTCGCCGAGCCCGTCGCGTGGCGCACGTCGCGGCGCGAGCCCGAGACGCAAGAGCCGGCCGAAAGCGACGGTCAGCTCTCCGGGACGCTCGCAGCGCAGTTGCTCGACGGTCTCACGCCGCCCGATACGCTGGCGGAACTACAGCATTTTCCCGAGCCGCTGCGCGCGCGCTGGTTGCTCGGCAACCTCCTGCAATACCATCGGCGCGAGCAGAAGCCGGCATGGTGGGAATTCTTCCATCGCTGCGACCATCCCGACACGCTCGTCGATGAAGATCGCAAGGCGCTGGGAGGCTTGCGCCTGCGCACCGACATCGCGCCCTATAAAGTCTCCGAAAAGGATCGCAACCACGTCTACACGTACGAATTCCCGCCGCAGGAGCATGAGATGGAAGCCGGGGACGAGCCGGCCGATCCAGCGACGGAGAAAAGTGCCGGGAAGATCGTCGCCCTCGACGGCGTGTCACGCACCGTTGCGATTAAGCTGAAGCAAACGTGCGAACCCGAGTCACTGCGCGCCCTGATCCCACTCGGACCGCTTCCCATCCGCAATCATCGCGAAGCGATGGAGACGATCGCGCGAGCGTATTTAGACGGTTCCCTCGAGCGCGATCATCCCGCGACGCTGGCTTTACTGTTGGGGCGCGTGCCACAACTTTGCGATCGTCGCCTCGGTGCGGTGCTTCAGCCGCCACGTGTCACGCGCGAGTCCGTTGCCGAGGTCGTACGTGCCCTCGAGCGCAGCTATCTCGTCATCCAAGGTCCGCCGGGTTCGGGCAAGAGTACGATCGGCGCGCACGCGATCGTCGATCTGCTGACGGCGGGCAAACGGGTAGCCGTGGCCGCGCAGAGCCATAAGGCGCTGCACAACCTGCTGCGCAAAGTTGAAGAGAACGCAGCGGCGCGCGGCTTCACGTTTGCGGGCTGCCACAAGAGCAGCAACTCCAACGCCGGATCCGCGTATGAGGCCTTCGCCGTCGCGCCGATGATTACCGACGTTCCGACGGTTGCGGGATACGAAGGCTGCACGCTCGTCTCCGCGACGACGTATAGTTGGGCCGACGCACGTCAGCGTGGTGCCTTCGATGTCGTGGTGATCGACGAGGCGGGTCAGATCTCGCTCGCGGACGCATTGATTGCATCGCTGATCGCTCGCGATGTCGTGCTGCTCGGCGATCCCCAACAGCTGCCCCAAGTGTCGCAGGGTTCTCACCCGCTCGGCACGGATCGTTCCATCCTCGAGCACGTTTTGGGGAACCAGCGCACGATCGCACCCGAACGCGGTGTTTTTCTCGATACGTCGTACCGCATGCATCCCGACATCGACGGCTTCGTGTCGCGGGCTTTTTACGATGGGCGCCTTCACGCCGATGAGGCTAACGTGCGCAACCGTCTCGTCACGGGAAGCAGCAGCGCCGCCGGCCTGCGCTACGTGGATGTGCACCACGAGGGAAACGCGCGCTACTCGTTCGAGGAGGCGCAACGCATCGTCGCCGACATCGCCGCGCTGCTACGCGATGCCACGGTGACGGTTCGCGATGCGGCGCCGCGGCGGCTGCGCACCTCCGACGTGCTGGTCGTCGCCCCGTACAACATGCAACGTGTTGCCATCGAGGAACGTCTGAGACGCGCCGGCCTCGGCGACGTTCGGGTCGGAACGGTCGACAAATTTCAAGGCCAGGAAGCCCCCGTCGTGTTCTACTCGATGGCAACGTCGAGCGCGGAACTGGCGCCACGCGGCCTTGAGTTTCTGCTCAGCCCGAACCGGCTCAACGTAGCGGTGTCCCGCGCGCAAGTACTGAGCGTGGTCGTCTGCAGCCCGCACTTATTGGGATCGCGCGCGACCTCGATCGAAGCGATGCGCCTGCTCAACCTGCTGTGCTCGTACGTCGAGGAGGCCGAGAGCTCCGCCGAGCGGGTGACGCTGAGCGCCTAGCACGCTCGGCAATAAGGCGCGTTCGGCGCACCAACAGTGCCAGTACGTTGCTGCACCCGAGTACGCTCTCGCGTCTCAAAACGCTGTCCCTAAAGATGCGCCGCTATCAACGTTAACGAAGAGAAACGGAGATGGAGCATCTTTCTGAGGCCAAGGCGCGCCTGGATGCGATGCGGCCGCTGTCGAACGAACAAATCGAGCGCCTTTGGCCAATGTGGGTCAAGGAAGACGCCTTGTACGTCTATACCTCAAACGCGATCGAAGGAAATACGCTCACGCTCGGCGAGACGACGGTCGTCCTTGAAGACGGGGTCACGATCGGTGGCAAAACCGTCAGAGAACATCTGGAAGTCATCAATGGCGCGAAAGCCTATGCTCTCATGCTGGACATGGCAAAAGATAAACGTTCGAAACGTACGTGCGGGATGTCGTTGAAGAGCATGCGGTGGTCGCCGGCGCGAAATTGCACTTCGCCATCGCTCACATCCACCCGTTCGTCGACGGCAATGGCCGAACGGCCCGCATCGTAAACAACTTGCATTTGATCAGCCATGGCTATCCCCCGGTCCTTATCGATCCCGTCGAAGACAAGCCGACATATTTCGAAGCCCTTCGCGCTGCAAGTTTATCCGGCGAACCAGCCAAGGGCGACCCAGCGCCGTTCGTCGACTACATGGTGCAGATGGAGCAGCGCTCTCTCGGCCGGTACATCGAAGCGCTGGAAACAGCTTACGGGCCCGACGAGCCAACGAGCCGACGCCGACGCTCCGCTAAAGAAGGCTAAGCAGGCCGCGCTACTCTACTTTCCCACGAGCGTCGAAGTCGGATCAGCGCTTCATCACACTGCTGCGAGATCTCGATGTATGCGGATGTTCCAATTCTTGAAATAGAGCGGCGCAGTCCGACCCGGTGGTCCATTCCACAATGCCTGCCGGTAGGAGAGCTGCCGCGGCGCGAAGCGGTTCCAGGACCGGTGCGGTCGGGTCCGAGACCGTTACGATCAGCGTATTCACCGCTCGCGTGAGCGCGATCATCAACCAGCGGCGGACGACGTTTTCCGGCGTGTCGGTTTCGCCCCTGGAGACCAGCCCTCGAGACCGCGGCATGAATCGTATTGCACGATGCGCCATTGAGCGGGTTCGGTTGGAACCGTGTCGCGGACGCGATCGTCGCACGCATCCCAGACGTGGTAACTTGCCGCAGTCAGCGCAGGTACGCACTTAGCTTGACGCGTGCCGTCCGCTTTTGTCTCGACCATTTGTGGCGGGACGCAGACGAGGGCATCGACCGGCGCGGCTCCGGCTGCGGCCAACGTGGGCAGCAAGGCCGCGAAAAGTTCCGGCGCCGGTGGCTCTCCGCCAGCCGCGATGATGACGCGGCCGCCCGGTAGTTTCTCGAAAGGCTCGATCTTCCAGTCATGTAAGCCGGCTTCGCGCGCAAAGGCGTTCGCAAACGATGCAAGGTTCGTCGTCATGCGCAACGATCGGCCGAGGTGCCTATTGTAACGCAGGTTCTTCGGCAGACCCGCGTTCCAGTCGCACGGCGTTTGGCGGCGTACAAGCTGCTCGAGGCCGTCGGCTAAGACGAGATTGTCGCTTCCGTGGCGCGCACGGAAGAGCGCACCTATGAAATCGCGCTCGGCGTCGGTCCAGTCTTGCGCTTTGTCGATGAAGACGTAGTCCCACGCGAAGCGTTCCGGCGCGAACGCCTTCGGAAGCGTGGCTTCTCCTTCGATCGGATCGCTAAAGGCGCGCTGTGTTTGCGCCATGAGCGCGGGAAGCGCTTTGAGAGCGAGCGCGCCGTCAGCCTCCGGTAACGCGACGCCGAGTTCGGTGAGAACCGCGACGAAGAATGTCGTTGCGGTCTCAACGCCGATGTTGCGCGCTTTGAGGCTGGGCACATCGATCGACGTGCCGTCAGATGCTCGATATGGCTGCGGAGCGTCTTGTGAAAGGTGAGGACGAGGACGCGCTCGCCGTTCACGCATGCGAGACGCTTCGCGAGCAACGCGAGGGTCGTACTTTTCCCGCTTCCGCCGCGGCCGGTCAGCCGGATCTGTTTGCGGCCGGCGATGCCGGCCAGCTCTTCGATAAATTCGTCGACGATGACGTCGTGGCACGAAGAGGTCGATGTCGCGCAAGGTTTCAGGCCGACGGCGATGGTGACGCGGTCGGCCGTGCTGCTTGAGATGTCCGGCCACGCGGCGCGAATGGAGGCCACGCGGCTTTTCCGAGCGCGTCCGGACCGGGCGAAAATGCGACGAGCCGTCGGACAAACCGCAGACCGGACTTTGCAGTTGCTTTGCGCGCTTCCGGAGCTGCGCCGCTACCGGTCTATCTCTCCAAACAGCGCGCAGTGTGGGTACGTTTCTCCGGCTAGTATCGTACGGTTCGCGGAGATTCGCGAGGCAATTGCAAACAAGACGTCGTCGGTTCCACTGCCTGTGTGGGCTAAGCCGTGGCCGGCGCGCGCACGGACGACGCGCTCTGCGCCGAACTGGCGGCTCGACGCTGGGCATGTCGTGAAACATACTCGGCCCGGCGTCCTTGCCCTGGGCGTCCATTATCAAGCTGCGCTTCGGCCGCGCGGTCGATTCTGCCGATGAGGCTCAGCAACTACACTGTGGAAACGACCACAGTCGCTGCCTTTCCCATAAGCTCATTTATTTTACTCAGGAGCGCCGCGCGCCTTGACTCGAAAAAGCGTTGAAAGTCATCCTTGCGTAAGAACTCCGGATCGATTAGATGGGATCGTAACGTCTCATCCATTACAGTTGGCTCGATCTGAGAACCGTTTTGCAGACGTTGCAGGTACTCACTCGGCGCACGTCCGCCTATGATCTGATTCGTGCGTGCCGAAAGTGGCGTCTTATTTACCACCGAATCAAATAAGCGCTCATCGATCCCGTTCTCGATTGACCAACGCTTGGGATAGACGTGATGAATATCGACAGAGTTTGCGAAGTACGCAAACAGCCCGATGTGCTTACTGGTAGAAAAGTCGCGACACCCGTTCGTCAGAATCAGGGCGTTAATGCCTTTATACGCGGCACTGCCTCTTGTGCGTAGCGTCACCAGCCGTTCCGGGAGAAAGGTTGCCTCCTCGACTGTATCGGGGCATTGACCACCCTTAATCCAGGAGGCAAGCTGCGGAAGGTCCTTCGCGAAACGGGTCTCGATCGTTGAACCGTAGAGTTCTCCAAACACGCCACACCAGAACCAACGGGACAATTTTTCCTGAGCGCCGTGGCTTTCAGCCGCGTTACCAAGGAAAGCCAGAACTGCAGCGAGGGGGATCAGCTGAGTCCTGTAGGGGACATCTCGGCTTGTATAGACGCTTCGTGCTGCGAGAAACTCCGCGACCTTGGCGTATGCTGCTTGCGCTCGCGGTGCCCACCTTTGGTACTGCTCGAGGGTGAGACGTAGCACGTCAGCTCTCTTACAGCTGACGCCTGGCGGACGGTCGAGCCCGTTCGCGGCAGCAAAATTGTTTTGACGTTCGTACGTCGTAAGCAGCGTGACAGCTTGCAGAACGTCTGTGCTTTCGAGCTCGCGAAGGACCGGCTTCTCCTGAAGACTGGTTTTTCGCTTTTCCCAGTCTTCGCGCAGGTTGAAGTCATCGACCGCATAGGTTGCTGTCAGAAGGTCGAATACGTTGAGGGAAACCCCACCAGTGTTTACCTTCTCGAAAACCTGGCAGACAGCTTCCCGCGGCGTCTCTTTGTGCAGCGAGATTACCGGCACCTGATACTGGTGAAACGACCGGATAACCGCATCATAGAATCTATTCCATGTCGCACTGCGGTCGCCGGCAAGCCCGTCCTGAAGCGAGCCGTATTGCATCGCCCATTTGAACATCCCGGCATTATCAAAGAGGAGTCGGAGGGGAAACATGTTGAGGCGTTGTTCTTGCTCCTCGGTCGAGAAATCGCCATCGGGCAATACCTGTCCGCGAAAGTCGCGGAGCAATCGATCCGCGGGTACGCCAAGGATGCTTTCGTCTCGGTCTGCGTATTGATCGAGTGCCTTCGGTATGTCAATGTAATACCAGCGCCGGATCGCTTTGTTCTTTGAGTCGACGGTCTCTACCGCTTCGGTCGCGCGCAACGCGAGAAACAGACTTGTTAGCCGTTGTTGCCCGTCCAGAATCAACCGCTCCACCGGCTGTGAGACGGTGTCGGCGACGCCCTGCAGCATTCGCGTTTTGAGGGTCGTAGTTTCAGCAGATGTTTGCAGCAGCATGATCGCGCCGATAGGATACGAAAGCGATACGCTTGCGAGTAAGCTACGGAGACGCTCGTCATCCCAGACCCACGAACGTTGAAACTCGGGCAGCCGCGTTTTACCGACGGCAATCGTCTGCAATAGGTCGGAAAGCAGTTCCTTGGTGCTGTCGAAGCTCGTCTTCGGCGTTGCAATCATCAATCGTCTCCTTGCTTCATCTTGCTATCGTCGAAGTGAAAGTTTTGGGTTCAGGGCTCCTAGCGTTTCGTTGAGCTTGGCGATGTTGGAGTCTGTGTAGGTACGGGTAGTGCTGCCGACGGTGAGACGGACGGCCACGGTTAGCGTACCCTCCAGAGTGGCGGCGGCGGAGTTCAGCGCTGAGATCGCTTCGGCGAGATCCTGAAGTTCGTCGATACTGAGAACGGCATTGGCCGAGAGGGGTCCGCCCGCCGCGATTGTCGGCATCCCGCCGAGTAGTCCCGGTTGCGATACGGTCGTCACCGGAATGAACGTTGCGGTGTCGGTTTCTCCAGCATTGCCATCCCAGGGGCCAGTGTCCGGAGCGGCTTTGAACAGGCCGAGCTGGTTTGCCGCAACGATGGCATTGCGGACAGTCGGCCAAGGATATGCGATGCCGTCACGGGTCGCCAGTGCGTTTCGCAACGCGCGCGACGACGTCCGATCTTCTTTCCATGCGTCCGGTAGTTGCTTCGCTGTCAGTGATTGCGGGTCGAGTGCGGCCGGAGGAGCGAGCAATTCTCCCTCGGCTCGAAGCGCCCCGTCGGGAACGGCCTCGTTCCAAAGACTGATTGCACCCTCGCGATACCAAATGACGCCTCGTTCGATTGCGGCGGAAATCGCCGCGACGACGGTCGTGGGCGCGGCCGCGGGGACGGCGATCGTTTCGTCCGATGCGCCGATTTGCGCGGTCATCGTTCGCTGCCCCGAGAAAAAGTCGGTCACGCCGGCTACGGAACGGGAAGGTCCGTCCCACAGCTCGCGGATGCGCCCCGGCGCGAGCAAGGATACCGGGATTTCGGAGAGCTCAACATATTCGGACAGCACGACTGCGAGGGTCGGCTCGCGTAAGAGAGCTGCTTCTGGTTCCTCACACCAGAAGGTGCGTATTGAGCGGTCCGGGCGCGTCAAGCGCATGGCAAACAGTCCGTCGCGCACGCCGGCGAGCATTGTGCGGCGGATTGCATCGATGTCGAGAAACTTCGGCAGGTGCGGAAACTCCGCGAACGATCCGACGATCCAGGTCAGCGGCCGTTCGTGCTCACCTTCATGCCAGAGATTGTATGGGCCACCCGGTAAGAGCGCCTGCGCATTCACGGGCTTGTCGGTGATTCTGGTTTGCTTATCGGACTTGATGACGTTGAAAAGCGGCTCGCTCGATACCGACAGTTTGTATGCAGTGACGACGTTCTTGGCGGAAACTGCGATGGCAAGCGAATAGGCCTGCCGAATCGCGTCGCCGACCGCGCCCCCGGCGCGCCCTGCGTATGTGTCGAGGAGCTCCTTGCGCTGCTGATCGACCTCCTGTCCGCGCAGCGCCGTGCGAACCTCCTCCCAAGCCAATAACTCGCGCACCTGATGCCGCGCTTGCGTGATGCCGAGACGCGTTGGCACGGCGAGCACGAGCGCATTACGATTTTTTCGCGGACGATCGGGGCTCGTCGTCTCGTTGACGAAGCGCGTCGCTTCGGCGCTCGCCTGGCCCGGCTCGCTTGCAGCGTTCGGCCCCAGCACGGCGTAGTGAAATCTTCCGTCATCGTCGATGCGATCCGGTGACTCCGGTAATTTATGCGCGACGACCGACGGTGCCGAGGATGTATTGAAGAGTGCTCGTAGCCCGGCGATTTCTTCGAGAAGTTTGCGCTCCACGAGCAGGTCGGGGACCTTGCGCGACGCGTCGTCGTGCATCTGTTTGAGGTTCGGTCGCGTCCCGAGACGCCACGAACGCGGCAAGGCGTCTTCGGCTGTACGCGCTTCGCTCTCATCGAGGAACCACGACCGGCTCGCCCAGGCGCGCAAGGCCTTGCCGAGCACGATGCGGTCCGGAGCCGACTGTCCGAGCCCCCGCATCAGATCCGAAGTCATCGCTCGCGAGCCGGTCGGCTGCGAGTGCAGAAACGTCGTCACGACCGCCTGTTGCACGGGCCGCGCCGCGAGCGCGGCATGTTCCGGTTCCGCTTCGATTTCCGCGGCCTTTTCGAGCTCGCTCTCGACGATCGCGATCCAGTCGTGCTGGCGTCCGTCGGTTACGTCATGCTTCGCCGTGCGCGCGAGTTCCGTCAGCGCGTCCATGAGGCGAACGTCGCCCGGCGGCGCGAGCAGTACGTTCGCCGCCACGAGGAGCGAGTCGTCCCACGCGATCGCGTCGCGCAGCGCAAGCGCCAAGATACGGAGGACGCCGCGCGTTCTCTGGAAGCCCTGAACTTGCGTCCACTTCGTGTAGAAGACGTCGAGGAAGTCCGGATGGAACGGATACGCGGCGAGATAGCGCTCTTCGGCATCGGGGCCTTCGCGACGCGTATCTTCATCGAGTTCGCGAATGCGACCGAGTGCCGCGAGAACGGGCGCGCGGAAATGTTCCCGCTCCGCGAGCGATTCCGGCGTGAACAGGCGCCGACGGAGAATTTCGGCGACGTCGTTCTTGCCGACGGGAACGACGACGGCTTCCTGCTCGCGCGTGAAGACGTTCTGGAACTTGAGCGCGCTCCGCTGATCCCGTTCGCTGTCGCTACGGTCGCTCGCGAGCAACGATGCGACGAGCGCCGCGCGGTCCGTCTTGGTCACCGCTTGGGTGAGGACTTGAAAGAAATAGGTCAGCGTTTCATCCGCGCCCTCGCGAATGCGCGCATACATCAACGGCTCGTCGATGAGGACGAGCGCAGCACCGGCCTCGCCGACGGCGCGACGCAAGAGCTCCGTTAGGACCGGTTCCGCAGGCGGCGTTTCGTTCTCGACGAGTTCCCCGTCGCGGTGGAGGCTGCGCACGCCGTCGTCGCCCGCGAGTTGGTACGCGAGAATCGTCCAGGGCTGAAGCCAGCGGTGCATCGCGCCGGAGGGTGAACGCGTCTCGAGGCCGCGGGCGACGTCGATCTTGTCGAAGGGCAGCAAGACCACGCGGGCGGGCGTGAACTCGACGCCGGCATGCTGGCGGAACTCGTTGACCGCGTCGACCTGAGGAAGCCGCGCGGGATCGTGCGCGAGATGGTAAAGCGCGATCAACGCGTGCGTCTTGCCGCCACCGAAGGTGACATTGATCTGGTGCACGGCCTTCGCGCCTCGCCCGGCAAGGCGCAATGCGACGTTCCGAACGAGATCGCGCAGGTTATGCGTCGGGTACGTCAGCGCAAAAAAGCGGTCCGGGTCGCGGTAGACCGACGCGGCTCGCCCCTCGGCAACATCGTACAGATCCGCCGCAAACTCCGCCATCTCGAGCTCGCCGCTGAGTAAATCAGGACGCAATGCGAGGACATGGTGCCAAGGCGCGGTCGTGATCAACATAGAGCTCCGTCTCTGGAGAGTATCGGTACCGGACGTGCGGGGCGGCACGGGCACAGGTTCAAACCGCGGTTTGCATGCCACCTGGAATTTGGCCTCGGCCCGTGGCAAGGCGCGCGTCTCGATGCCGGCTGGCCGGGGGTCAGCCGCTTGGTCGGGTTCCTTACCGCCGACTTCCCCGTGGCCTCCCCTATCCCGTTCCAATCTAAGGAGCAGCGGGGTATTCAGCGCTAATCCCGGCCCTGGGAAGCCTAGTCAACTGGTCACATTAGGTGATACAATCGGAGAATGAAAACGCTGGGGGTATTTGAAGCCAAGACGCACTTTTCGGCACTGGTCGAAGAAGCCAGCAATGGTGAAACGATCACGGTCACAAAAAACGGGCGTGCGGTCGCGCAAATCGGTCCCGTCGTCTCGCGTAGAGCGAATACCAGAGCCCAGGAAGCGATGAAGCGAATTCTTTCGAGTAAAGCGACGCTGAGAGAATGCACGGTTCGCCAACTGATCGAGGAAGGCCGCCGCTATTAAGCGGCCGGCCGTGCTGGACGCATCCGCCGCAATAGCATGGTTTTTCGAAGACGAACGCGACGACGAATCCATCGCAATGGCCAAGACCGTCAGTGAGAACGGCGCGATCGTGCCGGCATTATTCCGCTGGGAGGTTCAAAACGCGCTGCTGATGGCGGTTCGCCGAAAACGGCTCGCGTTCGACCAAGCTGCGGACCACCTGCGAGCCATCGACGAGCTTGGCCTCGTGGTCGACAGTTTAGTCCTGACATCTCCTCTTACGGCGGGACTCGGATTGGCACAGCGCTTCGAATTAACGGCCTACGACGCCGCTTATTTGGAACTAGCCGTTCGCCGCTCGGCGCCGATCATGACGCGTGACGACAAGCTGATGTCGGCCGCCGCCAACCTCGACGTTCTGTGGAAGGCATGACACGACGGTAGCAGCGCGCAAAGATGAGCAGTTATAGCAGTCGCGTAGATTGCCTTCCGTTCTCTTCAACGCGCGCTAATACCACAGCCGCAGGTCCATCGTCAGGCACCACAGACCTAAACCCCGCTCGCTTAGCGATTGCCCTCGCGTATTCACGTAGGCTCGCTGAAGTGAATGCCCGCAGCGCATTTTCGATCCCGACTTGAGCGTAATGTCGTGTCGTTTCTTCGGTGCTCTGCTCCAGCCCCGTCATCAGCGACATGCGATGCACGGTGATTTGTACCTGGATCGTGTCCCAGGGGGTGGTGTATGAGCGCGTTTACTTACCGGCTACGGCTGAGATGCGATGCATGTGATTATCGCTGATGGTCTGCAGTCCTTCGAGCTGCATGTACCGCCGTTGTAGCTGCCACTCGTCGTTCTGCTCAAGCAATAACGCTCCGACCAGCCGCACGATCGCCGGATCGTTTGGGAATATGCCGACGACGTCGGTGCGGCGCTTGATCTCCGCATTGAGGCGTTCCAACGGGTTGGTCGAAGCGAGCTGCGTGCGGTGTGCTTTGGGAAAGTTCATGAATGCCAGGACATCGTGCTGCGCGTCGCCGAGCATGGCGGCAAGCTTAGGAAATTTCGTCGTCAACTGCTCGACGACGATACTCCATTGCACGTGCGCCGCCTCGGCGCTTTCTTGAGCGAATGCGGTGTTGATAAGCGCAAGGACCATCTGGCGCTGTCCCTTGCCGGCGTACGCAAGCGCGTTGCGCATGAAATGCACACGGCAACGCTGCCACGTCGCTTTGAAAATCTTAGCAATCGCGGCCTTGAGGCCGAGGTGCGCATCTGAGATCACCAGCTTGACGCCGCGTAAGCCGCGGCGCGTCAGCGAGCGTAGAAAATCGGTCCAGAAGGGCTCAGCTTCGCTCGGGCCAACAGCGACGCCTAAAACCTCCCGAACACCGTCGGTATTGACTCCGACGGCGATTATAACGGCAACCGAAACGATGCGGCCGGCCTGCCGAACCTTGACATACGTTGCGTCGATCCACACGTACGGCCAGTCGCCTTCAATCGGACGATTAAGAAACGCGCCGACGCGCTCATCGATCTCGCTGCATAACCGCGAGACCTGACTCTTGGAAATGCCCGTCATTCCCATGGCCTTTACCAGTTCATCAACTGAACGCGTTGAGACGCCCTGAATGTACGCCTCTTGAACGACGGCGACAAGCGCTTTCTCCGCAGTACGTCGCGGCTCCAGAAATCCAGGGAAATAGCTACCGCGTCGAAGCTTCGGGATCCGCAGATCGAGTGATCCGGCGCGCGTATCCCAGAGGCGATCGCGATAGCCGTTGCGGCTGTTGCTACGATCGAGGCTTCGCTCGCCGTACTCGGCACCGCAGCGCTGCTCAATCTCAAACTCCATGAGCCGCTCGGCGACGTGTCCCAGAAGTTCGCGGACGACGTCGTCTTTCGCCCCCTTCTCGACAAGCTCGGAAAGTGCGATACTGACTTTGGCCATCGTGGTGTCCTTTCGCGGAACGTTGCTGTGCAAAAACAACCTTCGCCAAGAACCACGATGGCCGCCCTCTACGCTACGAGGACGGCTCCGTTATACACCACGGGCTGGGACACGATCTTGTACCTGGCCGACGCAGCCTAACGCGTCCGTGCGTTTCCGTAATGCGGTGACGATAGACGCGTCATCAAACTTTTCAATCCGTCTCGTAAGCACCGCAAGATTCGACTCCATCATCCCACCGGAGTTAAGAGGCGGCATAAGCAATTGGACTACCTCGAGCAACCGTGTATCCGCCAGGGCGAGCGCTGCCGTGTCCGCTATTCGTGTACTCCGAATTTGTAATGCGTATGTCGCGATGGACGTCAAAACCGCAGCGATGACACCTGATCCAAGCGCTATCGAACCAAGTTGAAAGAAGGTCGTCGTGATACTGTCGTTCATCGGGCGAGCATTATCTCACATCGCGGCTGAATCGCAAGCAAAGCACGGCCCTCCTGCGAGTCATCGGTAAACGCGAGCGCATTCGCGGCCGAGCCTAGGTGGCATTCGCTGGGCCCGCCGTCTCTTTTCACGCGGGACGATTCGGAACAGCTCTGCGGCCTTATTCCGGTGTCCTAATGCGCGGGAAGAGCCGCCAAGTCAGAGGCTTGACGGCTCAGCCGTGGTCACGTCCCAAGAGCCGCGTCTATTTCTTGGCGCGGAACGTGACTCTCGTGAGCTGGGGCTTCTCGGCGGTGAAGCGAACGCGCTCGCCGTCGCTCGTCGTAAACGCAACGCGGGTCGGCTGATCCTTCATCGCCACGAAGCTGACTTTCTTCGTCTTAGCCATATCACAGGTCTCCTTTCGCGAAATTCGGCCGGTCGCCGATGTCCGCCATTATACCATAAGTTGCGGTCCCTTGGGCCAAGAGGCACAAGATAGAGGCCGAAACTAAAGGGCAGCTATTGGTTGGTGCTCAGGGATGACGTGGCAGGCGCGCCGAAAGCAATGGGCCTGGGTTAGCTAAGAACCCGGTGGTGGAGGCGGCGGGTCCTGGATCGGATCAGCAGCGCCCTAACGGGACGGCCCGCACTTTCGAGCGGCGGGTCTCTCCTTATCTGCCGCCGCCGTTTCTATGGGGTGCTAAAGCCGTGAATCGGGCTTGCACGGTGCCCGTCACCTCATCAAGTGAAACCGTCGATAAGGCGCGATGGACTTATGTGAAAGTGCCGCGCGCAATGGAGCGGTAAATCATCAGCGGCGTGACGCCGTAGGACTGCCATGGACGTCCAAACTGCTGCCGGACGAAACCTTGCACTTGTAGCAGCATACCCGCGATGTTTGAAGCGGACCCCGAAAATGGGTCCTCAAGCGGAAGTGGATCGGGCCTTGCGTCGATTATCGCGATCATTGACCACCTGCCGGCGATCTGCGACCCATGCTGCAAGGCGAACGACTCCGGCGATCCGATAAAGTGCTCAACATCGAGCACTGACCAAAATGATTCGCTGGTCGTGCTGATTGTCGCCTGTAAAGGGTGCGGAAGGTGTTTTACGATCTCAGCAATTCCCCGTATATTCTTTTCTGCGTCGACCTTCTGCTGCTGAAGGGCGCTACGGGTTCTACGTGCAGCGTCCCGCTCGTGTTTAGTGCCGGTTTGTATCGCTGACGTGACGGCCGATTCGTCTATTTGCGCTCGCATTGCAAACGAGATCGCAAAATCCCACATGTCTCGTAGCAGGCGCACATCGACGACTTCAAGGTCACCCTCCACCACAATAACTGTTCCAACCGTAGCCGTCGCCAGGTCACGGTGAATAGAGCCCTCGTCGTCGAGGCGTTCGACGGTGTCAATAGCGGCGAGTAAGCTGGGATCGTACTGTCGTTCGTACGTTTGCGACGCGCTGCGATCCGTATCGATTGAGCCGCCAAGTAGGTGCGGTATTTCCGCGCGCCCGGAGCGCCGCCGTGAGCGCTCCGTCTGCTCGGAAACCTTCGTGGCTGTCAGCGCGCCGTGTTCACTCAGTTGGGCGTGAAACGCGTCGATGCGCGGTCTGTCCAGGTAAACGAAATCATAAAGGGCGGCGTGGTCGTCGCCGGACTCCGCGGGCGATTCTGGATTCGATGACATCGGCTCGTTTCTCCACCGCCTCGTCGTCGGCGACAAGCGTCTCAAAGAATGGGCGAACCCCGGCCGCCAATCTAGCGTTCACGTCCGCAGCAGCATCCAGGAAGCCTAGAATTCCAGCCTTTGGCTTCGTTTCGTCTTTCATCGCCATTTTAACCCTATATGCCCCGAGCGGGGACGATGAGAGTGCTGGTTCGCAATCGGTTTCTCCTACGTCCAGGTGCATGGCGGCTCGTTTCCCAGCCATATCATTCTACGAAGCGCCCGTCCCCGCATCCGTCATATCACGCACTCAGCCGCCGTCGTCTAGATACCCGCAGAGGATGCGTTCGGGAACGCAGGAACGACGACGTTGTAGCCGCCTCCTCTTCGGGCTCCAAGATAAACGCGGTAGCGCAACACGGATGCGGCCATGCGACACATTCCCCTCTTCGTTCGTCCGTTACTGGCGCAAGCTTGGCTTCGCGCCGGACCTGCGCGACGCGCTTGGGGGCTAGCTCGGCTGTAGCACTAATGCAGCACATTATCGCAAATCGACTCCAGATAATTCAAAGCTTAACCTTTGTTAAACCTCGCCTCGGAACATGTCGGCCTTGTGACAACCCAGCTCGCCGCAGGGCCAGCACCGCGAGGTGCAACGGTGCCGTTCCGCGCCGCCGTTGAACGCCAGCCCGGTCGCGACAGTAAGCTTACTCGTCGACGAGCGCAGTATCGTGAAGATTGCTGACCGATAACGAAGAAGCACTCCGCACGGCTTGATGCTGAGATGGTTGCTGACGCTTCTAGCATCGAAGGTCTTCCCGTCAGGGCTGCGGCAAGTTCGATGAAAGCCTGAATTACTTCGGGCGTCCGGCGATCCCGTTATGAAGCACGCGCGCCATGTATGCCGCTCATGATTTTGGATGCAGCACAGGCTGTCGAGAGCAAACCGCCAGGGCAGTAGAGCCGCGCGTCATGGCGACGTAAAGATTCCGAGTGTCGAGGGCATCGGCGTTGAGAATTACGGCGACCTCCGCTTGGAGGCCCTTTAGGAGCAGAGTGCTGCCGACCGCGCGCTTTGGAAGAGGGCGTCCCATGAGGCGGTTTTCTTCACGCATCCGAACTGCTGCATCGTGAAACGTCGTCGCACTGCTGGCGTGGCAGATTTGAAGTGCCTTGATGCAGGTCTTCAAACTGGCGGGGCGGTATGCGCGCACGTCGGCTTTCCTGCGAATTGCAAGCAACACTTCCGCCGCGCCGCCGTATGATGGTGCCCGGACGAACGCGAGGGCTGCATTCTCAGCATCAGTGGCGCGTTTTCGCGCGGTGCTGCGTGTCAATACCCGGATGCGTTTAAGTAGCTCTTTTGCACCCGCGTTGATCATTACGCTTTGCCCGAACGTAACAATCTGCTCCAATGCATCGGGCCCGGCGATGTCGAGCTGAAGCGAAAGCGAAACCAAGTCCCTGAGTTCCACAGCCTCAACCGCGACCGCTCCCGGAGTTTGACTCGCAAATCGCGCCTGAGCATTCGGGTTTGCGCTGTCTCCGATGATTAGCACGTGTCCGTTCAAAAGCTGTGGGCGTACTCTCGCGGCGAGCGATTGCCTTCGGTGGTCCTCCTTCCCATCCAACTCGACCCAACGGACAGCGGCAGGGGCGGTCCTAAGATCGATCGCTTGGCCACGCTCGAGCCTCGCGCGCACATCGAGAAGCCAACGCCCGAGGTCTTCAGCGCCCGCGTTGATCCACCGCCATGGCATGGTAAGCTCGCCGGCTATCGGGAAGGTCCGACAGACCTCATCCCACTCTGGCGGTTTGTTTCCGCCAAACGAGAACAGCGCTTGCATTGGGTCGGCCAGCGCGCACACTGGTAGTATGTCGGCGGTATGGGTCACTAAAAGATGTTGCTGCATCGCGCAGTCCTGATATTCGTCGACGATGAGTCGAGCATAACTCGCGACAAGAATGTCGCTAACGTGCCCCGTCTTTACGACTTGCATCGCGGCGGTACGAATTGCTGCGTAGTCGATTTTTTGGTCTACGGGCTTTAGGATGTTCGGATCATGGGCACTGCGCAATGGGAACGTTGCGATTATTTTCATCGCCCAGCCGTCAATTGTGGACAAGCAATACGCCTTTGATGGGGCGCCTGCCAGACCAAGGCGGCCGCGAAGGGCGGCAACTCCGGCGTTCGTGTGGGTTAGCACGAGAATGGGTTTGGCACCTGTATGGCGAGCGACAGCTGCGGCTATGAGGTGCGTCTTGCCGCACCCCGCCGGCGCAGTTACGGTGCCGCGGTTTATCGACAGAAGATCGATATCATTCGCCGGCAATGGCGCACCACTCAAAAATGTGGTCGATGATCGCGCGGAATCCCGCATCACCACTGTGTAGATCGGGGCCGACGATGTCATATGCAACTGCTTCCATCGATATCAGCGTCTTGAACCAGGCAGCCTTCCTGCTTGCCGCGCTCCCGAGAATCGCTCTGCTCTCGGGCGAGATGCCGCCAATCTGGCGTTCCTTTTGGATAGCGGCTAGATCCTTAGCGTTCTGAGACACCGATATGATGTGATCGTTAATCAAGCCTTCGCCGTGTAAAGCCGTGGCGCGGCGGATCAGCTTATCGACGCCATCGTCGGACAGGCTCAGAAACAGTTCGTCCTCGAGAGCGCGCCCGTTGCGCCAGGAAATAACCTTTCCACCTGCGTCCTTGAATGCTCGCTCGTCAGCCTCAGGCGGCCTCTTGTCATCGTCCCGAATGACAGCGACGCGATAGCCGAGCGCACGGAAAGCATGAGCCCGTTTGAGCACTTGGTCGACGCCACCACCGCTTACTAGCGCGACGCCAAGTGCGCTAATTGCCGTATGGTCATCCGCCGTTCGATGATGATCGAGCCCCCGCACAAAACCGACCTCACTGTCACCTTCGCAGACGATAACCGCCGGAGCGAGAAACGCTTCGGGGAAGAGCCGGATCGTGGTTTGGATATCACCGTCGGTCCGCGCACTGCGCGCTTCGTGACTGTCGTCGAGCTGCCGCATTACAAAGAGCTGGTTCGCTGATAGCTCACGAACGGCTACGGGGGAGTGGGTTGCGACGAACGCTTGCAGCGGGGGCTTTTTCTCCTTCGCGCCCAGTGACGCAAGGAGTCGCATAATCCGGTGCGGCTCTAGGCCGTATTCCAATTCATCGACGAGAATGATCGTTGATTTGTCCGCAGCCATGCGCTGGAGCCCGGCAACAAGCAGCCGGGCTGATCCGACGCCGAGGCCGCGTAGCGGCACGCCGCCTTCGTCATGTAGGGCGATCGTCCCAGTGCTGAAGGAAACCGAATGGGCATCCAGCATCGCTCTGGCTTGGTCGCCCACGGGGACACCGAGGCTCTTTGCCGTTTTCGCGACCATTGCCAGCGTTTCGCCGAGCTCCTTTTCAGCCTCGTTGCCGAAGGCCCCACGTGCTTCACGCGCCGCCCTCACAAGCGCGTCCGAGGCATCCGAACGTTTGTCGGACAGCCGATTCAGCACCGACCCGTGCCGCCAGCCAAGGTTGTACTCCGCCATCGTACCGAGACGCGTTGGCGCGAGACGCACGCGGTCGGCCCAAGTCAGCTTTGGCGTCTGATTTTGCGCGCTGGCTCGATCAGAAACCAAGGTCCATGATGGCTCGAGATCGCTAGCGACAGTAAGGTTCAGCGTTAGCACCGTCTCGGCATCTTTTTCCGGCTCATCATCGATCGCACCCGTTGATCGGTCAAAGCCTCGGACGGACATGCCGTATGTTTCCATGCTCTTCAACGCGTCGTCCAGTTCACCGATAGTGAGAGAAATGCTGATCGGCGCGGCCACATCGAGCTTGTGAAAATCGGCATCGCTGAATTGAACGTTCCGACGGGCGCCAAGGCAAACATCGATAGCATCGAGGACTGACGACTTACCGCTGTCTCCGGGACCGATGAGGCAGTTTATCCCCGCCGACGGCAACCAGGAGAACTGCTTGATGCCCCGATAGTTTTGTATTTCAATCTTCCGAATACGTGCCAACTCTTTGCGTCTCCGTGGGCCGGTTTAGGCAGAGGCCGGTGCTCAATGCCGCGATGTACTCACCGTAAGACGATCCTACCTCGAAACGGCTTAGTCGCAGTTATGAGCGAGTTTCCTCGCGCATCTTCGGCCTCGCCGCACATCACGGCCTCATAATTTACGCCGTCATACGTGTAGACTTTCGGTGACGCTCCTCTTCCACGACCGTGACTCGAGGCGGCCACAGAAAGCTGGTAATCAGAGCCCGTTTGTATCCAATCGGTTTCCAAAAAGTCTCGTACGAAAGGAGTGGCGGTTAAATATTGCATTATCGCGCCGATGATCGCCGCACCTGAAGCGATATACGTTAACACGGGAATTGACACGAGTTGGCCGATTGGCGCTAGTAGTATGGCGGCGACCGTGAAGCTAAGTGCCAATTGCGACGGCCGGCTACCATCAGAGAGGCTACCCAAATTCCTTGCCCTTCTCTACTCCGGATTGTGGCTCGGGGAAAACAGCGTCGGGACCGGTTCCTGAATAGGCCGAGCGTCGCCGAGATGGTTGCTGATTGCTTCGAGGATCGAGCGTTCTTCGGTAGCGGTGGGGGCGAGTTCGATGATCGCCTGGATCACTTCGCGCGCGCGGCGATCCGAGTTGAAGCCGCGGGCCGCGCGGTATGAGTCGACTTTTGCGAGATCGCCGGTTTTCCAGAGGCGCATGAGGCGGTGGATTTGGTCAATGAGGGGGGCGGGGCGCCCGAGCGCGTCTTCGCCGAGCGACGGACGTAGGCGTTCGTTCCACGGTTTAAGTTGCACGACGTTCTTGTCCGTCTTCGTGGCAGCCGGTTCGAGTTCGCCTTGCGCATCAACGTCCGCGCCAGCCGCGTCCACGTCGTCGTCGGCGCTTATGGCGCCATTCGATGCCGCTTTTGAACGCCGGCTCGGCCGAGACAGTAAATCGTACTCGTCTACAAGGGCGGTGTCCCGAAGATTGCACGAGACGGCGTAGAGAATCGACGCGCCGACGGGGACCGGTTCCATGCGGAAGTCGTTGCGGTGGAGCAGGTAGTAAGTCGTCACGCCGTCGATGTCCGACTCGGTATCCTCCGAGCGCTGAAGGACCCGCGCCGCCGCGAAGCCGACGACCTCGCGCCGAACGTCGGCGAGGAACTCCGAGACGCTCATCGGTTCGTCTGGACTCTCGACCTTGCGCACGCGCGGATACTTGCTAAACGCTTCGAGCGCCGGTCCAATCGCTGACCACACGAAATCGGGCCCGCGAATTCCGGCGTCCCAGAACTCGCGCAGCTTCACAGCAATGTTTGTCCGCATGTCCTCTTTGACGGGTTCGTCCCATCCCGGCTTAGCATCCGCTGGACGTTTCTTGCAGACTATCCAAATTGAAGATGCGAGGGCTGCGGACGTCATCTGACCCTGACCCGGTTTGGTGGACGAGTAGTTAGACCACTTCGGCTACTTGTTGTTTAACCGCCGTAGCAGTAGTAGTTCGCTGTGGAGACCGGGGATAATGTGGAGAGGTTGCCATCAGGCTGC
>JAABUQ010004972.1_pt1 | contig 21896 bp, 19 predicted proteins | sample 5560001 | NCBI WGS metagenome assembly JAABUQ01 (sample SAMN10711888, study PRJNA513371) | rock metagenome | isolation source: Antarctica rocks | place: Antarctica: Victoria Land, Finger Mt nord | collected 2015-12-18 | reverse complement strand
CAGCCGGGCAGGAACACGACGTCGAACTCCAGCCCCTTGGCGCCGTGCAGGGTCATCAGGCTGACCCGCTCGCCTTCCGCGTTCTCCTCGTTCTCCATCACCAGCGCCACGTGGTCGAGGAAACCCGCCATCGTCTCGAAGTCGGCCAGCGCCCGCACCAGCTCCTTGAGGTTTTCGAGCCGGCCTGGCGCCTCCGGCGACTTGTCCTGCTGCCACATCTCCGTGTAGCCGCTCTCGTCGAGCATCGTGGCCACGGTTTTGACGTGCCCGTCGCGCCGGAGCATCTCGCGCCAGCGCGCGAAGCCGTGCAGCAGGGCGGAGAGGCTCTCCCTTATCCGCCCTTTCAGCCCTCCCTCGGCCACGAGCGCCGCAGCGGCCGCAGCGAGCGGGATGCCGCGCCCGCGCGCAGTCTCGTGCATGGTGCGCAGGGCCGTCTCGCCGACGCCCCGGCGCGGGACGTTGACGATGCGCTCGAACGCGAGGTCGTCCGCCGGCTGGTTGAGCACGCGCATGTAGGCGATGGCGTCGCGCGCCTCCTGCCGCTCATAGAACCGCAATCCGCCCACAACACGATAAGGGATTCCGCAAGTGAGCAGTCGCTCCTCAAAGGCGCGGGTTTGGGAACTTGCGCGCACGAGAATCGCCATCTCGTCCAACGAGTCGCCGTCACGGCGAAACCTTTCCACGCGCTCAACGACCACGCGGGCCTCCTCGTTGGAATCCCACAACGAGACGACGGCTACCTTCTCGCCCGAGGCGTCGTTGCGCCCCGGGCGGAGCGTCTTGCCGAGCCGTCCCTCGTTGTGGGCGATCAGCCCCGACGCCGTCGCCAGGATCGGCGCGGTCGAACGGTAATTCGCTTCGAGGCGAACGATCCGGGCGGCCGGGAAATCCTTCTCGAAGCGGAGGATGTTCTCCACCTCGGCGCCGCGCCAGGAGTAGATCGACTGGTCGTCATCGCCGACGCAGCACACGTTCTGGCTCGCCTGCGCCAGTAGCCGGAGCCACAAATACTGCACCAGGTTGGTGTCCTGGTACTCGTCAACCAGAATGTAACGGAAGCTGCGGTGATACTGCGCCAGCACGTCCGGCTTGGTCCGCAGGATTTCCGTCATGTGCAGCAGCAGGTCGCCGAAATCGGCGCTGTTCAAATTGCGCAGCCGCTCCTGGTAGGCGGCGTACAGCTCACGCGCGCGGCCCGAGGCGAAGTCGGTGTCCTCGGCCGGCGTGACGCGCTCCGGCGTCAGGCCGCGATCCTTCCAGCGCTGGATCACCGCCATCAGCGCCGGGGGCGCCCAGCGCTTGGCGTCGACCCGAGCGGCTTCCATGACCTGCTTCAGCAGACGGAGCTGGTCGTCGGCGTCGAGGATGCCGAAGTTGGAGGTCAGGCCGACGTATTCGGCGTGCCGCCGCAACATGCGAGCGCAGAGGGCGTGGAAGGTGCCGAGCCATAGCCCCTCCGCAGGCCGCCCAAGGATGGCGGAGACCCGCTCGCGCATCTCGCGGGCCGCCTTGTTGGTGAAGGTGACGGCCAGCACCTGGCCGGGCGCCGCGCGCCCGGTCATCAGGATGTGGGCGAAGCGGGTGGTCAGCACACGGGTCTTGCCGGTGCCCGCGCCGGCGAGCACGAGCAACGGACCGTCCACGGTCTCCACTGCCGCGCGCTGTTCGGGGTTCAGGCGGGCGAGATAGTCGGTCACGTGTCCGGATATAGGGCTCGCGGCGAGTCCGGCCAACGCTCACCCCTCCTCCCGGCCTCCTCCCGCAAGGGGAGGAGGAGCAGAAAGCCCCCTCCCCTTGCGGGAGGGGGTTGGGGGAGGGTCACATCCGCTGCAATCGCCCGACGAATTCGACGGTGTCCGTGGCGCCGTTCCAGTAATCAATGAGAGCGGGCGTATTCAGCTCTACCCATCGCAGCACCGGCGCCAGAATTTCCGGCGGCAACGTTCCGTACAGGAGTGAAGGGGAGGGACGGACCGCGACGACAGCCGTGTTGTCGATATCCATCCGGTCACCGGGCATGACGCAGACCTTCACACGCGCGTCGTGCCCGGCGCGGCCGCGCGGGCTTGCCCAGACCGTGACCGGTAATCCTGTCGTGCGTGGGTACAGGTTCGCCATCTCGAAAAGGTCGTCATCCCCTTCGAGCGAACGCGCCGCGACCTCGGCAACCCGGTTCAAACGTTGTCTCGCATCGGCCGCACCCCCAGGATGTGCGCGATCGCGTAGGTCAGGTCGGGGCGGTTCAACGTGTAGAAGTGGAACTCGTCCACCCCGTTGGCCTGCAGCAGCCGGACCTGCTCGGCGGCCACGAAGGCGGCGACCATGCGGCGGGTCTCGGGGTCGTCGTCGAGACCCTCGAACATGCGCGCCAGCCAGTCCGGGATGCCGGCGCCGCACATCGCGCTGAACTTCACGGCCTGCGCGAAATTCGAGACGGGCATGATGCCGGGCACGATGGGCGCCGTGATGCCGGCCGCGAGGCAGCGGTCGAGGAAGTCGAGGAACAGGTTCGGGTCGAAGAAATACTGGGTGATCGCCCGGGTGGCGCCGGCGTCCAGCTTGCGCTTCAGGTTGTCGAGGTCGTGCTGCACGCTCAGCGCCGTCGGATGCGTCTCGGCGTAGGCAGCCACCGAGATCTCGAAATCGGCCACCCGCCGCAATCCCGCCACCAGCTCCGCCGCGTACGGGTAGCCATCCGGGTGCGGCGCATAGTCGGTGCCGGGCGGGGCGTCGCCCCGCAGCGCGACGATATGGCGGATGCCCTCACTCCAGTAGCGCCTCGCCACCGCGTCCACCTCGTCGCGCGTCGCACCCACGCAGGTCAGGTGCGCCGCCGGGATCAGCCGCGTTTCGCGCACGATGCGCGCGACGGTCGCGTGCGTCCGCTCCTGGGTCGAGCCGCCGGCGCCGTAGGTAACGGAGACGAAGCGGGGCGATAGCGGTTCCAGCCGGCGGATGCAGGCCCAGAGCTGCTGCTCCAGCGTCTCCGTGCGCGGCGGGAAGAACTCGAAGGAGAGCAGCGGCGGCGCCTGCGCGACCCCGCGCGCGGGGAGGCGGGAGAAGCGCGGGCCGGTGAGCCAACGCTCGAGCGTCCGGGGCGCGCCGTCGCGGATCGACTGACGGGGATCGTGGTTCATGGTGGCGAAGCAATGCGGGAAACCGGCCGCCAGAGCAAGCACGGCAACCCCCGCTCGATGCCCACGTTTGCGAGCGTGGCCGTGCATGGTAAACGAACGCCGTTGCCACGGCGGCTCGACGTCCGTTGCCCGATCGAGGAATCCTATGCGCGCCGTCCCGCTTCATCGTTTCCCGTTCGCTGCCGCGATCATCGCGACCATGCTGTCGGCGTGCGGCGATCGTCCGCCTGCCAGCGATCCCGACGCGCTCGTCCAATACAACGAGACCAACGATCCGCTGGAGCCGACCAACCGCTTCTTCTATCGCGTGAACGATGCCATCGATACCGCGGTGGTGCGCCCTGCCGCCCAGGCCTACCGCTACGTGCTGCCGCAGCCGGTGCGCAACAGCGTGCATAATGTCCTCGCCAACCTCAGCACGCCCGTGCTGCTGAGCAACGACATGCTCGAAGGCAAGCCGCGCCGCGCCGGCGACACGAGCATGCGCTTCCTGATCAACACGACGGTCGGCGGCGTCGGCCTGTTCGACGTCGCGACCGGGTGGGGCTACCCGGCCCACGACGCCGCCTTCGGCACCACCCTCGCACTCTGGGGCGTGCCGGACGGGCCGTTCCTGTTCCTGCCGATCCTCGGCCCGTCCAATCCACGGGACGCGGCGGGTTTCGGCGTGGACGTGGCGATCGACCCGTTCACCTGGGTCGGTCAGGGCACCGTGGTGCAGGTGCTCGACTGGTCGCGCTACGTGGTTTCCGCCCTCGACACCCGCGAGCGGGTGCTGGACGCGGTGGACCAGATCAAGAAGACCGCGCTCGATCCGTATGCCACCTTCCGCAGCCTGTACCGCCAGCGCCGCGCCGCCGACATCGAGGAGGTTCGCGCTGACAATCGCAGTACGATTCCCGTGTGGTTCCAGCAGCCCGATGCGGCTGCTCCGCGAAAATAGGGTACGAGACGACATGCTGACACGTCGCAGTTTCATGATCCTCACCAGCGCCCTGGCGGCGACGGCGGCGATCACTGGCTTCGCTGCCCCTGCGTTCGCGCAGGCCCCGGAACCGGCGACCGCCTTCGTGCAGAGCACCGGCCAGCGGCTGGTTGACGTTGTCAACGGCGCCGGCACGCTCGCCGACAAGCGCGGTAGAATGCGGCAGATCATCGAGGGCACCGTGGACGTCAACGGCGTCGCACGCTTCTGCCTCGGCACGTTCTGGAATCGCGCCACACCGGAACAGCAGCAGCAATACACGGCGCTGTTCCACAACGTGCTGTTGAACAACATCACCGGCAATCTTGGCGAGTACGCGGGCGTCACCTTCGAGATGGGCCGCACCCAACAGCGCGGCGACGTCGATGTCGTCAGCACCGTCGTCAACCGGCCGAACAATCCGCCGGCCAAGGTGGACTGGTGGATCATCCCCGCGCCCAGCGGCCCGAAAATCGTCGATGTGGTGGCCGAAGGCACCAGCCTGCGGCTGACACAGCGCAGTGATTACGCGTCCTACATCACGCGCAACGGCAACAGCGTGCAGGCGTTGATCGATGCCATGAAGCAGCAGGCGGCGCAGAACGGGTAGACGCGGTTTCAGGCTGCCTCGCACGCGCCATTGCCGTCACCGCGAGCCGCAGCTCGCGGCGCGGCGATCCAGCATGGGCGCACTGGATCGCCACGCTTGGCTTTCGATGACGTCGTTGCAAGACAGGTCGGAGTGAAACGGCTTTTGCGAGCCAGCGTCCCGTCTACGTCGGACCGTTACACAATAAGGCAGTTCACAAGCGCGCCCGGATCGCCGCGGCGCGCGCCAGCACCTGCTTCGCGCGCTCGACCACCGGGATGTCGATCATCTTGCCCTCGAACTCGATCGAGCCCTTGCCCGCGGCGAGCGCCTCGTCGTAGGCGGCGACCATGCGTTCCGCCTGGCTCACCTCGGCGGGCTGCGGGCCATACTCCTCGTTGAGGATCGCGACGTTCGAGGGATGGATGCAGGACGCGCCCAGGAAGCCCAGCCGGCGCGAACGGCGGATGGTGGCGCGAAACGCGTCGAGGTCCTTGTAGTCGGCCACGGTGCCGATGAAGCCGAGCGGCAGGATGCCGGCCGCGCGCGCGGCGATGATGCATTGCTGCTTCGGATAGAACAACCCCTCCGGCTCCGGCAGCATGCCGACCGAGAGCGCGAGGTCTTCCGCGCCGATCGAGAGGCCGACCAGGCGCCGGTGCGCGCGCGCGATCTGATCGATGCGAAAGAAACCGCTCGCGGTCTCCACCATCGCCAGCAGCTTCACGGTTCCCGGCAGGATCCCGCGTTCGCTTTCGAGCTCGTCGACGATTTCGGCGATCGCTTGCACGTGCTCGGCGCTCTCGATCTTGGGGAGCGCCAGTGCCATGACGCCTGGGATAACGGCGGCTTCGAGGTCGCGCACCAGCATCCGCCACGGGCGGTTGACCCGGACGACCACGTCGGCGCCGTTGCTCGCGACCTGCTTCGCGGCGTCGGCCAGAAGCGGGCGGGCGCGCTCCTTGTCGGCGGGGGCGACGGAATCCTCGAGATCAAGAATGATCGCGTCGGCGCCCGACTCGGCTCCCTTCTCGACGAAGCGCGGCCGGGTGACCGGCACGAACAGCATCGAGCGCCACACCGGCAGGTTCGCGTCCATGCTCAATCCTCCTTGATCACGCCTTGCGCGGCCAGCGCGTCGATGCGCGCCGCATCGTAGCCGATCGTGGACAGCACTTCGCGCGTGTGCTGTCCGAGCGTGGGCGCCGGAAAGCGCAGCTTGCCCGGCGTATCGAGCAGGCGCGGGACGATGTTGTGCATCGGCACCGAGCCCATCTCGGCGTCCGGCGCCTCCACGACAATGCCCCGCGCCTGCACGTGCGGATCATCGAGCAGCTGGTCGATGTCGTAGACCGGCGCCGCGGTCACCTCGGCCTCGTTGAACACCGTCATGTTCTCGTCGAGCGAGCGGCCGCCGATGAAGGCGGCGATCGGCGCCTCGCACTCGTCGACGTGTCGCAGCCGGTCGGCATTGGTGCGAAAGCGCGAGTCGTCGATCATGTCCGTTCGGCCGACCGCGCGGAACAGCCGCTCGGTCATCGCCTGGATCGAGGCGGAAATCGCGATGTAGCGGCCATCGGCGGTACGATACACGTTGCGCGGCGCGGTGGTGGCGGAGCGGCTGCCGGTTCGCGGGGTGATGGCGCCGTTGATGCGATAGGTCGCCGCGTCGGGGCCGAGGATGGATACGATGGGATCGAGCAGCGGCAGGTCGATCACCTGGCCGCGCCCACCGCGCTCGACCTCGCGTCGCGCGATCATCACGGCGTAGGCGCCGTACAGGCCGGCGATCATGTCGGCGAGGGCCAGTGGCGGCAGCACCGGCTCGCGGTCGGCGAAGCCGTTCTTGGCCGCGAACCCGCTCATACCCTCGACCAGCGAGCCGAAGCCCGGCCGCTCGCGGTACGGTCCGTCCTGGCCGAAACCCGAGACGCGCACGATGACGAGGCCCGGATTGCGCGCGTGCAACGTCGACGGCGCCAGCCCCATCGCTTCCAGGGTGCCGGGACGGTAGTTCTCGATCAGCACGTCGCTCGCGCGAGCAGGTCCGCCAGCGCCTGCTTGCCGGCCTCGGCGCGCAGGTCGAGGGCCAGGCTCTTCTTGTTGCGGGCGTAGACTTTCCAATGGAGGCTCAGCCCCTTCACGCGCCAGGCGCGCAACGGATCGCCCTTGGTCGGGTCCTCGATCTTGACGACCTCGGCGCCGTGGTCGGCGAGCTGCAGGCTCACCATGTTGCCGGCGACGAGCCGGGAGAGATCGACGACGCGGATGCCGTGCAGCGGCGGCGTGGCGTCGGGCTCGAAGGCGATGCGGGGGATCATGGGCGGCCCACCCCTCCCCCAACCCCCTCCCGCAAGGGGAGGGGGCTTTCTTCCCCTCCTCCCCTTGCGGGAGGAGGCCGGGAGGAGGGGTCGCTTCTTCTCAACCCAGCCTCGCCAGCACGAGCAGCGCCAGGGTGATCGTCACCGCGCCACCGATTCGGGTCGCGATCTGCGCGAACGGCATCAGCTCCATCCGGTTGGCGGCGGTGAGGATCGCGACATCGCCGGTGCCTCCCTGGCCCGAGTGGCAGGCGTTCACGATCGCGGCCTCGATCGGATACAGCTTCACCCAGCGTCCCACGACGAAGCCGGTGGCGATGATGGTGGCGACGGTGGCGACGATGGTGACGAGGATCGCCGGCTGCAGGGTGGCGACGAGCTTGTCCCACGGCGTCAGCGCGACGCCGATCGCGAACAGCAGCGGATAGGTCACGCACTGCGCGAAGAACCGATACACGACGCCGGCGCCCTCGCGGAGCTGGGCGGAGACGCTGCGCACCAGCTTGAGCGCCACGGCGCAAAATAGCATCAGGACCGGGGCGGGAAAGCCCGTCAGCTCCTGCACGATCATGCCGAGCAGGTAGAGCGTGACCGCCGTGACGCCGGCAGCGCCGATCGTCGCGGCCGTGATCGGCGTGCCGCTCGGCCGCTCCTCCTCGGCCATGTCGAGGTCGCCGAGCGCATCGCCGTGCTCGGGTGGCTGCAACCGTCCGTCGCCGGTGTAGTTCGGGTAGCGCTTGCCGACCGCGTTCAGTGCCCCGGCTAGCAGGATTGCGGTCAAACTGCCGAGCATCACCGCCGGCAGCACCTGCGCGAAGACGTCGCCCTGCGGCTGGTGCAGGATGGTGGCGTAGCCGAGCGAGAGCGGCAGCGCGCCCTCGCCGATGCCGCCGCCCATGATCGGCACGACGATGAAGAACAGGGTGTGCATCGCGCCGAGCCCGAGCGCCCAGCCGACCAACGTGCCGACCACGCCCGCCGCGAGCGCGCCGGCCGCGAGCGGCACGAAGATCTTCAGGAATCCCTTGATCAGCACGTCCCGGCTCATGCCGAGGATGGAGCCGACGATGACGCAGCTGATGAACAGATAGAGGAAGTTCGACTGCTTGGTGAAATCGGCCACCGCCTTGATGACGGGCGCGGGAAGCAGATGCGCGTAGACGAGGTAGGAGGGCAGGAACGTGGCGAAGATCGCGGCGCCGCCGATATCGCCGAGCCACGGGATGCGGCGGCCGATCTCGGCGCAGGTATAGGCGCCGAGCGCGATCAGCGGGATCATCACCGTGAGGTCCGGCGGCACCTTGCCGATGAGGACGAAGCCGACGAGCACCGCCAGGATCAGGGGGTAGAGCGGCAGGGGGATGATCCCGATGCGCGTGTCGACCAGCCGCCACCAGCGACGCAGCGTGCCGGCCCCGTCGCGCTGCGGGATCGCGCTCTGCGGGCGCGCTTCGCTCATGTCCGCGGTTCCTCCCGGTAGGCCCGGAGATTACTTCTGATCCAGGCGTCGCGCGCCCGCAACCCTGCCCGGCGATCGGTCAGCGGTTGGCGCCGGGCGCCCAGAGCACGTCGTTGCCCGCGTTCAGGGCGCGGCTCAGCACGAACAGGTGGTCCGATAGCCGGTTGAGATAGCGCAGCAGCACCGGGTTGAGCGGCGCCTCGGCGGCGAGCCGCACGACGCAGCGCTCGGCGCGGCGGACGACGGTGCGGGCGAGGTGCGCGTGGGCGGCGGCGGGGGTGCCGCCGGGCAGCACGAAGCTGGTCAGCTTGGGCAGCGCCGCGTTCATCGCCGCGATCTCCGCCTCCAGTCGTTCGTTGGGAGCATCGGTCAGGCGCAGGCGCTCGCCCGCCTCGCCGGGCACGCAGAGATCAGCGCCGGCGTCGAACAGGTCGTTCTGGATGCGCGCGAGCATCGCATCATGCGGGTCGGGCGTATGCAGGCGGAGCAGCCCGATCGCGGCGTTCGCCTCGTCCACCGTGCCGATCGCCTCCATGCGCGCGGTGTCCTTGCGCACCCGCTCGCCGTTGCCGAGCGAGGTTTCTCCCCCGTCGCCGCCGCGCGTCACGACCCGGTCGATGCGGACCATGCGGTTGCCTCCTAATCGAGCCTGAAGCGCACGCGGATCAAGGTGCGTGCCGATATCGGCTGGCCGGCGTCCATCTTCGGCCTGAACCGCCAACGCGCGACCGCGTCGCGGGCCGCGCGGTCCAGCACCGCGAAGCCCGAGCTTACATACACGCCCACGCCGGTCGCGCCACCATCCGGGGCGACGGCAACCTCGAGCACCACTGTCCCCTGCTCGCCATGCCGCACGGCGTCGGGCGGGTAGCGCGGCGGGATGTTCGGCGCCGCCGGGTCCGGCCCGACCGGGATGTCCTCGCCCTCGACCTCCGAGGTGGTGCCTTCGGCGCCGCTGTCGCCGAGCCGGACCTCGGGCGCCGCTGCCGCCGGCGGCACGGTCTTCGACGAGGTCGGCGCTGCGGCGGACGGCTCCGGCTCGGACGCGGCTGCCTCGGCCGGCGTGGGCTGTGAGGCGGCGACGGGGGGCGCCGGCGCCGCGGGCGCTGGCGCCGCGGGCGCTGGCCCCGGCGTGGGCGCGGCGGGAGCCGGGGTGGGAGGCGAGGGCGTGGCGCCCGTCCGGCCGTCTCCGGGATTGACGAAGATCATCTCCGCCGTCGCACCTTGTGCATCGCCATCGCCATTGCCATCGTGTGCGACCGGCCGGAGCGCGAGGACCGCCGCCAGCGCCACCGCGAGGTGCGCGGCCACCGAGGCGGCGAGTGCGCGACGCATCAGTCGTGCCCGGTCACAGCACCAGCACGCCCTGGTGCTTGGCCTTTCCCTCCGGCTCCACGTGGATCGTGATCATGAGCTGGTCCATTTCGGCCTTCAGCGCCGCCTCCACGCGGTCGCATATTTCGTGCGCCTCAGCCACCGTCATGCGGCCGGGCACCACCAGATGGAACTCCAGAAAGGTTAACCGTCCGGCATGGCGCGTGCGCAAATCGTGTGCCTCGATCGCGCCCTCGGCGTGCGTGGCGACGAGGCGGCGGATGCGCTCGACGATCTCCGGCGACGGGGCGGCGTCCATCAGCCCGCCGACCGAGGCCGAGATCATCGACGCCCCCGACCACAGCACATGCACCCCGGTCAGCGCGGCGAGCAGCGGGTCGAGCACGAGATAGCCGGTCAGCACCGCGAGCCCCACGCCCGCGATCACGCCGACGGAGGTGACCACGTCGGCGAGCAGGTGCCGGCCGTCGGCCAGCAGGGCGGGCGAGCGGGCGCGCCGCCCGGTGCGGATCAACAGCACCGCCCAGCCGGCGTTGATCGCCGTCGCGACGCCGTTCAGCGCCAGGCCGGGCGCCGGCATTTGCACCGGCACCGGGTCCCAATACGTCGTCCAGGCGTGCTGGAAGATGGTCAGGGCGGCGGCGACGATCATGGCGCCCTCGACCACGGCGGCGAAGAACTCCGCCTTGTCGTGGCCGTAGGGATGGTTGGCGTCGGCCGGCTTGGCGGCAAGGTGGATCGCCACCAGGCTGACGATGGCGGCGGCCACGTTCACCGTGCTCTCGATGGCGTCCGAGTAGATCGCCGCACTCCGGGTCAGCCACCAGGCGGCGGCCTTGATCGCCAGCACGAGGCAGCCGATGCCGATGCTGCCGAGGGCGAGCCGCTCTCCACGCGTCATTTGCCCTCCCTATGCTCCGTCCCGGCTCTAGCAGAGGCGGCGGCGCGGCGCACCACACGGCGGAAGAGTGGATTGCCGCGTTCCGTATCCGGAATTAACTCCGCGTAGACGATCGGCTGTCAGAGTAAGCGGGCACGTCTCAAGTGCCGGTGGAGAGAACGTCCGGATGGTGATGTCGTCCGCCAGCTTGCTCCCGTTCTACTGTCAGTACCCGGCGGGTTATGCTCCACCGACCGGCGCGGGGACTTCGGCAAGCACGAGCAGCGGCAGCACGTCTTCGGCGGCGTCCGCCAACCCGAACAATCCCGTGGACATCGTCGATATTCGGAGCACCCTGTCGGCTGGCGGCTTTACCGCGGCGGCGGGCGACCTGTTCGCGTTGCGCGATCTCTACAAGGGGAGCGCGCCGGCGGGCGGCGGCATCGCCGGCTACAAGGTGGCGGTGCGCAGCGACCAGTCGTCGCCGAACGACGGGCGGTTGCTGCTGGGCAATGTGGACGTCACCGACCGGACGGACTTCACGGCCGACGAGTTCAGCCAGCTGCATTTCGTGGCCGGCCCGTCGGGCAGCAGGCAGGACCTGGTGGTGGTGGCGCGGACCGGGCACCCGGGGTGCCGACGGCACGCTGAGCGGCATCACCGACGGCCCGGCGGTGCAGATCACCGCGAGCGTCACCGGCACGCGCTCGATCAACGCCACCGGCGCGCTGCTGACGCCCATCGGGGCGACGGACAGCGACGCCAACTTCCTCAAGGTGGCGCAGGAGGCCAGCATCTTCACCGGCTTCGGCGACAACGGACGGCTGAGCCTGAGCACGGTGGGCAACCTGACGGCGGCGGCGGGCGACCTGTTCGCGTTGCGCGATCTCTACAAGGGGAGCGCGCCGGCGGGCGGCGGCGGCATCGCCGGCTACAAGGTGGCGGTGCGCAGCGACCCCGGCTCGCCGAACGACGGGCGGCTGCTGCTGGGCAATGTGGATGTCACCGACCGGACGGATTTCTCGGCCGACGAGTTCAGCCAGCTGCATTTCGTGGCCGGCCCGTCGGGCAGCAGGCAGGACCTGGTGGTGGTGGCGCGGACCGGCACCCGCGGTGCCGACGGCACGCTGAGCGGCATCACCGACAGCCCGGCGGTGCAGATCACCGCCAGCGTCACCGGCACGCGCTCGATCAACGCCACCGGCGCGCTGCTGACGCCCATCGGGGCGGGGGACAGCGACGCCAACTTCCTCAAGGTGGCGCAGGAGGCCAGCGTTTTCACCGGGTCCGGGGTGAGGCCGAGCCTGAGCACGGTGGGCAACCCGTATAACTCACAGGCCGACCTGGACCTTCTTATAGGCCTGCTGGGTGCGTTCCAGTCTTCCGCACCGGCTCCGACGTCAGGCTTCGATATCCCATCTCAATACGCCGACGGAACCGGCGGTAGTCAGACACTTGGCTTGACCGACCCGCAGCAGGCGAACGGTCAAACGGTCGTGCCGTGGGCGCTTGGCGAGAACGAGCTTGCCGGCTTCCAACCGCTGGCAGCAACCTTGCTCTGCAAAGCTTTGCCGTGGCGGCGTATCAAGTGAACCAAAAGGTCTCCTAAACGGTAGCAGCGTAGGGAGCGCAGCGCATCGCGCCGCAAATCGCGCGGTGGTTGAAGGCGGCGGACAGCGCTCGTCCGCCCTACTTGCTTCATTGCCCGCTACGTCCGGGGACGACACTGGCGGGGACGGCGATGGGGCGAGACGGGCGTAACCTCTCCGGCCGAGCCGGCGAAAGCCCAACACATGAGAGACCGACCAGTGCCGACCCTGCCTCCGATTCTACGCGCCAAGGACTATGCGGCACCATCGGTGTTTCTTCCGGAAAACATGCTACGCGAGGCACGACGGCAAAAGCATCTGCCTCTCGCGCCCGTCCCGGACATCTGCGTCCTTGACCCCGATGGGGATCTCCTCCGCGCTCTGCATGTCGAGGGCCGGACCCGCGCCTGTCCGGCTTGGGCCTGCTACCACACGACTCTCGAATTAACCGAGCACGAGGGTGAGACGTTCGGCATTGTCGGCCGCGCCGTGGGCGCCGCGTTCGCCGTGCTGGTGGCCGAGCAGCTGTTCGCGTCCGGGTGCAGTCTGTTGCTGAGCGTCACCTCTGCCGGCCAACTCGTCGCAACCGGCCCGACACCCTATTTCGTCCTGATCGACCGCGCGCTGCGGGACGAGGGAACCAGCTATCACTATCTCCCTCCCGCCGTGTTTGCCGATGCCGATTCGGCGCTGGTCGATTGCGTCATGGCGGCGTTCGGGGCGGACCCGTTAACTCTGCATCGTGGGGCGAGCTGGACCACCGACGCGCCGTTCCGCGAAACCGAGGCGGCGATCGCCGCGGCGCGCGAGCAGGGTGCGGTGGCGGTCGAGATGGAGGCGGCGGCGCTGTACGCCTTTGCCCGCGCCCGCCAGCGCGACGTGCTCTGCTTCGCGCACGTCACCAATCAGATGGCGCAGGTAGAGGGCGATTTCGAGAAGGGCGAGGCCGACGGGGCGACTGCCTCGCTTGCTGTCATCGCCGCCGCCGCGGCTGCCTGGAGGTCGTTCCGATGAAGCCGGGGCCAGTCCAGCAACTGGTCGAGTTCCTTAGCAAGCCGGACTGGACTACGCTGGTGTTCTGGCTGCTGCTGATCGGGAGCGTCGTGATTGCGGCGGTCATGTGGCGTCGACTGCCGTCGCAACGCGGTCCGCGCCATCTCGCGATCTGGCTGCTGCGTCTCGCGGTTGGGGTAATGTGGTGGCAAGGGTCGCTGTGGAAGATCCCGCCCAACTACGGCGGGCTCATCTACTGGATGAAGCAGATTGTCGACCACGCCGTGATCCCCTTGCAGGGCATGCTGGTACGCGATGTCGTGCTGCCGAACATCGCCGTGTTTGGGCCAGCGGTGTATGCGGTCGAGGTGTTCATTGCCGTGTCGCTGATGCTTGGCTTCGTCACCCGGCTCGGCGCGCTGCTGGGGCTCCTCATGGCACTGAACCTGTGGTTCGGGTTGTACTCCGCGCCCGGCGAGTGGCCGTGGACCTACGGGTTCCTCATCATAATTCAGTGCCTGTTCGTGCTCGACCCGCTTGGCCGCAGCCTCGGACTTGACGCGCCGATGTCCGAGCGCTCTGGGCGAGGGCGCCTCTTGTTCGGCTGAGGCCTGCACCGGTCGGCGCGTCAATGAAGCTTGTTGCTCGAGCGAGGAGCTGTTTACGGGTAGGCCCGTGTGTCGCCACTTCCCGGAATCGCAATACCGGGATCGCTGCAACTCCGGGCGCGATTTTACCGCGGCCCCGAACCCCGTATGTAAGCCAATGAGCAATTTCCTGCCGGAGTTCTGGTACCTGGCCCTTGCCGGCCGCGCGCTTGCCCGGGGCAAGACCGTCTCGGTTACACTTCTCGACCAAGCCATCCTCCTCGGTCGCGGACGCGACGGCGCCGTTTTCGCCTATGCGGATCGTTGCCCGCATCGCGGCATGCCGATGCGCTTCGCGAACTACGACGGCGAGACGCTGCGATGCAGCTACCACGGCTGGCGATTCCGCACCGACAACGGGCGGTGCGTCGAGATACCGGCGCTGGCGGAAGCGGACACCTTCGATCCCAAGCGCGTCGGCTTGCGCCCGTTTCCCTGCCGCGAGGTCCAGGGCAACATCTGGGTTTTTACGGGCGATGCGTCCGACCCGGCGACATTGCCCGCCATTCCCACGGTTCCGGGGTTCGGGGACGTCGCTCCCCAGATCCGCGCCAGCCTGCGCTTTCCCTGCACGGCGGATCTCGCCACGATCGGCTTCTTCGATCCCGGCCATCCCGCCTTCGTGCATACGTCGCGCTGGTGGAAAACCAAGCCGTCGACGTCGCTGCGTGCCAAGGAGAAGGCATTCGAGCCCGACGCGCTCGGCTTCCGGATGAAGCGCCACCACCTGGTGCAAGGCGCCAACCCGTATCGCATTCTCGGCCGCAACGTGCATATCGAAGTTACGATCCAGCTTCCGGGCTTGCGTATCGAGCACATCGAGGGCGAGCGCCACTCCGCCTGCGTGCTGGCAACCTCGACGCCGATCACCGCTTCCACGACGGATGTGCATTACTGCGTCTACTGGAGCATGGGGTGGCTGGCGCCTGTGAAGCCTTTCGCGCGATGGATGGCGCGCGACTTCCTGCGTCAGGATTTCGAGGTGGCGGCTCGCCTGGACGCCGCGAAAGCTCCGTTTCCGCCATCCATGTTCGTCGGCGACGCCGACGCCCAGATTCGCTGGTTTTTGCGCCTCAAGAGGGAATATCAGGCCAGCCGAGCCGAACAGCGTCCATTCGTGAATGCACTGCGCGAACAGGTCCTTCGCTGGAAAAGCTGAGCCGGTTTTCCCGCCACCCAACCGGACACGCGGCGGGCGTGATCGCCATGCCCCGCGCGCTTTCCGGCGAGGACGACTAGACCGAGAAGTACTTCGCCCGCGGGTTCAACACCACGATCGCGCTGGTCGACTGCTCCGGGTGCAACTGCCATTCGTCAGACAGCGAGATGCCCAGCCGCTCCGCCCCCAGCAGGCGCAGCAGCGGCGCCTGGTCCTCCAGCTTCGGGCATGCGGGATAGCCGAACGAATAGCGCGAGCCGCGATAGCCCTGGCTAAGCAGCTTGTCCATGTCGCGGTCGTCCTCCCCCGCGTGGCCCAGTTCGGCGCGGATGCGCTTGTGCGCGTACTCCGCCATCGCCTCGGCCATCTCCACCGACAGCCCGTGCAGATACAGGTAGTCCTGGTAACGGTTGTCGTCGAACCAGGCGCGCGCCACCTCGCTCGCCTTCTGGCCCACCGTGACCACCTGCAGCCCGATCACGTCGCGCTCGGGGTCGTCCACGTCGCGGAAGAAATCGGCGATGCACTCGCCATCCTCCTTCGGCTGCCGCGGCAGATTGAAGCGGCATAGCTCCGTCGCGCCGTCCGGCTCGAACACGATCAATTCGTTGCCCTGGCCGGCGGCCTTCCAGTAGCCGTACGCCGCTTGCGGGCGGAGGATGTCGTCCGCCTCGCACAGCGCCAGGATGCGTCGCATCACCGGACGCAGCTCCTGCTTCGCCCAGCCGAGGAAATCGTCGAGCGAGCGACCCTGTTTGCGAAAGCCCCACTGGAATTGATACAGGCTGCGCTCGTTGACGAACGGCACGATCGCCTTGGGCGCGGCCTCAATCACGCGCGCGCCCCAGAACGGCGGCTCCGTCACCGGCACGTCGCGCGTCAGGCGATGCCGCCGCGCGCGCACCGCCCCGACATCGACCGGACGGAACGCCCGCGCGTCGGCCTGGCCCAAGGTGCGCGCGGTGTTGCGCGCCTTGCCGACGCGCTTGGCCTGCACCGCCGCGAGGTAATCGTCGAAGCCGTTGCCGGTCACCTTGTCCATCAGATGCAGCCCGTCGAACGCATCGCGCGCGTAGGCGACGCGGCCGCAGCCGTAGGCGCGGACACAGTCGTCCTCGACGTAGTTGCGGGTGAGCGCCGCACCGCCGAGCACCACGGGGATTTCGAGCCCCTGGCGTGACATCTCCTCGAGGTTCTCGCGCATCACCACGGTGGACTTCACCAGCAGCCCCGACATGCCGATGGCATGGGCGCGGTTCTCGCGCGCGGCGGCCAGCATGTCGGCGAGCGGCACCTTGATGCCGAGATTGACCACGCGGTAGCCGTTGTTGGTCAGGATGATGTCGACCAGGTTCTTGCCGATGTCGTGCACGTCGCCCTTCACGGTGGCGAGCACGATGGTGCCCTTCTCCTGCCCCTCGACGCGCTCCATGTGCGGCTCGAGATGCGCGACGGCGGCCTTCATCGTCTCCGCCGACTGCAGCACGAACGGCAACTGCATCTTGCCGGCGCCGAACAGCTCGCCCACCACCTTCATGCCGTCCAGCAGGACGTTGTTGATGATGTCAAGCGGCGGCAGTCGGGTGAGCGCCTCGTCGAGCTCGTCGGCGAGACCCTTGCGGTCGCCGTCGACGATGCGGTCGCGGAGACGCCCTTCCACCGTCTCGGCGCGCTTCTTGACCGTGGCGTCGGCGAGCTTGCGGTCGGCGAACATCGCCAGGAGCTTCTGCAGCGGGTCGTAATCCTCGCGGCGGCGATCGAAGATCAGGTCCTCGGCGACCTGCACCTCCTCGGGCGCGATCAGGTGCAGCGGGCGGATCTTCGACACATGCACGATCGCCCCGGTCATGCCGGCGCGCACCGCGTGGTCGAGGAACACCGAGTTCAGCACCGCGCGCGCGGCCGGGTTAAGGCCGAAGCTGATGTTGGACAGGCCAAGGATGATCTGAATGTCCGGGAACGCGTCGCGGATCATCCTGATCCCTTCCAGCGTCCACTGCCCGAGCTTGCGGTCGTCCTCGCTGCCGGTGGCGATGGTGAAGGTGAGCGGATCGACCAGCAGGTCCGATTGCGGCAGGCCGTATTGGTTGCAAGCGAAATCGACCAGCCGGCGGGCGACCGCCAGCTTGCTCTCGGCGGTCTTGGCCATGCCGGTCTCGTCGATGGTCAGCGCGATCACCGCCGTGCCGAACTTCCTCGCCAGCGCCAAGCGGTCCGCGGCGGCGCGTTCGCCGTCCTCGAAGTTGATCGAGTTGATGATCGGCTTGCCGCCGTGCAGCTTCAGCGCCGCCTCGATCACCGGCGTCTCGGTGCTGTCGATCACCAGCGGCGAATTGACCGACGCCGTAAAGCGGCGGATCACCTCGTTCATCTCGGCGGTCTCGTCGCGACCGACGAAGGCGGTGCAGACGTCGAGGCTGTTCGAGCCCTCGCCGATCTGCTCGCGGGCCATGGCGACGCAGCCGTCCCAGTCGCCCCGCTCCTGCAGCTCGCGCCACTTCTTCGAGCCGTTGGCGTTGCAGCGCTCGCCGATCGAGAAATAGCTGTTCTCCTGCCGCAGCGGCACCTGCTGGTAGAGGCTGGCGACCGCCGGCATCCAAACGGCGGTGCGCGCGACGGGGGCGGGGCGGAACTCTCCGCGCCGCTTCAGCATGGCGTCGAGCGCGGCGATGTGGCTCGTGTCCGTGCCGCAGCAGCCGCCGATCAGATTGACGCCATCCTCGGCGACGAAGCGCTCGAGCCAGCTCGCCATCTCGGGGGCGCCGAGCGGGTAGCGCGTCTGCCCGTCCACCAACTCGGGCAGGCCGGCATTGGGTTGCACCGACAGCAGCCCGGGCCAGTTGGCGGCGAGCCAGCGGACATGCTCGGCCATCTCCTGCGGACCGGTGGCGCAGTTCAGCCCCATCAGCGGCACGTCGAGCGCGTTCACCACCGTCGCCGCCGCCGCGATGTCGGGGCCGACCAGCAAGGTGCCGGTGGTCTCCACCGTGACTTGCACGAAGATCGGCGTGTCGGTCGCGGCCGCCGCGCGGGCCAGCTTGGCGCCGTTCACCGCCGCTTTGATCTGCAAGGTATCCTGGCAGGTCTCGATCAGGATGGCGTCGACCCCGCCGGCGATGAGGCCGCGACTCTGCTCGGCGAGCGCCGCCTCCAGCGCGTCGTACGGGATGTTGCCGAGGCTCGGCAGCTTGGTGCCCGGCCCGATGCTGCCGATCACCCAGCGATGGCGAAAATCCGCGAAGGCTTCCGCCGCCTCGCGCGCCAGTTCGGCGGCGACGCGGTTGATCTCGAAGGCCCGCTCCGCCAAGCCGAACTCGCCCAACGTGACGGGCGAGCCGCCGAAGCTGTTGGTCTGCACCATGTCGGCGCCGGCCTCGAAGTAGCCGCGATGGATGTCGCGCACCAGGTCCGGGCGGGAGAGGTTCAACACTTCGGTGCAGTTCTCGCGATCCCAGTAATCCGCCTCCGTGTCGAGCGTCAGCGCCTGCATGCGGCTGCCGATCGCGCCGTCGCAGAGCAGCACGCGGTCGCGTAGCGCATCGAGCAGGTGGGGACGGGGCATCGGGGCTCCTCAGAAACTCATCGCGGGGTGGAGGATGGTTTCCGCTGCGGGATGGTGGACAGCGGGCATCGGCCGGTGGGCGGACCACAGCCGCACGTCCAGCAAACCCGGCACCGTCCGTCCAGCAGCGGATCGGAGCCCGCCGCCGGCGAGCAGGTCGGCCATCGCGGGTTCCGAGAACCCCGGCCAGCGATGCGCGAGCCGCTCGGCAAGGTCGGCCCGGTCGTGCGCCGCGAGATCAACCACCAGGAGCAGCCCGCCCGGCCGCAGGGCGCGGCCCGCTTCTGCGAGCACCGCCCCCGGATCGTCGGCGTGATGCAGAACCATGTGCAACAAGGCGACGTCGACGCCGGCATCGGCCAGCGGCAGCCGATACATGTCGCCGAGCCGCACCGCGCAATGGGTCAGGGCGGCGCGGGACAGCCTCGCACGGGCCAGGGCAAGCATCGCCTTGCTGGCGTCCACGCCCAAGCCCTCCGCCACACGCGGACCCAGCAACTCGAGCAGCCGGCCGGTGCCGGTGCCGATGTCGAGGAGCCGGTCGATGCCGCCGGCCGGTAGCACGTCGAGGATGGCTTGCTCGACGGCGGCGGCTGGCAGGTTGAGCGCGCGCATCTCGTCCCAGTCCGCGCCTCGGCGACGAAAGCTGTCCGAGGCCGCGCGCGCGCGCTCCGAGAGCACGCGGGCGGCGTGCCGACGATCGGCGGCCAGCACCGGATCGTCCTCGGGCAAGCGCGCCAGGAACTCACGGGCCAGCGCGCCCTGATCGCCGGACGGGAAGGCGAACCAGACTTGCGCGCCTTCCCGTAGCCGCGTGAGAAGTCCCGCTTCGCACAACAGCCGCAGGTGACGCGACAGCCGGGGTTGTGACTGATGCAGGATCTCCGTGAGGTCGGTGACGCAGAAGGCGCCGCGAGCGACCAGCGCGAGCAGCCGCAACCGCGTCGGCTCGGCCGCCGCGCGCAGGGAGGCGAGGAGTGGTTCCACCGCTTGCACGTGACATAAACATATCCTTATGTCCACCCATGCCGAGCATCATTGACGGACGCATCCCGGTCGCCTTCGCCGCTTCCGTGCCGCAGGCGAGCCGTGAGGTGCTGCTCGTGGAGGGCGACGCGCCGGTTCCGGCGGGCACCATCGTCGAGCGATTCCTGGCCGAGAAGGGGCGTCACCCGGTCGGCTGTGTCTGTTGCCGGCCGCGTTCCCCCGCGGCGCAGGCGCTGAGCCGGCTTTATCTCGCGTATGCCCGGGGCGAGATCAGCTCGATCTCGGGCGTGCTCGTGCTGACGACAACGGAGGCGGCCCGGGACACGATTGTCGCCGCGCTCGAAGCCGATGTGGTGCTGCGGGCGCGCTTTCGATTGGCAGGGAGGCCCGGCGAACGGCCGGTTGAAATACCGTCTTGAACCCAGATCAGCGCCCACACCACGTCCCGGAAGAGATTAAGCCGGAGTTTTGTCATGCAATCGCGCATCCTCGCGGCGCTGGCGTGCTTGCTTTTGGGATTGGCGGCTTGCTCGATGGTCCATCCGGTCAGCTCGGGCAACTCGACCAGTATCGAGGGCGCGCCGGGCTCCGCCGACGATCTAACGACGGGCGGTCAAGGCGGCAGTTCCCACGGTGACGTGGCCAATTAGACTACCTGGACGGGTCGGCGTCGCCGGAGCCGAGCGCCCGCTGCATGAACACCACGTCGATCCAGCGCCCGAACTTGATGCCGGCGGCATGCAACGTGCCGACGATGCGGAAGCCGAGGCTCGCATGCACCCCGATGGACCCGGCGTTCTCCGAGTCGCCGATCACCGCGATCATCTGGCGGAAGCCGCGCGCCTCGGCCACCTCGACCAGCCGCGACACCAGCAGCTTGCCGACCCCCTGACCGCGAACGTCCTCGCGTATGTAGACGCTGTTCTCGGCCGCGAAGCGATACGCCGAGCGGTCGCGGAACTGCGTATAGTAGGCGTAACCGAGAACGCCCGTCGCGTCCGTGGCGACCAGCCATACCCAGCCACCTCCGGTCGCCGCACGGAACCGCTCCGTGATCTCCTCGACCGAAGGGGGAACTTCCTCGAACGTGCCCGTCCCGGTCAGGACGTGGTGCGCGTAGATCGCCTGGATTTCCGGAAGATCGGCTTCGTTGGCGTCGCGGATGTCCATGGTCGCTCCATCGGGGCAGCTGACGGCGCAGCCTCATCGCACTCAATAGGTGGTCGTGCCGCGCAGACCAAGCCTCTCATCCGCCAGCCGAATCCAGCGGCGTTCAGTTACGTATTTTACCTTGCGTTAAGGGGCCGCCGGCCAGTATTCGCCTAGCGCGGTAGGGACAGGGCGGATCTACTTTCCGGCTTGGAAACAGCTTTACGTTGATCTAACGCGCCCGCGGACATAATCTGCCGCTACATAAGGGCGCGAGTGGCGCGACCCACGGTTGTCATTTGCGTGGACGGCGCGGGAGTGCTTTCCCGTCTTCGCGTGTCTTTCAGGGGGATCATTGGTGGACAATCCGAATGCCGAGCCCCTGGGCGTCATACGCCCGGGGCCCCATCAAGCCCCCGTGCCTGCCGAGGGCGACAGCCCGCGCGCAGGGTCCACACCGCATGTGCATATACGCTTGCAGGCGCTGATTGCCGCAGCGCGCTACTACGGAATTGAACTCGATCCGGGCGAGTACAGCGCAGCGGCCGGCGAGACGGCGCCGTCAGCGGCGGCGCTGTCGGCTTGGGCACAGGATGCGGGAATGTGGGCGCGGGCGGTGCGGCTGCAGTGGAAGCAACTGCTGCGCTTGCAGGATGCCGGACCGGTGGTGCTGCTGTTCGAGGACGGCAGCGCCGGCTTGCTCACGGGCGTCAACGCCGCTCAGAACGTGGTTTTCCTCAAGGACCCCGAGACACCGAACAGCGATTCTCCCGTCGCGATCGACGAACTGCGGCTGGCCCAGGTCTGGTCCGGCGAGGCGGTGCTGATCCGCGCGCATCGCGGCGTCACCGACGAGGACGCGCCGTTCAACCTGCGCTGGCTCTGGGGCCTGGTGATGCGGGAGAAGCGGCCGCTGCGGGACGTCGGCCTTGCCTCCCTCACGCTCAGCTTTCTCACCATCTTCCCGCCGCTACTGGTGATGACGGTGGTGGACAAGGTGCTCACCCATCACAGCTATTCCACGCTGACGCTGCTCGGGATCCTGCTCGGGATCGCGGCCGCCTACGAGGCCTTGCTCGGCTATGCGCGGCGGCTGATCGTGCTCGTCATCGGCATGCGGCT
>JAABUQ010004971.1_pt1 | contig 21897 bp, 24 predicted proteins | sample 5560001 | NCBI WGS metagenome assembly JAABUQ01 (sample SAMN10711888, study PRJNA513371) | rock metagenome | isolation source: Antarctica rocks | place: Antarctica: Victoria Land, Finger Mt nord | collected 2015-12-18 | reverse complement strand
ACAAGGAAGTCGGGCTGGTACTTCTGGAGGTCCAACTCCAGATGGCCAACACCATGAGCTGCGTCAACGAAGCTCAGGACGCCCATTGCCGAACATCGCTCGACTAGCCGCTCCCATGGCACCCGGACGCCTGGCATGGAGGTGATGGTGTCGAAGATCGCCACTCTGGGTGTCCTTCCGTGGAGCTTGATGTCTTCGACCGACTCGCAGAACATCTGCACTGTCTCATCATCGCTTACAGGATACTGCATGTCCAGGCTTACACTGTCCACGGGTGTCGTCTCACGAAGGTATTCAAAGGTCTTTGCGTTAGCTCCATAGACCGTTGAAAGGTGAAGAATAACATCGCCTTCCACAAAGCGAAGACTTCTGAAGACGGTGTTGACACCCGTCGAAGCATTCTTGACCAAAACAACGTCTGCAGCCGGGACACCCATGAAGGAGGCAATGGTATCGATGGAAGAGTCGAGATGTCTGGGATAGTCGTACCTGACCCAGGGGTCCGGTCTGGCCTCAGATAAGGCTTGCCATTTGTGAAAGTCATCTCTGACTGATTTGGGATATGTGCCGTAGGAGCCATGGTTGAGCGGCGTATACTCTGGAGCAATCAAGAAGTGGGCATCACGCAAGGGGCGGCCAAAGGGGATGATTGGTTCTGTCATGGCAGACATGTCCCAGTATCGCTCCACAGATCCTACCTGACGACGATAATATACATATGATAATTCCCAAGCAGCCTTCGGATATCTGAAGCGTAGATTACGTTGTGGACATGAGTGGCTTGATCTCAGCCGATAGAAGAAGACTTGACCTATGCAGATATTATGCGAGCACCAGCAATGAGTCACTCGAGAAGGATCAACATCGTACTTCTAGGCTTCTCCGATTGCGTGCACCCTGGCTGGCCCGTGAGTAACCGCTCAGCATAGAGTACATGGACATCCGATCATCGGCCTCTTCCCAGGGCCAGAGATGTACGCGGCGCTAAGATAAGCCTTCGGCGATAGAAGTAAATCCCCGGGTGGAGTTTCACCTTCTCTCGAACCGCCAAGCCTCCCTCCTCCGTACCTGGATTTTCCACTCTTCAGAACCCTACAGCATGACGTACAGCCCAGCCGGCATCCAACTTTTGACCTCCCAGCCACCTCACCATGTGCGCCCAGCTCCTTCACCCTTTTCGTCTCCATCAGCGTCTTCCATCGTCCTCGTCGCAAGCCCATCAAACCCACCAAGCGATAGCCATCCCGACCAGCGCACCCAATGGCACCCAAACCCATCGACGCCCAGGCCCTCGCCGAAGACGTCCGAAAGCTTATCAAGCGTGTGGACGAGCTGGAAATCGAGAAGAAGAACCTCGTCAAGAAGAGCGCGGAACATGACACCCAATTGACCGTCTTGCGCAACCGAGGCAATGACCTGCAATACAAGGCTGAGATGGCCGAGAAGAGATCGCTGGACCTGGAGAGCAAGCTCAAGGCTGTGTAGGTGCTACTCCTGTTGCGCGCTCACCAATAACCTCGAAGCACTTTGCGCGAAGCCCTCGTCTTGGCCGGCGCATCATTGGGCGCATTCTACATTCACGATACTCCCATCCGAAAATCGCAAAAGCTGACTCTGCCCCCCAAACAGCGACCACAACGCCCTCGCCCGCCTCTCCAACTCCCGCCTCCCCAACCCCAACACCCCACTCACCCCTCTCCACGACCTCAACACCAACCTCCCCCTCAAATCCTTCCCCAAACATGAGCGCGATGTCCGATTAATGAGCGGTCAGCCACCCCCACTCCCCACAAAACCCCTCCAGCTAACCTCACCCCCAGCCCCCGAAGTCCTCTCCACCCTCTCCGCCCTCTCCGCGCCCACGTCCGGCAATACCGGCGAGCAGAAATCCCGCGTCAAGGAATACATCGGCCTGCCCCCGCCTTCTGCGCAGTCGCCTAAACCTGCCTCGTCGTCCGTCCCGCCTGAGATAGACGGCGCAACACCCGCTCCTCAAGCGACAGCTGGCGCGCAGAAACCTGCGACACCAGCCCCGCAATCCACAACTGGGGCGCAGAAACCAGCGGCAGGCGCGAGGCCGCAGATGAAGAGGACGATGACGATGGAGGTGCGGAAGGCGGCGGGGATTAAGGCGGCGAGGGAGAAGGCGGAGAATGATCGGAAGATGGGGGGGAGGGCGGTGCCGAGGGCGAAGAAAGCTGGGAATGCGGAGGGGGTGGATGGGGTGGTTGATGGTGCGAAGGGCGGGAAGGACGCGAAGGGCGGGAAAGGTGGGAAGGACGTCAAAGTTGGGAAAGAGGCGAAAGAAGTTAATGGGGCGAAAGGCGGGAAAGAAGTCAATGGGGAGGTGGATGGGAAGGCGGCGTGATGGGGCTGGGGGTCTTTCTGGTTTGGGACGCTCGATCCTTCATGAGCACCATCCTGGGTTAATTACGGTTGGGCTAGGCGTGGGGTAATGGTGTAATAGCACATAGAACCGCTGCCATCGCGCGCGCTGGGACATAGGGACGCAGAGGGGGTATCCCAGGTATATAGAAATCTTCACCATCAAACACTTTCACATCCCTACCTCCCATTTCCCCCCTTCTCAAAATTACATGTCCCACAACTCTCCCACTCGTCCCCATTCCCTAAACCCATTCCACAAAATTCACACACCAAAAAAATCTTCCAATCATCCATGTATACGACCATCACTACGACTATTACCCGTCCCGAAACCCCCCCCCTCTTCATAGCGCGCAACCTCAATGCCCCGTACCGCCCGCCTTCGGGAGATGTTTCTTCATATGCCGATCCAGATCGTAAGGTCGCGCGGAAGTGTGCGTGCAGCCGGGGTGGAGACAGCTGTAGCGGCGGGGAGTGGGCTGTTCGTCGCAGCTACCGAACGATGAGCTCGAGAGTTGGAAGGCGTGATGGGTGTAGGGCGAGGTGGTGGAGGAGTGGTCTTGCGTTATGGTGTAAGGCCCGCCATAGGTGTTGATGGGGCGTTGGCTGTGCTGTGGATTGATGGGTCAGCTACTATTGGGTTGCGAAGGGGGGAAAGGGGGAAGAGCGTACGGAGATGGTGGGAGGGTGGTGGGAGGGTGCCATTGTTGAGAGGATGTCGAGGTGGATGGGTAGATGGTGGGGTTTTGGTTCTGCGTATGTTGGAGGACTCTATGGTGAGTCTTGTGTGGGTTATATGTATGCTAGGAGGGTAGGTGGAAAGAGGGGTCGAAAGCTGGGCGGTTGTGGGGTGAGGGCGAATGGTTTCTGATTTGTGATCTATCGAAGTCTGGAGACAATACTAGTAAGGCAGTCTAGTCTAAGACTCGATAGCCACGACATCAGAAGCCCTTACCGATTTCTTGCTGCGAAAGTCATGTACGCAACCAACCGTGTCCGTTTCCCGGTGCATATCCCATGCCCATATCCCATTGCATATCCCCTGCCTTTCCACCACCCATCGTGTCAGACCCAGAAGCCCGAAAGCCCGCCTAATCCTCAGCCTTAACCCCATCCTCATCCTTCTCCCCCTCCGCAGCACTCCCCTCGCCATCCGCCATCTCAACATCCCCATCCTTGTTGTCCTCGGTAGCGCCGGCAGCTTCCAGCTTCTGAAATTCTTTCTGCAGGAAGCCGGAGGGGTATTTGTTGGTGGTGCCCTGGGCCTCCATCGCTTTCTGCACCTTGACCCATTTCTCGGAGGCGAATTTGGCGATGTACTCGGCGTATTCGGTGTCGATTGAGGCTTTGGCGGAGAGGAGGCGGGGGGCCTGAGGGGTGGGGAGGAGGAGGTTAGAGAGGGTCGGTAGGTTGTGGGGAGGGAGGTTTGGAGGGAGGAGTGAGTGGAGGAGATAGGATGGGTGGGAGAGGTGGAGGAGAGGAGGTGTTAGAAAGGGTGCGGTAGAGACGAGAGAAGGTGGGCTGGGAAGGATGGAGTAGAGATGTGTGCTAGAGTGTTGGTGGAGTCTGGTATGATGCTAGGGGGGGTTGCATTGAGAGCAGAAGTGGGGAAATCTTGAGCCTGAGTCTTGAAAGTGCTGGGTAGGAACCAAAACAATAAGGGGAAAGTGAAGGAATGATAGTAATACTTACATCGCCCTCTTCAAGCGCCATCAAGTTCACCTTAAGGCGATTGTAACGGTTTGGGAGCGTACTAGAAGCGGTCTCCTGGCCGGTCATTGCCTTCCATGTAGCACGGATCTCGGCCCAGGGCTTTCCCTCAACATCCTTCATATGGAGAAGCATCCGATCCGCTTCGGAACACTCCTTCATGGAGGTTGGGAGGCCACGTGCCACGGCCTTGTCCTTCGTCACGGCAGCGCGCTTACGCAAGGTTCCCGTCTTAGTGGTGGAAGGAGACTCCTGAGAGGTCGTGACCTCGGCGGAGTCTTCAGGGGATTCGGTGATCTTGGCTTTCTTGCTAGCCTTGGGCTTCGGGGTAGATCCGTTGACGTCGGCGTCATCAGCAGTAGAAGCTTTACGGCCACGCTTCTTGGGCGGGGTGACCGGGGGAGTGATGGGCAAATTTGTCTCCGTCGCATCACCGTCATCCTCATTGTCAGTTGTTGGCTTCTTGGGCTTGGCTGGGGCCGGTGCACGCTTCTTCTTGGTCACGGGCGCCTCCTTGTCAACTTTTGCATCAGCGGCATCATCGATGTTCTCGTTATCGGTTGTCGCTTTCTTCGATTTGGCCGGGGCACGCTTCTTCTTGGCCACGGGCGCTGCTTCGTCAACTTTTGCATCAGCGGCATCATCGATGTCCTCGTTGTCGGTTGTCGCTTTCTTCGATTTGGCCGGGGCACGCTTCTTCTTGGCCACTGGCGCTTCTCGGTCTACTTTTGCATCAGCGGCATCATCGATGTCCTCGTTATCAGTTATCGCCTTCTTAGGCTTGGCTGGAGCACGCTTCTTCTTGACAACCGGCGCCTCTTCGTCTACTTTAGCATCGGCGGCATCATCGATGTCCTCGTTATCAGTCGCCACCTCCTTGGGCTTGGTTGGCGCACGCTTCTTCTTGACAACAGGCGCTTCTTCATCGACTTTCGCGGCGGCGCTATGCTCCATGATGGTGGTCTCAGTCGTATCAGTCTTGGAATCCTCGGTCACCTGGTAATCGTCAGTGTCCACAGACGCCGAATCCGCGATACGAGCCCACCACAGCCCGGGAATGTGGGAACATGGTTTCAGAATGGTTGAGGCTAGAGACTAGCAAGGCATGAAATGCAGGAGAATTGTGATATGTGTAGAGTTGCAGTGAGAGCTTCGGGCAAAACCAGCGCACCCTTGTACCAGATCAGATGATCGTGGTGGCTCGCAGGAATCTGCACTGCTGCAAATAGTCCTTGCCACGGCGATGCTCGTTATGAGAAGAGGTACATAAGCAAAGAGGACTTACCACCTTAGAGTCAGGCTCCTTAGCTACAGCTCCATCCTTCGTTTCACCGCCAGAAGTTTCTTCGGCGACAGCACCATTTTCAGACTCGGTGGCATTGCTATCCTCTTCCGCAGCACCAGGCTCGTTGATCGGGGTAAACTTGCTGCCTTCAGCAAAGGGGTCGAGAAGTCGGGCAAACGCCTCCAGTTTAGCACTCACTGCTTTTCCTTTGAGATCAACATCATTATTGACAGCTCCGCCTTTGGCAGGCACATCTGAAGCAACAGTAGTTTCAGACATTGCTGTTCTCTGCTTACTCCCGGCTTTCGAGTGCCCAGACGAATGTAAACGTGTTGAACGCGGGTTGAAGTGTGTAGATGTTGAGGAAGCGATGAGGAAGTAGAGTTGAAGATGTAGAAGGACGGAAGGTGAAGGATGGATGACGAAGTGAGGTGAACAGAGTGAATGCCCTGCCTCGAAATTTGGAACAGGGGTGGTGATCTTGACCCCGTCCACAATAGGAAGGCCAAGAGTGAGTGAATGATGGACACCGACATGGCAACCAAATAGACCCGCCGGATTGGCATTGAGAGCCTGAGTATACTGTATTGTCTGGGACTCATGTTTACAAAGGCCTATTGTTGCACTCCCTTTTGCACGTTCTTCATCAAGCCTTTTCAGCATTGCAGGTCTGGCTTTTCCATCTGCGGTTGATCCTAGCTATTATGCTCCATGAGGTCTTTAGAACCTCCATATTTATGCAACACGAACACCGTACGGTATTGCTCGACCGGCTTGTCAACATCTCGCGCAGCAACATTCTTGTTACGTCCCTGGAGTTGGACCAGGTTCTTGCTGGGGAGAGTTTTTGGGGAGCCCGACGTGTTACCATCTCTCGACGCAACACCTTTTGGCACTTTGCACCTCCGAGAGCTCTTGAGTTCCAGGTGTAATACACAGGTCTAACCTGCTATCTCTGTACGCATTATCGTTGTTTGTACGGAGGTCGAACGACTATTGAGGGCATAAGGCGCCCGTTCTGCGATGGCGTCAATGGTTCGGAGAGACGGCGGTCCATTACGAGTATTCTTTTTACAAAACTACAGCATACTTCGTGTGGCTGTGTCTCCATCGTTGACAGGTTTTGCTGATTCCTAAGCAGTAGGCGGCTCAGCGATCTCAAGAGTCCTCGACGGCGAATCGACCACGCCCTCGGTTCGGTATGACACAAGAAGCCTACGACGAGTCAGCTACATAACGGTCGTTCGGAGGATTTACGTACCTGCAATGCTGCAGTTGTTTCAATTGAGGACATCGTACGTTGCGATAAGGTCAACTTCCTAGCGTTGGCGCAGGCGTAGGCGCAGGGACCAGCACATTCTTGCCTACCTTATTTCGGTCGCGGCAGGGGTGATTTCAGAGCACTCCAAGGATGATTTCTTAGCGCAAATTGTATGCAAACCCTTTGAAAAGTAGCACCAATACCTCAAGGTCGAGATTCGGGAAAAACGATACTGAGTGCCAAGAGGCAAATCAGGGGGGCTGAGAGCCTACATACTTTACCATTCAATATCTATGGCGATTGGCTCGTTTCTCTCTCTGATCGTTCCTCCTTGAGTGCATACCTACTATTGCTAGACACCTGTTCCTGGTATGCTCAACATGCGAGCAAATACTTAACGTAGAGACGTATGTTCCATCTCTTGCTTTTGACGTATGCAGACCTCTCTAACTGTTGAGAGAGTCGAAACCCTCTTCGTGCTTCTGGTCACGCTTGCTTGCTGTTGATTGTTGCTTGTTGCATATGCACCTCTTGAGATTGGCATAACCTCTCACCCTTCATCGCCTTTGGCGCATACCTATTATACCTGAGATTGACGTTGTCCCTCTCGATTCAGCACCTTGAGCGCCTATTCATTATACCTGAGATTGGCGTTGCCTCTCATAATTTATTGCCGTTGGCGCCTTATACCCCGCGAGAGGGAGAAGAGCTTCGTCCTTTCTCTCGCATCGCCATCGAGACTTTATGAAGCTGGCTGTTTATGCGAGTCAATCATGAGAGAACGGTTACGGGTGAACGCGTTTCCTCGTTGCGTCATCGCTCTGGTGACGACGCAATCGTGTCGCTGTATACTCATGTTCGTTTTGCAAGGAGATTGCAAAGAAAGGACGGAGGTTCGCTATTCAAGCATGAACGACTAATCTCGCTTCACCTAGATACTCATAGACCCTTGCTCCTGACAGCTCTGACCGAGCGAACTTTTATCGTTCAGCTGCTTCTTGCCGGCTACAGCAACCCCTCCGGCGGCCTGTGTGGCAGCGTGGTGCTCGTCATGAGTGATGTCCATTCTTCAGCTCTGTCGGCTGCCGAGCAAGCGGCGTGTGGCACATGGCCGCGATCCTACAAAGCGGCTGGTCTTACCTCGTCCACAGTAGCATTTTCGATTCACAGGTTTGAGCCGGCAACGTTCAACCTTCTCTGGGAACATATCACAGGGTGTCAGCAAGGCGAGGCTTGTGCAGCAACAGTATTTTAAGAACAGAAAAGGCCATCTAAGTCACGGGCTGGGACCCGCCAGTCTTGTTGATACAATCCAACTACCGTGGTTTTCTGCGTCGATGGAAGACGTATCTCTCTCTCCACGAACGCATTCTACTCCAGATGCACAGAATTGGCGAATCCTGGTCCACCACTATAATGACGCGGCTTACCTGGCGAGATATCAAGCTACTGGGATCAATTGCTTCCCTAGAACAAATTCTGATATCACAAGCGAACTAAATGGATTGATGGCAGAGAATCCGAATAAAGTTTGTGGTATTAGATTGGGGGGAGTGGACAGAGGTCGTGATAGTAGATCGATAGCGAGTCAATTCAATCAGTACAGCCTAAATCAACCCACGCCATGTAGAAAACCTCAAAGCCGGCATCGGACTGGACTTACGAGCTGCCAGTGCGTGATCCTCGTCGCACTATGAGCGAAGTCGACAACTCAAGACTCAAATCGCGTGCCTGCACCTCCTCACTCATTGAAGCATGTGGCAAATAAATCTGGAAGCTTTAGATTTCATGCAACTTTGGCTGATCCCAGCAGATATGTCAAGGCACGTGTATGGAAAAACCCCGCTCAACAACCCACAGAAGAATTCCTCCCAGCCTTGGAACATCGTCTCCCGATTTCCAGATCGTATGCTAGCCTGCTTTACGTCCCAGCTCCCAACTGTTGCCGGATTAACTGAATAAGAGTCTCTTTAAACTCCTGGAACATGTTGACAGGACAGTCGGGCACTTCCCCATGAACTGGTAGAAAGTTAGAATTCAATATAAAAGTAGAGGCCGCAGGAAGAGCTTACATAGTCCAATCACTTTCGGACGCTTGATATCGTTGTCTTGAAATAGACAGATCATCGAACCCGAAATGCCATAGAAGCCGCTGATAGTATGCGGGTGCGCAGAGGTGTACAATGATGGATATGAATGAGCCTGCATCCACAGTTCTGCCGAGAGAATTTCCCCAACAGACATTGCTCTCATATTTGGGCAATATAGTTGCTCGAATTTTGGCGACTAGCACATTCAGATTAGCGTACTGTCGTCTACGACTACTCCGCAACTTACTTGGTCTTCTGCGTTGCTGGGGAAGAGATCCATGTATTTGTCGTTTTGTTTCCCTCTGAGAGCCGTTCGAAATTTCATTGCAAGAATATCGTATTCCGTAGCTAACGGGTTTCGAGCTCTCAGGTTGATCTCTTCGACTGACAGGTTCCCATTTCCTGGTTCGTGTAGAGCTTCGTTATTACTGCAATAGCCTGCGGTCCATATTCGCAGTCTACACTGTGTCTCTTGTTGAGAAGCGTTGGAGTGATTTATCGTTTGAGCGTGAAGATCGCACAAACGGATATGTGGCGAATGTGATGGTGCGTTCTGATCAAGTATTCGGAATATTGAGAAATCCTCTTGCTTATTGTGGACGAAGAGTATCATTTCTGTACATCTACGACCTAAACTCCACTTATTAGTGTATTGCTGCAACGTTATACACGATGAACATTCTCCGTACCGTGATTTACCGATATCTGCCTCGAGTCCACATAGATTGGCCGCGAAGACCCCGTTTGAAGTTCTTTCAAGATGCGCTCTTCCTCCAAGACCCCACAATTATATCTTTGAAAGAAGTGGGCACAAGTCACAAAATAGCGACCCTCCAACCAAAAGCCAGACATTGTCATATTGGCTTTGTCCAGTGGCAGATAGATTTTTCCGGCAGCAAGAGAGAACTTCGCTGCCGCATCAATTGCCTACATCTGCATTAGAGGGTCTCAAACAGAGTGCGTCAGAAGACCTACAGCTGACACGTCCATGTTCGACGGAACGATATCGTGTAAATCGGGGGCTTCATCCCGGTCTTCAACCCCGCCGCAATTATCCACACTATGATATTTTGACCACACACGGCTCTCCGAGAGACAAATGGGCCCACCGAAGAAAGCACCTTGGGTAGGGGTCATTGTCGTTCGACCGGGGATAGAGCGAGGTAAAGGGTTAGAGACTTGCGGAAGGGCAAGAGCACCGCGTAGATTCAGTGGGGAAAAAGACCGAAGTGTTGAGGTCGAGATGGGACTCGGCACAAGTCTCGTACAGAGATTTGGCATCTTGTGAGATTCATCTTTCCCACTTGGGTACTGAGCGCCTGTGAAAAAGACTTAGCGGGATTATAGGTGTTGAAAAGGGGTAGCTAACCGAGGGCACCGACTGAGCCTGGTAGCTCAGCTTGGTCCGATTCATCACTCGGTGGTTGAGTGGCTATCTTCATGATGGAACTCTTCTTAATCTGGGTATAACCAGGTCTGCTCTGCCAATCCGTATTCGCACTTATATACATGTAGATTAACTTGTGAGTAGCGTCCTGCAAACGAGAAGTATACCGGCTGTGGTAGTTCTTTTTTATTGCTTTCCAGATCGTTGACAAGACTTTTGAGACGCGGATTGAGTATGGCTGTGATTGTGATGGGGGCTTGATAGCTATTGAATTGATCAGTCGGTTTCTCTGCGTTTTCTAGCTCAAGCAAAGTGCTGGGAAGTACTCACTCGTTAAGACATGGCGTGTTGCGTAGAGCAATACTGGAATTCTGTTGGGACATGATCGCAGGAAAACTACTCAACTTATAGACGACGTCCATTGTGTTGCGACAAAATGAGTTGCTAGGTCTGGGTGAAGCAAGCCTCCAATGTAGGGGGTTACTGGTTGTTGTTCATTCATTTCACTTCTCGGCGGTTTCATGTAATTCCAGAAAGCTTGGCGCACGACATCCGCTCCCTCCCCATCTGCGTATATACATGTATACAACATCAGTAAGAGCTAGATTGGAGCAAGAAACATTCGATGTCCAGTACTCCTCTGAACTGACAAATGAGCATTGGTGCCGCCGCCTTGCGCTAGGCCTGATGGGGATACCCTGGGGCTTTGTTACGGATGAGAAGCTTACCACTTAAAGTAAGTACACATGCATTTTCAGCAGTTCGTCTCCAGAGTACTTTATATTCCACAGAAATTGACATCTTATTTGTACCGCTATCTTAGCATCTGACGATAGCACAAGTACTATTCTCTTCTCCGCCGAGGTCGATTTCGATCAAGGAGAGAGCCTACAATACTTTACCGTTCCGATCGAACCGCTTCCTCCGGCTATTCCGTATGTCTACACAACGATTGAATCGCAATGTCTATGAACGGGATGACCATGGGCCTTTTCTCTGCAAGCCTCCTGCAACTCCTTTCGGCCCCATCGATGCCAACCATGGACTTATCGGAGGCGCCTTCGCTGGTGCGATTCATGGCCAAGCGACGATTAACAAATAGTCTCGATTGATGGCATCTCGAATGTTCGAACAGCCTTTCGCAAGAATCCTGAGATGGGCCATATCTCTTTTGCTGACCTGGCTCGATTAATCATCAGGAACGACCATTACCGCTGGCCTCGGCAGTTTGCTTGGACTGACTTGCGCCGTGATGTCCGTTGTTGCCGTTTGCTTTCATAAGGCAATTTTGACCACCTGCAATGGTAAACCAGTCCTGTTATCCGTGCCAGAACCAACAGAGTGTCTTTGCTGGGCCACATCGAATCGGTGATTCTTACTTATGTAGCGTTGAGCCAGTCAAGCAAATGTACAGGGGCAAACTATCACTTCAGGAGGCCAATCGTACACATCTCGGGCAGGTACGCCTCAACGAGCATGATCCTCTGCCATCTCTGTTCTGGTTATATATCTTGATTTTTTGGTAGCAGCGTGTTCCTCAATACCTTCATCATGTTCATTCTCCTCTGTCTTGCTCGTTGCCTGCTTCTTGACGGTCACGCAGCATTTGAATCCACTTGTTTGCTGCTTAGCACCCTTACCTACTTCCTGTTACACGGATCCTTCACAATGCAAGCAAACCACGCAGAATCAGAGCTTGCGCCTCTATGACACTGCCACTACGTTTGTTGTAGGTTCTGAAAGGACAGACTATATAAGCCCTTACAACAGCCGCCATCAAATCTTCATCTCCCGCCAGGCGTGCATCATACGTTAGTAAAGGCAACATATCCGGCTCCTTCTAGTGTTTCTGCTTGTGCTTTTCACGGCGTGTGAACCTTAACTCTGGTGTCCCATGGCACGCAGCCATTCTGGATATCGTAGACACCGTTCCTTGAGCCTCGTTTTTGACGGCGCATATACCGCTATCGACAGCAGAACGATTCAAGTGTACCTGCCGACATTGTGGCGGCATCACGGACACGAAATAGCCCATACTCGGTTCTTGTCTCTAGATGATTACTGCCCACATCGAAGGCGCGTTCATCCCAAAGCCATACAGCTTCTTGGCCAGTACCTCTGCGAGGTGGACCGGAAGTCTCCGGTATCGGCAGCACTGTCTACCGGCCTGGAAGAGGTCCGGAGAATGTCCACTCATCGCGGTCGCGATGCCGGGTCTCTGACTGGCGAAGTGTTCGTTTCTCTGGGAACAGTATTTGATCCAAAATACTTTGGCTGCAATGCCAAAATCTTCAGGGAATTGGAGTCATTCTTCCAGCGACAATGTGCGGAGATCTTCCAGGAGGCGCCCGGTTACTGGATAGGATATCTCCAAGCTCTCGATCGCATGAGCTTGAACCTGATCTCAAGAAACTCCACAGTTATGGCGCCTATCCTTTCATCCGTGCTCCACGAAACGCGTCTAGAAAGCCGAGATCTGCGACCCTTGTTCCAGGCTCTGAATCTCAACAAATGCTCACGAGGAATTTTGGCTACTTTGATCAAAAAAGACGAACAAAGACCAAGCTTCACACACGGTTATGGCTTGCATCTGGCGTGCAGCTCTACTACAAGACCGAAACCGCGTCGAAGCGTATACTTCAATGATATACCGCTCCGGGGAAACGAACTTCTTGCAACATATGACCCTCGTTCAATGACCGTTGATCGTTTTCGCCCAAGGATTAACGATTCCTACTATGAGGATGACTTTTCTGACGATGACTATCCCTATGACGACGACCCATCTCTGTTCGACCAGCTTCTCGAGGATGATCATCTTTATGCTCGTGACTTGGACCACTTTATGCCTAGCCCTTGCCTCGGGCATCCCGGTCCGTTCGGATACTTTCGCCAGCAGGCCATGCTATCGTGTGCGCATTAGGATTCACGGGGCGACTGGATCTAGCGGCTTTGTAAGTGATGGGTTGTCAAGTGTTTTAAAAGGGATTTAGTCGAGACCAAGGAGAAGTGTAGATTTATCTCTACACTAGGTTTTGTGGGCAATTATTGATTTCGGTGTTTGCATGTTGAGCATTGGATGGGTCTAGTCGCATTGTGATGATGTTGTTCGATGCTGAATCAATATTGGCAACTTTGTCAGTAATGAGTTCCTGACTGCGCCGTCTGTGAGAGGCTTCTGTAGGGATGATAGTCGCATTCCTCAGGGACATCAGAAATCGATAGGAGAAGGAAGTCATTCGAGGTAAAGTCTGTAGTGAGATTCGCTGTTCACCCTTTACTGGTCTGTAACCGCGATATACTATACGTTTACCGCTTTAGCAACGGGCCGCCACTGGTTGTTCGTTTACTCATCATTCCATCATCATGTGTCCCAAGGGTACAACGCATTCGCTTCTTCTTGAGCCAGCTCCTGCTACATTCCTCACTAGGCGAGCATTTGTTGCACAGACCATGTTGACCCAATCGGCTAGGGTGGTCACAAGCTAACGAGCTGATTCAAGGATCGGGTCTCGGACAACAGCGCCATCGCAATCCAAAGGTCCCTGCGCTCTCGGCTTTTTCTTTGCGCCGGCAATGCAAGCAGCCTTGCATCGACCAGGTATCTTGACTCGCTACTCCATGCTGATGATGCAAGAAGCCTTCAAGGCCTGCGAACATGTTCGCTGTTACAAAGGAGGAGATTGGCCAGGGCATACAGAACCCGTTACCTTAGATCGAATGCAGAGAGGTCTAGATACATCGGTTTGAAAGACTGCCAACAGCCTCCCTGGCCAAAGGCTCTCCAAGCATGCTTCCGCAATATTCTCCGACGACCTCAAGATTGCCCTAGCCGCTGAGCTTACGCACGGTGCAATGGCCTTGCCTAGTATAGACGGACGCGGGATGGAAAGGAGGGTAGCAGGGCTATGGCAACGGATATGACGGGAGCATGCTCACGTCATATCTTCAAAGGCTGGGGGCACTTGGGGGCAGTCACACTTGGATTTCCCCGTACCATAGCCAGCATAGCCGCTTAAGGACGACGACGACTCTAAGGCTGACCTGCAGAGGAAATAGAGTTGAGATCGGAGCATCGTCCCGTAGATCAATTATTTTCGGCAGCTGTTGCATGCGGGGAGATATCCCCAATCACGTGATAGTTTCGCAAGCCAATGCGAAATACCTCGGGACATGATCAGACATCCAAGAACTATCAATAGCAATTTGCAGGGTTGATAGAATTTCTTTGGCCTTGCTCGATATGCCGGGACAGAGAAGCTCTAGCGACTGGGGGGGCGCCGATTATCAGCGGGATCTATCAATATCTTAATACTTGGTACTCCCAACCCCAGATCTAACGTAAATCAAGCAATTCGACGTTGGCAGTCTTGTGGTTAGTCTCACCATCGTAACGCTGTGGTTAGAACGGTACGTCCTCCTCTCGAATCTTGATGGCGGGATAAGGTAGATTTATGTGAGGCCTGTCGGGGATGGAGGCCAGGATGTTCATCTTGCGGACAGGTCAATTTGTGGACGAGCACTGACCGGGGGTATGGACGGTTCAGGGGGGGCATCTGGACCCAGAATAGAATCACGCTAAGTCGCCTAGGAAGATTTTCGCCGCTACGGTACGGACCACCAACATCCTGGAGACCCAAAACCACGACTTTCCAACTGCAGAGCTGTCTAATTACGATCTTGACTGCTCAGCACGGGCTCTTGGCCTATCAGTCAGCCTTCTAGGCTTGTACGAGTCTTGTAGATGCATCATCTGCTATTCTGCTTCCTGAGCCGCCCCGATGTTACACCTCACCAGGCCGAAGTGCTGGCCACATCCAGCGAAGGTAAACCGGTTAAACGTTACCGGCTGCTTCAGTGGCCCGAAGCCATCGCTCCCGAGTCTAGGGATGCCTGGTCCTTTCTACGAGTGCTGACACGTTTTGACAGACAAGGCCAGTGAAGGTGAAAATCATGGTCACCCCATGAAACTTCTACGTTGCGGCATCAAAGATGAACGCTACAATAATAGCGTTCCACCTATTGATTCTTAAACTACGTGTTCAAGCAGAAATTTTGGAAGATGATTACAACTACATAGCACAGCCTCATGTGCTACGTCTCTCTCTTTCTCTTCCCTTGGTCAATGACAACGTTCTCCGTACGTTTGCGTGTAGCCCAGGATACTATAATCGAGGATCCACGAGATCGAGGCTCTGCGTCCCAAAACCCCTATCTACCCTCTTCGTGCCGCGTTGATGCAACGGAGAAGTGTATGAACCCGGCATGCTTAGACTTGACTAATACCTATGTCACGCACGGGCTGCAAGCGCAATGTCCTCTGATACATGTTTATTTTGGAACCACCTGTATACCTAATCCCAGTCTGCGATGTAATGCGCCTGTTGGACCTTTCAACCGCGGCCTTGTTTAACAGGCAGTCTATTGAACAAATACTAAACGGCTCGTTACATTGCATCGTGTGTAAATAGTAATGGTGAAAGGATAGCGGGGTCAACGAGAAGGTGCGTGCTAAAGGCCAATTTATTCGCCCCTTGCATGATGAAAAGCCCGCAACCTCCGATCTCAAGAGACATCCGTTGAGTATCGACCATCAGGAGCAAGCTGAATCCCGACCAAAGTCCCCAATCTAGTAGTGCTTGACTTCTCTTTCTTTATACCATACGGTCAGTCAATGGGAGGCTGCCGCGAAGTAGCGAAGCTATGCCTCTTTAGTATTGATGTTAATGGAGATCTAGGTTGCACTCACCAGTCTACTGTTTGAGACGACTCAACTTCCCGAAACCTCGACTACATTCGGGACCGTCTATATCCTGGCAGGAACCCCTCCACCCAGGTGACGAACTATCAAGATCTTGAGTAATCTCTAGAGTCCATCTCCAGCGTTTTCTCGGAATCCGCCCCAGTGTCACACAGTCCCAATTATAGTCCGCCCTGCCTTTGTGCTACAAGCACTGTACATCACCCTTACATTGGCGAATTCCCATCTGACGAGCTACCGCCCTTTACTTCTTTCCCTCCTGCTAAGTCCCCAAGAGATACTACCTGGAGCCTTCCATTCTTTCCTTCGACTTCTTCAATCTGGCTTCGACAGAGGTCGATACGCTTGAGGTGAGCGGAACTCCCTTCGATGACGTCCGCACGCCTTCTTGGGAATGCAGTGGATAAATCTCCGCCTACTCGCTGGCAGCAATGAGCAGCTCACGAATTTAGCGTAGAGAGCGCAGAGCGATAGTACAAATGGCTTACAGGTCTGACAGTTCCATGCACGACATTTGCCCATCGTTGTAGATGATAGTGTCGACGTGGCCGAAGCACATACCTTGAGCATTGGTATTAATCATCACGAAGCCTTGCTGGGCAAGGCCGAGTCCGGAGCAGCTCTGCTGCCTATGTCAGGCTCGGGCAAGGCGCTCGATTCAACAAATGGTATCTGCTTTCCAGGCATCTTGGTACTCAGCCTTGAACCAACTAATCCTTTGGCATTCACCTGCAAAGTCCTCAGTGAATTGCTGTTTGGGCTGACATTAATTTGCAGATTCCGATGCAAGATCAGGATTCCGAACTTCCGGCAGCTTCGGTGACTATGACACCAGCCGATCTATGCGGGACTCCACGTACCTCTCGTTCCCTCCTTCAGGGCATTCCGGCCAGTATGCACAAGCGGGTCCAATGACCTACGAGCGTCACGCAGATCAGATGCCCTACCCAGCTAGCTCCTTCTTCGAGCCTCGTGCGAATTACGAAGTGACACAATCCTCGCTGAATGAGATCGATATTCGCGATTTCCTGAAAGTTGCCTCCTACAAACCCGATCGAGGGCCTCAAGGATCTCAGGTCTACGTTTACCTGCAAACAACGTACGATCTAGCCAACAATCCTCTCAATATAAGCTTAATGTTCGCCACAAGACTCTGCACGCCGACTCTGGACCGCTTAGGAAATCGTGGAGCTTTCTACAACTATTTATTGGGAGCTCAAGCACCGCCACATTCAAGAACCGGATGGGCGAGCCCAAACGTACCCCTGCGTCTGCAGACGCAGTATGCCTCGGGACATGATAGTGCATCGTTAGAAATCGGCTCGTTCCTCTACACAGATGCGCAAGTGTTTAGTCAAGCTTCACCGCAGGATCCGTCGCGGAAGAGGAAGGTATCTGCGGAGTCGGCAGACATTTCGCGAATACCTACGAAAAGGCTCTCATATCAGCAATTGGCGAACAGTCCGGTAAAATATGCAACAACTCCTTATGCAGCAGGTCAGAACAGGGTATACCCGTACTTATACCAAACCCGACCGGGTACTTCGGTATACGCCCCAGGCAATATCAGGTCGTATGCTGCCGTCCAAGAAGCAAGTGACTCCTCGCAGAGCACCCAGAATGCGCAGAGCGGTATCGAAAAGTCCCCGTACCAAAACAGCACTCCGACTTCGCGGTCGTCCGCTTGGCAATCCCCGTTCACGTCTACCACTGGAAGCCAGAGTAGCGGAAGCCCAGCACTGTCTGGTGCTTCATCAACGAGGTTCCTGGCTTTGGACTCTCCGAACGCAGGCAACCCGAAGTTGATACGAACCTCGACTTTGCAGCCGTCGCACGGCTCCAGCTCCTCTGCAGCAAGTGCGCTGTATCCTTATGGCTATAAAGCGATCCTCCACATCAATGGAGATTTGAACACCATGGCGGAAGGATGGACAACAGGGGAATGTACGACCAAGAGACGACTTGTCAAATTTTGGAGATCTCAAAGTTACAACAATATTGATGCCGACTTCGAGGCCGTTCCGGCCGACAGTGGCCCGCCCAAAGGGATATGCATCAGCTGCATATGGTGGGAAGAGCGAGAGGAGTGCTACGTGACCAGCGTTGATACCATCTACCTCCTAGAGTCTCTTGTTGCCATACGCTTCACGGTGGAGGAGAAGAACCGCATTCGACGAAATTTAGAGGCACTCGGACCGACCACCGTTTCGAAAACGAGGAGCGATAGCGAGGATTTTTTCTCCGTGATCATGGGATTTCCGAATCCGAAACCCAGAAACATCGAGAAAGATGTCAAAGTGTTCCCTTGGAAGGTCCTGCACCTTGCCTTGAAGAAGATCATTGGGAAATACGTAAGTCATCCTGCCACCCCTGCAATCATCGCATAACCTTAACAAGTACAAGTCTGCAAGCTACTCCTCAACTGCCAGCGCCATGCTCAACCCGCGAGCCTCAGGCTACGGAATGCACTCCGACCAGCCCCTGCGTCCTACACCCTCAACCCGCTCATACTCAGGCTCGTCGTCTAGCACTTATACCGCGACCAACATGATGTCGACGTCCTCGATTTCTCCCCATGTCTCTTACACGCAGCCTCCGATCACATCATACTCCGTGTCCCCGTCCTACGGCCAAGTCCCGGCCCCAACAGACCTCACGTACGCCTACACCGTGCCCGCATTACCGGCAGGGTATGTAGTGCAAGCTCCAACATATACATCATCTGCGCAGATGCCCTCCACAACAATAGCACCACGGCCCTCATGGGATTTGGCTGCGTATATCGATACAAGTCCGCAGCTGCAGGCAAGCATGATCCCGACGACACAGGCAGACATCAAGCATGGTGTCAGATGATGGTGCTGGGTGATCCAGCTATCATCGAAGTGTGGGTGATGTCAATGTCAGATGGTCGGGTCAGCTGCGATATCCAAACGCGCTAACCGCATTTGGACACCCCTTTCGATGCAGCAGTCTTCGACCTTCAGCAAGGCTCCTTTATCTTCACTTCCGCGTTAGACTTATACATTGCCCTTTTTTCACGTCTATTCGGAGCACTCGTACTCTTCTCAGCTTCTTCAGTCGACTTAACTTCTGACTTTTCCTTGGAACTTATGGCGAACAATACCCCTTTGCATTCTAGAGCTATACTGTTTTCTTCTTCCTGCATCATCACTAGGAGTCATAATGGTCAGGAGTTGTAGCATCTTTATGAAGGGGCTTTGCATGCAGGCGGATTTGAGACGGGGCGTAGAAGAGGCGTTGTAGCTTTAGGCTACCTTCATTACCTTTAGAGCTGTTAATCGTACTTTATCATCTTCAAATACCCTACCGAAAGCAATCTTTGCCTCTTCCACATGCCGCAGGCTTGATGCAATATCTTTGTGCCATGGCTGTGTAACGCATGGAATCGGGCAGAACCGCACAGTCTTTGCTCCCACCTTTCCCAACGCTGGGCCGGTGAAAGTAGATTCGCCTCCTGACAGCTGGACGATTCAACGGTTCAACGGTTCAACGTTGTGACTACCATGGTTCCAGAGACCAACGCCTAATGTACGTTTCGCCATCTCGTCATTCATCCCATGGCCTTCGACCTCGATTCCTCCCACGACTTCTCTTAGATGTGGCATACCGCTACACATCCAACATGAATCGCGCTCGTTATCACTTACGACCATCTCGCAGGGACAGCCATAACACTGCCAAACAATTTCGCCTCTATGAATACAACTTTTGTTGGAACATTCGTAATTTTCAGCTTTTGAGAGATACAAAATATGCTGTATTTTCTTTGATCGGTGAACAGATGCAGAGACGCAGCCACTGGTGAAGCCAAAGATGCAACATCGAGTCTCGTTTGATTGGTGGTGGCGGAGCGGTAGCGCCAAGAGCGGCATCCAAGCGAGAGAGCCTCATGTCAAAGCACGGCCCCACCCTTGGACTCCCCTTAATCTTGCGCGAACATCTCCGTCGCTGGTACTACGTATGATATGCTCAAGCATGATCTAGAGAGGAAAAATATGAAATAGTCGATACAGCACTGGTGAGCTGGACGCATCACTCAGGCTCGGGGTTAGTGATGTGAGAAGAATATGGTGTGAACTGTATGACGCAAGAGACGGATAGCTCATACACATCAATCTCCCGCCCGCCTGTTTATTTTCGATGCATCCTAGATAGGAAGCGGACCAACTGCATCAAGTAGGAGGGCCGTCGATCTCTCTCGTTCGCCCTCTCTCTCCTCTTCCCGCTGCATGGCACTTCCGTCGTCCATCAGTCTTCCTCGGTTCCATCCCTTCCGTGTAGAGTCTTGCGATTTCTCATCCAATTTCTCTGTCCTCGTCGCCGCCATTGCTGGCTCGACCTTAACCTAAGGACTACAATCCGCTTCTATTTGTCGCTGTCATGTCCAGCGCATCATGCTACTATCCCAACGGCAACCCTGCCCAGGGCGGTGATATACCTTGCGGCTCTGGCAATGGAGTCATGTGCTGCCCACAAGGTTGGACGTGCAAGGACAACGGTCTTTGCTTTCTCGCAAACCAGCAGTACTTGGGCCGCTATACATGTACTGACCAGAGCTGGAAGTCAAGCGGATGCCTTCAAATCTGCACTCATGGTGCGTCCTGCTAATCTATTGCAGTGTCGAAGGGTTGAAAGCTAACAATTTCCAGGAGGTACAGCAGCCGGCGACGAGGCAGTGTTAGATTGTGGTAATGGCTTCTGTTGCGATGCCAATCGCCCAGACGCGAACGGCGACTCCAGCTTAGGATGCTGTCATACCTCAACCGCGCGCTTTCAAATCAGCAACCGTCAAGCCGTGTCAGCCGGTGGCTCCGCCTCCGCCTCTGCATCCTCCTCCTCCTCCTCCTCCTCCTCCTCCTCCTCCTCCTCCTCTTCCTCTTCCAGCGGCACTCTCTTTGTAGTCGGCCCGTCTGGCATCTCCGACTCCGCCGCGACCGTCATCACTGTCTCCAATTCCCGATCTTCACTATCGCTCTCCACCACCACCCTCACATCAGCCTCGCCGGTTAGCACAAACATCGGTGTCTCCACCGGTGTCTCCTCCGGCGTCTCCGTCAGTGTCGTCACCTCGGTCGTGACTCAATCCGACGGTAGCGCCTCCACTTCCCTCGCCACCCACTCCAGCATCATCGCCGAACCCGCCTCGACATCCTCCTCCACACCCTCACAAAAGAGCTCCGTCTCTGCCTCCACAATCGCCCCCGCAGTCGCCGTTCCAGTCGCAGCCCTCCTCCTCGCAGCCCTCCTCTTCTTCCTCTGGCGCCGCAGGAAACAACGCAAGAGCACGTATAACAGTCAGGATCACGCGGCCCACGAGCCCAAGGACCCTGTCGATATGTACGCGGCGCAGAAGCCAGCTCTACCCGAGATGGACAGTCCAGAGCTGAAGCAGTCGCCGAACGGGACTGCGCCACCAAGTTACAGGGGCGTGAGTGGGGTGCCGACAGAGGCAACTGGGCCGTATTCGAGGAACTCGGAATTGCCGGGTAGTCCTGCGTTTCCGCCTGGCGGAGGACCACAGCCTACGGAGCCTAGTGAACTGGAGGGGAACATGTATCATGCTTACAGACCGCCTGGGAGATAAATCGGCGAGTATTTACTTCTTTACATTCGGAATATGGCTTGCGGAGGGTCTTGCGGTACATTGAATGCCTGCATATCAGTGTCCCAAGTATTTTGCTTGGGACATGTTGTATGTACTACTAATGAGCATATGATACCCTACGTCGTATATACCTAAGTCGTCTTTTCCCCATATCCAAATCTTCCATTACTTTACCTTCATGCCCACTCCATCGTTCCACCCTCCTGTCTCTCACACCATTCAAACCCCGCCCCCCTGGTCCGCACAGGATCCCTCCCCACCCCAAACCTCACTCTTCCATCCCCCCCAACCCTCCCCAAAACCCCAAAACCCCTTCTCCTCTCTCCCCCTCCCACCCATCTTCAACCCTCCCACCACATCACCAAAACCCCTTACGCCCCAACCTC
>JAABUQ010004970.1_pt1 | contig 21898 bp, 19 predicted proteins | sample 5560001 | NCBI WGS metagenome assembly JAABUQ01 (sample SAMN10711888, study PRJNA513371) | rock metagenome | isolation source: Antarctica rocks | place: Antarctica: Victoria Land, Finger Mt nord | collected 2015-12-18 | reverse complement strand
GGACATGGCCGCCGCGCACCGGTGGCCGATCCGGCTCGACCACTGCTTCATGCGGGTGTGCCTCGATGATGCCCTAAGCACACGCTGGGACACGGTGGTGCGACGTCCGGCGGTGCGGCATCTGACCGACGCGCAACTGGGCCGAGCCGTCATGACCGCCGAGCGGATCGTGGCCGATCCAGACCTGCTGCGCCCGCTGAACCAGACCAGCCTGCGCATGCGCGGCAAAACTTATACCGGCGGCCCTTTGGGCTGACCGGTATGCACGTGGGGTTGGCGGGGCGGCCACGTGCAAAATATGACTCTGATACCGGTCGCCTGATAGGGCGGCTGGTATTAGAGCAGCCCGGCCAGCCTGATGTGCTGCAGCAGCATGATGGTCTTGGCGTCGACGATGCGGCCGTCGCCGACCATCGCCAGCGCCTCCTCGAAGCTCGGCTCCAGCACCTCGATATCCTCGCCCTCGCCGTGCACGCCGCCGCCGTCGTTGACCCGGTCGCCGAGCCCGTACTCGCCGATGAACAGGCTCAGCCGCTCGGTGACGGCACCCGGGCTCATGAAGGCTTCGTAGACGCGCTTCGGCGCCCTGATGCGGAAGCCGGCTTCCTCCTCGGCCTCCTTGCTGATCGTGGCCAGCGGGTCGGCCTCGTCGAGCAGCCCGGCGATCGCCTCGATCATCGGCTCGGGATGGCCGTTCACGTAGGCGGGGTAGCGGAACTGACGCACCAGCAGCACCGTCCGCCGCACCGGGTCGTAGGGCAGGATGGCGGCGCCGTCGCCGCGGTCGTAGGTCTCCCGGCTCATGGTCTGCCAGCTGCCGTCACGCCGCCGGTAGTCGAACACCGTCTTGCGCAGGACGTAGTGGTCGTCCGACAGCACGCGCGTCTCGCGCACCCGGATGCGGTCATCGGTCATCAGCGCGGGGAAAGCACCATGATCATCTGGCGGTTCTCCATGCGCGGCATCTGCTCGACCTTGGTGCGCTCGTCCATGTCGTCGCGTATGCGCTCCAGCACCTTCACGCCGAGGTCCTGGTGGGCCATCTCGCGGCCGCGGAAGCGCAGCGTGACCTTGACCTTGTCGCCCTCCTCGATGAAGGACCGCATGGCGCGCAGCTTAACCTGGTAGTCGTTCTCATCGATGTTCGGCCGGACCTTGACCTCCTTGATCTCGATGACCTTCTGCTTCTTGCGGGCCTCGTTCTTCTTCTTCTGCTGCTCGTACTTGAACTTGCCGTAGTCCAGGATCTTGACCACCGGCGGCTCGGCGTTCGGGCTGATCTCCAGCAGGTCGAGGCCGACCGAGAAGGCGCGCAGCATGGCGTCGCGGGTGGTCATGACGCCCTGCATCTCGCCCTCCTCGTCGATCAGGCGCACCTGCGGGACTCGGATCTCCTCGTTCACGCGGGGGCCCTCACGGGTCGGCTGCGCGGCCATCGGTGGTCTGGCTATAGGTCGTCTCCTGTGACTGTTACGATCGGGTGGCGATCAGGGGCGCGGCGTTGGTTGTCCGCCCAGTGGATGGGTTCTGGCGCAAGACGGCACTCGCGATCAAGCGCGCAGCACCTTTGGCATGGCGAATTTGCCATGCGCGCGACAGATGCGTGACATGCGCGCGCGGTATCGCGGTCTCATTCCTGTTCGGCGCTGCGCTTCAGATCGGGTGGCATCGCCTCTTCGGCAAGCCTGGCGACGGCGTCGCCGACCGTCATCATCTCCTGCGCGGCACCGCCCAGCCGGCGCAGCGCCACGGTGCCCGCGTCGGCCTCGCGGCGTCCGACCACCAGCATCACCGGCACCCGCTCCAGGCTGTGCTCGCGCACCTTGGCATTGATCTTCTCGTTGCGCGTGTCGGCGTGCACCACCAGCCCGGCCCGGCGCAGCTTCCCCGCCACCTCCAGCGCGTAGGGCTCGGCGTCGCTGACGATCGATGCCACCACCACCTGCACCGGCGCCAGCCAGAGCGGGAAGCGGCCGGCATACTGCTCGATCAGGATGCCCAGGAAACGCTCGAACGACCCCAGGATGGCCCGGTGCAGCATCACCGGATGGTGCCGCGCGCTGTCCTCGGCGATGTAGCTGGCATCGAGCCGCTCGGGCAGCACGTAATCGACCTGCAGCGTGCCGCACTGCCAGTCCCGCCCGATCGCGTCGCGCAGCACGAACTCCAGCTTGGGGCCGTAGAAGGCGCCCTCGCCCGGGTTCAGCTCGTACTCGACCCCGGCCAGCCGGCAGGCCTCGACCAGGGCGGCTTCCGCCCGGTCCCATTCCGCCTCGGTGCCGGCGCGCTTGTCCGGCCGGTCGGCGAACTTTACCGCGAAGCCGTCGAAGCCGAGGTCGCGATAGACCTGCGCCAGCATGGCGACGAAGCGCGCGGTCTCCTCCGCCACCTGAGCCTCGGTGCAGAAGATGTGCGCGTCGTCCTGGGTGAAGGCGCGCACGCGCATGATGCCGTGCAGCGCGCCGGACGGCTCGTAGCGGTGGCAGGCGCCGAACTCGGCCATGCGGAGCGGCAGCTCGCGATACGAGCGCAGCCCGTGCCGGAAGATCTGCACGTGGCAGGGACAGTTCATCGGCTTCAGAGCGAGGCTCTTGTCGTCGTCCCCCCTGTCCTCGTTCTCGACGGTGGCGACGAACATGTGCTCGCGGTAGTTCTCCCAGTGACCGGAGGCCTTCCAGAGCGAGAGGTCGACCAGCTGCGGCGTGCGCACCTCCTCGTAGCCGGCGGCGGTCTGCGCCCGGCGCATGTAGTCCTGCAGCACGGTGTAGAGGCGCCAGCCCTTCGGGTGCCAGAAGATCGAGCCGACCGCCTCCTCCTGGATGTGGAACAGGTCCATCTCGCGGCCGATGCGGCGGTGGTCGCGCCGCTCGGCCTCCTCGAGCTGGTGCAGGTGCGCGTCCAGTTCGCCGGCATCGCGCCAGGCGGTGGCGTAGATGCGCGTCAGCATCGGGTTGCGGTGGTCGCCGCGCCAGTAGGCACCCGCCACCTTCATCAGCTTGAAGGCGCCGCCGACGTCGGCGGTCGTGCGCATATGAGGGCCGCGGCAGAGGTCGAGCCACTCGCCCTGGCGATAGATCGAGATCAGCTGGGCTTCCGGCAGGTCGCGTATCAGCTCGGCCTTGAAGCGCTCGCCGCGCGCCTCGAAGAAGGCGATCGCCCGGTCGCGCGGCCAGACCTCGCGGGTGAACCGGGCGCCTGCCGAAACGATCTCGCGCATCCGCGCCTCGATGGCGGGGAAATCCTCCGGGGTGAACGGCTCGTTGCGGGCGAAGTCGTAGTAGAAGCCGTTCTCGATCGCGGGGCCGATGGTGACCTGGGTGCCGGGATGCAGCCCCTGCACCGCCTCTGCCAGCACGTGCGCCGCGTCGTGCCGGATCAGCTCCAGCGCGCGCGGGTCCTTGCGCGTGACGAACACCACGCGCGCATCCTGGCTGATCTCGCGCGAGAGGTCGGTGAGCGCGCCGTCCACCTCCATCGCCAGGGCGGCGCGGGCGAGGCCGGGACCGATCGCGGCCGCTACCGTGCTGCCCGTGACCGGTCCGTCGAACTGGCGCACGGATCCGTCTGGCAGGGTGATGGCGGGCATTGGGGACTTCCTCGGTATCGGTGTCTCCCTATGGCGTCAGCCAGTCAGGGCCGCAACCCTAGAGCAGCATCAGTTCAAGTGGGATCGCCCTGCGATCCCACTTGATTGATAAAGCTGCTCTTTCCTCAGTCAAGCGGAGCATGGTCAAGCTGACCATGCTCTAGCCGCGACGCTCTCCGGCGTCAGCGCGGCGAGGTCGTCGGCGCGCAGCACCTGGACCGCGTGCGGGTCCGGGCCGCGCGGCGCGGTCAGCGCGGGATCGCTGTCGCGCGAGAACAGCACCAGCGTGCGGCAACCCATCGTGGCGGCGAGGTGCATCGGGCCGGTATCGTTGCCGATCGCGACCGCCGCCCGCGCGGCCAGGCCGCCCAGCTCCGGCAGGCTGGTGCGGCCGGTCAGGTCGAGCGCGTCCGGGCAGCGGTGCCGGATCGTGGCGGCCAGCGGGGCGTCGGCGGCGGCGCCCACCACCACCGGCCGGATCGCCCGCGACGAGAGCAGCACGGCCAGCTCGGCGAAATGCGCCGCCGGCCAGCGCTTGGCCGGACGATGCGCCGCCGCTCCCGGCACCAGCAGTGCGTAGGGCGGCTCCAGCACCGGACCCCGGGCGGCCAGCCAGGACAGGTCGGGGGCGACCGCCGCCACGCCGGCGCGCGCGAGCTGGTCGGCCTGGCGGTCGATGGTGTGCATGCGGTCGCGGTCCGGGTCGTCGTGCGGATGCGAGGCGCCGCGCGCGATGCCCGACCAGCCCGGGCGCCCGGCCAGCCTGAAATAGCGCGAGGAGCGGCCGGAGGTCTGCAGGTCGTAGACGAAGTCGAACCCGCGCAGGCTCCGGCGCAGCGTTGCCAGGCCAGGCAGGTCCCACCAGGCCGGCCGCCGGTCGAGCGCGATCGCGTCGAACCAGGGCGAGGCCGCCAGCAGCGGCGCGAACGGCGCCGTGGTGAGCAGCGTCAGCCGATCGGCCGGATGATGCGCCCGGATGGCCGCGAACGGCGCGAAAGCCAGCACCACGTCGCCGAGCGCCCCCAGCTTGATGATCAGGATGCGCGCCATGCCGGCCGGCCGGGTCTGCCTGCGAGCAGCTCGTCATAGACCGCGAGCGTCGCGCGCTGCATGGCCGTGACGTCGTAGCGTTCCTGCACCCCCGTCCGCGCCCAGTGGCCAAGGTTGTCGCGGTCGATCTGGCCCATCGAGAGCACGTGCGCCAGCGTGTCGGCCAGGGCTTCGGCATCCCCGGGCGGGAACAGGTAGCCGCTGACGCCGTGTTGCACCGTCTGCATCGCCGCCCCGTGCGCCGCCACCACCACGGCGCGGCCCATCGCCTGGGCCTCGACCACGACGCGCCCGAACGGCTCCGGCTTGAGCGAGGGGGCCACCACCACGTCTGCGAGCGAGAGCGCGGCCGGCATGTCGTCGCAATGCCCCGCGAAGCGCAGCCGGTGCGCGATGCCGAGCCGCCTCGCCTGGACCAGCAGCGCGTCGGCATGCACGCCGTCGCGCTGCTCGGGTCCGACCAGCACGCACACCCAGTCGCGCGTATCCGCCGGCAGCCGGGCCAGCGCCTCGAGCAGCAGCCCATGCCCCTTCCACGCGGTGATGCGGCCGGCCAGCATGATCACCGCGGCACCATCCGGGAGGTTCCAGTCGCGCGACAGGCCGTGCAGGCGGTCGCCGCGCACCGCGTGGATGTCGAACACCGTGGTGTCGGCGCCGCGCGGGATGGTGCGCAGGCGCTCCGGCGGCACGCCGTAATCGCCCGCGACGCGTTCGGCCACGAAGTCGCTGATCGCGATGACCCGGTCGCCGCGCGCCATGACCGCGTTGTAGTGCTTCTTGAACGGCAGGTTCTCGCCGTAGACGCCGTGCCAGGTGGTCACGAAGGCGCTACCGGTGCGACGCGCCGCCAGCATCGCCGACCAGGCCGGCGCGCGTGAGCGGGCATGCACGATGTCCACCGCCTCGGTGCGTATCAGCCGCGCCAGCCGGCCCGCGTTGAGCCAGATGCGGAGCGGGTCCTTGGTCAGCAGCCTGACCACGACGTGACGGCCGCCGGCGCGCTCGACCAGCGGCACCATCCGACCGCCGGCGCTGGCCACCAGCGCGCGGCCGCCGGCGCCCACGATGGCGCGCACGATCTCGATGGTGCCGCGCTCGACCCCGCCCGCCTGCAGCGCCGGGAGCACCTGCAGGATCACGGGAGGGCGGGCTGCGGCGGACATCCGCGGCGCCATAGCACGACGCCGGCGGGCTGTCCTGGGTCGGCCCCGTCGGTTCCGCAGGCGTGAGCAGGTCCCTTTCACGCAAAGTCATGCGCTATGCTGCCGGCATGGACGATGCGGAACCCGAGATCACCTGGCTCACCCGTCCGGACGGGGTGCGGCTCGCCATGCGGCACGACCCCGGCGACGGTCCCGGGATCGTCTTCGTGCACGGGCTAATGAGCCATATGCAAGGCGAGAAGGCGCGCTTCCTGTCACGTCACGCACGCACCAAGGGCTGGGACTGCCTGCGGCTGGACCTTTCCGGGCACGGGCGCAGCGAGGGCGCCCTCGAGGCCTGCAGCATCGGCGGCTGGCGGGACGACGTGCTGCTGGCGCTGGACCGCCACCTGCCGCAGCGCGCGATCCTGGTTGGCTCCTCGATCGGCGGCTGGATCGCGCTGCTGGCCGCACTGGCCCGGCCGGAGCGGGTAGCCGGCCTGCTGCTGATCGCGCCGGCGCCCGACATGACGCGGCGTGTGGCGGCCTCGCTGCCGCGAGAGGTGCGCGAGGCACTGGCTCGGGAGGGCGTCTGGCTGCTTCCGAGCCGCTACGGCGTGTCGATCCTGGTCACCCGGCACATGCTCGATGATGGCGAGCGGCTATGCCTGCTGGACGGGCCGATCGCGCTGTCCTGCCCGGTGCGCATCCTGCACGGCCAGCTCGATCCGGACGTGCCCTGGCAGGGCAGCCTGCGCCTCGCCGAGTGCCTGCGATCGGCGGACGTACAGACCATCCTGCTCAAGCAGGGCGACCACCGGCTGTCCCGCCCGCACGAGCTCGCGCTGCTGATACGGAGCCTGGGCGCGCTGCGCGACACCGTGCGCGATCCCGCGCGGGCGCAGGATGCAACCGGGACGGCGGCATCGTCTTGAATGGCCATCAGAGCGGGAACCCAGCCTTCATGACCGACCGGTGGAACGCATTGCTCCAGCTTGCCCAGGCACTGCAGGAAACCGGCTACCACTTCACGACGATCACCCCGGCGTCGCATGCCCTGGTGAACGCCAGGCCGGGCAACCAGTGGGCCGATCGCCTGGAGGACGTGTTCGGCTGGAGCCGCCGGTTCCGGGCCAGCGTGATGCAGCCGCTGCTGCTGGCGCTGATGCGCGATGCGGGTATCCTGGCCGAGGACGGGACAGGATGGCGCAGCCTGGTCCGCTTCTCGAACATGGACGGGCGGCTCCTGGTTCACTCGTCCTACCCGACCAGCGAGCCCGATGCGGTATTCCTCGGTCCGGATACCTACAAGTTCGCGGACGCCATCAGGATGCACCTGATGGTGCAGGCGGCACCGGTCGGCCGGGCGGTCGATATCTGCTGCGGCACCGGCGCCGGTGCCCTGGCCATAGCCGGTGCCCGGCCGGAGGCGGAGGTCGCCATGGTGGACATCAACGACACCGCGTTGCAGTTCGCCCGCGTCAATACGGCACTCGCCGGCGCCGACAAGGTATCGGCCTATCACAGCGACCTGCTGTCGGCGGTCGACGGCGCCTTCGACCTGATCGTCGCGCACCCGCCCTACCTGGTCGATCGCGGCACGCGCGTCTACCGGCATGGCGGCGGCCCTCTGGGAGCCGGATTGGCGCTGTCCATCATCCATACGGCGGCCGAGCGGCTCGCACCCGGCGGTACCCTGCTGCTCTTCACCGGGGTCGCCATCGTGCGGGGCGACGATCCGTTCCGGCAGGAAGCGGCGTCGATCCTGCCCGACGCGGAGTTCCGCCTATCCTACCGCGAGGTCGATCCCGACGTCTTCGGCGAGGAACTGGCACATCCGCCCTACGACCAGGTCGACCGCATCGCCCTGGTGGTGCTGACGGCGACCAGGCGGTGAGCGGCGTGACAGCCTCTTCCGAGTTCCTCGACGACGTGCTGGCGGGCCTGTCGCTGTCGCAGAAGGCCATCCCCGGCAAATACCTTTGGGACGAGGCCGGGTCGCTGCTGTTCGACCGCATCTGCGAGACGGCAGACTACTACCCGACCGGCCGCGAGACCGCCATCCTGCGCCGGGAGGCCGCCGAGATCGCGCGCCTGGTCGGCCCCCGGGCGAGCCTGGTGGAGTTCGGCAGCGGCGCCAGCCACAAGGTGCGCATCCTGCTCGATGCGCTGGCCGAACCCAGGCGCTACGTGGCGATCGACATCTCGGGCGAACTACTGGCGAGCGCTGCCTCGCGCATCGCCGGAGACTATCCAGGCGTCGAGGTCGTCCCGGTCTGCGCCGACTACAGCAGGCCGCTGTCGCTGCCTCTGCAGGAGGGCGGCCCCCGGCAGGATGCGGGGCCGGTGCTGGGCTTCTTTCCCGGGATCGCCATCGGCAACTTCGCGACCGCGGACGTCGTCGCCTTCCTCGCGCGAGCGCGCACCACCCTGGGCAAGAGCTGGTTCCTGATCGGAGCCGACCCCAACCGCGACCAGGCCAGCCTGTCGCGGGCCTATGGCGGTACCCTGATGGCGGCGTTCCACAGCAACCTGCTCTCGCGCCTCGTCCGCGAGGCCGGAGGCGAGCTGGACCCGGGCGACTTCAGGCACGAGATCCGTGTGCTGGCCGATCCTCGCAGGGTGGAGGCGCATCTCGTGGCGAAGCGTCAGACCACCTGGCGGATCGGCGGCCGGGCGATCCACTTCGAGCCCGGCGAGAGCATCCGCACCGATACCTCGTACAAGCACGCGCCGGAGTTCTTCCAGGGGCTTGCGTCGCGGGCCGGATGGCAGCCGGTACGCTGCTGGCTCGACGCCGACGGGCTGTCCAGCCTGCACCTGCTGCGCGGCTGACGACCGTGATCTCGGACCTTGGTCAGGCAGCCCGCACCACGGAGCGGTAGAACAGGATCGCGGCCAGGACGAACCCTCCGAGCCCCAGCCAGGTAGCGGTCGTGGCGAAGCCGGGACCTACCAGGGCCAGCGGATCGCTTCGACCCGAGAGCGCATGCGCCGCCGCGATCAACACGCCGGCGAAGCTCTCGCCGACCAGGAAGCCCGATGCGATCAGCACCCCACGCCGGCGCGGCTGGTCCGCGGCGTCGCCGGCCGGCGTCCTGCGCGAGGCCGCGCGCCGGCGCAGCGTTCGTTCGCTCAGCCAGCCGACGATGCCGCCGACGGCGATGGTGACGCCCACCGTCGGTGGCAGGTACATGCCGATGCCGACGGTGAGCACCGGCAGCTGGGCGCCGCGACGGCGCAGCCAGGCGTCGATGCCGATCAGCAGAACGCCCAGCGCCGCGCCGATAAACACCATCCTCCAGGGCAGCCGGCCGTCGAAGATGCCGACGGCGATGGTCGACATCAGCGAGGCCTGGGGTGCTGCCATCGCCTGCCCCGCATCCATGCCAGCACGCGGCATCGCGCCGGCGAAACCGTAGGTCTGGTAGAACAGCTCCAGCAGCGGCGAGATCACGATCGCGCCGACGCCGACGCCGATCAGCAGGGCTACCTGCTGCCGCCACGGCGTCGCGTCCACCAGGCGGCCGGTCTTGAGGTCCTGCAGGTTGTCGTTGGCGATCGAGACCACGGTGATGATCACCGAGGTCACGAACAGCGCCACCGCCATGGCGAAGCGATGCCCGCCCTCGCCGCCACCGACGCCGAGGCGGCCGCGCACGACGCTCAGCAGCAGGCACACCACGATGGTGCTGAGGATGCCGATGCCGGAGATCGGCGAGCTCGACGATCCCAGCAGCCCGGCCATGTAGCCGCACACCGCCGCCATCAGGAAGCCGAACACCACGATGAAGCCGGCCGCGCCGCCGATAAGCGTCATGTAGAGCGGGACCCCGAGATGGCCCGCCGCGGGTGCCGCGAACCAGCCCAGCAGGGCGGTCAGGGGGACCACCAGGGAGGCCGAGATGAACGCCACCCAGCCGATCGGGATGTCCTGGTCCTGCCGTGGGAGCGCGTCGCCCGCCTTGCCGCGGCGCGCCTGCATGGCGGTGCGGACGCTGGTGACCATGGGCCGGATCAGGGTCGCGACCATCCACAGCCCGCCGATGGCGATGATGCCGGCCCCGACTAGGCGGACCTGACTGGCCCAAACCGCGTTCGCGGAAGCCTCCGCCGAGCCGGCATGCGCCGCCGGCGCAGCCCAGGTCAGTAACGGCACCGCGACGCCCCAGGCGAGCCCGACGCCCAGCAGCAGCGAGAGGCAGGCGGCGATGCCGACCAGGTAGCCGACGCCGATGAGCGCCAGCGAGAACCCGGTGCCGAGGCGGAACACCGCTCGTCCGGCGGTGAACGAGATGGCTGCGCCGTCGGCGAGCAGCCTGAAGCCGCCGACGCAAAGGCTGAAAAGGGCGGCCGCTCCGCCGCTGACGGCCAGGGTGCGCAGGCCGCCCTCGCCTTCCGCGCCGCCATTGCCGGCATGCAGCACTTCCGCAGCCGCGACGCCTTCGGGGAACGGCAGGTCGCCCTCGACCACCATGACCCGGCGCAGCGGGATCGAATACATGACGCCGAGCACGCCCCCGAGCAGGCAGACCGCCGTGGTCTGCCAGAACGGGAAGCCGTGCCAGTAGCCGATCATGGCGAGGCCGGGCAGCACGAGGATGACGTTGCACAGCGTCCCGGCTGCGGACGCCTGGGTCTGCACCATGTTGTTCTCGAGGATGCCGGAACCGCGCAGCAGGTGCAGCACGAGCATCGAGATCACCGCGGCCGGGATCGAGGACGAGAAGGTGATGCCCGTCTTGAGCCCCATATAGACGTTGGCCGACATGAAGACGACCGTGATCACCGCGCCGATCAGCATGCCCCGGATGGTGAGCTCGGTTTCGTGGCTGGTGACCGGGGTCCGCGCATGCATCCTGTGGAGTCTCTCCGCCGTCGCAAGAGGCTCTGCACGGGTGGCGCTGGAACGTCGTCCGGCGCGGTCAGTTCCGGGAGGGACGTCCCGTCATCCCGCTGCTTCCGTGGCCAGGATCGCCGCCAGCCCCTCGCGGTAGGTCGGGTAGCGCCAGCGATAGCCGAGCGCCTGCTGGGTGAGCCGGCTCGATACGCGCCGGTCGTCCGACCAGAACGATCGCGCCATCGGGCTCATCCCCGGCCAGGCCTGATCCAGCGGAATGCCCTCCGGCACCGCGACCCCCAGCAGCGACGCGGCATGGGCGGTGACCACGGCACTCTCCTCGGGCAGGTCGTCGGTCAGGTTGAGCACGCGGGTGCCGTGCGGCGGACGCAGCATCGCGGCGAAGGTCGCGCCCGCGATGTCGTCGCGATGGATGCGGCCGAAGCAGTGGCCGGGAGCCAGGATGCGTCGCGCCTGGCCGGCACGCAGGCTGTCGAACGCGCTGCGCCCAGGGCCGTAGATGCCGGCGATGCGTATCAGGTCGATCGCGCCGCCGCTCGCGGTGCGCGCCAGCTGCGCCCATCGTGCCTCCGCCTCGATGCGGCGCACGGCGCGCTCGGAGGCGGGCGACGGCGCGCTGGTCTCGTCGACCCAGCCGCCGCCGCGGTCGCCATAGATCCCGGTGGTCGAGAAATAGCCGATCCAGCGCAGCCTGGCGGCGTGCCGGCCGGCCGCCTCGATCGCGTCGCGATAGCGTGCCAGCACCGGATCGCCGGATGCATCGGGCGGCGCCGAGGCGAGCAGGTGGGTCGCCTCGACGAGCCAGGGGGCTGCCTCCTCGAACGGCAGCCGAGTGATGCCGTCCGGGTACGGCGGCGCGGCCTGCGCGGTGGTGCCGGCAACCCGCCAGCCCGCTTCCACGGCGAGCCGCGCGACGGCGCCGGCGGCGTAGCCGAGGCCGAAGATCAGCAGCGTTCCCGGATGGTGGTCGTCCAAGTGCCGCGTCCGCTCAGAAATCCAGGTCCGCGTAGTGCGGCGGCGGGGTGACGCCGGTGACCCGGTCGTTGAGGATGGCGCGGAAGCTCGGACGGGATTTCATGCGCGCGTACCAGTCCCGGGTCGGTGGCGACAGGCTCCAGTCGACGTCGCCGATATAGTCGAGCGAGGAGAGGTGGGCCGCGGCGGCGAAGTCGGCCAGGGACAGGCTCGGACCGGCCAGCCATTTGCGCGTCTCGGCCAGCCAGCCGATATATTCCAGATGGCCAGCAACGTTGGCGTAGCCGGCACGCAGCGCGGTCGCGTCCGGGTTGCCGCGGCCGACCAGGCGCTTGGTGATCTTCTCGTGCAGCAGGTTGCGCGTCACCTCGCTGGCGAACTTGCCGTCGAACCAGGCCACCAGCCGCCTGACCTCGACCCGCTCGGCCAGCGTGCGGCCCATCAGCGGCGTGTCGGGATAGGCCTCCTCGAGGTATTCGCAGATCACCCCGGAGTCCGGGATCGAGAGGCCGTTCTCCTCGACCAGCATCGGGACGGTGTTGGCCGGGTTGAGAGTCAGATATTCCGGCCGGCGCTCGGAGAGCTTTTCCACCTTGAGCTCGAACGGCAGCCGTTTCTCGTTCAGGACCAGGCGGACCTTGCGCGAGAACGGCGAAAGCGGGAGGTGGTGCAGGATGCGCATCCCCGGAAGCTATATAAATGTCGCTGCCGCCGCCAACTGCCGACGCATGGATTTCTTCGCCGTCGCGGGGCAAGTTCGTACGGCGCTCGTTTCGATATTGACCATAAGACCGCGCACGGATAGTCGCTGCCAGTGACCGACATGAATTTCCCCTCCGCCGCACTTCCGCAGATCCGTGTGCGCGGTCGCTCCTTCATGGCGCTGGTGCTGTCGCCGGAGCCGCCGCTGGCCGGCTGGCTGCAGGGGCTCGACGCGCAGCTCACCAAATCCGCCAGCTTCTTCGCGGGCCGCCCGGTGATCCTGGACCTCGGCCTGCTGGCACCTGCCGACGAGGGCCTGTCCTCCCTGTTCGACGAGCTGACGGCGCGCGGCGTGCGGATCATCTCGATCGAGGGTGCGGACCAGTCCTGGCCGGCCATCGCCGGCTGGGAGTGGCCGCTGGGGTTCGAAGGCGGCCGCGCGGTCGGCCCGCTCGACGTGCCGGAGGAGGCGCTGCAGGACTCGCCCGTTCAGGCGGCACCGCCGGCGGCGTCGCTGCTGATCGAGGAGCCGGTGCGCTCGGGCCAGTCCATCGTCTATCCGGACGGCGACGTGATCGTGATCGGCTCGGTGGCATCGGGCGCGGAGGTCGCGGCCGGCGGCTCGATCCATATCTACGGGACGCTGCGCGGCCGTGCCGTGGCCGGGCTCGGCGGCAACCGCGACGCGCGCATCCTGTGCCGACGGATGAACGCCGAGCTGATCGCCATCGACGGCTACTACATGACTGCGGACGACATGGCGGCCGGCCTCGTCGGACGCAGCACCCAGGCCAGGCTCGAAGACGAGACCCTCGTGCTTCTGCCGCTAGACTGAAAACCGCACAGGAGGATCCATGGCCAAGGTTCTGGTCGTCACATCGGGTAAGGGCGGGGTCGGCAAGACGACCTCCACGGCAGCGATCGGGGCCGCCCTCGCCCTCAGCGGCAAGAAGGTCGTGGTCGTCGACTTCGACGTGGGCCTGCGCAACCTCGACCTGGTGATGGGCGCCGAGCGACGCGTCGTGTTCGACCTGATCAACGTGGTGCAGGGCGATGCCAAGCTGTCGCAGGCGCTGATACGCGACAAGCGCTGCGAGACGCTGTTCATCCTGCCGGCCTCGCAGACGCGCGACAAGGACGCGCTGACCCCGGACGGGGTGGCGCGGGTGATCGACGAGCTGCGCGAGCGGTTCGACTGGGTGGTGTGCGACAGCCCCGCCGGAATCGAGAAGGGCGCCCAGATGGCGATGCACCACGCCGACGAGGCGGTGGTGGTGACCAACCCGGAGGTCTCGTCGGTACGCGACAGCGACCGCATCATCGGCATGCTCGACAGCACCACGATAAAGGCCAAGAACGGCCAGAAGCTCGAGAAGCACCTGCTGCTGACCCGCTACGACCCGGCGCGCGCCGCACGCGGCGAGATGCTGCGCACCGAGGACGTGCTGGAGATCCTGTCGATCCCGCTGCTCGGCATTATCCCCGAGAGCGAGGAGGTGCTGCGTGCGTCCAACCTGGGCTCGCCGGTGACGCTCTCCAACCCTGAGAGCGCCCCGGCGCGGGCCTACATGGATGCGGTGCGCCGGCTGCAAGGCGAGACCCTGGAGATGACCGTGCCGAGTGACCGCAGGGGATTGTTCGGCAAGTGGTTCAAGTGGAGGGTCGCATGAGCCTCCTGAGCTTCTTCAACCGCAAGAACTCGGCGCCGGTGGCGCGCGACCGGCTGCAGATCCTGCTGGCGCACGAGCGCAGCAATGGCGAAGGGCAGTCCGACCTGATCGCCAAGCTGCGCGAGGAGATCCTGGCGGTGATCGCCAAGCACGTGACGATCGACCGCGACAAGGTGCAGGTGAAGCTCGATCGCGGCGCCTCGGTCTCCACCCTGGAGATCGACATCGAGGTGCCTGGATTGAAGTCGCTGACCCGGCCGCCGGAGCGACCCGAGGCGCAGCCGGCACCTGGATGAGGTCTGGCGCAGCCGGCGCCTGGATGAGGTCGGTCCGCAGCCGGCGCCCCAATCCTCAGCTTACCCCGACGACCGAGCGCTCCAGCCAGTCGGAGCTGCGCCGCACGTCCGCGATCACCGCCTCTCGCGCAGCTTCGGAGTCGTGGGCGCGCAACGCCGCGAGCAGGCGGTCGTGCGGACGCATCTCCTCGACGTAGTCCGCCTGCGCCGCCTCGCCCGGCTTGAGGGCGTAGACCGGTCCGATCCGCATCCAGATCCCCTCCAGGATGCGCAGGATCAGCGGCGCACCGGCGATACGGCAGACCAGGCGATGCAGCTCGGCATTACGGCCCAGCATGGCCGGATGGTCGTGGCCATGGGCCGCATCGTGGAAGGCCTGCACCAGGGAGGCGACCTGCCCGATCTCGGACGGGGTCGCCCGGATCGCCGCGCGGGCGGCGGCACGGCCTTCGAGGTCGCAGCGTATGTCGATGATCTCGCGAAATTCCTCCAGCCCGACCACCGGCACGATGGCGGTGCCGCGCTCGTCCAGCGTCAGCGCCTGCTCGGAGACCAGGCGAAGCAGCGCCTCGCGCACCGGCGTCGGGCTGAGCCGCAGTTCGGCCGCCAGCGGCCTCAGCACCAGCCTCTGGCCCGGCCGCAACTCGCTGTGCATCAGGGACGAGCGGATCCTCAGGTAGGCGCGCTGGCTCAGGTTCTCCCGCACCGCGATCGCCGGACCGAGGGTCATTCCCGACTCCAGGCCGGAAAGACCCGGAAAGGCCGTGGACGCGGCTGAATGGGCGGCCTGATCGGCTAGGAGATGCGCGGAGGCGGCACCCAGAATCATCGGGCGAACAGGGTGTCCGGAGGCGAGAACGACACGCATCGGCAGCGATCCTGTTCGAACTGCCCCTGCACAGCGCGCGGGCGACTGCCGCATTATGATATCAAAATAGCTTGTTCACAACCTTTTGATTAGGTGACTGTCGACAGGCGGCTCAGTCGACCTCCTCGAGGGTGACCGCCTGCAGGCTCAGCAGGTCGCGATAGGGGCCCTCGGTGCGTTCCAGCTCCGCAGGCGCACCGTCCTGCAGCACCTTGCCCGACTGCATCACGATGATGCGGTCGAAGTCGCGTAGGGTGGAAAGCCGGTGCGCGACCGCGATCACGGTGCGGCCCACCATCAGCCGGTCGAGCGCCTCCTGCACGCGCAGCTCGCTCTCGGAGTCCAGCGCGCTGGTCGCCTCGTCGAGCAGCAGGATCGGCGCGTTGCGCAGGAACGCCCGCGCGATGGCCAGGCGCTGGCGCTGCCCGCCGGAGAGCTTGACGCCGCGGTCGCCGACCGGGGTCGCGAAGCCTTCCGGCATCGCCTCGATGAAGTCGCGGCATTCCGCCGCCGCGGCGGCGGCCTCGACCTCCGCGTCGGAGGCGTCCGGCTTGCCGTAGCGTATGTTCTCCATGACGGTGCGGTGGAATAGGGTCACGTCCTGCGGCACCACCGAGATCACCGAGCGCAGCGCCTCCTCGGTCAGCCGGCCCAGCTCCTTGCCGTCGATCAGGATGCGTCCGCCCTGGATGTAGCGCAGCCGCTGCAGCAGGGCGAGCACGGTGGTCTTGCCCGAACCGGAGCGCCCGACCAGGCCGACGCGGGTGCCGGCTTCCACCTTGAGGTCGAAACCGTCCAGGATCGGCGCGCCGCCGGGATAGGCGTAGGTGACCTGGTCGAACACCACCTCGCCCCTGGACGGCCCGTGGAAGCCCGTCGCGTCGTGCGCGTCGGGCATGTCGTGCGGCAGCAGCAAGGTGCCGAGCGCCTCGGCCAGTCGCGCCACGTGCTGGATCGTCTCGACCAGGGCGACGGCGAGGTCGCGGGTGCCGTGCAGGATCATGAAGCCCAGCGTGGTGACCATCACCACCTCGCCGACGCTGGCACGGTGCGCCTGCCAGAGCAGGATCGCCCAGACCAGCAGTCCGGCGGTCAGCACCGCGGTCAGCGCGGCGTGGGTCAGGCGCAGCTTCTCGAGGTAGCGCAGCGAACGGCCGCGCGAGTTCATCTCGACCTTCACCCGGTCGCCGAAGCGTCGCCGCTCGCGGTGGGTGGCGCCGAACGCGCGCACCAGCGGCATGTTGTTGATGACGTCGAGCAGCTCGCCATCGACCCGCGCCGCCTCGGTGGCGTAGCGGTGATGCAGCGGCCGTCCGCCGGCGGCGAGGCGAAACATCAGCCAGGACAGCAGGGCCGCCAGCACCACCAGCACGGCGGCCATCAGCGGGCTGACGATGATCATCAGCAGGATCGAGAAGCCCACGTTCAGGCAGGGCGGCAGCACGTTCCAGAAGGCGAGGTTCTCGAGCGTGAACATCGCCGTCGAGGTCGCCGAGATGCGCCCGGCCAGGGTGCCCGGCATGCGGTCGGCGAAGTAGGAGGGCGCGTGGCCGGTCAGGTGCCGGAACAGGTCGCGTCGCAGGTCGCCGGTCACGGTCACGAAGGCATGCGTCGATACCCAGCCGCCGATCCGCCAGGCCATGTTGTCGAACGCGATCAGCCCGCCCAGGAAGCCCACCGCCCGCCAGACCGGGCCCATCTGGCCGTCCCGGTGCGCGTTCAGCGTATCGACCAGGTAGTTGACCGCGTAGGACGATCCGACCGCGCAGCCGACCGCGAGGATCACCGAGAGCATGATCGCCGTGTGCTGCGCCTTGTGCCGCATCACGTAGCGGAACATGAAGGCCATCGGCCGGCTCGCCAGCCGGACCAGGTCGGCGTCGGAGATCGTCACCATCTGTTCGGCGGTCCGCGTTGGCATGGCAATCCATTCTGATGCAGGAGCCGCGAGCGCAGGCCCGGGGGTCGGACGACAGGTCGCACGGAAACAAGTGGGGCGGGAACCCGGATGTTCCGGGTGCTGCGCAAATATGCCCCTCCTGAACGGCGCCGACGCGAAGAAGTCCCACCCTCGCCCATAAATCGCCTTGATCGGTGTGTTTACTCCGTAACGGTCCTGGTTTGGAGTCCATCGGAATGCGTATCGCCCAGATAGCCCCTATGCACGAAGCCGTGCCGCCCAAGCTCTATGGAGGCACCGAGCGGGTCGTCTCGTTCCTGACCGAGGAACTCGTCAACCTCGGCCATGAGGTCACCCTGTTCGCCAGCGGGGACAGCGTCACCGGCGCCGACCTGCATGCCTGCTGGCCGCGTGCCCTTCGCCTGGACCCGTCCATCCGCGATCCGATCGCCCCGCACATGCTGATGATGGAGCAGGTGGCGCGCCGGATGGACGATTTCGACGTGCTGCACTTCCACATGGACTACTGGCCGTTCTCGTTCTTCGGCCGCCAGAACGTGCCGTTCGTGACCACCATGCATGGCCGGCTCGACCTGCCGGAGCTGCAGCCGGTTTTCAGCACCTTCAACAAGGTTCCCCTGGTCTCGATCTCGGATAGCCAGCGACGCCCGCTGCCGCAGGCCAATTTCGTGCGCACCGTGCATCATGGGTTGCCGGAACAGCTGCTGACGCCGCGACCGAGTGCGCGCGACTACCTCGCCTTCCTCGGCCGCATCTGCCCGGAGAAGGGTGTCGACAGGGCGATCCGCATCGCCAGGGCCAGCGGCATCAAGCTCAAGATCGCGGCCAAGATCGATCGCGTCGACGTGGAATATTTCGAGCAGAAGATCCGTCCGATGCTGGGCGACGGCGTCGAGCTGATCGGCGAGATCGACGACAGCCAGAAGCCCGACTTCCTCTCCGGCGCCTGTGGCCTGCTGATGCCGATCGACTGGCCGGAGCCGTTCGGCCTAGTGATGATCGAGGCGATGGCCTGCGGCACGCCGGTGATTGCGTTCAACCGGGGTTCCGTGCCGGAGATCATCGAGGACGGCCTGACCGGCTTCATCGTCGAGGACGAGACCAGCGCGATCAGCGCCGTCGCGCGCCTGGCCGAGCTGACGACGGGTGCCATCCGGCGGCGTTTCGAGAACCGCTTCACGGCACGCCGCATGGCGGAGGACTATCTCGCGACCTACCGCCAGCTCGCCCATGTCGGGCGCCCGAACCTGCGCATCGTCGCGGGCGAGTGACGCTCCGGTCGACCGGGCATGACCTGCCCGACCGGCCTACCACGACATCCCGGATCGCCTACGCGGTGGCGCGATCCTCCGACAAAGGCGGCGGCACCCGCATCTCGTCCAGCGCCGAGCGCTGCCGCTGGGCCAGCTCGGCCTGGTCGAAGCCGTCGATCAGCTCGTGGAACATGCGGTGCCAGTTCAGCTTCGCGCCGAGCCGAAGGAAGATGCTGCCCAGGCCGACGGCGGAACGGTCTATCATGACGAACTCGCGCGGCGGCTTGACCCCGCCGACGCGCTTCAGCCCGGCATGGACCTTCTCGATCACCGCGCGGCCGAACTGCGGATCGTTGGTTTCCTGGATCGAGCGCACCCGGTCCTGCATCAGCGGCTCGTAGAGGAACCGCGCCCAGCCGTTCAGCACCTCCATCTTCTCGTTGGTGAGATCGGTGAAGCCCCACGCCGCGTAGGCGTGGTGCGCCAACTCCTGGTCGTTGCGGCTGATCGCCTGGTACAGGTCGATGATGCCGCGCACGAAGCTGGGCGGGAAGATCCGGATGGCGCCGAAATCCAGCAGGTTCAGCCCGTCATCCGGCCGGATCAGGAAGTTGCCCAGATGCGGGTCGCCGTGGATCACGCCGTAGCCGTAGAGCGGCCGGTACCAGGCGCCGAACACCGCCTCGGCGATGGCGTTGCGGCTCTCCTGCGAAGGCTTCTCTTCGAGGCGCTGCTTGAAGCTCTTGCCGTCCACCCACTTCATGGTCAGCAGCCGCGAGGTCGAGAGCGCCTCGATCGGCTGCGGCACCGTCACCTGCGGGAAATCGCGGAACATCAGCTCGTACAGGCGCAGGTGCGCCGCCTCGCGCTCGTAATCGAGCTCCTCGCGCAGGCGTTCGGCCAGCTCCTTGTAGACCTCGTCCTGCTGGATCGCGTTGTCCATGCGCTGGTAGATGCCGATGGCGACGCGCAGCTGCCGCAGGTCGGCCTCGACGGTCGAGGGCATGTCCGGATACTGCAGCTTGCACGCCACCTGCTGCCCGTCCGGCAGGGTCGCGCGATGCACCTGCCCCAGGCTCGCCGCCGCCGCCGCCTCGCGGCTGAACGCGGTGAAGCGTCGCTCCCAGTCCGGCCCCAGCTCGGCGGCCATGCGCCGGCGCACGAACGACCAGCCCATGGCCGGCGCGTTGGACTGCAGCTGCGCGAGCTCGTTGGCATACTCCTCCGGCAGCGCGTCGGGGATCGTTGAGAGCAGCTGCGCCACCTTCATCAGCGGGCCCTTGAGCCCGCCCAGCACCGCACGCAGATCCTCCGCATGGGACGACTTGTTGGTGCGTATGCCCATGCGCTCGCCCGCCAGCCGGGCCGCGATGCCGCCTACCGCGCCAGAGGTGCGCGCCAGCCGGCGCAGTTCGCCCAGCACGCTGGCGCCGCGGTCGAGGTCACGATCTGCCATCAGCTGGCCTCCAGTTCATCGATGAAGCCGGCGATCACGTCGAGCCCCTTGCGCCAGAAGCCGGGGTCGGATGCATCCAGGCCGAACGGCGCCAGCAGCTCCCGGTGCCGCTTGGTGCCGCCGGCGCGAAGCATCTCCAGGTACTTGGTCTGGAAGCCGGGATGGCCGGAGGCGAACACGCCGTAGAGCGCGTTCACCAGGCAGTCCCCGAAAGCATAGGCGTAGACGTAGAACGGCGAGTGCACGAAGTGCGGCACGTAGGCCCAGAACACGTCGTACTCGGGCGTGAAGTTGAACGCCGGACCCAGGCTCTCGACCTGCACCTGGCGCCAGAGTTCGCCGATCCGCTCGGGCAGCAGCTCGCCGCCGCGGCGCTCGTCGTGCAGCAGCGTCTCGAAGCGGTAGAAGGCGATCTGCCGCACCACGGTGTTGAGCATGTCCTCGACCTTGCCCGCCAGCATCAGGCGGCGGCGCGCGGGGTCGGTCTCGGTGTCGAGCAGCGCGCGGAAGGCCAGCATCTCGCCGAACACGCTCGCCGTCTCGGCCAGGGTCAGCGGCGTGCCCGACATCAGGTAGCCCTGCTCGGCGGCCAGGATCTGGTGGATGCCGTGGCCCAGCTCGTGCGCCAGCGTCATCACGTCGCGCGCACGACCGTGGTAGTTGACCAGGATGTAGGGATGCGCCGACGGCACCGTGGGATGGGCGAATGCGCCGCCCGCCTTGCCGGGACGCAGGGTCGCGTCGATCCAGGGCCGGTCGAAGAAGCGGCGCGCGATCTCGCCGATGCGCGGATCGAATCCGTCATAGGCGCCGAGCACGCGCCGGCGGGCCTCGTCCCAGCTGATCGTGCGGTCCTCGTCGCCCGGAAGCGGCGCGTTGCGGTCCCAGTGCTCGAGCCGTTCCAGTCCGAGCCACTTGGCCTTCAGCGCGTAGTAGCGATGCGAGAGGCGCCCGTAATCGCCGGTGACGGCATCGACCAGCGCGTCCACGACGCCGTCCTCGACCATGTTGGCGCGGTTGCGCGAGCTGCCCGGACGCGGGTAGCGCCGCCAGCCGTCGCCGAGCTCCTTGTCCTTGGCCAGGGTGTTGGTGATCAGCGAGAACAGCCGGATGTTGGCGGTGAACAGGGCGCCGATCGCGTGCGCCGCCCGCTCGCGCACGGCGCGGTCGCGGTCCGACAGCCGGTTCAGCGCATCGCCGACGGTGAGCCGCTCGGTCCCGAGATCCACCCGCAGCCCCGCCATCGTCTCGTCGAACAGGCGGCTCCAGGCGCTCCGGCCGGTGACCTCCTTCTCGTGCAGCACGCGCTCGATCTCGTCGGTGAGCTGGTGCGGCCGGAACACCCGCAGGTCGCGCAGGAACGGCTCCCAGACCGCCAGCGCCGGGTCGGCCAGCCGCTCCGCCAGGTCCGTCTCCTCGATCCGGTTCAGCTCCAGCATGAAGAACACCAGGTCGCTGCCGATCACGGTGACCCGCTCGTTGATCGACTGGTAGAAGCGTGCGACCCGGGCATCGGCGGAATTCGCCGCGAACAGCAGCCCCGCATAGGAGGCGGCCCGCCCGAGCAGCTCGTCGATGCGCTCGTACTCGGCGATGGCGCCGGCGAGGTGGGCCGCATCGTAGCCGGCGAGCCTGCCGGCGTGATCGGCCGCGAACGCCTTCGCACCCTGCTCGGCGGAGGACAAGTCCGCCGCCAGCGCCTCGCTGTCGGTGCCTGCATAGAGGTCGGACAGGTCCCACTCCGGCAGGGCGGTCACGGTGCCCGCATCCTGGGAGGCGGCGGCGGATGACGGGGCAGCCGGAGACACATCATGCATGGGCGCTAGGATCCTGTTGGGTCGAGACACGGACGTTCCGTGCCAGGGCGTGAGGCCAGGGTACGGGATCCATGCGTGGAGCAGGTACCAGTTAATGTCTGTGAGCTTCCGCTCCAAGCCCACGCGATCAATCGCCTGCGGTCCCTAACGTTTCCTTAGGCGATTATGCGGAACTTGACGAGTGGTGGGAGGTTAGGGCAACTTTATTTTCATGCTCAAACCTACACTCGGCGTCCTGCGATTCCTCTGGCGTCGTGCAGAGCTATGGCCGAACCTGGGTGATGGCGGATTGAGAGAG
>JAABUQ010004968.1_pt1 | contig 21900 bp, 23 predicted proteins | sample 5560001 | NCBI WGS metagenome assembly JAABUQ01 (sample SAMN10711888, study PRJNA513371) | rock metagenome | isolation source: Antarctica rocks | place: Antarctica: Victoria Land, Finger Mt nord | collected 2015-12-18 | reverse complement strand
GACAACGGTATCTTTTAGAGAGGAGAGGCTCACGCGACCACGGCCACCAGTGAGACAGGAACATTCCTTGGGAGGGGGACCAGTCTTACCACGGAAAGGTGGACCAGTTTCAAGACGGAATCTACAGGCGCGCCCCACCGAAGGATCGCGCGCGGTGGCGATCTCCAGGAGCGCCTGAATGCGCCCTATTATAAAGAGATGATCGTGGCTCCGGCCGTACTCGTCGATGATGCGGTGCACCATCTCAAGCCAGGCGTCGAGGGTCGCAGGTGTGATCCGGCCGCCGGCCTGCTGGAGCCATGCCTCTTGTTCCTGCTCGACGTCCTCGAACGTTTTGTCGCGCCGATACCGCATAGGAAAGCCCATCAACTGGAGATACGCATCAAACGTGTCGTTGGCCTGCGGCAGGTGGAGCAGGGCATCCAGCTTGGATTCGGGCAGGATCCCGAGTGTGCGGGCGCGATGCGCCCAGTCGTACATCTCTTCGAGCGCGGGGAGCGGCACGGACGAGTCCATCGCCCAGCGCTCGAAGGTCTCCACGAGGCCGTTGCACACGTCCGCAATGGTCTGGCGCAGCTCTGGCGTGACCGACGCGTGCCAGAGTTGCCCGATCAACTGACCGAGTGCCTTGATGATCGCGGTACGCTCCGCGACATCGGCCGACGAGTCGTAGAGGGTTGCGGCGATGGTCAGCGCATCGCGGTAGATGCCGACCAGCGTGGGCGTATGCGGCAACGCCCCGGACGTGATCGTCGCCTCCATCGGGCGCGCGGGCGACATGCGTGAACTCGTGAACCCTGTTGTGAGCAGGTGCGGCAGCAGCCGCAAACCGACCGCCCTGCCGTTCGGCTCGGCAATCCAGTCCTTCAGTCGCTCAACGACGGTCGCCCGCCAGGCGTACGGTTTGGTGTAGGGGTCGTACGTGCTCGTGTCCTCAAGCACGGCCAGCGCACGGGACCGCACCTGATCGTACCGCGCGTCATCCGGCCGATACGTGGCGAGCGCGAATAGCGCGTCCACGCTGTCGCCCAAGCTGTGGTATCGCGTCTGCCCGAGCGTCTCCACGATGGCTTGCAGGACATGGGCGTGGGTCGGCGTCCACGCGCGACCGAACAGCGGGTCCGACGCCTGTTCGTCGGTGCCTTCCGGCCCTTCGACGATGGGTAGGACGACGCCCAGCGCATCGTCGGGGCGATAGAAAGCCGCGTCCCGCATCATCTCAATCAGGCGCAAGCGCGTCGCGTTGCCCGCACCCTGGACGACCTGCTCGATCGCAACGAACATCTCGTCCAGCACCTCGGTCGCCGCCTGATCCGTCGTGCGTCGCTCCGCCTCCGCGGCCGAATGTATGATGGTGTTCAGCTTGAAGGGGAGAAACTCCCTGACGACCATGTCGGCGTAGTCGTACCGGCGATCGGGCGCGAAGAAAGCCGCATCGAGGACGTAGTCGCGCAGGAGGTCCGGCTTCAGTCGGATGCTCCGCACGTTGCGGCGCACGACGCCTGCTCGCTGGAGCAGCCCGAGAAGTCGCTCCTCCTGGGCTGCGTCGAGTCCTGCTACCGCGCGGATCTGTTCGCGGAGTTGGGGCCACTGCGCTTCGATGCGGCGTAAGGCAGCCAGGATGGCAAGATAGCGATGCATCGCCTCCGGATCACTCCACCCGACGTGTGCGGTGAACCGTTGCAGATACTGGCCGGGGATGTCCCGCGTGTGGAGCGCGGACACGTCTCCGCCGTCCCGCACAACCTCGACGGCGAATTGGGCGAGAAGGGGGTTGCCGTCGGCCACGTGCACGATCTGGTCCCGCAGCCGGTCGTCGGCCACGCCGTACGGAGCGTGACTGAGGAGCGCGTCGAGATCGTGGGCCGCGATTGGCGTGAGCGGGATCTCGACGACCGTGCGAGTCGCCGTTGCGAGCGCGCGTTTCATCTCCTCGGCATAGGACGGGTGGATCGTCGCAACGACCTGCACGCCAGACGCGAGGTCGGCGTTGCCCAACGCCTCGGGCTCTGCACATGTCGGTCGCGAAAATCTTCGAGGATCTCGTCCCGCTCACGCTGACTGGCCAAACGCTCCTTGTATTGCTCGTAGCGGTCGGCCCTATCGGCAAATCGGATGTAGGCGTCATCGACCGAGCCCTGGCTCTCCGTTTGTATCGAGACAACGCCCGTCGTCTCGCCGTGCAAGGCCTGGGCGTACCACTGAGCGATATGGATGTCGTGGTACTCATAACCGGAGTGGCCCCGCCGCCCCCCTAACGGTACGGCCCGTTTCTTCGTAGCGGCCCCCTGACCGTGTGTCCCGGCTGCCGCTCCTGACGCGGATGTACGTGCTATGGAGATACTCTACCTCCCCTCTCCCTATCGATCCGCCAACGGCCGTCATCAACACCATCGAGGCGTCGTGCTGAGGTGGATGATCTCGCCTTCCCACATGGTTACTGGACGTGAACACACAAGGGTAGGATCAACTCATTCACGCCTATACTGTTCCTTACCCACATTTCCGATGGTTTGGAGAAGGGGTAAACACCTCAAACATGAGGGTGAGATCAACGAGACGGTGCAAGCCGCGCCAGAGCACTTCGGGTCCCGGTGGACCATCACTGGTGCGGGCCATGTATCCGCCAAGGCGCGCGAGCCAGAGCACCGCGTGGCCGAGAGTCGGACGGGTGGACGGTGGCTGGGGCGTCTTGTGGATGGCGCAATAGAGGGCCTGCCATTCGGTCGTCTCGAGGAGGACGGTACAGGGCAGATCGGGAGCGGCACGCGCCAGCAGCGTGGCGTAGAGCACGCGCCAGGCGATCACACTGAAGAGAGCGAGGCCGCGCTGCACGGTCGCCGCGCTGGCGAACTGCCGCTGCTCAATGGCACACCCTGATTTGAGGACTTTATGCCAGACCTCAATCACCCACCGACAGACGTACCACGCGACGCGCTCGAGCGCGTCCTCGGGGGTGGTCACTGGCATCGTTGTGAGCAAGAGCCAGTTGAGCGGATCGCCTCCCTGTGCAGGGGGATGCTCTTCTCGGACAGCCACCGCCCACAGGGGCACCGACGGAAGCTCCTGAAGACGGGCGCGGGGAGGCGTCAGGGTGACCGGGAGGGAGCGGACGGTGACGCACGCCGCGCGCGCAGGCTGGCCCGCCTGCCGCGACACGGTGATCTCACGGGTTCCTGCCACGGGCGCGGTGGCCAGCGTGTCCCGTAATCCATGAAGATAGGCGTGCTCATCAGTGGCGACGCGCACCCACCGATCAAAGCGGGCTCGGATCAGCAGATCCACGCCTGCAGGCCGCGGAGCGACGAAGAGATCATAGAAATCGGCCTCCCGGTCGCCCACACTCACCAGATGCGTCTGAGGGGCGCGGCTCCGCTTCTCTGCCACCTGGGCAAGACTCGTCAGCCATTTGTGGCTTTCACGAGCACACAGAGGGCGCTTCTTGGGCGGAGGATCGGAGGGGCGCGCCCACACGTCCTGCGCCAGGAGTCCCACCGGCAGCCCCTCCGGCGTGACCGCCAGCGTGCTATGGACACTCAAGCCGTGCGCTCCCCGCCCGAGTGGCCCGAGTCCCTCGGTCGCCGGGTGCGTGCTGAAATCCAGGTCCGTGGTATCCTGCACGGCCAAGATGACGGGCACGGTCCCGACCCGCTCCCACGTGGCCTCCACGTGCGCCGCCAGCATCGCTCCTGGCTCAATGGACCCATTCTCTAAGAATCGATAGGTCCCTTTGCGCATCGCCAGATCGTCGCAGGCCGCTGGAATCGATGCCCCGGGGCGCTGGCCGAGCACCGTGGCCATCGCAATCAGCCGATCTGTCCGCCGCGCATCCCCTAACATAGCGCTGCCAAACTCCGTGATGGCCCACTCTGCCTCCTCCATCTTCTCTCTCCTTCTCCCCTGTTTCCTTCACCCTACCACCTCTCTCGCCCTCCTCTAAGATGTGGGTAAGGATCAGCCTATAGAGATGTTAGTACAAGTGTACTATCATCCGCGGTAGGACACAACCGCTTGGGTCAATGCGCATCACGGAGTACCGACCCTACTGGCATCTACGTCGTTGCCCTTACCCCGCCGCGTGATGTCGAGATGGTCCTCTCTACCGTGGGACGGCCATCGACCTGCCCTACCGAGCCATGTATCGCTGGCAGGTATGGAGATCAGCGACCGTCGTCACTGAGGGTGCATCCCGGAAAAATACGGCCAGACCGATTTGTTCGAAATATCATCATAATGGTCCTAGATGCTTGACAACACGACAACGGCGCGCTATGATGTTTAGAAAGGTTACATTTTATGGATAGATGTCGGAATAGACAACAGAGATGGGTAGGCAGGCAGGTGGAGATCGAGGATGTGTTGTACGATGCCTTGGCAGAGGCACGGGGCAAGACGCGTGCGGAAGTGTGCCAGGATGTCACCGCTCGCGCGGGGCAGATCGACTCTTTGGAAGGCGTTGAGGTGGTCACGGCCGCGGAAGAACGGTTTGGTATCGTGATCGAGGATGACGAGTTGACGAGCCGTGTGTGTAGCTCGATTCCGCTCCTCGCTGCACTGGTGCGCACGAAGCTACAGTCGGTTAAGCGATGAAAAAGGAGACGAACATGGAAAGTTCCCCAGCGCAGCTCACCGATGAGGAGCGTCAGCAACGGCTCGCCGAACGCCTGCGCGAAGCCCGCGAGTACCTAGGTCTATCCCAGCAATTCGTGGCGGAGCATACAGGTATCCCACGCGTGGCGATGTCGGCCATTGAGAACGGTAAACGTAAGGTGGAAGCGCTCGAGCTGGAGTCTCTGGCACGCCTCTACAAGTACCCGGTCACCTACTTCTATGAAGGGACGCTCGATGAACCGGCTAGCGTCCGAGCGCTGGCACGCGAAGCCACGGATCTCACCGAGCGAGATCGCGAGGAAGTCTTACGCTTCGCCCAATTCGTCAAATCATACGGACGCCAACGCCGGGGGCAGGCGCCGTCTTCAGATTCGACACAGGAGGCGTCCACATGAGCCTCTCATGGCCCCGCGTCCATCTCATCGCCGCGCGCGCGGCATCGCGCATGCACCGCGACCTCCATATCGACACGACGCGCCAGATCGACCCGTTCGCCGCCCTAGATACAGCCGGTGTCCTGGTGGTACGTCGGCGTCTCGACCGGCTCGCGGGCTTGTACCTCCCTGCCGATCCACACGACCCGGATGCTGTCCCGTCCGTCCTCATCAACGTCGTGCATCCCGCAAGCAAGCAGCGATTTACCGCCGCTCACGAACTTGGCCATCACGCGCGCGACAAGAACGTGTCGCTCGACCGAGACACCGAGTGGTTGGCGCGCGGGGATGCGCAAGGGACCGAACGTGAGCGCCTCGCCGAGGCGTTTGCTGCCTGGTTTCTGATGCCGCAGCGTCTCGTGCTGAGACTGCTCGCCGACCTTGGGCTTCAAGCCGACACCCTTGACGCGGACGGGGCTTATACCCTCTCGCTCGCGCTCGGGACGAGCTACACAGCGACCGTGCGGCACTTGGCCGACATGCAAGAAATCTCGCCTCAGCGCAGCGAGCACTTGTTGCGTATCCTTCCACAGACGATCAAGCAGGAGATCGGTGGCCTAGATGTCGCCACCAACTCCTGGAGGGACATCCATCGCCTCGCCATTACGCAGGAGGAGGCGCGCGTCATGGCTCAGGAAGGTGATGTCCTCCTCGTCGACGCCCCTGAGATCCCATCGAGCGGGTATCTCTGGGAGGTGCGCACGCCTGCAGCTGGCGTGGTGCTGATCCGGGACGAGTATCGCACACCTGACCCGAATCTCCTCGGAGGGCGTGGGCAGCATCGCTTTCTTTTCCGCATTGAGGAGGCCGGAGAGTGGAACATGGTCCTGGAACTGCGGCGTCCCTGGCAGCGTGCCGTTGCTGACACCGCGCGCGTCGTGGTCGTCGCGCACCCGCAACCCGCGCCCGGCATTGTCCAGCCCAACGTGCTGGTCAGGGACGCGGCCTAGAGATGCGCGATGAGACCGTGACCCTCGACGTGCGCACGCGGCAATCAGCGGTCAAAGATCAGGGGCGTCGCGGCACCTGTGTCGCGTTCGCCGCGACGGCCGGCCACGAGATGCTACGCGCCGATGACGAAGACCTCGGAGAGGAGTTTCTACACTGGGCGGCCAAACAACGCGACGGATTCCCGGTGGCAACCGAGGGAACAACGCTTGCGGCTGCGGCCAGCGCCTTGGCCGATCTCGGCCAGCCACCAGAGCATATGTGGCCCTACGATGAGTACCGCGATCAATGGGATGCGGCCTACCAGCCGCCCGAGGGAACCCATGCGGAGGCGGTCCATCGCCGGTTGGGCGACGGTCACGCGTTGCCCCTAAGCCCCGCCGCCCTGCGCGCAGCCCTTGACCGGGGTGGCGCTGTTCTTTTGGGCGTTCGCCTCTATGCAACCTGGCACGCTGTATCGAGCGACGGACAGATTGCCCTCCCTGCTTCGGGGGCTGTCGCCCTAGGCGGCCACGCTGTGCTCTTAGCCGGCTACGACGACGGCGCGGCCGAGGGGGAGGGCCACATCATTGTGCGTAACTCGTGGGGAGACGACTGGGGTGACAAGGGGTACGGCTACCTCCCGTACGCCTACGTAGAGGCACACGGCCTGCAGGCATGGGCGTTAGCACAACAGCACGAGGCAGGATAAGACATGACCTACATGGTCCGGAGTGAGACGATCACCGACGCCTGGATCTCTGCTCTCGATTACCTGCAGACGCGTGGGCAGGACGAGTTTGGGCTCGTCGTCGCGATCGCCGATCCGACGCCTGAGCAGGCCGATCCGGCCGTCGTGCGCCGTCTCGACGCGCTTCTCGCCCAAAAGAGTCATCAACGCGTCGAGACGGTCGCCTCGACCATCTTCCCCGCTGGGCTGGCCGCATCGTCGCCCGATCGCGCGACCCTGTATCGGCGGTATCACAAACTTCTCCCGCGCCTCCATCGCCTGCGCGGCAACCGCAAGGGCCTCTATTTCGAGCGATTGATCGCCTATCCCTTGACGGACCGGGCGCGCGCCAACCAGATTGAGACGATCATCGGTGACCTCACAGCGCAACTCCGCCGCCGCGCGCGCCGGCAGGGCCCATTGGGATCGATCTATGAAGCGCAAGTCTTTGCGCCGGGCAAGGATCGCATCCCGATAGGCTTCCCCTGCATGAGCTCCCTGTCCTTCCAGCTTGACGGGTCCCGCCTGCTACTAACGGCGACCTACCGCAACCAGTACTACATCGAGCGTGCCCTCGGGAATTATCTCGGCCTGGCTCGCCTCCACCGCTTTGTCTGTGATGCAGTTGGGCTCCATCAAGGCCCCCTCACAATCCATGCGTTCCGCGCGCACGTTGATCTGGGCAAGCGCGACACAGCTCGCCTGCTCTGCGCCTGCCATGACCTCACGGCCGGACGGCTCTCCTCTGCACAGATCCCTGTCGCGCGACCGGCATGACCGTTCACGCGGTGACGCAAAGTCTATCGGTCGCACCAGTGCCGATGTCCGCGGCTGGCCCGCGAGGCTACCGGGCGGGTTCCTCGCGCGATGCCTGGGCAGCGCGCCAAAGACGCCAACTCGCACCCCAGTACGGTCCAGCCTGCGCGCCCACCTCGTCTGCGGCCGCAGAATGCCCGCGGCGGCGCAGAGCTTCTGCCGTGAGCACCACGACCCACGCGTGGTAAGCCGCGGGTAGGTCTGCGAGTTCGGCAGCGATGCCCAGGAGGCTATCCGCGTCTGTGTGCTCTGTCAAGGCAAGGGCACCGTCAACCAGGCGGCTCCACAGCGTCTCCCACGCTTCATACGAGTCGATGCGAAGGTCGCCCTCGTTGTGCGGGATCGGCGTGGCGACATCAGCGAGTGCGTTCAGTAGCGGCCAGTGGCGCTCGTAGACATGCAAGGAGTCGCTGATGTGGACGTAGGTGCCTACGTCCACCCCCAACCATCCCGCGACCATCTCCTGCATGCTTGTGAACTGGATGATGTTGTACGGTAGGCACCACACGAGATCGTTGGAGCGCATAATCTGCAACCACTCCAACTGGCCGCCGCGGATCATGAGATGGCTCATCACGTTGCAAGGGATGTCGCGCGAGCGCGGTTCCGGTGCAGGCAGGTCGCGCGCGGCGTCCCAGATATGCAAGACAACTTGGCGACTGTGCGGAGTGTGACGGAGCGCTTCAGCGGCCGCTTTCAGTTGGTCAAAGCGGGGAGGATTGCCCGGATATACGTGCCGTAGCCTCGTCGCCGTCGCCTGACTGAGCGTCGGCTGGCTGCCGAGGCGATAGCCATATGCGCCATGCAAGACGTGTGGGTCTTTATCGTCGGTGTAGGTCGCTATGCGGCGGTTCCAAAACTGAAGAAAATCCGCATCGTTCGCGCCGGCCAGAACCCACAGCACGTCGGCGAGGGCGAACGCCGGGTTGATCGCACGCGCGAAAACCAGGCGCTGACGGGGGTCGGTTAGAGTGATGGCGACGTGCACGAGTTCACGCGTCAGTTGGTCGCGGCTCTGTTGCACCACGCCGTCGCGTTGCATGCGCGCGGCGACCTGACGCCAGACCTCGTCGGCGCTCGCGCCCTCGACGGTCATCATAGCTCCGCTCCCTCCGCTAAGACCGCCGTGAAGGATAGTTGCGCGGGGACGGACGGGACGCGGAACTTTCGGCGCCCGCGTCCCGTCCCCTCGCGAATCTTGATGTATTTGTGGTACTCGCACAGACAGTTCTGCATATTGGCGAGGGAGATATCGACCTGATGTCCCGCGCCGTCTGTCAGGAACGGGAAGCGCAGGCCGAGGCGGTCGAACTCCGCACGCTGGTGCGCGCGGAGCCAACGCATCACGTCCAGGTCTGCCGCCTGCGTCCCGTTATGGAGCAGCATGCCGATGCCCCGACGCGCTCCCGGCCCCGCGCACGCCCAGTCGTCGTGCGTGTATGGCAGGAGAGAGGCGCCCCCGTAGACACGCAGCGGATACAGGAGATCGACGAGCACTTGGTAGGCAAGAAAATTGCCGAAGCCGTACACCCGTCGCATCTCCTCGTAAACGCCTGCCGCCGTCTGCAAGGCCATGATGCGGGCGTACAGCGCGGAGAAGTGACGATGGAGCGCTCCGAAAATGTGCGCGACGCTATCGATCTTGTCAGCTGTCCCCAGGCTACTGTAGGCGCTGACCATATAGGCGGCCGTGAAGGGCGGTTTGCCCTCGATGTCGCGCAGATGCCGCAGCACGTGCACAAGGTGCGCGGGGTCGAACCCGTCGAGATACTGGAAGCCAAGGGCGGCATGGCTCTCGGCGCGTCCGATGAGTCGGTAGAGCATGACGTTGAAGATTTTGTCCTCTCTCGGTGCAGGCATGTCCAGAATATGTAGGATGACGTACTGCGTTCCTGGATCAAGTTCGCGGTAGACGTTCGTGAAGCGTTCCTGTTGCAGGACGATATCGGCCGTCCACGGCGGCAACTGGCGCTCGACACAACGGCGCTGCCAGATCGTCTGGCGTTCGCACAAAAATCGCCAGAAGAGGTCGAGGCGTTCGGGCGTAAAACTCGCGTGTGTCACGGGGCCGGTCATACATTGTCCTCCAGCTTTGCATCTGGTAGCCCGAGAATCTCTAGAAGCGCGGCCCACGTATCCTGCAATGGTCCATCGTTGCTCAGGTCATGAACCTGCACACCCCGCCCTCGCTCCTCTACGATAACCTCGCCATAGGCCCCATTGATCGCTGCGTGAGCCTCGGCATCGAGTTCATAGGCCTTGAGGCTATGCGCCCGCGTGACGTAGAAGACGATGGGATGCGGCATCTCATGCCAGAAGGGTCGTTCGGCGCCCACAAGGGCCCACGCCGCATCCGGGAGCAGATGACGGCGGGCATAGGCGTACGTGCTCCACCAGTAGCGGTCCAAAATCACGGTGCTGCCTTGGTGAAAAGCGGGGACAAGCCGCGTCATGATTGCATCCACATGGGCGGCCACGTGAAGGAGTTGCAAGGCTGGAGGTGCGATCGACGCTGGTGAGGGCGCGTCCACTGCGTCATTGTGATGGAGACGGTACACCCACGCGCCCAAGGTTCCAGGCTCGGCTCCCGGAAAGGAGCCATGGTAGACCGGTACGGCAGGTATCATAGCTTTGTAGTAGCGGGTAAGGGCTGCAGCAAGAGTTGACTTGCCGACACCATCGACACCTTCGAAGACCACGAAGCGCGGCGCAGGCACGCTCCTAGAACTCGACATCCGCTCGTCTCCTAACGCATCATCGCGTATGCTGGTGTCGCTGGAACGTGCCTCGCTTGGTGTCCACACGAACGATATGATACTGCTTCCTTGTTGGGCTGTCGCCTTTCTTATGCACAATAGACGCAACGGCACGTGGGGCGCATCCGTGACGCCATGAGTGTGAGAGCAAATGGAACGGCCTCTGTGGGTCAACGCGACGGCATAACTCCTCACCGCGCGATGTTGGACACGGAGTCTATCCCGGCGAGAAATCATAACACAACCTATACGGCTCATGATCATCCCTTTTCGTGTAGAGCGGTTGCGAGCGCCTTTGCCACTGTACGCGCGACATAATCCGCGACGTGGCCAGCCTTCCGCTCCGTGAGCTGCGGGCTTCCTTCGACCATCGCGCGGGCTAGTTCCGTGGCGTCGACGTCGGTGAAGGCGCGTGCCAACGACAAAGTGATCATCCAGTCTAGCCGACTCATGTCCGCCGTGGGAAGACGATCGGCCTCGCGGCGGTACAGGCGGACGAGAGGGGACACAGGAGCGCCCCTAGCATCGGCCGCGTCGAGAGTCGCCTACATGCGCTGCACCGTCCTGGTGACGACCGGCGCCTGCGCCGACGCGAGCCGGTCTCGCGCCGCACGAAGGACGTGTGCCCCTGTTGCCGCCTCGCCTCCGTTCGCGGCAAGGAGCAGCACGACGGGATAGCTGCCGTCAGCCTTTTGATACTTCTACCTGCGATTGCTGAAACCTACCAGGCGGCTATAGTGCCACCACACCGCGCTGTTTCGGTCGCCATCGTAGCGCTCGGTGAGGAGCCGCGCGGCTGCAGTCGTGAGCCCTGGTTCGAGCGGTCGTCGAGACATTCGAGCGGCTATAGCTTGTGTTCCCCTCTACCCAAGGGGTAGCCGGAGTCGTCGTCGTTCGATGGTCATAGGCAACGTGATAGGGGACGAACTAGTCGATAGGCGTGAAGCGCAGCCAGTCGTTGTGGTTAGATCCGATCCCTGCCTCCCTTGATAACCCGTATGACGCCGATCCCCTCGGTGAGAATAGTCGTGTCCGACTCCCCGTGCGCAGGCTCCTCGTGCGGATCCTGCCAGGAGGGAGGCGCGTCTCCCCCAGGCTCCTCGACACTTACCTGGAGCAGATGCCGAACAACCACGCGCACGACGGGCTGCTTCTGGCGAGTGCACGGTTCCGTGATGGCACGCTCAGCCACAATGTCGAGGCCGCCGCCAGGGCCGTACTCCAGTCCCAAGCCGTCGCTCCTACCATACACGACCATCCCAGAGTCGCACGTCTCGCAGGTATAGCGCACGCCGCGCTCAATTGAGTCCAGGTCCGCGTCCTGGCTGTCAAGGATGCTGGACGAGAGTTCCTCTGGACCGAGGACGTTGTGGCCCAGTGTCTCCTCCAGATGCGTCACGAAGTCAGCAAGAGTCTCGAAGATGAGCATGTCGTGAAAATTCTCCATGTCGTTCCCCGTTCACCACATCGCGAGGCAACGGGCGCGACGTGGCCACCATGGTCGGTACCGGTCAGGCTAGTCATTACTGATAGACAGACGATATAGACTCCCGCGCCCAGAGGATACGGCTCGACACATGGCCGCGCGCGCCCCGCCGGAGCGCTGCGGCGATGACGGCCAGCGCCGTGGCGACGATCCGCGGGGCGCACGATGCGTGTTGTCACGCGCGTCATGGCGTATCATGCGCCCACCCTCTACAACGTGGGAGCCGGCTGGGCGTACCTCGCGATCCCGCGTCCTATGCAGTCCGTTCCCGCCCCGCCATCGCCAGCGCCTTGCTCACCGTCCGCGCCACGTAGTTTCCCACGTGCCCGGCCTTGCGCTCGTCCAGCCCTGGGCTCCCCTCGACCATCGCCCGCGCCAGTTCCTCGGCCGTGGCGTCCTCATACGCCCGCGCCAGGCTCAGCACGATCATCCAGTCGAGGCGGCTCAGGTCCGCTGCCGCGTAGCGTCCCACGAGGCGCGTGACCTCGCGGCGGTAGAGCTGTCCCAGCGGCGATACAGGTCCACCCTCGTGGCGCCCGACGGGCACCGCTCTCACCCTGACCCTCGGGGCCGGCGGTGTCGCCGCCAGCCGCGCCCGCGCCGCGTCGAGCAGGTCCTCGCCGGCACGCGCGGCCTCCCCCGTCGCCGCGACCAACCACACGAGAGGATAGGTGCCTTCGCCGCGCCGGTGCTTCCGCTTCCTGTTCTCGAAGCCGGCCTGCCTGCCGTAGTGGCGCCATGCCGCGCTGTTCAGGTCGCCGTCGTAACGCTCCGCGAGGAGCCGTGCCGTCGTCGTCGCCAGCATCGGCTCGATCGGCGTCGGCGATACGCGCACCCACGCCTGATGGTTCCCTGGGCTCGTCTCCACCACGACCGCAGGAGCTAGCCCATCGCTGGCCATCCGCCCGAGCGCCCTCCCGTTCAGGTCGTCGACGAGGATGAGCCCCATGCTCCCCTCCGGCCGGATGAAGATGTCCGCCCCCTGCCTGTTCTCCCGTTCAAGCCACGCTACCTGTCCAAGCAACCTGCCCGCCGTCAGCACACGCGGGATCATGTGGCCGTTCGCCCGCTTGATGCCAACCTCGTACCGTCGCGCGTTCATGGCTGCTAGCTGTTGCCGGACCGCTTCTACTGCAGCAAGCTCGTGCCCTGCCATTGCCGTCGTCTCCATGTGAGATAGCACAGCCTGTCCGCGGCCGTGCTCCAGTCCAATACGATGTTGAGGTCCCCGTGTCTGTACCTTGGTGGAATCTGCATCGCTCCCAGTTGCGCAGTGGTGATGATGGGTGCAGCGGTGCGGCGGCCTCCAAATTGGTCTGCTCGGGTCCGCTGACCGGTGACCCATTGCTTGACCGTCTTAGGGACCGCCGTCCGCATAATGACGTTGCCCATGTGCTCTTGTTGCCTCCTCTGCGTGCGATATAATAGCCGGGAGGGTGATGGTAGCACCCTCCCCGCGTCCGCCTTACTTCAGCTCAAGAAGCTCTTGGCCGAGGAGACGGATGACCTGCGCGATGCGCCGCCGGTACTGCTGATTGTCTGTCTCCAGACGCTCGAGTTCTTGGCGCATCGCGGCTATGATCAGGTCCCGCTCGACGCAGGTGTCGCAGCTGTTCTGCTTCTCCATCGGGCTACCCCCTTTCGTTGCTGTCCTCGGTGCTGCGTTCCGCAACACGGCGGGGATGACCAGCTCGACCCTGGCGTACCCTCGCTACCTTGCAGCAGACGCCGTGGACCTGTACGATGTGGTCCCCCGGAGGGGACCTCGTCGTGCTGGTCTCGGCGTAGCCTGCATGGTCGCGAGGGTTATCGTTCTTATCCTGTTGTACGGGCCGCGAGGGTGTTCACTGGACGGCTCACCCTGTCCGCTCTCGGAGCACCCGCGTGGCCCTGTTTGACGGGGGCCATGCGGGTGTGTGTGCCCGAGCATCGGTCCACAGAGTGCGCTCAACACCGGCCGCCAAGGTGTCCACTCCAGCCACACAGGCAGGTGAACAGGTGAGTGGACGGGCTTGGCACCCCAGCGGCACGATGTCGACGTGCTGGTGGGCTCGGCTGCTACGTTGCGCTGGCTGCGTCGTGCGGACGTGAGCCACTGCGGACTCGCGCGGCGCGGCGTGCCGCTTCCTCGGGCGAGATGAGCCGTTCGAGGCGCAGGGCCGTCGGCGGATGGGCGCGCGTCAGCGTCGCTTCCCACCCTGTGCGGGGCGCCTCGAGTATCGCGACTTTGGTCAGGGCGCCCCGCAGGCCTTCGCGGTACGCCGGCCCGCACGCCGCCACCTTCGCGTCGGTCTGGAACTCGTACGAACGGCTATAATGGGCGAACACGGGGGCGACGGCGGCGCGCACCGTGAGGTTGACGGGCCAGAACAGGCACCACCCTATGAAGGCGACAACCCCCTCGTGGGAGCGGCCGAGCCAGAGCGCGAGGGCCTGCAGCGGGACCAGCGGCAGGGCGCAGGCCCAGAGCAAACGCTGCCCAACAGAATGCCCCGCCGACCAGTGATAGAGTTCATGCGCCATGACGGCCCTCAGTTCATCATCGTCAAGCAGGTCTAACAGGCCGCGCGTGATGACGATCGCGCGCATCTGCGTCCACGCGTGGGCGTCGAGGGTATCGACGACGAAGATGTGCGGTAGGGGGCCAGCCCAGAGGCCGAGATCTTGGGCGGCGCCGGCGGCGAGTGGAGCGATCCGTTCCCACTCCTCCCATGCCATGCGCCGGTACCCCCGATTGGTCAAGAGCCATCGCTCTCCTTGGTACAGGATGGCTGTCAGGGCCACCGCGATGAGCGCGCCGGCGAGCAACTCGGCCAGGAGCGCCTGCGGCGCGAGCACGATGCTGCCGCCAAACACGGCGGTGAACGCCGTGACCGCCCCCGCGAACGCGCCGGCCACGACGCCGATGATCGTGATCCCGTTGCCGATGCCCATGCCATACGGGCCGCCGGCGGACGGGACTAGCCCTTGTGCAGCGGCGACGAGGACAGCGCCGCCGCCGAGGACGGCGCCGATGCCGGCGGCGTAGACGGCGACGATGACGCCCGACCACGCCGCGACCAGCGCGACGAGCAGGCCGAGCTTAAAGTGGCGCAGCCCAAGCGACAGGGCCTCCCACACGGTTCGCTCTGGGACGGTGTCCTGCTGCGACATGGTGTCCTCGGGTACCTGGGGCCGTAGCTGTGCTAAACGGGTCATCATCCTACATCTCCTCGCGGGTGATATGAACAATGCGATGTCGAAGAACCGGTGCTGCACGGGTCACCCGAAGGGCGACGTCGCCCGGCGATAGGTTGCGGAACTGGTCGGGGGCGATGGCGTACGTTTGGTGACGACGCACCGTGCCGCGCGTCACCTCTCCCGTCTGATAGTCCACCTGGGTCGCCACGTCCACGCTCGGCACCGTGCCGAACTGAGAGGCGAGCAGCTCAGCATCCGCGCTGGCGACGCGGTGCGCGACGACAACGCCGGCGCCGAGCAGCGCGTGCGAGAGCGCCGGCGTGGATGGCACGAACTGCGTGCTGGCGACCGTCGTGATGCCCGCCTCGCGGCCCTGTAGAATCAGGTCGACGATCTGTGTGGGTTCGTTGAGGGCGCCAAACTCGTCGATGATGAGCAGACAACGGGGCACCATCCCTGCTGCTCGCAATCGGCGATCGGCCACTTGTTTCATGTCCTGGATAATCACGCGTCCGAGCAACTCGACGTCGGGAGGGCTCGCGAGCGTGGGCAAGCTGATGTAGGTCAGCGAGGGACGTGCCATGATCGTCTCCCACTCGAGCGCGGGCGTGTGGCGCAAGAGCGCCCCGAACGTCCCCCCATCGAGTGCGGCGAGCCGCTTCTGAATGCCGACCAGACCTTCCTGCAGGACACGTGTCTTGTCGGCGGCCTTGCTGAGGGCCGCCAATTGCGCCACGTAGTCGACGTAGTCGGGGCTATCCTTCGGGACGTGCTTCGAGGCCGTCGCGGCCTCGCGCCCGAGCTTCACCATTTCATCCGTCTGGAGCGAGGCAACGATCGCGCCGAGCGTGAGGGCTTGGTCGCGCGCCTGCACAGCGGCAGCGACCTTCGACACGGCATCGAGCGCCACCTGTTGGTAGACGCCGGCGATGCCGGTAAAATCAAAGGCGCCCACGAGTTTGTTGGCCACCTGTGTCGGATCCCCGCTACAGGGGTTGTAGCCGTAGGTGTGCGGACTGGAACGATCAACGGTGTAGAGCGGCACCGCCGCGCGACCTGCCAGGGTGTGTATCGCCCGGTTCATGGCCCCAGAGCCTTTGAGGTCCACCGCGATAACACACCATCCGCGCCGCAGCGACTCCGCGATCAAGCGGGCGAGCGTCGTGGTCTTCCCCGTCCCTGACAGCCCGACGACGAATACGCTCGCTTCGTCCCCCAGGTCGATGGCGGCGACGCGCCCAGATGCATCCACTCCGAGGTGGAGCAGGGGCTGGAGGTCGCGCGCTGGCGCGCCCGGCTCCGAGGGTAGGTGTGTCGGCGAGGTCAGCGTGCCGTCCTGCGCGCGTTCGGGCCCGCCAGCTGTCGCCTGCGTCCCTATCACCCCCGTATGCTCGACGTTGGCTGCGTCGGCGACGGGGGCAAGGAGCCATGTCATAGCCTGCCACGCGAGCGGGCCGGCCAGGACTTCGACGATGGTGCAGCCGATGACCGAGCCGAGCGACGCGCCGTTGAGCAGTTGCCCTGGCCAGTTCCACGTTATCATGGGGGCGATGTAGAGGAACAGAAGGGCCGCGACGACCGACCCTCCCCAGCGTGTAGATACCGGGGTCCGCCGGCGCCGCCAGATGCGCTCGGCCACCACCGCTCCGAGGACGAGGCCGGGCACGCACATGCACGCGGCGACAGTGAGCGCGCGCCTGCGATGCCGTGCGCGCCCGGATGGTTCGAGAAACGATGCGATCATGGTTCCCACTCCCGTACATCAATGAAATCGATGGCGCGCGCCTCCTGAACGGCCTCGCGGACCCGCTCGACCGTTCCGGGTAGCACATACCACCAGACGGCCCCGAAGCCGTCGTCAGTCGGTGTGGCGCTGAATAGCTGCGTGTATGCGTCGATGACGCGCGTCAGCGCATACGCGCGCTTATTCGTCAGGTCGAGTTCCAGCGCGACCCGCGTCCCACCCTCGTCCAGCGACATCTGGAGCACCCCATCGGGGATGCGTCCAGTGCGACGGTAGGTGCCATCGCGCAACGCGCGCAGTTGTGCTGCCCGAAACTCCCGTTCCGTCACGAGCGTCGCGCCGGGGTGCTCGGCTAGCAGCGCCTCGGTCAGGTCGACGAGAGCCAGGGCGTGGCGCGCCTCGGCGAGGACCAACTCGGCCGGCCCGACACCCGCGTCGGCGACACGGGCGCCGGCTGCGGTGAGGCGTAAAACATGCGCCGACTTCCAGAAGGTTCGGTCGCGGCGGATTAAGGCCATGGCCTCCAGCTTGCGCAGGCGCCGATACGCTGCCCATGTGCTGCGAAAGAACCGCCGCGCGACCTGCTCGGGAGTGGCAAGGCCATGGCGTCCAAGCCAGCACAAAATGTCCGTATCTCGTGGCGTCAACTCAGGTCCACGAGGGAGATGCATGACTCCTCCTTTCTGCTACTCAGGACGGGTGTGTCACTGTGCGGCCGGTGCCAGGTCGTGCAGGGCGCAGGAGACCGTCCTGCCCTGTAGTCAATGGGATGTCGAGCGCCTAGTCCACGGACAGAAGTCCACGGTGTTCCACCGTGGACAAACGTGTGTGCGTGGAACTCTGCATAAAGTGCGTAAAGTGGTACTATCTTAATCAACAAGAGGCACGACCACCGCAGCGCACAAGCACACGGATACAGCGACCATGCAGACAAGCATTCCTACCCTGGGCGGGCTCATCAAAGATCGGCGCCTGGACATCGGCCTGACACAGGACGAGGTGGCGCAGCGCGTCGACGTCAGCAACAGCACGATCAGCGCATGGGAGCGGGGCGTGCGGAAACCGGATTCGCCGAAGGCCCTGGCGCGACTGGCCGCGGCCTTAGAGATCGAGAAAAAGACGCCCGAATACGTAGCCTTGCGCGCGGCATGGGAGTCGTCGCGTGCAGCAGTCACGCACGTGTCAGCATCATTCGATGAGGATGACGGCGCGCAGCAAGAGGCGCGGGCCGGGGCCCACGTGTCGGTCGAGACACACATACCCCCAGACGCACATAGATCCGTGCGCCCTGCAAGGAAAGCGCTGAGGTGGGGAGTGCGCACGCCGGTGGGCCAGGTCACCCTGGGACTCGCCGTCCTCCTCGCGGTAACGCTCGGCGGCATCACGGTTGCACGCGTCCTCACATTCCCGCGGCTCTTTCCGGGCTTTGTCGAGAGTACGGCCGTTGCAACCTCGTGTGAGTCTCCGCGCTGTGCCGTCTACCAGGCGCAGGTGAGTCAGATCTATCAGCGGAACGTGTCGCTGCGCGAGGTGTACGGAATCAAAAGCTTGGACACGCAGGGTGGTGGGCGTCGATGCACGGTCATGCCGGCGGCCGCCTCGGCCTCTATTCTCCAGTGTGCAGGCTGCCGGGTGTTCTCGGACGGTCTCAATCACAAGTACACGTTCATGATCTTCACAGTCGATGTCGGCGATGCACAGTCGCGGAAGACAGAAAGACAGCTACAGTGGCTACGGGTTGATTACTACGCCAATGGCGAGAGCTCGACATCGAGTGGAAGTGGTGCCGTCCCGGCGTGGGCCCATCCATCTAGATGTTAAGATAGGGGACAGGGTGTAAGATGCTGGAGGCTAGCGGCGTCGGGGGTGGAGACGACCGACGTACCATACTCCAGGTAGTGAAGATAAACGGATCGTCCAGCGAGTCACAAGGTCGCACCAGCCTCTGACATTCGGCGAGCTTAGGGCGCACGGACGGCCTGATAGGAGCGGTCCCGAGGGAGGATGAGGCGCATAAAAGATCCACAGGCCTGGCATAGTTAGGCCCCTCTACTCCTAATCTAGAGGTTCGTTCTTATCAAGCACGTGGTTGGGCGTACCGCCGATTGCTGCAACGCGGTTGTGGCTGCTATATCAGGGCCATTCAGTTCTCGGCTAATCATGAGGTGGGCCACCATCACCGGTCCCAATGACTTTGATCTCAACGCTCAATTCACCGATTAACAGGTGCGTCGCCAACAAATCTGCTGACTTCCCAGTCATGGAAATGGAGAACTGAATGGCCCTGGCTGCTATATCTGTATCCTTGACTACAGGTCTACCTCGCGTAGGAAGGGTTCCCATGCCGATTGACGCGGACGCAGCGAAGGATAGCCTGTCGTTGTGGACGAACGAGGAGGCGCGCCGCTTCCTATCCAGCGCCCGCATGAGTCCTTGTGGTCCTTATTGGTCGCTGCGTCTCGCGACAGGATTACGGACCGATGAATTGCTCGCCTTACGCTGGGAGGATATCGATTGGGACAGCGGTGCCGTGTCTGTGTGGCGCATGCTGAGCCATGGGTGGGGTTGGTGCGGTCCCGAGGTCATTCCGACTGACCAGCGGCGAAAGATACATGTGAGGGTGCCGGATGCAGTGATGACTCAGTTGCAGGCGCATCGGCGAGCGCAGCGTGAGGTTCGCCTGGCTGCGGGACCTGCGTGGCAGGAGCACAGTTTAGTGCTCACCACATCGACCGGCATGCCGACATCAGTTCGATTCCTCACACGCGAGTTGGGCCGTATCATCGAGCAGGCTGATGTGCCGCGCGTCCCTGCTTCCGCCCTCCTGCGCATGGATGCCCTGGCGCCAATCTCAGACGAAGAACACCGCTTTGCAGCCGACGCAATAGAGAAGGTACTCTTCGGGGCCCACCCGCGGCGATCGCCGGCCACGTGAACGACCGGGGGGACACCTCCGGAATCGACCGAACGACGACGAGAATTGTCGCGCTATTTTTGTCCGACCAAACGGCGAAGAGTGATCGATGGCGGGACAAGCAGCGCCTCTCGTCGGTGTCATTTCGAGGCGGCGGTAGGCCGTGAGAGAGGGTGAGGGAACAGGACCTGATAGCCCTAAGAGGCTCGCCCATGGCCGCACGTCGATGGCTGGTCAGACGATAGGACAGCCCGGAGCCACTGCGATACGCCTCCTCAAGAGTGGGTTGGACTCATCGCCATCACTGTTTGTCTGTCATGTATAAATCAAGTAAAATGAGACATATGCATGACGTTGCCGACACGCCGAATGCGCGAGGGCTGTTTGCCCTCTCGTCAGAACAAGCGGGCTATTTCACCAGTGCGCAGGCGCATGTCCACGGCTACAGTCCCCAGCTTCTGGGGTACCATGCCGAGCGTGGCCGCTTCGAGCGGGTGCGTCGCGGTCTCTATCGGCTGCGCGATTATCCGTCGTCGTCGCGCGAAGAGGTCATGGCCGCGTGGCTCGCGGCGGGGAGGGAGAGCGCCGTCGTGTCGCACGAGAGCGCGCTCGAGCTTCTCGGTCTGTCGGACGTGGTGCCGGCGACGATCCACCTGCTGGTCCCACGCGGCCGTCGCTGGCTCCGTGCCCTGCCAGGGGTGACGGTGCATACCACAGCGGACGACCTCGCCCCGGACGAGATTGTTACGCGCCAGGGTCTGCGCATCACCGCGCCCATGCGCACCATCCTCGACGTCGCGGACTCAGGGACGGCGCCCGAGCAGGTCATCATGGCGGTGGGACAAGCGCAGGCGCGCGGCATGATCACCGTCGCGCGCCTGCGCGAGGCCGCAGCACGGCGCGATCGACGCGTCCGAGGGCTCATCGAGCGCGCGCTGGAGGATGGTGACTGACATGCGCTATGCTACCGCTGGCGCGTTCCGATCAGCTCTCGAAGCGCAGGTGCGCCTACGGTCGCAGAGTGGCAGCCCATCTATCGTGCGCGTGCGCAAGGCGATCACGTTCGAGCGCCTGCTGGCGCGCCTGCTCGTTGTCGCACCGGACCGCTGGCTGCTCAAAGGGGCGTTAGCCCTCGATTTTCGCCTCGGCACCCACGCACGCGCTACCATGGACATGGACCTCGGGCGCTATGATGATGCCGACGCTGCCACCGGCGACCTGCTCGCTGCCCAGGAGCATGACCTGGGCGACTACTTCGTCTTCGGTGTCGAGCGCACGGATCACCTCGATGCGCTCCGCGAGGCAACGGCCGTGCGCTACCACGTCCACGCCGAGCTCGCCGGCCGGACGTTCGAGCATGTGACCGTGGATGTCGGGTTTAGTCCTCCGCCGACCGGCGGACAGCCGTGGCCCACGGACACGATCATCGGGCCCGATCTCCTCGCCTTCGCCGGGATCGCGCCCATCCGCATCCCGGCGCTGCTCCTGGAGTACCACATCGCCGAGAAACTGCACGCCTATACGCGGGGCTATGGGGAGACGGGGACCATCCAGAGCACGCGCGTCAAGGACCTGATCGACCTGGTTGTGATCGCGTCGACGACCGCTTTGTCCGCGCACCGTTTGCGCGCCGCCTTGGTGGAGGTGTTCGAGGGTCGTCGGTTGCAGGCTTTGCCCCCACATCTCCCACCGCCGCCGACAGTGTGGCGGCGGCCGTACGCGACGATGGCCCAGGGCGTGGGCGTGGAGACAGACCTGGCGGCAGGCTATGCGCACGCGGCCGCATTCCTCGATCCGATTCTATCATCCGAGGTCCCCATGGTCGCAGCCTGGAATCAGACACAGCAGCGCTGGCAGGCGCCAGGTAGCACTCCCCTGGGCTAAGGTGGTTGTTGCCTGTCCCGATATCATCTCTTCGTGCCAGGCCGCCGGATCGGGTGCAAGCCCAGTCCGGGGCGGATGGGCGAGGAGCATCGCTTCCAGGACAGTGTACGGGTCAGCGCCGGCGGCCTATATCCCTTTCCCCCGCTGTTAGCTGAGCGCCGGGGTAGAAATCGCTAGCACACGGCCAAACGACCACTGAAATTTTTGCAATATTTTTGCAAGGACAGGGCGTGAGAGGGCGATATCCGACGGTACCAGTTCCCCTCCTCCTCCGTGTCAATCCTACGTCCCGGCACACCGCGGCATAGGGTAATATGGGGTATGGACTCACTTTGGATCAGAAGGTTGCAGGTTCGAATCCTGCCCGCCCAGCCCGATTTTACACGTGGAGAGCCGTCAGGAAGGGCGGCTCTCCACG
>JAABUQ010004967.1_pt1 | contig 21900 bp, 18 predicted proteins | sample 5560001 | NCBI WGS metagenome assembly JAABUQ01 (sample SAMN10711888, study PRJNA513371) | rock metagenome | isolation source: Antarctica rocks | place: Antarctica: Victoria Land, Finger Mt nord | collected 2015-12-18 | reverse complement strand
CCGGCTTTGTCGACTTCAGGCTGCTGCGCGTACATGACTATGCGCGGCACGGTGAGCAGGATCAGGCGCAGGGCGCCGACGAGGGCAGGACGGCACACGGCAATGGGAAGCAAGTCACGTACATCGCCGAGACGACGTTCCAGGACGAGGCCAGCTACCAGGCCTGGACGCAGGGCGACGCCTTTGCCCGCGCCCACGGCGGCGGAGGGCAGGGTGGTAGCGGTAGCCCTATGACGGCGACGCTGGAAATCTTCGATGTGGTGTAGGTCAGTGACTTGAGTTGCTGTGCTGGAGTAGGGGCGAGTAATGGCGCCTGGCGCGATGGACGACCAACCCTGCATCGGCTCTTAGCATGCCTGAACCATCACCGGTTAAAGTATTCCGTTATGATGATGTCATGAGTACCATTGAGTGTGATGGGTCAGCAGCTTTGAGGCATCTACAATCGGCAGTAAAACCGCTCCTTAGATGTTGGGGATTGGAGGATAGATGGCAGACCTACACATCTCTGAAGAGTATCGGTCTGGCTCTGATGGTGTTCAACAACGAGAGGTGGCGCCAACACCAGAACTGGAACGTGCGTTTAGTATGCTAGCCGAGGACTGGCGCAAGGAGACGCTAGGTCTTTCACGCATAGATAAGAAGGTCATGCACCCTGCGTACCAGAAAATTATCGACATGGGACCGCAGGTTATCTCCCTTATTCTTCGCGAACTGCGAGATAGGCCAACGTACTGGTTTGAGGCGCTTCGCTCTATCAGTCATGAAGACCCGGCACAATCCGCACAATCTTTCGATGAGGCAAAGGATGCCTGGCTTTCGTGGGGACAAGCGCACCAGTACATGCGATAGATGAGTAAAGAAGAAATCGAGGTTGCATTCCCCGCATTGCGCTCCGGTTCCTATCGTGTGACTAGCCTGGAGACGCCGCGCTATAACTGTGTCGCCTGGGCTGCAGGCGACGACAGCAGGTGGTGGCAGCCGCTCCCCGACGAGCCATGGTGCTATTGGCTTGATGGCGTTCCCAGAGACTTTACCTCGGAAAGTTATGTCCGCCTATTCGAGGCGCAAGGCTTTGAAGTTTCTGAGACTGCCGATCCGGAGAACAGATTGGAGAAGATAGCAATCTATACGGTGGATGGAGAGTTTTCCCATGTGGCGCGGCAACTCGAAGCAGGTCGGTGGACCAGCAAGCTTGGAGAATGGGAAGACATCGAACACAATATGCTATCCGATCTGGAAGGCGCCTACTACGGATTCGTGAGCTACATCTTGAGCAGGCGTCGTCAAGAACTGGCTTAGGCTACCGTGCGTCCGGTTGGGCAGCGACCGTCCGTGCTCGTGGCAGTGATAGAGGACAAGACGGCGACGGAGCAACGATAGACCAGGACTGCCCCTTGTTTTCTCATGCGCTTCCGTGCTACCATAGCGCCATCGCGGCAACGACCGCGCCATACGGTCCCTGCCTTGCGCTACCCGGCGAACCGGACCCCTCGCATCCCCAATCCCCGTAATCATCAACGCAGTACACACGGCAATAACGCCGTAAAGACTCCCCGTAGTCCCTTTGGGAGGTGACGATGCTGGCACGGGCGCTCTCATGCGCGGTTGTTGGGCTAGACTCAGCATTGGTCGAGGTCGAGGTAGACCTCTCACAAGGTTTACCCGCGTTCACCATCGTCGGGTTGCCCGACACGGCGGTCAACGAGGCCAAGGAGCGCGTGCGCGCCGCGATCCGCAATAGCGGGCTGCAGTTTCCCATGCGGCGCATCACGGTCAACCTGGCGCCGGCGGACCTCCGAAAGGAAGGGCCGAGCTACGATTTGCCGATGGCGGTGGCGCTGCTGGCGGCCAGCGAGCAGGTCGCGCTCGACCCCGCGCGACACCTCTTTCTGGGCGAACTGGGTCTCGACGGCACCCTGCGTCACACCACTGGCATCCTGCCCATGGTGTCCCTGGCCCGCGAGCGCGGCATCCCCACCGTCTACGTCCCTGCCGTCAACGCGCTGGAGGCGGCCCTGATCCGCGAGGTCGAGGTCATCCCCGTCACTACCCTGACCGGCCTGGTGGCCCACCTGCGCGGCGAGATCATTATCCCGCCCGCGCCCGCCGCCGCGGACCTGCTCGACGCGTCCACGCCGACCTACCCGACCGACTTCGCCGACGTGCGCGGGCAGGAGCACGTCAAGCGTGCGCTGGAGGTGGCGGCGGCGGGCGGGCACAACGTGCTGCTGGCGGGACCTCCCGGCTCGGGCAAGACGCTGCTGGCGCGGGCGCTGCCCTCGATTCTGCCGGCGATGGACATCGAGGAGGCGCTGGAGGCGACCAAGGTCTACTCGGTGGCGGGGCTCTTGCCGCCGGAGACGCCGCTGGTGCGGCAGCGGCCCTTCCGTGCGCCGCACTACACCATCTCGCACGCCGGGCTGGTGGGCGGGGGGCGCTGGCCGCGGCCAGGGGAGATCAGCCTGGCGCACCGCGGCGTCTTGTTCCTGGACGAGCTGCCGGAGTTCGGGTCGAACGGGCTGGAGGTGCTGCGGCAGCCGCTGGAGGACGGGGTGATCATGATCAGCCGGGCGCAGGGGTCGGTGACGTTCCCGGCGAAGGTGATGCTGGTGGGGGCCATGAACCCCTGCCCGTGCGGCTACCACGGGGACCCGACGCGAGAGTGCACGTGCAGCGCGGGGGCGGTGGCGAAGTACCAGAAACGATTGTCAGGGCCGCTGATCGACCGCATCGACGTGCATGTGGAGGTGCCGCGGGTGGCGTACGAGAAGCTGGCGGGGGAGGCGCGGGGGGAGAGTTCGGCGGCGATCCGGGGACGGGTGCAGGGGGCGCGGGCGCGGCAGGCGGCGCGGCTGGCGGGGACGGGGCTGGTGAGCAACGCGGAGATGGGGCCGAAGGAGGTGCGGGCGCACTGCGCGGTAGCGGAGGAGGCGCAGGGACTGTTGAAAGCGGCGATGGCGCGGCTGCAGCTGTCGGCGCGGGCGTACCACCGGGTGCTCAAGCTCTCGCGGACGGTGGCGGACCTGGCGGGCAGCGACATCATCGGCGCGCCGCACCTGGCCGAGGCCCTGCAGTATCGCCCTCGCTCCTATACCCCGTAGCGTCGCCGTCGCACATTATCCATGGGTCGGAACGCTTGAGGCAATGTACACTACGCAGTAAGGTTTCGGAATAGACGCGCAAAGGATACAGTAGTAGTGGAGGAACGGACGATGAATCTGGAAGAGACCGTCATCACGAATCTGCGAGAACTGCCTGCCGACAAGCAGCAAGAAGTGCTTGACTTCGTGCAGTTCCTGCGGCACAAAAAGGTCGTCGTGTCCGGTCAACGTCCTCAACTAAGAGGGTTATGGGCTGGCGTCCAGGTCACGGAGGATGACATTGCCGAGATTCGACAGGAGATGTGGGGCAACTTCCCAAGAGATGACGTGTGATGAGCAGCGCCGTCGTCGCGGACACGCACGCCATCGTGTGGTACCTCGCGGACTCTCCCGAGTTATCCGCGCGTGCGCTCAACGCGCTTGATGGGGCAGCACAAGGCAATGGCCCCATCTATATCGCTTCTATCACCTTGGTGGAACTTGTCTATCTCGTCGAAAGAGGCAGAATGGTGGCAGGTAACCTCAACAGTCTTGTTGCCCTGCTCGACGCTGGCAACAGCCCCTTGCGTCTTGTCCCGCTTGACAACGGCGTTGCGCGTGCCCTCAGACAGATTCCCAGGGACACCGTCCCCGACATGCCGGACCGCATTATCGCCGCCACTGGTCTCTACCTCAACGTGCCCGTCGTGACGCGTGATCATCACATCCAGGCCGCGTCCATTGCGACGATTTGGTGACATAGAAGGCTGTAATTATAATAGGGCTTATAAGTGTTTAACTATTAGCAGAGCGACTCTGTCGCTGCCCTCGTTGAATAAGGCCATGCACACAAAGGTATCGGACTGTACTCTTTAGTTAGGGCAAGATTCTGCTCGCAAAACCTCTCCTGCTTAGTAACTGACAATAGTCACCCTTCCGCAATGTTAGTTTATAGTGGTTATCAATTTGTACTCGAAAGTGCAACTAGGGTTCATGATCGACAAGGTCAGCATGAGGTACTAAACAAATTGGATGCTGCCGCTCGGACGGACGCATGGGCAGCGGTCGTCCGAGCGATGCGTTCACGTGGTGACATAGACACTATGCCTGTGCTCCTGAGACTGAATGGAGAGACGGCGGGGTTTCTACAAGAGCTCGATCCGTTTATGGGTGGTGGTCCACGATTGCCGCCGCTGAGGCTGTCAGCTATCAGAGCGTAGGCGTCGAGCTTGATCCGCACTACTTTCACCTGGCGGAGAGCGCCATTCCACGACTCGCCATGTTGTACCCCGAGAGCATGAAAGACCACGACGCGATGGGAAGCAAAGTGATCGTCCTAGAGACCGCAGCACGAGCCTGTCAGCCTTTACTCTTCGCCAATATCTAAAATATCGTAAAAGGCGCTTCGCTCCCTGATTGCTTTCTGAACCGTTGCGGTCACATATACTGGATCCAGATAAACCGAGTTAATGCGAAGCCTTCTCGTGCCCGACCTCGTTGTGACCGCCGTACGCGTGCGATTGCTGCCCTCCTTGCGTTCGTGAACCGTCCAATCCGTGTCTACCAGATATGCGGTCTCTACCTGTATGATGCGGGTTTGACCCGCATGGGCGGTGAGGAGGATATGGCCATGGAAGGAAAGATGAACCTAGAAGAGTTGGTGGTCGAGAACCTGCACGACTTGCCGGCAGACAAGCAGCCTACAAGGGGTTGGTGGCACTGGCGGGGCTAGCACGCCGGGCGCCGGTTGTCCTGCGCACCATGCTCGGGCCGCACATCAACGTGTGGATAGATCGGGCCGTAGTAACAGTCTTGATACTATGATGTTAGGTAATGTGTCCTAGAGTTGGCGCTGAACAGTAGACGTGGCGCGGTGACACTGGTAATGCACTTGCATCTCTGCCTGGCCAATTACGCCAGCATCAGGACATGGACAAAGAGTTGGGCGACCACCTCGACCGTTTAAGCAACGGGTGATGTCGTGACGCGTGTCCCTTTACCGATCGCCATGGTCGGCCTGCCACGGCAAGGAACCGCGTGGGGCGTTGCGCTGGTCCTGGCCGGCGTCGAGGTCCTGGCCGGCGTCGAGGTCCTGGTCTTTTGGTTCTGGTTGTACCCGTTACTCCGGGGGCCAAGCGCGTACTATACGCGGGAACAGGGGGACCAGGAGATACCGGTGTTGCCCTGGACGCCACTATCATCGCGGCGGATGCTACGTCGAGGGTCACGGTCGTGGAAGATACGACGAGATTGACATAACGTACGTTGCTCGCGCGGTTTATGATACCCAAATGTTGGTCATGAACATGATGCTGTAGACGGTGAGGCCGATGGTGAAAAGAACGGCAAGCGGGATGAACAGGCGCTTCTTGAGCGCCAGGTAGGTACACAGCGGGAACATCATCAGCATCATGCGCGGCATCGACATCAGCACGTCGTGGTGCGGCAAGACTTCGTGCTGCCCGACCAGCATGGCCGGCGTGCTCAGCAAGACGCCCCACAACAACCACAGGTAGACGCCTTGCACGCGCGGCAGGCGGCGCCAGGCGTGATAGGTCAGGACGAGGCCTGCCACGGTGTAGCACAGGTCATGCAGCCCGTACAGGTCGTCCGTGTCGAGCGCGCCGCGCAGCGCGTCGCCCACCGGCCAGACCACGCTGACGTACAGCGTCTCCCAGGGCGGGGCAAAGGTGCGCCACCAGGCGTGTTCGGCGCGGCTAAACCAGAGTGGGTCGCCGAAGACGACGTAGAGGAAGGCCATGAACAGGCCCAGCCCCAACGGGATGGCCACGGCCGGCACGGCGTGGGAGAGCGAGCGCCAGACGTCTCGCGACGGGGCGCGTGCCGGTCTGGGGCTGAGGCGGCGCGCGCTGCCCTCGGCCGCCGTCTCCTTCAACTGCTCATCGACCGGCGTTGGTAGGACGACCGCCACGTTGAGCGGAGTCAAGGTTGGCGCATGATCGCCGGCATAGAAGATATCTGGAGGCCCGCGGCGCTCGCCCGTCCCCGGTTGAACGAGGGCACGGGCGGGTAGCGCCGCGGGCCCTCGGATCAAACCTTCTAACCGGGGACCGGTGAGCAGCGCAAGCGAGCGCCCGCGCTCCCAGGTCGCTTTAGCACCCAGGGGCGTTAACGGATGATCGCCTTTGCTCCCCTCTCCCGGGGCTGGTAGGGGATCCGAGGGTGAGGGCTGTGGGGGTTGCCCCGCGGCCGGCGGAGAGACCGGGAACGGGAGTCGGAGGCGCAGGCGATCCCAGGCCAGCCGTATCCACAGGGTCACGGGGCGGCTGACGGCAGGATGCGTTTGTACCCAGGCCATCAGGAACGGCGCCAGCAAGACCATGCCCGGCGGCCGCGCCAGGGCGGCAAGCAACCCCCAGAGTCCCGCTTGCCACCATCGCTCCCGGCGCAGCGTGTAGAAAAAGGCCGTCGCGCATAGCAGGAACGTCCCTTCGCTGTAGGCCGCGAAGAGGAAGAGCGAGAGTGGGGAGAGCGCCAGCAGCAGCACGGCGCGCCGGGCCACGGCGCGGCCGTAATCCAGGCGCACCAACCCGTAGAAGAACGTGAGCGCGCCGATGGCGCAGAGGTTGGAGACCAGCATGCCCGCCACGATGTACGGCGGGTAGGACCCATCGTCCGGAGAAGCTAGCCCGAGGACGTCGCGCGCGGCGACGGATAGCGCGAGGTGCAGCGTGCGCACCAGCAGTGGGAACAGCGGGAAGAAGGCCACGTTCTTGTAGCTGTCGGGGCCGCGCAGGTTATAGCCCAGGCGCGCCAGGTCGTCGTACCACTGCACGTCCGCGCGGTTCCAGGCGTCCAGCGCCGTGCCGGTCACGAGGTCGTGGGGCACGAAGATCGGCGGCGCGTTGGTCGCCACTGTTTGCCATAGGGGAACCCCGATGCCGATGACTAGCACCGTCAGCGCCACGAAGAACAGGCGCGTCGCCAGCACGATAGGGAGCACATCGTACAGCAGGTCGCGCCGCCAAGGGGGCCGTTGTATCCTCTTGATGCTGCTTCTCCAATCGCCGGTCTCGCGACGGGCTAGCGCCTTGTTGGGCTCACGATGGCTGGGATGGCGCTGGCCCTGGCTCCCGCGTCGCGCTACCCCGTGTGCGCGGCGGCATCGGCGGGGGCGCCAAACATCATTGTACCTGTGTCGCGCGCAGCCTCGAGCGCGCCCCTCTTGCGTTCGCGGCCGCGGGCAAGCCACACGAGGCCCCCCACGGCGATCAGGAGGGCGTTGCGTAGCGCGAGATCCGCGACGTAGACCGGCCGCAGGGCCAGCAGGCCGTCCCAGGCGAATGGGAAGATCGATTGCGACAGCGCGGTGGCGACGAGGGCCAGCGCCACGGTGCGCACGCGGTCGTACGGTTGGACCGCCAGCAACGGCAACAGCCAGAGCAGGAACTGGATGGAAAACAGCTTGCTGCCCAACAGCAACACCAGCACCGCCAGCGTCACATAGGCCAGCAGCGCGCGCGCCTCCTCCAGGGGCGATGGAAGGTCAGCGGACCCGCGCGCCGGCGAGGAAGCGGCTGGCGCGCGTCGTAACCGAGGCCAGGACCACAGACCGATGTCGCTGCCATACGACAGGTAGAGCGCGCCCAACAGTGTGAGCATCACGAGCGTCGAGAGCGAGCCAAGCGCGGCGGTCGGCGCCGCGGAGATGTCCCAGGAGCCAAATGCTTGCGCGGGGGACAGGATACGGACCGGCAGCCCGGCCAGATGTAGAATCTCGACCACCGACCCCTGGACGCTCTCCATCTCGATCCCGCGCCGCGTCTCCCATTGCATAAATCGCCCCAGCGACGAGGGCGCCGCCAGGTACCACGCCAGCAGGAAGCCCGCCAGGCCCAGCACGTAGATGAAGACGCCGCGGCGCCGGCCGCGCCGCCAGTCGTACAGCAGGAAGAAGGGGACCAGCACCAGCGGGTAGACCTTGATCAGCGTTGCCGCGAGCAGCAGCAGCCACGCCGGCGACGAGCGCCCCGCCAGCAGAGCCAGCGCGGCCCCCAGCACCAGCAGCGCGGGGACGAGATCGAAGCGCTGGCAGGCCACGCAGCCGAGCAAGGGGATCAACAGCCCGTAGGAGACAACGGCGCCGAGCGCGGAGATACCGGCGCGCCGGGCCAGGATCGCTATCAGGGGCAGTGTCGCCGCGTCGACCAGCAGGATCTCGACCGCGAAGAGGAAGTCGAACGCGCGCAGGGATGGCGGGTGTAGCAGGCCCGGCAGCACGAAAACGGCCGTGGCCAGGGGCGGATACTCGACAAAGAAGTGCGGATCGACATAGGGTATGTCACCGGCCAGCATCCGTTGCGTGGCCGGCCAGAAGACCTTTTGCGTATCGGAGCCGGTCTCATAGTAGAGGCCGGGCAGCTTGAACAGCCACAGGAAGACCACGGCGTGGACGAGGAGCACGGCAATGGCCGCCACGCGCGGGTCCACGCGCAGCGTTGCCGCGCGCAGGCGGTCGCCGCGTGAGCGCGGCAGGCGCCCCAGCCGCGCGCCGTCATCAGAGCCGGCCGTCCAGTCCATCCCGTTCGTGTCGCTTATGATAGGCGTGTCCTCCCTTGCCAGGCGCGGCTGGGACGAGTGAGCGTGTGACAGTAGCTGGCCAACCGGCCCGCGCCACTGTTTACCGCCGCCTCCTTAACTTGCTGAGACTGAGGGTCACGACCGACCGACGGGCTCGAGGTTCGGGGTTCGGCCGGGTCGGCCGGGGACCGACCGACGCCGCGTCGGCGCCCCGGCCAGGATGCGCAGGACGGTCTTGCCCGTCGAGAGCGTCGTGGTCACGGCCACCGCCGCGCCAATGAACAGGACCATAGCGAAATCGACCAGCCTGCTGTGGTCGTCGGGCACTCCCAGCAACCAACTGCTTCCCACCCACCACAACAAGGCGCAGAGCGCCATCAGCATCACTGCGGCGGCACGGATCGGCGGCCAGGCGCGGGCGAACCCGGCGTCCACGGCCAACTCCAGCGGTTGCCCGGCGCGTACTTCGCGGTGCACGCGCGCGGCGATGACCGTGTTGGCGCCTACGGCCGCAAGCAGGGCAAGAGCCAGGCCGCCAAGCCCCGCCAGGGTGAGGGTGACGCCGGTACACTTGATGACGGCAACGGCGCCCAGCAGGTCGAGGGCAGTGACGATGGCCACGAGCAGCCCCAGGAAGCGGTAGAGCGCCGCCGCGGCCAGGACAATGACGGCGAGCACGGCGAGAGCCGCCACGGCGCCGTTACGCATCGTGTCCGGAGAGATCGAGGGGCCGACCTGCATCGCGCCGGCGAACGTGAGATGGACCGGCAGGGCGCCGTATATCAGGATGGTGGCCAGGTTGTCGATGTTGGTGTAGGAGCTGGCCGGCCACACGCGCTGGAACTGGATCTGGCCGCGAAAGAGATGCTCCGCGGTGGGGCGCGTGTCATAGATAATATTGTCGATTGCAATGCCGATGAAGGAGGGTCGGCCGTGGGCGGCGGCGGCATAGGCCTTGATCCGATCCAGGGCGGCCGGCCGTACCGCGATGTCGTCGACAGGGTGGCTGTCCAGGTTCTTGGGCCCGATGCCGATCGCGGTACCGCTCCGCACGATGTCTTCGTTATCGGCCAGCACCGGGAACTGTCCCGGCCGCACGCGCGTTCCCCGGCTGAGTAGCGCCCCACCTACGGCGAGCAACGTAAAGTGTCCCGTCTCTTGCAACAGCAGCCGGATCGACGTCGGATCGTTGAAGACGCGCTGGCACAGTGGCCGCGCCGGCGCCACGGGGCCGCGCACCGGGCTGCCCGCCCCTGACTCTGGTTGGCGCGTGGACGCGGTATGGCCATGCGCCCCGGCCGTGGCCACGGAGGGGCAGGCCACGGTCTGCACGGTCGTCAGCGTCAGCGGGACCGTGCTGGCCAACTGCACGACGATAAACCGGTCCTGTCCCCGCGTCAGCGTCCCCACGATTGGCTCGGGACTGCCCGTCGCCGCGTCGATGCGCTCCTCCAGAATGCGCCGCGTCCGTGCCAGGGCGTCGTCGTCGACGGCGGGCGCGCCCGCCGTCGGCAGCGGGTGCGCCTGGAGGAGCATGCGCGTCCCGCCGCCGAGGTCGTTGCCGAGGTTAAGGGTGATAGGCTGCCCGAGGGTGAGCGTGAAGCCCGGCAGGCCCGAGAGGTCGACGGCCGCGGCCAGCAGCGTCACCGCGACGAAGGCCATGCCCGCGTAGGCGGTGCGTAACCCGAACGGGCCAGCCGGGCGCGCCGCGCTCCGACGGGTCGCCCCGGCCGCGGACGAGGGCGCTTCCGCGGTGTCCTCATCAAAGGCCAGGAAGGAGGGCGCCCCGCCTAACCGTGGCCGTACATAGACCCCCACCAGCAGCGCCGCGATGCCGATCCAGGCCACGAGGCCCAGCGCGGCCTCGGTGGGCTTGAGCACCGCCCACGACACCGTGTCGTGCCCGAAGGCGGCATACAAGGAGTCGAGGTAGGTCAGCGCCACGGCGGGCAGCACGACGAGCGTGTAGCGGTTGGCCAGCCGTGGCGCCAGCAGCAGCGCGCCGGGCAGCACCCAGATGCTATAGTTCGGCCCCCAGCCGGGCGCGAACAGGTAGAACACGAACGGCAGGGTCACCAGCCCTTCCAGCGGCCGCCGCCGCACCAGCAGCAGCACACAGACGACGACCAGGGCCGCCAGCAGCAGCGGCTCGTTGACGTGGGTGACCCAGGCGTTGGGACGCTTCTCCGCCGGATGCACCCAGCACTCGCGCAGCACGGAGACGTAGCCCCAGCAGAAGCCGTCGGAGCCATTGTAGCCGACGATACTGCCCAGCACTTTGCTCAGGCTATCGGTCCCGAAGGCGAGCCGGAAGCCCAGCAGTGAGACGCCCAGCGGGACCAGCGACAGCGGCACGTAGAGGATGCGCCACGTCCAGCCTCGCGTGTACAGGACCAGCGGCGGCAGGAAGAGCACCGGCCAACTCTTGTAGGCGATAGCCACGCCGAGCAGCAGCGCCGAGGCCGCCGCGGTCAGGCCCTCCTGAAGCGTCGGACGCGGCAGGCGCGCCGGGTCGCGGACCAGCGCCAGGACGGCCAGCACGATGAAGAGCAACGGGATCTCTTCGAACTGGCCGTGGTAGCCCGTCACCAGCGCGGGCAGGGGATTGAGCGCGTAGAGCAGCCCGGCGGCAAGCGCCACGCCGGGTGTCCGGCCAAGGCGGCGCGCCGCCGCCCACACCGCGACCGCGATGGCCACCCCGCACAGGCCGGGCGCCGCTTTGTCCAGGATCAGAAAGAGCGTGCGGCTGCCCTGCGCCAGCGCCACCAGCACGGCGCTGATTAGTCCGTGCAGGGGCGGATAAGGGTAGCGGCCCGCCGCCAGGGGCGCGGTATAGACGTTCTGGCCATCCAGGACCAGCGAGCCGATGGTCCAGTGCGCCTCGATATCGAAAGGGAGCCCGCGGTCGAGCGTCAGCGTGGGGACCAGGCGCGCCACCGTGGCGGCGAGGACGATGTTCCAGACGGGGTGGGCCCGCATCCACGCGGCCGGCCTGAGCGGCACGCGCAGCCAGACCACGGTTAGAGCGCACAGCCACACCAGGGCTGCCGCGAAAGTTACATCACTCCCGGGCTGCATCGCACCTATTTCTCAACACTGTTCACAGGCAGCGGGACGCCATCCACATCTTAGTGTAGTACACTGCTGCCCATAATGACTTGTGAGGTTGCTAATCACCAGGGCCATTTAGTTCTCACGGGAGGACGGCCAGATTGGCGTAGGGGCGTAGTGCATACGCCCAGATTGCGCTGCCGCCGGGCGTATGCACTACGCCCCTACCCCCGGGAACAACGTGCATGACCGAAAACTAAATGGCCCTGGCTAATCACACAGGGCCTGTGAAAAGTCGCTGGCACGGTGATGAGAGAGACGCCCCCAGACCGACAATTTACAGACGTGTGCCAATCACACAGCCCCGGCGTCACGGCGTCGCCATGTCCTAACGGTATGGTACGCTATCCTCAACAAGCCTTGCACGCCATCGGTGATACGCCTGGCGCGGCTGGCGGGAGGACAGAGCGTGGTACAGACACCCTGGCGCCCATCCCCGGTGACGGACGAGGACGACCGCTTCATGCGGGATCTGGAAGACGATACGGAGGACGCCCCCTGGATGTCGATGGGAGACTTGCAGTTCTGGTCGGCCAGCGGCTTCGCGCACAGCCTGCACGACTACGTCGAGGAACAGGGCCTGGACTGGTACGTGGCGGCCATGTTGCCCATCTTCTACCGCTGGCCTGGTGTCCCAGATAAGAAGCAGTTGGCGCCGGACACCATGGTGGCCTTCGTGCCGGACCACCCGCGCACCTCGTACGACCTGGAGGCGGAAGGGATGTTCCCGCCGTTCGTGCTGGAGGTGATCTCGCCATCGAGCGTGGGGCGGGATGAGGTGGAGAAGCGCCGCGCCTACGACCTGCTGGGCGCGCGGGAGTATGCCCTGTTCCGGCCGCGCCAGGGCCGAGCCTCGACGCTGCGCGGGTATCGGCGCGGCGAGGACGGGCAGTTCGAGCCGTGGCTGCCCGACGCGCAGGGGCGGCTGTGGAGCGACGTGCTGGGGCTGTACCTGGTGGTGCGGGGGCAACTGGTGCAGGCACAGACATCCCATAACCAACTACTGCTGACGCCGGGGCAGAACGCCGCGGCGCGCAGGCAAGCCGAGGCGGCGCGACAGCAGGCCGAAGCGGCGCGACGACAGGCCGAGCAAGAGCAAGCGCGGGAGGCTGAGGCGCGACGACAGGCCGAGCAAGAGCAAGCGCGGGAGGCTGAGGCTCGTCGTCAAGCCGAGGACGAGATAGCACGGCTACGCCGTGAGTTGGAGCGCGTCAAGGGCCTCAACGACGGAGAGACGCGCTAAGACGCGGCGTATTCCTCATCCTCATCTCTTCTCCCACCCTTGGAAAGGGAGAGGAGAGAGGGTAAGGGTCTCTAATCCTGACGGTAATGACTTACTCTCCCCTCTCCCACGCGCAGAGAGAGCACCCTGGACCGTCGGCCCGCGGGTAGGACCGAGGGGCCAGTCGTTATGGGGCGGGGGTGAGGGCGTCCGTTGACACTATTATGGGCCGTACCTATACTGACCCCTGGATACACACGACATCCCAGGCGTACGGGCCGGGATGTCGTGTTCGCTATATACTGACTGCTAGAGACATGGACATCCGCAGGCGTGGCGCCGCGAACTGTGTCCGCTAAGAGAGGATAGAGACCGACACATGCGACAGCGTAACTTCTACACCCTGGTGGGCATCGTCGTGGTGGCGCTGATAGCCATTGTGCTCGATCTCTCCGGGGTCGGCAATGGGTTTACGATCAATCTCTGGAAACCGGTAACGATACATCAGGGCATCGACCTGCAAGGCGGTGCCCGCGTGCTCCTACAGGCGGTCCCGCCCGATGGCAAAACTCCCAGCGACGATACGATGAACGCGGCACGGCAGATCCTCGAGAGCCGCGTGAACGGTGGCCTCGGCGTCTCCGAACCCGTGGTGCAGGTGGTCAAGAACGGAAGCCTGCGCTTCATCAGCGTCGAGCTACCCGGCCTCAAAAAGGACATTCGGCAGATCGAGGGCGTACTCCAGCGTACGGGCATCCTCACCCTCGTGGCGCTCAATTCGACGAGTCTGCCGTCAGGCGCGTCCACCAAGGGTTACCAGGTGCTGGCCAAGGGCACTGACCTCATCGCGAGTTCGGTCAATGTAGGACCGGATCCGATTAACCCCGCTAACTACGCGGTTAACCTGCGAGTCAACGATCAGGCAGGCAGCGCCATTTCCACGTACAGTTCTGCTCATGTCGGGGGCTTCATGGGTATCGCGATCGACAATAAGATCTTCGATAGCCCCACCATCCAACAGCCCCTGGGGTCGCAGTTCCAGATCAACCATTTGCAAACGGCCGACCAAGCCAACAATCTGGCAACCGTCTTGAAGTACGGCGCGTTGCCGATCCCGCTCAAGATCCAGAGCGTCAATGAGGTCAGCGCCTCGCTTGGCCCGGCTAACGTACAGGCCAGCCTGCTGGCCGGCGGGGTGGGCTTGCTCATCGTGATGCTGTTCATGGCCATTTACTACCGCGTGCCAGGCTTGCTAGCCGACGGCGCACTGCTCATCTATGCGCTGGTGGCCCTGGCCGTGTTCAAGGTCATCCCGGTGACCTTTACGCTGGCCGGGATCGCCGGCTTCATCCTCTCTATCGGTATGGCCGTCGACGCCAATATCCTGATCTTCGAGCGCCTGAAAGAGGAGTTGCGCGCCGGCCACTCCATCGGCGCCGCGGTCGACGCGGGCTTCTCGCGCGCCTGGCCCAGCATCCGCGACTCGAACATCTCGACCATGATGACCTGCGTCATCCTGTGGTGGTTTGGCAGCACCTTTGGCGCCAGCATCATCGTCGGCTTCGCGACGACCTTGGGCCTCGGCGTCGTCATCTCCCTGCTCACGGCGGTCCTGGTTAGCCGCACCTTCCTGCGCCTGCTGGTGCAAGGCGCCCATCCGTCCAATGCCCGTCTCTTCGGCGCCGACGCCGTCGCTCAGCCACGGGCCGTTGTTCAACCACGGGGAGTGTAAGACAAGTGCTCGATCTGCTCAAGTACCGCTATCTCTACCTGCTGATCTCGGGCATCATCATCGTGCCCGGCCTGCTCTTTATGCTGTTGGGCGGCCTCAAACCAGGCATCGACTTTACCGGCGGTACCGAGATCACCGTGGTCATGCCGCGCGGCGTGCAGACGACTCCTGCTGCCGTCGGCGACATCGTGTCCAAGATACAGTATGCGCCTGGTAAGTATCTGGACGACAATCAGGCGCAGGGGCAGACCGATGTGGTATTCCCCAACCAACAGGAGTATCTGATTCGCACCGTCGACATTGGGTCGAACAATGTCGCCCAGACCGCTCTGATCAAGGCGCTGCAGAACCGGTTCGGCGCGGGCGTCAGGGAGGTGCAGACGAATACGGTCAGCGATACGGTCGGCAAAGATACGGTGCAGCGCGCAATCTACGCCGTGCTCGCCGCGGCCGTCGCTATCTTGTTGTACATGGCCTGGGCCTTCCGCAGGCTGAACCACCCCTTTGTCTACGGCGGGGCGGCTATTGCGGCCTTGCTGCACGACGTGCTGGTGGTGCTAGGCCTGTTCGCCATCCTGGGTTTTTTCTTCAACGTCCGCATCGACTCGCTCTTTGTCCCGGCGGTGCTGACCGTAATCGGCTTCTCGGTCCACGACACCATCGTGGTGTTCGACCGCATCCGCGAGAATATCGGGCGGCGTAGCGGCGACCCCTACTATACCGTGGTCAACAACTCGCTGGCCCAGACGCTGGGCCGCTCGCTCAACACCTCGCTGACCGTGCTATTGACCCTCCTGGCGCTGCTGCTGTTCGGCGGGTCGAGCATCCACGTCTTCGTCCTGGCGCTGCTAATTGGCATCGCCAGCGGGACCTACAGCTCCATCTTCAACGCCACGCCGCTGGCCGTGATGTGGGAGATGGGCGAGTTCAACCGCTTCCTTGGCCGGGGCCGGGGCCGCGGCACGCCCCAGGCTCAGGGCGGCGCGACGGGCACGGGCTCCCGCAGGATTACGCCGCGCCGCAGCGCCGGCAGCGCACGCTAACCCTCACCCGAGGCACCCTCACCCCCAACCCCCTCTCCCGTGCGCGGGAGAGGGGGCTTTTTTTAATTCACCAATCGCTCTCCACGACCGTCTCGCGGATGACGCGCGTGACCGTCTCGCTTGCGCCCGACGCCGGCGATAGCTCGGTGACGCGCAACTCGGCCTGGCCCAGCAGACGGTCGCAGTGCGCGGCCAGGCGCGTGCCCTGCTCGTAGAGGGCCAGGGCGCGGTCGAGGGCCAGCCCCTCCTGCCGCATCTCGTCCAGCGTCCCTTCCAGCCGCGCGAAGGCGTCCTCGAAGCGCAATCCCTCGAAGGGGTCGGCGCTTCCAGTGTTTTGTTGGTTCGTGTCCGTCACCGTCTCATCCTCTCTAAAGCGTGCCTCTCGTCACGTAGGCAGTGCGTGACTATCCCTTGGTCGGGTTACGTCCTCGGTCAGGTGTCCATCGCAGTCCTACTGGGAGCGCGGGCGGCCCGCCCGCCTGGCTTTGCGGCCGACCTGTTTGCTTTAGCCCAACGCGTTGGCCACAGCACAAGCGGGCGGGCCGCCCGCGCTCCCAGTCGCGACCCAGTCCCAAGTCCTCGTCGCCGTCCTACTCCCCTCTCCCGCGGTCGGGAGAGGGGTGGGGGGTGAGGGTTGCCCTCCCGCGCATCGGAAGAGGGGCGGGGGGTGAGGGTTGCTTCCGCGCACCGTCCAGGACGGCGACATCGAACGATCCCTGGCGCACCCGTACGCGCAGCGTCTCGCCTGGCGTGACGTGACTCGTATCGCTGACGACCTCGCCCCAGGGATTGGTGACGATGGCGTAGCCGCGCTCCAGCGTCGCCAGGGGATCGAGCAGGGCCAGGCGCGCTGTCGCGCCCCTAAGCGCCTCACGACGCCGCCGAAGCAGTTGCGCCAGGCGTTCCTGGAGTGCGGCCTGGAGGTCGTCGGTCTGCTGGCGGCGCGTCCGCACCGCGGCCAGCGGGTTGAGCAGGGCCAGCGTGCGCGCCGCCTCCCGGAGATCCCGGCGCGCGTCGGCAACGGCGCCGGCCATACACTCACGCAGGTCGTCGCGCAACGCGGCGACGGCGGCGGCGCACTCCTGCCAGTCCGGGACGACCGCCGCCGCGGCGGTCGATGGTGTGGGCATGCGCAGGTCGGCCACATAGTCGGCAATGGTGACATCGGGCTCGTGGCCAACCCCGGTCACGACGGGGATCGCGCACGCGGCGATGGCGCGGGCCACAGTCTCCGTGTTGTAGGCCCATAGTTCTTCTAGCGAGCCCCCCCCACGAACGACCAGCGCCACCTCGACGCCGTCGTAACCGTCCACGCGCCGCAGGGCGGCCGCGATCTGCGGAGGCGCCAACTCGCCCTGTACCAGGCAGGGCGAGAGCACCACCTCCGCGGCCGGGAAGCGCGTGGCCAGCACGCGCAGCACATCCTGCAATGCGGCGGCGCCGGGCGAGGTCACCACGCCGATGCGGCGGGGGAACGGAGGGATAGGCCGCTTGCGCTCCTCGTCGAAGAGCCCCTCGTCTTTCAGCCGCGCCTTGAGCTCTTCGAAGCGTTGGTGCAGCGAGCCCACACCCTCGGCCTGGACGTAGTCGGCATAGAGTTGGATCGAGCCCTGTGTCTCGTAGAGGCTGACATGCCCATGCACCAGCGCGCCGCTGCCCTGTTGCAGGTCGCGAACGCTGCTGCTATAGCCGCCGTGCCCGCGGAACATGACGCAGCGCAGCTGCCCCTCGGCGTCCTTAAGGGTGAAGTAGGTATGGCCGGCGGCGGAGCGCGACAGGTTAGAGACCTCGCCGCGCACCCACAGGTCGCCCAGCAGGTCGTCGCTGCCCAGCAAGGCCTTGAGGTAGGTCGTTACGTCGCCGACGCTGAGTACCTGGCCCAGAAGCTCTTGGTCGATACCCGCTGCCATCATCTCTCCTCGCTGGCTCAACTGGGAGCGCGGGCAGCTTGCCCGCTTCGATTCGCCGCTGGGTCCTTTGCTCGACCAGAGTAGTTAGACGGCGACCCATGCGGGCAAGCTGCCCGCGCTCCCAATAGTTAGACGGCGACCCATGCGGGCAAGCTGCCCGCGCTCCCAATAGTTAGACGGCGACCCATGCGGGCAAGCTGCCCGCGCTCCCAGTCAGCCCAATCTACCGATAGTAATGTGACAAACTACTCGAGCTCGAAGAGCGGCTGACCGTATTCGACCGCTTGCCCATCGGCCACCAGCACGCGGCGCACCGTTCCGCCTTCCTCGGCCTCGACCTCGCCGATGAGCTTCATGGCCTCGATCAGGCCAATGACCTGGCCCTGCTCGACCGTGCCGCCTTCGTGAATGAAGGGCTCGCCCTGCGGCTCCGAGGACAGGTAGAACGTGCCCACTTGCGGCGAGCGCAGGTACGTGGGGCCGGCCGCTACCACCTCGTCCGCTACGATAGGAGAGGATGAAACGATGGACAGCGCCGGCGCGGGGGGCAGATCACGCTCGATGTGAAGCGCGAAGCCGCCCTGCTCAATCGTGACTTCGCAGAGGTCGCTCTCGCGCACCAGGGCGATCAAGCGGCTGACCTGCCCGCGCCACGTCTCCGCGCCCGCGTCGTCCGGCGCGTCGTCGACGGTCACGGTCATACCTAGACGCGCTCGATGTAGCTGTCGCTGCGGGTATCGACGCGGATGACGTCGCCGGTCTTGACGAAGAGCGGGACCTGCACCGTCACGCCGGTCTCCAGGGTGGCCGGCTTGGTGCCGCCGGTCGCCGTGTCGCCCTTGAAGCCGGGCTCGGTGTAGGTGATCCGCATCTCCACACTGGGTGGCAACTCGATGCCCAGCGGCTCGTCGTTGTAGGTCATCAGCTCGGCGGTGGTACCATCCTTGAGGTAGTTGACCACGTTGCCGAGCTGGGTTTTGGTCAGCGCGAGTTGGTCGTACGTCTCGGTGTTCATGAAGTGATAGAGTCCGTCGGCCTCGTAGAGGAACTGCACCGTGCTGTGCTCCAGGATGGCGCGCGGGAAGCGCTCACCGGCCTGCACGGTCTTCTCGACGGTTGAGCCGGTGCGCAGGTTCTGCAGCTTCATGCGCACCTGCGCGCTGCCACGGCCTATCTTGAGGTGGTTGAACTCGAGGATCTTCCACAGCGCGTTGTCCATCTCGATCGCGATGCCGCGCTTAAGCTCACCTGTGTTGATCATAGGGTACGTATCCTCCGCTTAATACTGTCGTCGATGTCATCATGGTGGGCCAAGGGCCGTGCCGTGCACACGACACGATAAGTATGCGCCGATGTGAGGCTACTGGGGAGCCTCTTGCGGACAGGTCGTGCCTTCCTGGAACGTGCAGAACACACTCATGCCATGGCTGCCGTTGAAATGTTGATACGAGAAGTAGCTAGTGGACGGCGGGTTCACTGCAGCCTCGATGCTGTTGAGGCTCGGCTCTGAGATCGGCCAGGGCGGTAGTCCAGGGTGCTTGCGTGTATTGAATGGACTCCTATCGACCGAGTCAATCTCGGTTGTTGGATCTTGCCACCAATTTGGAGCGTGGCCCGCGGCATACTGTACCGTAGCATCGACGCCCAATGTAGGATACTGATTCGTGGTGTCATGCAGCCGGTTGTTGATGACGCTGGCGATGAGATAGGCGTCATGTTTCGTTCCCGTTTCGCGCTCCACCATTGAGGCCACGATTATCGCTTTAAAAAACGAGCCGTATGTCCGTTTGCCTTCAGCCACAAGTTGTGGCGAGACTCTTTGCCCGAAGTTGCGCAGCATGATGTTCAATGCAGCGCGTGCGCCGCTATTCTTCACGAATAGGTAGGTATCGGGAAATAGGTAGCCCTCCAGCGGAGCGCCGATTCGCCGGTCGGCCAGGAAGGGATAGTTGAAGTTACCGCGCATGACCTCGCGCATCACGTCCTGATACGAGGCGACGTGAGCCTCGGCCAGCGCCTGTGCCACCTGCTCGGCTCGCCAGCCCTCGTGAATCCGAACCGTTACCGTCGCCACGGCGGGTGGCCCGGCTGCGAGCGCCTGTCCGACCTCTGGCATGGTCATGCCCTGGCGGAACGTATATTGTCCGGCCTTGTACGATATGTTGTTGAAGCGTAAGTACATGCGGAACAGGAACGAGTTGGGGATCAAGCCCTTGTTCTGCAACATGTCGGACAGGTCCGTCGATGATTCGCCTTCCGGGACGACCACGGTCACGGCGCCACCGTTCGCCTGTGTCGCCTGATTACTGCCCAGGGAATAGTACCCGGTGAGCAGGTACTGGCCGCCCACGTAGAGCGCGATGGCCAGGATGGCCACGAACAGGAGCATGGAGAGCGCCGTCCGCCCTCCGTTGCGCCGGCGCGGGCCCTTCGGCATGGTGGCGTAGGCGGTCGTCCGCGTTCCGTAGTAGGCGCCGGACGCGCGGGTCAGGCGTTCCGTGCGCAACTGTTGCAATTTCACCACACGAGGGTCGCGCGGCATAACCTTATACTCCTTCACCTTCGGCGCCGACACGCGCGAGGCCTTCGTGTCCGATGCCGTCAAGGTAGTCTTGCAGGATGATGGCCGCCGCCACGTGGTCGATGCGTTCGCCCTGGCGGGGTGGCCGCCCGCGCGCGGCGCTGACACGGTCGGCGGCGGCGGCGCTGGACAGCCGCTCGTCGCAGAGGGCAACGGTTAGCCCCAGCGCGCGCAGCCGCTCCGCGAAGGCGAGTGTGCGGTGAGCCTGAGGTCCCAGCGAGTCGTCCATGTTGCGCGGTAGGCCCACCACGACGTTGGCAGTTCCTTCGGTTGCGCAGAGGCGTTGGATCGCCGCCAGGTCGGCCGCGGCGGAGTGCGCCGAGCGGCGCACGGTATGCAGGGGGGTGGCGATACGGGCGTCCGTGTCGCCCACGGCAAGCCCGATCCAGCGATCGCCCACGTCGAGTCCAAGATAACGCACGTTGGGTATTGTACCACGGGTACGGATACCGCTCATCCTGTTATACGTGTTGGGTATGCTCCGAGATTGTGAGCGCCGCCTGACCTTTCAAGGTCATGGCAGATCGTCATGTCCCTGCGGGACGCCCCCACGGATGAAAATCTGCAATGTACACAGCAGTCCCCCATGGCCGCTGCGGCGGCCACCCCGGCCCATGAAAATGGCCTCTTTTCATCTCAGGACACGGACCCTGAAGGGTCTCTGCTGGTGGCCGGCCAGGACGGCCGTGTTGTAGATGGCAAACCCGGATGTTGCCGCCCAACTTTGGGTGAGGTCCAGCGCCCACCCCGGCCATCCCTCATTAGCCAACGCGCTCCAGGCTCTCGACGGTGCGCGGTAGAGGCAGCGGCCTCCCTTGTTCGCGCGCGCTGTCTATCAGCATCTTTAGCACGTCTTGCGCGTTCGACACCGCCTCATCGTAGGCGGCGCCGTGCGTCACCGGCATCAGCACGCTTTCCGCCCACTCCGGCAGTGTCACCAGGTAGGCTTGATCCTCATCGGACCATTCGATGAGGATAGAATAGCATGATTGCTCATTCATGGCTGCACCCTCCGCTTTGCTTCCGCGATCTTGCGCAACAACTCCCGCACTTGCTTCTCCTGGTAGGCCTTGGCATCGTCACCATCATGACCGGCGATGACCACTTCCGCTTCGGGAACGAGCGTGTGTCGCCACTTAGCGTGACTGCCCTCTTGCGAGGTCTGGGTTGCGCCTGCCTGTCGCAAGTCCGCCTTCAACTGCCGTATCTTACGAGGAATTGCTTCACTATACCTTTATCTATCATAGCAAGAGACGGTCGTCGCTGAACAAGCGCCGATCCGTCGGCTGCTTGATCGGATGCCGTTTGCGGGCGCGAGGCGGCGAGCGGCCGCCGTGCCGTCGTCCCAGGAGGGCGGCGCGACGGCGGGACTGCTGCCCCAGGCGGTATTGGGCGTCGCCGAGAGGTCGAAGCGCAGCGTGGCGCCGTGGGTGAGGGTGCTGAAGTGCAGCCAGGGCCGGTTGTAGGGCCGGCCGTGCAGGCTCACGCTCTGAATATAGGGGGTCGTCTCCGAGGCGTGGGGCGCCACGATGCGCACGTCACCGCCCGGCAGCTCCAGATTCCAGAAAACTCAGGTGAGCCAGGCGGAGATCCACGCACGCTGATGCTGCTGGTAGTCAAGGCTGATCGCTTCGGCCAGTTTGCCGGGCGTCAAGCGATCTCCCACCACGCTGAGCT
>JAABUQ010004966.1_pt1 | contig 21906 bp, 21 predicted proteins | sample 5560001 | NCBI WGS metagenome assembly JAABUQ01 (sample SAMN10711888, study PRJNA513371) | rock metagenome | isolation source: Antarctica rocks | place: Antarctica: Victoria Land, Finger Mt nord | collected 2015-12-18 | reverse complement strand
CATTGATTCTAGTTGATCGGTGATTGGTACTTCCAACTGTTCAATTCCGACTAATTCACCGACATCTTTACCCACATGTTCTGGGCTGCGGCTAATTGCACCCAGCAAGTTCATGTCTGTTGCTTGTGCCACTGCCTTAACCACTTCTCGACCCATTTTGCCAGTAGCACCGTTAATTACCACTGGAATTGGAGCTTGATTCATTTCACCATCCCCATGTACCGGGACTACCTTTAAATGGTCCCACAATATCATTTGTGATCCAGCCGCCGTAAAAATCTCCCGGTTGTGGCTGCACTTGTTCGCCATCCACGTAGCAAGCATCCATCAGATGAGGATAAAAAGCTACACAGTCTTTAATTGCTGCAAAAGTTGGCGTGGGATCGGGGTAAAACCAGGCGGCTTTTTGCACTTGTTTTTCCCCGACAACAATATTGTAGTAACTAGCTCGCCCTTTCCACTCGCACCAACTAGTGCCAGGAACAACAACTAGAAATTCCATTTTGATATCGCTGGGAGGAATGTAGTAAACGGGTGGATGGCTCGTTTCTAACACTCGCTTCGCCTGGTGGGTATCAGCGATCGCTACTTGATTAAACACAATTTGAAGATGCTTGGTTGTGTCTTCCAGGCGGGGTGGTCGGGGGTAATCCCAAACCGATTCTTGTCCAGGACCGGGTATGGTACGGTTGCTGTTAACCATCTTCAGTTTACATAGAAGGTGCTGTTTGATTTTAACTAAGCCATGCTACTTTTTCGGCTTAGGAGGTAGAACCTTCGGTTGCAGGGTAGCGTTGAAGAAATAAAGCTGACTACAGTATTGCGATCGCCTAGAACAAACAGCTTCGATGGCAATATTACTCACACTACTAACATCTAATGACAAAGCCGTAGCTCGGCTTGGAGAAACAGTTTTAGAAGCAATCTGCTGTCCATCCACGTATAAATTGACGGTTACAGGAGAGGCACTGCCGTCACTATCACTGATGCCAAAACCTAGTTGCAGTGTTTGAAACATCGACTGATAGTTATCTTGTGTAATCTTACAAGTAACTGATGCTGAGCCATTGACTGGAGCCAGATCGAAAAAACTTGTATAGACAACTTTGCCGATCGCAATATCAGTAGTTTTCCGATTCAAGCTGCCGGGACCAGTGTCAACACATTTATTATCTAGGAAGAAGACAGGAGGACGACGCTTCGCTTGTACAACTTGTCCACCCAACATCGGTACCACCAAGGACAGCAGCCCACAAGCGATCGCTTGACTGACAAACTTATTCGGCATATTCAGACACGCAAGTTAGCAGGTAAAAACTTTCTAATCATACCTAATAGCAAGCACTAGAATTAGCAGTCTTCTTCAATTTCAGCTTGCAATTAGCTTATATGCCTTGAGCGTTAAACTAAATTGCCATCTCTATGTGATTTTTATTGCTGATACGGATTTTTTCTTTCGTAAGAACACTATTGCAATTTAAAATTATATTTGTCAGACTATTCCTTAAGTAGGAAGTTTTATAAATATATTTGAGGATACTTCTGTGAAAAATAGGATATTCCCCTCAACGTTTATGGCAAGTGTAGCAATCGCTACTGCATTTATAGGAAATAGCTCTGCATTTGCTGGAACAACTTCCTTTGTCTGCGGTAGCAGTAATGGTGTACCCGCGACAATGGCTCAAACTCCCAGAGGAAATGTTCCGGTAATTAAATGGGTTTCTAATTATTTCAGTGACTCCGGCTGGACACCCCAAAGGCGCTGTCAGGAAGTATCCAGGAAGTTTCAAGCTTACTACCAAAATGGAACTTTGAATTACCTAACGACTGGTGAAATCAACGGACAACCAGTTGTTTGTGTAGCTCAAGAAAAAGAAGGTCCTTGTGCTGGGCTACTGTTCACACTTAAGGCTGAAAGCAACCCAGGAGAAACATTACAAAGACTACTAGATGTGCGGGATCGGACTGCCGGAGGACCACTTCCCGAAAGTTCACCCCGCGTTTACATCAACATAAATGACGTACTCGCAAAACCAGTTGAAGGAGCAGCCTCTAGTAGTTCTAGGGAGCAACCTTTGTTTTGATCTTCTAACTATAGTACCTAGTGAGCTTGGCTAACCAAAGATTCAGTGATACGTTCAATTGCATTTTTATCCTTGACTGGCTTGCTAGTCGCGATCGCATCACAAATAAAAAACCTACCTGTGGCTGTCTCGTCTAGTACATCAAAGCCAGAAGCTCAACCATTGATAAATCAGAGGCAAGATGCTTATGTGAGCAGATTGAGTACTTACACTCGCTCAATTTCTGTCAAGGTGATGTTAGAAGATAGTTGGGGTTCAGGGATTTTAATTCAACGCCGGGGGTCAGTCTACACAGTATTAACAAATGAACATGTATTGTACGGAGGAAAACAATATCGGATTCAAACTCACGATGGTCACATTTACTCAGCATTTGAATACAAAGCAATCAGTTTCAAAGGTAAAGATCTAGCTCTACTTCAATTTCACAGTCCCAATAGTGTCTACCCGGTCGCTTTCTTCAGCAAAAATGCGACGCTGGTGACAGGAGAGGAAGTATTTGCAGGTGGTTTTCCGTTTGGAACAGATAGTCAAAGCAAAGGGTTCAAGTTTACAGAGGGTAAAGTATCACTACTGATAGACAAATCTTTCAATGGCGGTTATCAAGTAGGATACACAAATGCAATCGAAAAAGGTATGAGTGGTGGTCCTGTTGTCAATCGACACGGTGAGGTAGTAGCAATTAATGGCATTCACGCTTATCCGATTTGGGGCGATCCTTATGTGTTTGAAGATGGTTATAAGCCTTGTCAACCCCTGCATCAGTTAATAGTTGAATCAAGCTGGGCAATACCGATCGAAACTTTGATCGAATTAATTCCCAAGTCATTCGCAATCGCAAATTCTGACTCCAAACAGTCACAGCATCCCTTCTTAATTAGTCAAACATCATCTAGTCTTGACAATTCACCAAAAATTACATCTGAATTGCGAACTAGAGCAGAAGCCGCAAAAAGCTGTAAAGGAAATTAATTATTTGAGCGTCGCTACAGTTTCCGTAATTAACAAATATGACGCTGATTCTTCAAAGGTATACAAAATAAAAGGATTTGGATAAAATTTTCCATAACTAGGCGAGGACTGATGATGAAATTCGACTGGCTTCATAGCGCCCTTAGTGGTACAGCAATTGTTATGGCTTCTGTAGTTGTATTACCAACGATTGTAGCAGCTCTAACTCCACCTGAAATTAGCAAAATCGCTAAAGAAATTACAGTAATGATCGATACTCAGTCTCCTGGTTCAGGAGTAATTATCGGTAAGAAGGGGAGGAATTATTATGTCCTTACAGCTTGGCATGTGGTGAAATATGTAGACTGGAAATACACAGTGAAGACGGCAGACGAGCAACGGCACCCAATCGACTACAGCAATGTTAAAAGGATACCTGGAGTTGATTTAGCAGTTGTTCAGTTCACCAGTGATCGAAACTACAGTACTGCTAAGCTTGCCAATTCTGACGAACTAACAGAGGGAACCCCAGTTTATATTGCTGGATTTCCTGACCCTGGAGCAGATAGCCAAGAACGAATCTACAAGTTTACTAGTGGGGAAATCTCTGGTCTTTATCGCAATAAGCCACTAGCAGGAGGTTATGCATTAGTTTACACTAATATTACCCGTACAGGCTTTAGCGGTAGCCCAGTGCTAGATACGAATGGTAATGTAGTTGGAATTCATGGGCAGGGTGAATCGAGTCAAAGTACGAACAATGAATCGGGTGAAAGTAGTGGTCTGAAGACTGGCTTCAATCGAGGAATTCCAATTAAGACTTTTCTAGATTTAGCACCAAAAGTAGGTATTAATTTGAATTTCGATCGGATCGCTCAGGAGAAAACTCCTACTTCACCCCCAGTAAGTATAGCGCCGAGCGAGAGTACCTCCACTCCTGGAGCATTACCAAATCGCCCAACGAGAATCAGGTCATCTGCTGATACACCTATTTGTGCTGCAAGTCGTTGCGAGTAAATACTTTATTTTGGATTAAAACCATATGCTGAAGAAGTTTTTGCAGCCAAGCATTGTAGCAGTGCTACTTGCTGTAAATATGTTTGATTTAATAACTGTAGATGTTGCCCTTGCCCAAAAAGCTGCAGAAGCTTCAATGGATGAGGACGATATCATCACAGTTAATGGTTTAAATTGGGGAGCTCAAGGCTGGCACTTTAGCAAAGTCGTTGAGGTCAAGGATACTCTTGGAGGTAATGTAGTAGGCAGAGTAGTCATTGACCGTCACGGAATTGATGGCTTCAGCAGTAGCAGCAAACATAAAGGTTTTTTAGGTGGACTATTTGGAGGTGGCTCCATTGTTCAAAACCCTTTTAGCGGACCAGCACCAGGTAGGCTTGTGTTTGTATCTTTATGGGGTAGCAAGATTGAAGGATGTTACGCCGAACTGATAATTCAAGCCGCCAACACTAACGGTCAGAACGATCAAGCGATTACGCGAGCGATTATTCCCGAAAAGATGGAAATCGGTATTAATGGTCAGATTCTAGAACTAGATGCCCCACGAAGAGCTACAGAAAAAGCCTTCTACAAATCTTACACCTACACAACTTACGAGAATAACACCCAGTCTCAGCATCCTGGTACTTGGTACATGACACGCAATCTGTTTGCGATCGATTCCCAAGTTGCCAATATTCTTAGTAATGCTCCTCGGCAGAATGTCAAAATCCGGATCACTCTAGCTAACAATAATACGCAAATTTTGCCGATCGGAGAGAAGACTGTTGGGCGTTGGAAGGATGTGTATAGCTTTAACCCATCTTGTCGCTCACCAAATCAGATGCAGCCTGGTGCTAGCAAAAGATAACAGCAAACAGACAAGTTCCTCGCATTGACTGAAATTTGTCATCAAATAATTCCAGGGTCTAGAAACCAAGTCAAATTGAACAAAGTGTGTAAACAACAATGGTTATGCTTTACTGCCTAAACGTCGAGTGCTTGGATTCCGAGAATCCTGAAGGGACAGATCTCTGTCAAGGTTGTGGGACGGAGTTAGTGCCGCTACTGCGGGGCCGCTACCAAATTATTCAATCATTGGGTGGCGGCGGCTTTGGTAGAACTTATCTAGCTCTCGACCAAGACAAGCTCAAAGAAAAATGTGTAGTTAAGCAATTTGCACCACAAGTTCAAGGTAGCTGGGCACTCCAAAAGGCAACTGAGCTATTTGAACAAGAGGCGAAGCGGTTGCAACAACTGGGCGAACATCCGCAGATTCCCGCTCTGTATGCGTATTTTGAGGAAAATAAACATTTATATCTGGTGCAGCAGTTTGTTGAAGGACAAAACTTATGGGAGGAGTTGGATCGGCAGGGCGGATTCAGCGAACAAAAAATTTGGGCAGTGTTGGGTGACTTGTTGCCCATACTCCAGTTTGTCCACAAGCAGCAGGTGATTCATCGAGATATTAAGCCAGCAAATATTATTCGCCGCGTTCATGATGGTAAGTTGGTACTGATTGACTTTGGAGTAGCTAAACACGGAAGCGCCATCACTACGGCTAAAAAGGGGACAACCATCGGCTCGCATGGGTATGCCCCGCTTGAACAAATGCAGGGGGGCGAAGCTTATCCTGCCAGTGACCTCTACAGTTTAGGTGCAACTTGCTTTCATCTGCTAACTAATATTGACCCATATTCACTGTGGCAACGGCAGGGCTATGGTTGGGTTGGGAGTTGGCAGCAGCATTTAAGTCATCCAGTTAGTGGAAAATTGGCAGAGGTACTCAGCAAGTTACTAGAGATAGAGCAGCAGCAACGCTATCAATCGGCAACCTCCGTCTTGCAGGATTTAGCTCAACCGCTAGCACCAATAACCCCAACACTTGTTTCATTGTCTCAAAGTCACGCAACATTGCCTTCACGAGGCACCACTTCTAGTGCGATCGCATCACCACCGCTCTCACGTGCGTCGTCCTCTGTTCCCACGATGCCGATAGCTACCCCTACTACAGCAACGCTTTCACCCCGCCGACGTTCCTTTTCACCAATAGTCGGAATTTTCTTGTTGCTGGTTATAGGTAGCTCAGCGATGCTAGCTTACTTATTTAAAGGAGTGAACAGTAGCCCAGCCACTACTTCGGTTGAGTCGGTGCCCACTCCCAGTAATATTACTACTTCACCTAATGTTAAACAGAATGATAGTGGTAAAAGCAGGGTTGACAAGACAAAACCGAGTAGTACGTCCAATCCAAATTCTCAACAGCAGCAGGAATCACCAAAGCTTACCAAGGAAGATAGTCAAGTCAGTCAGCCATCTGCTCTAAGATCTTCCACCCAACCGCAATCATCTGAACCTAATCCAACCCAAGCGCGATCCTCAGAAACACTCCCGCTAGTCAAGGAACCCAGTTCATCAATTAGCTCTAAACCCACTTCACAAGAGCGGCAGATAACTCGAACCAACGAGCGACGGGTGGTGACTCAGAAGTTATCCGAGCCAAGTTCAGCCCGATCGCCAGCATCAGATTCTGAGCCATTATGGGGATCTAGTTCATTGTCACAGCGATCTAAATCCCGATCGCCAGCATCAGATTCTGAGCCGTTATGGGGATCTAGTTCATCATCGTCACAGCGATCTAAATCCCAGTCCCCAAAGAGTTCACCGCTCTGGTGAGTCGTAGCGAAGCTCATAGGCAATAGAACCATAAAAATAGACCTATTCCTATGAAAAATCCAGCTAATGACTATTTTTAGTTTAAGTTGTTAACAACAAATTTCCTAGAATTTAGATCGAGAACAAACTGACTCGGCAGCATGCTTGTCCTGGGGTGGATGTATTTGCTACCTATGATAAGAAACTATAGCCTTAACCAACCCCTATCTTAAAGATAAAGGATGCTAGAGATGACAGAACAACCGCTTAGTAAAGACGAGTTTTTGTACCCACGCAGTCGCTATTACGGAGAATTTTCACCTCAGCACTTGGCATTCAACGCTAACATCCAAGAGTTTTCTACCAAAATCGGCTATATCTGTGCCTTAGAAACTAGTGGCAAAATTACCCCGCTAGAGGCATACCATCAGATTAAACAGTTGTGGAAAGAGCTAAAACAAAGCAAAAAGGCACTGGGTATTGGTGAAGAAGATATAGATGGATAACAGCATCAGGAATAAATGAGCATTGGTACATACAGTTACGTTGATGACTTAATGACCGCCCATCTTTATAATAGTCAATAGCAGTTAGCCCATAAGAATTGAGAGGTCGTAACTATTACTCTATTCAATGATTTTGAGCGTTCTAGAAAAAGTTCTCTCAGAAAAAATGCAGCTAGTAGATAACTTTATTTCCCTCGGTTCTAGCAAATGATAATGAAATAATTGGAAGGACTACAGCTCTAACTATATTTGTTTGAACATTAACTAGAAAGCTATGGCTAAGGATAATAAAACTGGAATATACATACTAACCTTGCTAATAGTTGCCGGTTTATTTAGTGTAACTGGAGCAATAGTGTGGTATGGATTGAGGTCAAGTGACTCTACACCTAGTAATACAGCAACTCCATCTAACTCACTTACTAGTCCTACAGCTACTACTGATACTCTAAGCAACCCTTCTGTAAATCCCCGCTCGCTTGATGAAGTCCAACTTAAAAGTTTGCGTGGTATTGATTACAGCAGATTGCGAGATGACTTGCGTCAGAAAGACTGGAGGGCTGCCGATCGAGAAACATACCTGCGCCTATTAGATGCTGCTGGAGCAGAAGCACAAGCAAAGGGAATGACACCTCAAGATGAAATGGATATACTCTCCTGTAATGATTTAAGAACAATCGATCAACTCTGGAGCGCCGCCAGTGATGGTGAGCAAGGTTTTACAGTGCAAATGAATATTCTGAGAGGACTAGGTAATGACTATCGCAAGTTGTATGACAAGGTGGGATGGCAAAAGCTACCACCATCAAATGAGTGGCAGTTTCAGTGGACTTACAATCCCCAAACTAGAAGAATGGAATTTGTAACTGGCAAGGAACCCAACTATAAAAATCCTCCTGCTGGTCATCTTCCCACTGTAGAAATTGGGTATAACTTAGATGTCGCCTTTAGTGGGGCGCTAAAGAGGTGTGGCTTCTAATTCATCTCAAGTTCGACAACTAGTTGAGGGCAGATTAACTAACGGTCACTACTAAAGGTAATACCTGACTGTTGTAACAACTCGACTCCTCTTGGCGCGCAAGGCAGCCTTTAAGAAAAATGCGGTTTGATTGTGCAGAAGACCCTCCCACCAGTTACGGGTAACAAAAGCCGTGATAATTATTGTTGAAAAAACGCCAGGATGATGCACCTCATAGTCATGGACAAATTGACAAATCGGAGCGATTAATGAGCGATAAGGCGACTCCAAAATGATTAAAGGCATATCTGACTCTAGCTCTTGCCACTGTTGTTGCAACTGCTCTCGGTCTGTATTACCAATATCGACATGAATTGCCACAATTTCATCGGCAATACTGCGGGCATAATCTAGTGCTTGTACTGTTCCTTTATTCAGTTGACCGACTATGACTACTGCTGGGTGAGTCACAACTTCTGATTGAGGTCGAGGAATGTAGCCTCTGGGCGCTATAGCTTTAATACTTAGCTGCTCGGTAATATATCGATAATGACGATGAATCGCGACGAATAGGCTGACAAGTATAGGAGTAGCGACAACGACGAGCCAGGCTCCTGCCAGAAACTTAGTCTCCAAAATCACTAGCAGAACAAGTGCTGTGGTCATGGCTCCCAAGCCATTCATTAAAGCTTTAGGTTGCCAACCCGCTCCACGCTCTTTAAACCAGTGGCGGACCATTCCCGTCTGGGAGAGAGTAAAGGAAGCAAACACGCCTAGAGCGTAGAGAGAAATTAGTGCGTCAACACTACCTCGAAAGACAAGAATCAAGACAGCACCAGAGATGCTGAGCAAAATAATGCCGTTCGAGTAGACTAGGCGATCGCCCAACAGTGCCAGTTGTCGAGGCATAAAGCCATCACGCGCTAACAAAGAAGAAAGCCTGGGGAAGTCGGCATAACTGGTATTAGCGGCTAAGAGTAAGATCAACAGCGTGGCAACTTGGACAAAGTAGTACAATGGTCCATTCCCGAAAATTTGATGCCCTAACAGAGAAATTACAGTTTGTCCCTCTTTAGGAACGATGTGATAGATGTTGGCTAAGTGAGTGATGCCCAAAAACAATGATCCTAGAATTAAACCCATGAAGATCATTGTGAGCCGAGCATTTTTCGCTTCTGGTGGTTTAAAGGCGGGAACGCCATTTGATATTGCTTCTACCCCTGTCAGCGCTGTACAACCCTGAGAAAATGCTCTCAAAATTAAAAATATCCCCAGTGGTTCTGCTGCTTGGATGACAGGAGGACTTGCAGAAATTTGTCCAGTTGCTTGTTGATACAAACCAACGGCAATCAAAAGACAAATACTAACAATAAAGGTGTATGTCGGAATCATAAAAATCCGACCCGATTCTCGCAAACCCCTTAAATTCCCCAGCATGATCAAGAAAATAAACAGCAAGCAAAGGTAAACCGTGAAGGGGTGCAGTTGTGGAAGTGCTGAGGTGAGGTTATCTACCCCAACTGCAATATTCACACTCACTGTTAGTACATAGTCAATCATCAGCGCTGCTGCGGCTATTAGACCTGGGTAAAGACCCAAGTTATCATAGGCAACAATGTAAGCTCCGCCGCCACTGGGATAGGCGCTGATGGTTTGTTGATAGGAAAGGGTGATGATCAGTAGCAGTAGCACGATCGCTCCGGCAATCCAGATTGAACCACCAAGAACAGTACCCCCTGCCAGCACTAGAACCTTGAGGATCTCCTCAGTGGCAAAAGCAACCGAAGAGATCGCATCAGAGGAAAACACAGCCAAGGCAGCAAAGTTGTTTAATCGTTCGTGGCTACTAGCACTAGTTGCTAGAGATTTACCTACTAAAAATTGCTTCAGCCGAGAAAAAGATGACATACGGCGCAATTAGAAACTTAATGTAGGTTGATTAATTGCTGATTTACTCCCGATTACACATAGCTCCAGGCACCTTTAAAGAAGTGGCACGATCGCTCTAGATTACGAATGGAGGAAACTTGGGGAAGTTCGAGCGGATTTGGTGTCTGCCTCTTCAACGGAAAGAGCTATTTGGTCTTGTTCGCCAGTGCGAATGCGGACAGCCCTACTAACAGGCAAGACAAATACCTTGCCATCACCAATTTTTCCAGTCCGGGCAGCACGAACGATCGAGTCTACAATCAGATCTGTCCTGTCACTAGGGACAACTAGCTCGATCCTCACTTTAGGCACAAAGTCTACAGTGTAGGGCTTACCTTCAAGGTCGCGCAGACCCAAAAATGCTAGAGGACGACCTTTTTGTCTGCCAAAACCTTTGACTCCGGTAATAGTCATTCCTTGGATACCTATCTCCACCAAAGCTGCTTTTACATCTTCTAGCTTAGATGGTTGGATAATTGCCACAATGATGTCCATCATTACTTAAAATCTCCTCTCACTTTTTCACCTAATACCTTTCTAAATCCATAGAATATTTTGATGGAAGTTGATTTCTCATCAATAGAATTAAGATTAGTATGTTTTGCTACCCTCTATATTAATCAAAAGTGCTGTAAGTCTTTCAGCGTTTATTAGTAATAAATATCGAAATATACTAGCAGATATAGTTCGAGATAAACTTCTAAACTTCTACTCCTTATTTTAGTTTATTAACTAATTAAATGAGTTGGTAGTGTTGCTCACAACCCAGTTGAATTAAGCTTTAATTGAGAACCCTAATAGTCTAGGGTTAATTAAAGCTATCAATATTAATAGTTAATTTTTGCTAGTGTAACTCATTGATTAAATAACTCGTAACTAATAATATTGCCTTAGCAAAACCTTGGAAATTCGGTTAATAAAATCTCCAAGGTAGTAATGAGGGTGCGTGTTTAATATTGAGTGGAGCTTAGATAATGCTATTTTTCTGCTTCAAAGACCAAGCGATGATGCTGCCAGCAATCATGGTAACGCCTAAATTAAAATCAGGCTCGGGTACTGGAGTAGAGTTTGGTCCGGCTAGTGGAGAAACACTAAAAGGGCCAAAGCCCACACTAGTTGGATAAGTTGCATACTCGGTGTAATCACTAATAAAGGTGTAATGTACATTGACATCTCCCAGTCCGTCGTCCCCAGGTCCAGGAACCTTATATGTAAAGCCATTGAATGTTAAAAAAGGTTCAGTCGCATTCAATAGATTATCATTTATCCCATACGAATAGGAAGGGAGCAGACCGATTATCTGTTCATTATTTCTGGTTCCACTTATTCCAGTAATGGTATAGGTTCCGGTTTGGGGATCGAGATTGGTGGTGGTAAGGAATCCACTAGCTGTAACTGTCTGATCGCTAGGATTGATTCCAGGAAGAAAGTAGTTAAAATTAAACTGAGCAGCTTGTGCCGGAGTCAAAATGTTCATAGCGGCGTAGCTTAATACGCTAGTTGTCGCGATCGCTAATTTCTGGTGAATCTTCATTTCGTTCCTCAACAAAGTAAGTGAATCCGAATAACTACTGAAACTAAATTCAGAACAGATGTATTTGGCTAGATGATGAAGTGTTCATAGTTGCTGATTTGGTAGATCAACAACTATAAGCTTTTAAATGATATTCAGTTGTCTTAACTTATTGACTTCAGCTACTACACCATTCAATCCACTGTTGCCGTAGATAATGATTAACCGTTCGGCAGAGAAGTAACTAAGCACAGGGTTGCGAAATTTGGTGTTGTAGGTAGTTGTATTTGTGGGATCGTAGCCAAACTGAGGAGCGATCGCTCGTAAAAGGACTTGATCGATAGTAACTGCTGGGATTGATTCAACAAAGTCTGCATCTGAGAGGTTATGCAGAGGGTACTCGACTAATAGGTTAGTTTGCCCATTAGCATTGAGATCGATGTCTCCGAGGCGACGCAGAGGCGGTAGACGGAAGTTATTTTGTTTATCTTTATACAGATATCCTGTTGTCACAGGATCGATTTGGGCAAGGATAGCCGCAGCTCTCAACCAGTTAACTACTTTGTACTCATTACCCAAGGTAGGTGCAACATGGGCTGATGCCTGAGCAATCACAAAGTCAGGAGCCAATCCTCGTTTCATTGTCTCTGCCAAGCTAATAATGTGATGCCCGCCAGTCCTAGAATCGCCAGCACCACCATTATTGTCTGTTTGCCCGTTACCACCAAAGTTCAATTCGAGAAACTCAGTGCCATCGGCATTCCACTGGAAGACAATTGGTTTTGCCCAGTCATGCCACAGTGGAGCGGCAATGATAATGTCGTTGTTGATGTAAAAGTCTGCGGTGTTCTGGTATTGAGTTGGATTACCACTTCCATTAACAAACGGTAGTCCATTTGGCAGACTTTGACCGTACACCAGTCGATAGTTACTAGCAAGACTTAAGTCACTCAGGTCATTAAGTGCTTCATGAACAACTAGTCCACCAGGATAAGAGTGATGACTGCTAAAAGCACTTCCAGGAGCGGAGAAAAATCTTTGAGGGAGTTTAGGACAGGTGGTACCATCCTCTAAAACCGGAGGAAATACTCCAGCCGTTAGTCCGCCAGGAATGCTACTAGCATCGCTAGAATTGACTAAGCCAGCAGCAAGCAAGTTATTTAAGATTGTCTGCTTTTTAGTATCATCAACTCCGATTCTGTGATAGATGCAAGCTTGAGGATTATTAATTCCATCAAGTGTAGCGGTTCTAAGATTAGAATCCTGGATCTGCTTGGCTTCTGTTACGATGAACTTCTGCGCCGACTGTACCAATGGAGAGTTTAGAGCCAGGGTAATGGCAGCAGTGTTACCTGCTCCTGGTTGAATTGGTGTTGTTTGAGCTATTGTTGGTTTGGGTGTAGCCAAAGACAGAAAGCTGATACCTACCAATAGTGCTGTTAGTACTAGTAACCAAAGACGAGGGATCTTCACTTCATACTCCTTAGAATATCGCGATCGCCACTTTTAAGTGACTACGGTATCTTAAGAGACAAAGGTTAAGTTGGGTCTAAGGTAGAGTTAACGCAGAGTGAAGTGAATGTTATTCCTGCTGAATAAGGCTGGAGTTATTTTTGCATGATTGCATCTAATAACACTTCTGCCCCAAACCGGACTGGATCGGTGCAAGGTAATCCAGTTACTGCTTCTGTTCAACCTCTTGCTGGGCATCTGTGTTATCTAAGTGGGCAGTATTAAGAGCGATCGCGACTACAGAAGAAGGTAACAAGGCACCAACTGCACCAGCAACGGTTTCATAAAGCCGAACTACCTCACCTAAAGGTGGAATTGGGACATGCGGATGATTGCGAATTGTCGCTTGCCGCGCTCGGTGTACCAGTACTAACTGAGTCGGTTGCGATCCCCGTAGTAGTGGCAGAGTGGCTGTGGAACCTGGGTGCAAGAGCGATCCTTGTCCTTCAATGTGAAGAATGTCGTAATCATTGCCAAAATCCATAACTATTTGCTCTACTGCCCCAGCCGCAAAGTCCACTCGCACGGCATCTAGTGCCACTCCATCACCTTCTAGCATCAGCCCAGCTTGCCCTGTAGCTAAAAACTTTGAACGTAAACCCCGCCTTTTTGCTGCCCAGTTGAGTTCTAAACTAGTGGACATTTTACCGACTCCCATATCGGTGCCAACAGTTAAGACACGCCGACACAAGAGCGATCGCGCTTTGGCACTAGCAATTGGTAAGTTGGGTGGCTCTCGCCGCACGTCCCAAATCCATTGCCCTGGTTGCAATTCAAACTCTGGCAAAGTTGCGATTGGCGTATGTAAACCGTTGACTATTGACAACCCTGCTGCCACTGCCTGCCTAACTTCCTGCAAGGACTCATGAGGTAAAACTCCCCCAGACGGCGCAATGCCAATTGCTAAAACCTCCGGTGCATAAGCTAGCGCGGCGGCTACTGTTGCTACTATTGGCACCTCACGAGCAATTCCAGTTAAGCCAGGTAACGATAAACCTGCACATTCACTGTCAATTACTGCCACAATCGGGGCTTGACTGTAACGTAAAAGTGATAGCCCCGTCTTACCATAAGTCCCACGGATTCCTCCTTCCAGCAGGATCGCTAAGCGCTGATTGCCTGTTAAATACACGCTCGTTGCACTCCTAATCCTGGGCGATCGTTCGGTAGTAACCGTCCTGATTGTACTACTGCGCCCACAAAAGGGTCATCAAGCAAGTTAAGATGGCTGTCTAAATCTAGATAGTCAGCTAGCGGTGAAAGATGTGCCGCCGCCGTATTCGCCAGTGAGCTGTCAGAATAGCAACCGAACATTACTTGCAACCCATAGGCTCGTGCCGTGTGTACCATCCGCATTGCCTCGGTTAAACCCCCAGCTTTCATTAATTTGATATTAATTCCCTGAACGTAATTTGCCAAATCGGGAATATCGCGGCTGGTGTGGCAACTTTCATCGACAAAAATTGGCAGGGGTGACTTGACTTTTAACTCTGCAAGTTGTGCTTCTTTCCCTGGTAAGAGCGGTTGTTCCACGTACTTTACACCCAAATCTGCCAGCCAACTACACATCAAAATGGCATCATCCAAACTCCAACCGCCGTTAGCATCAACGAACAGCTCTGTGTTTAGAGCCTCTTGTTGTACCGCCATTAGCATTGCTTGATCTGCCTCAATTCCCGCCGGACTGCCCAGCTTCACCTTGAGTATACGCACATCAGTAAATTGCAGCCAATCTCGCACCCTAGCCCTTGCCTGCTCTGGTGAATTAATGCCAATCGTCACCGAAGTCGGCACAATGCGATCGCGATTCAATCCCCATAACTGCCACAACGGTAGTCCTACTCGCTTTCCCAACCAGTCATGTAACGCCAAATCTACTGCTGCCAGTGCCGAGGAGGGAAGTTGTACCGATTCTAGAAAGAGTGAAATCCGCTGCCGCTCTAACGGATGAAATGCCTCCAACATCGGCACGACTTGCTGTAATGCATCTTGCAGCATCTCGGTGGATTGCTGATAATTTCCTAGAGAAAACGGTGATGCTTCCCCCCAACCCTCAATTCCATCCTGTTCCACCCGCAGCCAGATCTTAGTCGTTTCGGCTGTTGTACCGCGACTAATGGTAAGTGGAAATCGCTTTTGAACTTTGAAGATCTCAATCTCAATGTGCATAGCTATTGTAGCCCGATAAACTGCTTGCAATTACGGTTCTGGTTCTTGATTGTAGTTTTGCTGAATTTCGGTGGTAAATGCTGTCCATGAAGTCAAAATCACGCCTACTTGCATCATTCTTAGCCAAGCAGCTTGTTCAATTCGAGCATTAAGCGTACCTGATACATCGACGATCGCATCTATTTGCTCTCTTCCAGTCTTCAACATGTCCGTAAATAGACATTTATGGGCATGTTCTACCAATCGCCAAGAATAAAAATGTTGAAAGTTTGATTAGAGGTTTAATCCCTTTCCAGGCGATCTTGCCTCCCATGACAGCAACGCAAGCGCTGCTCTACGCCATTTAAAAGCTCTAAGCGACAACTTGCACGACAATTTTGCCATGCGTATGTCCAGTTTTGTTTAACTCTAAAGCTTGCGCTGTTTCACTTAAGGGAAAAACTCGCTCCACAGCCGTCTTCAAAGTACCCGTCTCTAACAGCTTGGTAATCTCTACCAGTTGGTCGCCTCGTGCCTGCATCATCAGCAGTTCGCCCCGCAACCCTTCAGGTGCTTGAGGTGGTGGCGGAACAGTCGAAACAAGAATGCCACCCGGATTGAGAACTTGCCACGATCGCGCTCGTGTGTCTCCTCCTAGAATATCTAACACCAGATCCACACCCTGCACCACTTGCTCAAACCGGGTGGCTTTATAGTCAATTACTTCATCTGCACCCAACTCTCGAACAGTGGCAACACTCCCAGCAGAAGCAGTAGCAATAACATGTGCGCCTTTCCACTTCGCAAGTTGCACCGCAAACATGCCCACGCCGCCTGCTCCTCCATGAATCAACACGGTTTGTCCAGCAGATAAGTGACCCTTATCAAACAAAGCTTGCCATGCCGTTAATGCAACGGCAGGGATGGAAGCAGCTTCGAGATAGTTGAGCAATTCAGGTTTCGGCGCGAGCGCATCAACTTTGGCGATCGCATATTCAGCGAACGAACCCGAACGGCTACGATCCATCATGCCGTAGACGGGCTGCCCAACTTGAAAAGCAGTTACTCCGTCTCCGATTACTGCAACAATCCCTGCGGCATCCGAACCCAGAACGATCGGCAACTGAAATTTAAAAACTTGCTGGAGTTCGCCATCGCGAATTTTCCAATCGATGCCGTTGATTGCGGCGGCATAAACTTGTACTAAGACTTCACCAGGCTGCGGTTCTGGGCGCGGCATATCTTCATAAACCAGCGAATCGACTCCACCATAGGAATATATCCGATTTGCTTTCATGGTTTCCATCTATCAACTTTATCGAGAATCACATTCGCAATCTTGGTACCCAATTCACCACTAATGCCAGCAATGAGTACTGTCGGTTTTGAACTCATAAAAATCCTCTCGGTTGTGTTGGTTGAATAAAATCTATGTAGATGAATGTTCGGTAGCCATTCCTCATTTCATCCTGGCGAGGAACTTTCTGCGAACGCCACTTTTCCCTGCCTAGATGACACGGGGTGACTGCCTGAAATAGACGTTATTCAAGTCCTAGAATATATTATACTTCTATTTTTTACAAGTACTTACTTTTATGTAAGTGTCTACATGATGAGGTGGTGCAGATGGCAAAACAGACGGAAGGTACTGTACTTGTACAGGCGACGTTAAGTGTATTGGGCGGCAAGTGGAAGATTTTAATTCTATGGCACTTGAAAGATGAAGCTAGACGGTTCAGTGAACTCAAACGATTAATGCCTGAGATTACGGAAAAAATGCTGATTCAACAGCTTCGAGAACTGGAAAAAGATGAGATTGTGAACCGCCATGTTTATCCCGAAGTACCTCCCAAAGTAGAGTACTCATTTACAACTTACGGCAGAAGTCTAGAACCTGTTTTACATGCTCTGCGCGACTGGGGGGGAGCACACCTGCAACGACACGAGCAATAATTGTCAGCATTTACAGATTTACATCGCTCACGCAGCAGGAATTGAGGAAGCGATCGCGCTGAGTCTTGACTCAGCATCCCTAAGCAACGGGAAAATAACCAATACAACAACCTATAGCTGCTGATATTCAACCGTTATTCCGCTTCAACTGGTAGCCCCAGAATAGATCTGTACATTTCGACGTACTGCTTAGCTGATTTCTCCCAACTGAAGTCCTGGCTCATACCCCTTTCCTGGAGCGATCGCCAGTCTGACTGATATTTGTATCCCTCCCAAGCCCGAACCATACAAGTGTAGAAGTCTAGCGGTTCATAGCGATAACCAGTTCCTGTATGTTCGCTCGGTTCGTGATGCGAAACTGTATCAACTAAGCCACCTGTCCTTCTGACAATTGGGACACAGCCATAACGTAAAGCTAACATTTGGCTAATGCCACAAGGCTCAAACCGACTAGGCATTAAGAAGGCATCGCTACCCGCATAGATACGTCGCGATAGAGCATCATTATAGAGTAGGTAAGTTGACATCCGCCCTGGAAACCGAGATGCCATCTGCCACATCTGAGTTTCGTAGTAGCGATCGCCAGTCCCTAGCAGCACGAACTGAGCATCTGTATAGGCTAGAAACCGATCCATGATCTGCAACACCAGATCGATGCCTTTTTGTTCCACTAGCCGAGTTACCATGCCAATCAAGAATGCTTTGGAATTCACTTGCAAACCAAATTCTTCTTGTAAAGCAATTTTGTTAGCTTTCTTTGGCTCCAGATTTTTGACACTGAAGTTTTCTACAATATGTTTGTCAGTTTCCGGATCGTAAACTTCAGTATCTATACCGTTGACAATTCCAGATAACTTACCACTAATAAAAGACAGTAAGCCTTCTAGAGTTTCACCATAAGCAGGTGTCTGGATCTGCGCGGCATAGGTAGGGGAGACAGTGTTAACGCGATCGGCAAACTGAACGGCAGCAGCCATTGTGTTATGCCCTTGCATATACCAGGGGCACCAGGTAATCTTCTCTAAGTACCAGCACCACGGACCTTGATAGGCGAGGTTATGAATAGTAAAGACGCTACTAATATCAGGAGATTGGTGCATCCATACAGGTATCATTCCTGTGTGCCAGTCATGGCAGTGGACAATTTCTGGCTTCCAGTAGTTCCAGCAAAACTCCGCAGCACCATTGGCAAATAGAGTGAACCGCCAGTCTTCATTGTCTCCACCATAAATGTTGCGGGGCAAGAATGCGGGATGACCAAATAGATATAGCGGCACATCTGTACCAGGCAAAACAGCTTCAAAGACAGCAAACGACTGGAACATCGCATTGCCACTCCAAACTGGCTCTGCCGAAATCTTCATTTTGTCCGGCAAAAAGCCATAGTAAGGCATAAAAATCCGCACGTCATGCCCCATCGCTCTTAAAATCTTGGGCAGAGCACCGACAACATCGCCCATGCCGCCCGCTTTGGCAACAGGTGCTGCTTCTGCTGCAACAAATAGAATCCGCATCTTAGTTATGGATAAGGAACAACGAACTATCCCCGTTGAATATTAGCAAAGATGGTGTCCAAAATTTCTTTTGCTCCTTGCTGCCGCAATCGGTGCGCCAGATCGATCCCCAGTGCTTCTGCTTGTTGGACAGTACCAGTCACAGTATCTTTTACCATTTGTGTCCCATCCACACTGGCAACTAAACCCGTCAAGGTTAACTGTTCTCCATCTAAGTGAGTATTAACGCCTATGGGTACTTGACAACCACCTTCTAGTTCTCGCAAGAAAGCTCGTTCAGCTAAAGTGCGATCGCGGGTAGGAGCATGTTCAATTGTCTGGAGTAGAGATAATACTTCGGCATCGTCAGCTCGACATTCAATTCCCAAAGCTCCTTGCCCAACAGCGTGCAAAGAAATTTCGGGTGGGAGAATTTGATGGATGCGATCGCTCATTCCCAGTCGTTGCAATCCTGCTGCTGCCAAGATAATTGCATCATATTCACCCGCATCTAATTTTTGCAGTCGCGTGTTCAGATTCCCCCGAATGTCTTTAAATGTCAGATGGGGGAAGTGGTGACGCAACTGGGCTAGTCGTCGTAAAGAAGAGGTACCAACTACGGCTCCAGGACTAAGCGTGTCAATTTGTCGATCTTGATGCTTGGCATTTACCACCAGAGCATCAGCCGGATCTTCGCGTTCTGTAATGACTCCCAACACTAATCCCTCTGGCAATCGTGTGGGTAAATCTTTGAGCGAATGCACCGCCAGATCGATTTCTTGGTTGAGCATGGCGACTTCAAGTTCTTTAGTGAACAAATCCTTCTCGCCAATCTTAGCTAAGGCAACATCGAGGATCTTGTCACCCTGAGTACTCATCGTATGGACTTCAAACGTGCGATCGGGAAAGTGTTTCTGGAGTTGTTCCTGTACCCAGTGAGTTTGAACGAGTGCCAACTGACTTTTACGGGAACCGATGCGAATAGTGCGGACAGGACTGGAAACAGCTATGGACATACAAAAGCTTGGAAGGCTGGCAAAGAGTCACTCGATCTAGCCTACCTTAGTCGTTGAGATTCAGAGCAAGAAGCGCAGCATTTAATTACAAATGCCAGAACTACTCTACCCTTGGGAGTGGAAAAAGTATAGCGGCTAACCGCCAATTGCTAACCGCTAACTGACTTACTTGGCAATTACCCCAGAGTGAATTGCTTGCCCTTGAGAGTTTCCAGCTTACTCTTCTGCTGATCGGTGAGGATTGCTTGAGCTTGTTGGTTGCTGACGTTGAGAATTTCCTCAACACGCTTTTGATTGATATCTCTGGCTCGACCGAGTGCCTCTTGTGAGTTATTCTCAGGTGGTTCTAAGTTCACGCGAATTTTCTGGAAAGTATCCTGGCGTAAATTGTTCAGTTTTGTCTGTTGATCTGAAGTCAAGTTTAGGTCTTTAGCAAATTGATCGTATGACAAAGCCCCAAACCCGTAGATTTGGAGGCTAATCTGTTTGAAACGCTGACGTTGTTGCGGCTCTAGGATTTTCTGCATGTCATTGCTGGCTTGCGAAGTCATGGCAAAAACTTTACCCTCCAAATCCTTTTGCTTGGCTTTGTCGGTTTTGAGTTCTGTCCAATTTACACTAGAAATGGTTTGACCAACGAGTTGCCGCAGCTTTTGACTATTCTTTTTTAGTTCGCTAATCTGCTGCGGCTTCAGATTCAGTTCCTTTTGCACCTGCGGGTTTTCTACTAGATCTAGGGGAGATGCTCCAGATTTGCTGTTAGCACTATCTGGTTTCAAAGGATCGGCAGTCCCGCTTTGAGTTCCCGGAGCGCTGCCTGTGGTTGACGCGGCAACTGTTGGGCTGGTGGCAGCTTCACTAGATGCAGTACTTGGCTTGGTATCTGGCGAAGATGTGCAGGCAGACAAAGATAAAACCGAGCTAGCTATTACTAGTAAGGCTATACGAGAGGTTGTGGAACAGGATAGCTTCATAGGTTGACTTATTGTAACTTTATAGTTCAACACGGATATAGTGCCGCATTCCAGGCGAATTGAAAGGTGTTCTTGAAAGTTTGTACCCGACCAAGTATTTTTTGACAATGTTTATTTTAAGAGAATAGTCAAAATTTACCGCCAAGATTTATTAATTCATTAAGAAATTGCTGAACTAGAGTGGTATTATCGACAAGAAATATTGTTTGGGCAGGAATCAAGCCGCCCTGTAACTCAAGGGATAGTCAGCCAATTCTCAAATGGCAAACCCACAGATTATTGGGACAGTTCTCACAACACCCCAGATTGAGCTGAATAATCAGGGTAAGGTTGTGACGTTTAATCTAACTGGTTCTTATCATATCCTGGGTAGGGACCCTGGTCAGCTCCCAGTTGGGCTGGTTGTACCTCAAGATTGGGTTGTGATCGGTCGTTGTCAGGCATGTCTTCGCCGGGTGGGGCAAGACTACCATATTTACGATGGAGATGGTAAAACGCCCAGTAGCAATCGCCTGTTCCTGAACAATAAAATGATTTCCCCGATTGAGGGGCACCACTTAAAAAATGGGGATGAGTTAAAAATCGGTCAGAATCCCAAGTCTTGGGTAACGCTGACTTATATCAATCTGAACAGTGTAGAGGCAGGAAATGCGCCGAGAAAACGGACGGTAGCGCTGAAAAATAAGTCAGTTGTTTTAGGACGCACCCCTGATGCCAACCTGCAACTAGACGCGCCTACCGTTTCCCGTCACCATGCCACCATTGATACTGATGCTCAAGGACGCTACGTTATCCGTGACTACAGCACCAATGGTTTATTTATCAATGGTGAAAAGGTTTCGGGTTCAGCAATTCTCGCACCAGGTGCGGTGATTCGGATTGGTCCCTACACACTGGTTTTGCAGGGTGATGAACTCGTTTTACTCGATCGCGGCAATGATATTCGCCTGGATGCCAAAAATTTAACACGGGAAGTTCAGGGCAAGAACAAGCAGAAACTGAGGTTACTAAACAATATTTCTCTAGCAATTGAGCCTGGACAATTTGTGGCGCTGGTAGGAGGAAGTGGTGCTGGTAAGTCTACGCTGATGAAGGTGTTGTTGGGAGTTGAAGACACGACAGAAGGTAGTGTTTATCTGAATGGGGATAATTTAAGAAAGTACTTCAATATCTACCGCAATCTAGTCGGCTACGTTCCTCAAAATGATATTGTTCATA
>JAABUQ010004965.1_pt1 | contig 21913 bp, 28 predicted proteins | sample 5560001 | NCBI WGS metagenome assembly JAABUQ01 (sample SAMN10711888, study PRJNA513371) | rock metagenome | isolation source: Antarctica rocks | place: Antarctica: Victoria Land, Finger Mt nord | collected 2015-12-18 | reverse complement strand
CAGATCCAGCAGGGCGCGTCCAGCTCGTACACGAGGTGGTGGTGGGTCTTGGTGTAGGTGTGTGAGGCTTGACGAGGCTCGTGTGGCGGATAAGCCACCAGTTCGTCGAGGGTCCGATGAAGAATGCTCATTGTCGATGGTCGTCCTCCCAGATGAAGGGGTTCATGCTGGCCGCACTTGGCCGAACTCGGCCGCATAGCGCTCGATGTGCTCGCGCTGGATCACCGGTAGACCCAGGCGCTCGGCCAAAGAGCGCGCGACAGGGCCAATCAGGTTGCCGAGCTCGTCTCGATTGACGAAGGCCACCGGACGCGCGTACTGAGCGCGAAAGCCCTCTACGTGGACCTGAATCTTTCCCCAGGCGATCATCGCGCCGGCCACCGCCTCCGGCTTTGATAGGGGGTCGGGCGCCCTGGTGGGAATGCTCATTCGGGCAGAGAACTTCGTGATGTCGTCCAGCTGCGGCGGACGGTGAAACGCATAGATGCCGCAGTTGCAGTCACGGTGAGGAGCGATCCCGTGGCCCTGCAAGAGGTTCGCGTCCTTGGCGCGATAGAGACGAGCCTCGGTTCGATGGTGCGCCTCGGTGGCTCCCTCCAGCGCCCACTCAGCGTCATAGATCCAGCCCCAATAGGTCGGTCCGGGCATTACTCGCCAGAACCTAAAGCCCAGAGTGGGTGGTTTGTCCATCAGGCAGAAACCGGGATCGGGGTCGCTGGTTGCTCGGCTGGCTGGGGGAGTTCCACGGGCATCGGCTCGGGGATGTCGTCTTGTCGGGACGGAGCGCTTTCGAAGCCCATGTTGGCCTCCTAAATGAGTGGCTTGATGTCAGTGCTCATCTGGTATGTTGTTGCGCGGCTTGCCCAGCGTGAGCCGTCTCGAAACCAACGTGATGGTCGACTTCAAGCTGATGATGGTGAGAAAGGTCTCTAGGATGACCAAGGTGGCTGTAAGGGGAGAGGCGGGAGCAAAAAGTGCCAGCACTCCCAACAGCTCGGCGAGCAGCAACGCCACCAGTGCCAGTGATTGCGTTGCAATCGTGGTCAATGCCAGCGCTCGCAGTGAAGCGGGATCTTTAGTCGTGAGCCAGCCCAGAGAGAGAAAGCCGAAGCGCAGATTGAAGATTGCGGAGATCAATCCGATTGTGGTGGTAACCAGCCAGTAATAGGCCGGCCAGTTCATGCGTCCTCCTGGTCGGTCTCTCGCTCCCCGACAACGTTCTCGCGATCAGTCGCCACCGACTCGCGACCCGTGGCGACGTTCTCTCGAGATTCGACGATTTCCTGGCGCTGAGAGCGCGGTCGGCCTCTTTGCATCAGGTTCAGCTGCGAGCGCAGCAGCGCTGCTGCTACAGTTTCAGCTCTGGTGGTAACCTTCGCTGTCTCCTGGGCTTGGCCAGATTTGAGCTCATCAACTTTCTGGTCCAGTTTCTCGTCCTGTCGCAGCGCAGTGATCTTGATCTCCTCGCGGAGCGCTTTTAGATGCATCTTGTCACGACGCTGGGACAAGAGGAAGCCCAAGACAATCGCCACAATGGTGAGGGCTTGAGCCAAAACAGGGCCATCAACATGCATGTCTCTCCTTCTCGCTCAGTTGCCGCCTGGCTGCTTGTCTGAGTCGAGCACGAAATGGGTGAAGGCGACGCCGATGGTAAACATGGCGCCGGCCTCGATGAGCCGCCCGGCGGCCCAGTGCTTGTTCAGTAACCGGCGGGTGTACCAGGTGATCGGCCGCTTGTTCTTGGAAAGGAGTACCTCTTCATATCCGAAAAAGGCGCTGACGACTAGCGCTGCGGCTGTTAAGAGACCGAAGAGAGCCGCGATTTCTTGGACTAAAGACCTTCGCGTCATATCGTCGATGGTCGTCCTCCTAGGTGTCGCCGGTCAGAGAATCCCTGTCCAGGCGCCGGCAGAGTTGACGTAGAGGCGCTGGTTGGCCGTGCCCGGCGTATCCGTGCGCAAGTAGAAGTCACCGCTGCCGCCGCCTCTCGGAACGCCCGAGCCCATGCCCAGCTTTTGCCCACCGAGCCAGAGGCCATACGTGCCGTCGGCGCCGAGTCCGACAAGCACCTGCTGGCCACCGGACGCGTCGAGCCACTGCGAGGCCGCCGCGCGACAGGAGGCGTTGGCCAGCGGCACCCCAGCCTCGAGGCGGCTGAGGCGGGCGCCCAGGTCCTTGATCTGATCGCTGAAGGTCTGGTCTTGCGGGATCGTGGGCATCAGACGAGCGTGGCTCCGAGGGAGACTTCCACTCGCTCAGGGCCGCTGTCAGATGGCGTGACCTGGTAGCCGGTGATGCGCATGTAGATGTCCAGTGATTGGTTCAGGCCGCCCAGGCCGGGGTTGGGGAATCGCTCGTCGGTGATCTGGAGGCGCACGTCGTCGCCGACGGTGAATGAGCCCAGGGGCGGGTCTCGGAGCGGATTGACGATCAGCGTCACCAGGTCAATCGGCTTGGCAAAGGCAGCGGCTTCGGAGGTGGCGATGGCGGCCAGGCGCGCTGGGTCATCGATGTCCTTGTGCGAGCTGACGCGCTCTAACGCCGGGAAGCCGTTGTCGATCCAGCTCGTGACCGAGGCGGTGGAATGGAGCATCTTCTCGCCCGAACCCTGACCCAGGGCGGTGTTGGTGAAAGCGCGCTGAGTGCCATCGCGCCGCCAGACGTAGTCGATGACCGACTCGCCGTAGGCGAAGACGAGGCCTGAGCGCTGGGCCGGCGTTCCGCGGCGCGGGTAGCTGAGGTTCAACATCGAGCGCGGCTGGCCGGTGGCGTAGGCGGCGTCGACGGAGTAGTCGAATCCGTTGTCGAGCGCGGCGAGCTTGCTGATCACATCGTCGATCGCCTGGTAGTCCCACCAATTGATGCTGAGGTTGCGGAGCACTCCGCTCATCTCGCCAGCGATCGCGATGTTGACGTCGCCGCCTGGCTGGGGGAAGGTCAGCGGAGCACCGGTCGCGTAGGCCAGTGGCCGGCCCTGAGCGTAGGCGAGGAGGTCGCGAACGATGGCCAGCTGGTCCACCTGCGTGAAGGCCAGCGAGTCGTGGACGAAGCGATGAGTCAGATAGCTCCACGTCTCACTGCCGCCGATGTCGAGCACGCGCGTCTCGGACGAGTAGCCGCTGGTCCAGGCGATGCCGTCCCAGAGCAGCTGGCCGTCGCGATCGACCCAGATCTTGGTCCGACCCTCATCCAGGGCGGTCAGCCAGCCAGTGTTGGTGATGCGCGGGTCCCCCAGCGTGAGCGAGCCGCGGAAGCTACCGGCGACCTTGAGGCGGCGGTCGAAGCTCACGCTCCAGAGCGGCAACTCGGCGATCACCTGACCAGTGCGCGCGTCGCCGAGCAAGTAGGTGTACTGCGGCGAGTAGCCAATCTGGAGCCACTGCGGCGGGATCGGGAGCAAGAGCAGCGTGCTGCCGCTGCCTATGACGGCCAGGGTTGAGGTGGAGAGGATGCCACCGCTGAGGCCAATCGCCATCGTCGCCATTTGGCTCCTTGAGATTCCGCGCTAAGCGAGGGTGCAGGTCAGAGTGTCAACGGCGAAGGAGAGCGTGGCGCCCGAGTTGGGGGTCTGTGAGGTCGAGAGCGCACCGTAGCCGAGCAGGTTGCCGGCGGTGGCGGCGTCGAAAATCCCGAAGTAAGTGATGAGGCCCCACGTCTGGCCGGTGCCGGTCACGGTCGGGAACGTGACCACGGTGGCGTTGGATTGCTCCTGGCCGGCTCTCGGCTGAGCCCCGAGCGGGTGCCAGTTGGCAGTTGTGTTCGCCACCGCCACGCGCGCGTATCCGTTGCCGCTGGGCTCCGTGAAGTTGGCGCCAGCGGGCGTAGGGGTGCTGGTGGAGAGACCGACATAGATAGTTCCGATCGCCGTCAGCGCCGTCTGGCTGAGCAGCCACTTGTTGAGCAGTCCGTCTGCGAAATTAGTGAGCGGGATTTCAGCCTCCTAAAGGTGTTCGGCCAGCTCGCGGAGGAGCGGGTCGGAGTGCTTGGTCAACTTCTCGCGCAGCTGCTCGCGGCGCTTGGTCTTCTCCTCCACCGCCCGCTGCTGCGAGCCGGCCTCCGCTTGAGCCGAGCGCAGGCTCTTGGTCTGCTCGGCAGTGAGCGCGGCGTGTTTCACCTCACCGCTCGCACAGTCGACGGCCATGTGGAGGGCTTGGGCCATTTCTCTTGGAACCTCAGCTCAGGGGATGCCGTAGAGGGAGAAGATCGTGCCGACCTGGAAGTTGTTTGCGCTGGGAAACAACTGCAAGTTGGAAATGCCGGCCAGCGGATTCGTCCCACGAAACAGCCCGATCATTAGCTCAATGGTCAGAGGCGTTCCACCGAAGACACCACGGGCCGAATAGGAGAGAGCGATCTTGCCGGTCGTGCTCGATGAGTAGTTCGGGAATACGCAATAGACGGCGTTTCCGCTGATGGTGGCGTTGGTGTTGCCAATGACCGTCCCGATCTGGCCGGAAGTGGCACCAGACGAGCTGGCAGCCGAAATAGTAGTGCCGCCTCCAGACAGTCCTTGGGTGTCGTAAGAAGTTGAGGCGTCTCCATTGGCGCGGTACTTGAGGAATGCATCCGTGAATCCGTCTGAGAGCGCATAGCCTTGCAGGAGCAGTATGCGAAAGCTCTGCGGAATCGAGGAGAAGGTCACGGCAGAAACGACGCTGCCGACTTGAGCCTCCGCGATCTTGACCATGGTTGACCCGAAGGACGTCGGCGCCGACGCCACCCCGACCGCGGGCGGAATGACGAGCGCGTTGCGCAGCGTGATGAGGCCACTGTCGGCCACCTGCAGGTTGTTGAAGGCGTTGGTCGAGTCGCGCACGACGAAGCCGCTCGCACCAGGGATGACCTTGCCCGAGACGAACACGCGCAGATCGGTGATGTTCGCGTTCGTGATGGCGCCCGCGCCGGCTGGCACCACCACCCGCGCCAGGGCCAGCGAGTTGGCCGGCAGCGCGGGGTCAACAGAGAAGCCAGAGGGGCTGCCGGTCACGACCGCCAGCGACCAGGCGCGCGTTGCGCCCGAGTACTGGGCGTCCTGGACTCGGGCCACCACGATGTCGTTGCGCGGGTTGGTCTGATCGGCCGCCGCCAGCGAGCGCACGACGGCGCCCAGGTTGGCACAGACGTAGGAGCCCTGCCCGAGCGAGTTCTCCGTTCCGTCCACAATCGCCAGGCCGCCAGCGATGCTGACGCTCAGGCCGCCACCAGCGGTCACCGCCAGATGGCCGGGCGCGGACACCCCCGCCACCTCGCGCAGGGCGAAGACGAGCTGACGCACGGTCTCGGCCTGCATGGTCTGCGTGTCGAGCGACCAGCAGGGATTGACTTCGGCCACGCTGTCTCCTTTACATCCAGGCTGAGCGGAAGCTCACGCTGGCGGTGGCGGCCGCCTGAAAGCCACCCGCGTTGCGAAAGCGAACCTGGTTTGTGCCCGGCAACAGATCCCACCAGTTCGCCGCAGTCAGCGAGCTGCGCCGCGAGGCGGTTCCGTTGAGCAGAACCGTCCGGGCGTCGAGGTCCACTGTCAGCACGTCGGTCGGTCCGAGCGAGAGCACGAAGGCGAGAGCCTTGCTCTCGGTCATGCTCTCGATCACCGGGTTGTCCACCGGCCCCTGAATCGTGACCAGCGGCCTCGCCGGCATGGAACCGATGTTGGTCAACCCGACGATACCGCCGGCGCTCGAGCCTGCGCCGTAGACGATGGGAACCGCGATGGGAACCGCGATACCGGCGCCGCCTATGGCCAGCCCGCTCACGACCTGAGTCAGATAGGCGTCGTAGATGTGGGGATCGGTGGCGGTGAACTCGACCCAGCCCTCAGCCGAGCGCTGGAAGCGCTCCACCGGCCTCAGCACGGCGCGGTTCTGCGGTCGGCACTTCACCAACCGCGTCGAGCCGCGGAAGAGCAGCGGCAGCTCGTAGTCCGGTGTGACCACAAAGGCCGCCTCGAAGGCGTCGACCAGGCCGTCGAACTGGGACGCCGTGGGCGGCACTATTTCGAACTTGAGCGTGAAGACGCGAACCTCGTGCAGGTCCTTGCCGAGCAGCGCACCGTGTGCATTGGCGCGAGGGGAGTTGTGGTGACGGATGCTCGGAATCGAGTCGAGCCCGGTGAACTCGGTCAAATGGTAGGGGGTCGTCGGACCCCAGCTGAGGCCGGCAAAGCTGCCGGAGGTGTCCACCTAGACCCGCCCGACTTTCGCGTACCAGGCCGCTGCTGAGAGCATCTGGCGAGCTGCGGCGGCGTCCACCGCTTGACCGTGGAAGTGCTGCTCGACGCGAGAGCCCTTCTCCTCCAAGAGTTGCTCGATGCTGGCGAGTCGCTTTGTCATGCCCGCGAAGCCCTGCATTTGTCCGCCGGTGAAAACATGCTCGGCCGAGCCTGTGCCGTTCATGGCGAGCGAGAGGCCCGTGGGCAACATCCCACCGACGTCGTAGGGCTGGTAGGGCATGCCGGCTAGGACCGAGCGCACGCCGGGCACGTTGCCGATGCCACCGTAGCGGCTCAGAATGTAGCGAATGCCCTCTCCGATCTGCTGAACGGGGTCGTCCGAGATGCCGCCGAAGGCGCGCTGATTGGACAAAGTTAGCTGCATCAACCCGCGGCTCGGGTCCCCGCGCTGAGCATTGATGTCCGAATTGCCCGTAAGGAAGATGTGATCCCCCTGCCGACACGTCCAAGTCCCCAGTTCGGTGGTGACGCACCAGACCGGCTGATCGGGCAGCCTTTGCTTCCGGAGAGTCGCGCCATCGACATGTGGCTTGCGCAGACCAATATGCTGAATGGGGCGCCAATTCACCGCGCGAGGATCTTTGTGGATTGACCGCAGCACGCTGGGTCGATAACCGGTTAGATAAGCCGCAAGCTTGATCGCCTCAGCCTTCGGTCCCTCACATTGGTGAATAAGCACCCCAGCTCCACCACGGGCACCGAAGTTAGCTTGTCGGTCGCGGCTGCCTTCGGCATCAATCACTGCCTCAAGCCAAGCCGTACGCTGTTCAGGTGACAACGACAAGACGAGAGAATGTGGAATCTCGTCATACCGGGAACGCGCCAGTAGATCGGTGGCGTAGTGGGGATCGAGACGAAACATGTAGCTGCGTTGGCGCCCAGACTTGGGTTCGTAAGAATATTCGGCATGTGGTGTTCCGCTCAGCAGTTCCCGGATCTTGCTCACGAACTGTGGCTTGGCTTGCCCAATAGACATTGACGGAGTCTTCCGGCCCCGCGGGACATCCCGGCGCTTTTCCACATGGCCGTCCCCGAAGACCCACCCCAAGATCGCCGCCTCAGTGATCGTGATGTTCAGGGCTTCTCCAGTAAACACTGGGGCGGCCAATCGCAAGCGGGAATGCATGTTTATGTCGTTGGTCGTGATGTAGCGGCCCTGGAATGCGGGACGACTGGGCAACCGAAGGCCGTGCTTCGTCGCCAAGTGAATAGCGAGACCCTTAGTGGTGACCTTGCCGTCGTGACGCAACTCACGGTAGACCTTCCGTTCTCGAATGCCATGGACGAGAGAACGATGCAGTGCCACGCCACGCGGCGCCTGTGGCTTCCAGGCACACTCAGGGCACTCGGCAAGCACCTGGCGTACTGGCGGGGGCACTGGCCAATCGCAATGAGGGCATTTGCTAGGAGGGTCGTCAAACTCTCTCACCCGACGCTCATCCCACCAGCGATGATTGAGGGTCGTTTGAGCGCTCCAACGGGCGTTGGAGACTTCATAGACCTCAGCTCGCTCGTAGTGGTGAACTCGCAGGATCTTCGTCCACTCGCTCCCGCCCGTGGCGGGGTTGTAGCCCACAGTCTGGTCGTCCGCTTGCACCTCGTCGTGTGTCAACCATCCACGTCGAGTCAATATGTGCGCATCCAGAGTCACGCAGTTATTCTGGGCGGTGTTAGACCACCCGCTCTCGTGCTGAATGATGATGTCCAGCCCCTTGTCCCAGTCGGCGCCCACCCCCGCCAGCTTTTCACCGGCGTGAAGCCAGTCGCCGTGAGACCCCGTGAGGGGAGCGTCGCCAGCGGGCGTGGGGCCGGTTCCGGGCAGGTGCGGCATGTGGGATCCGATCCAGTTCGGGATGCCGCTGAAGACCTTCTCTGTCAGCCCTTTGGCCAGACCCTGTGCCCAGCCGCCGGGCACGTTCTTCATGGCGTCGTCGACGATCTTGTGCATACCAGCGATGGGATCGAGGGGACCAAGGGGGCCACCGCCACCCGGCGCGCCACTCGCCCCGACATTGAGGAAGGTGGCAAAGTCATACATCGCCTTGTTCATGACGTGCCGACCGATGGTGACGGGAGCAACCCAGTTGGAGTCGATAACGGGGAAGCTGCCGGACGCGTCGCTCGGTCCTTCCACGATCGCCACGTGACCGTAAGGCGGATGGGTGAACACCGCCACCTCACCAGCTGCCGCCGTCTGCGTGTGGGCGTAGGGCGCGTTCACCCACTGATCCGCGTTGCCGCGGAAGCTCAGGCCGAGAGCGCCTTGAATGTATTCAACGCACTGCCCGCCAAAAGCGCCCACATTGCCCAGGGCGCCGCCGCCGGCGAGTCCGATGGTCTGGGCGGCAGCCATGAGCAAGCGCGTGGCGTTGCCCTTGTAAACGGGGTCGGTGGGAATCACGAATTCCGGATAGCTCGGCCGGCCCTCGCCTACGATCGCCCGCGGTCCGTTGGTCATGAAGCCGGCGCCGATCGAGCCACCGCCGGCCAGCATCTGCACGCCGCTCGAGGTCAACGCCCCGCCGCCCGCCAGCCCAGGGATGTCGATCTGCTTCAGCTCCGGCAACCCAAACGCTCCAAAGGCTGCATTTAGCCCTTTGATGAAGCCGTTGAGCAGATCCTTGATCGGCTTCAGACCCTTCTTCAGGTCGTTCTCCAGGACCCCCCAGGCCGCCCTTGCCATGCCTGTGATTGAGTCCCAGATGCCGCTCAGCTTGTCGTGGGCGGCCTGCATGGCGCTGGTGATGGCACCGCTGACTCGATCCCAGACCTCAGTGGCGATGCCGCTCAACTGGTTCCAGGCGATCGTGGCCGCGGAGACAATCACCTTCCAGGTGAAGTCCAAGAACGCCCTCACCGTGTTCACCGCCCATTGGATGGCGCCGGTGATCAAGGTCCAGTAGAAGGTGGCGGCGGTGACGATCTGGTTCCAGACGAAGCTCAGAGCGGCGCTGATGACCCCCCAGACGACGGCGATGATCGCCTGGGCGATCTCCAGCTCAAGGCGGATGTACGCAGTGATGGCGCCCCAGATCACCTGGGCCAGGGTCACAACGCCGTTCCAGACCACGCTCAGGAAGCCGGTAATGGCATTCCAGACGCCCATGGTGATGTCCTTCACCCGAGCCCAGTGGGCCATGATGAAGTCGATCAGCAGGCCGAGCGGTCCGAGCACCGCAGCGATCATCGCGTGGCCCCAGGTCGACTGGAGAAAGCTGACCACCCAGTCGAATGCGCCCTTGATGGCGTTCACCACAGCCTCAAAGGCGCCCTTCACTGCGCTCACCCCAGCCCCGAAGGCTGCCGAGACCCCCTGCCAGATGGCGGCGAGCGCCGGACCGACCTGCTTGAACAGAGCGCCCAATCGATTGACGGCATCGTGAAACCAGCCCACGTGCTGGTAAGCGAGGATGATGCCGCCGACTAGGAGGACGATGGCCAGGATCACCAGCCCGATCGGGTTGGCCATCATGGCGACGTTCCAGAGCCACTGCGCGGCGGTGGCGATACCGGTCGCTATCGCGCCGGCAATGACCGCGATCCGAGCTGCGATCTGGCCCAGCACATATCGCGCGAGCTGGATGTTGTTGAGCACCATCTGCACGTTCTGGGCAATCAGAGCGATCGTCCCGCGCACGATCGCGACCACGAACTGAATGACCGCTTGGACCGCGCGCACCCCCATCAGGACCACAAAGTTGAGCAGGGTGGGCAGCAGGACGGTGCCAATCACCGCCGCAACGCTCAGGACGATTCCCCGGAAGCGCTCGAACCAGCCGAAGACGCCTCGCGTCGCATCGCTGGCGCGCTGGATGGCGGTCCCGACCTGATCGAGCACCGGCCCCAGACGCACGATGCCGGGGACCACCTTGTCGGTGACGAGATCGGCGCCAGCGGTCATGGCTGGAATCAAGGCGTTGCCGAGGACGCTGGCCAACCCACCGATCGCCATGTCCATTCGCTTGTGCGCCAGATACGACTTCTGAGCCGCAGCAACCTGCTCGTTGCTCATGACGGCGCCAGAGTCCTGGCCAGCCTTCATCAGCTTCTGCAGTCCGTCTCGGCCCTCGTTCAGCACCGGAATCAGATCCGCGCCAGACTTGCCGAAGAGCTTCATGGCGAGCCCGGCTTTCTCCGGCCCGTCGGGCATCGCCTTGAACTTGTCAGCCGCGTCGAGCATGACATCGTTCAGGTTGCGCAGCTTGCCCTCGCTGTCATTGATCGGAACGCCGAGGGCTTGGAAGGCCTGAGCCGCGCCGGCGCTCGCCGGCGTCATACCGGCCATCGCCACCGAGGTCGCCTCGTGGGCCTTGTTCAGCTTCTCGCTCGCAGCCGCCACCTTGGCGTGGGCGTCGCGGAGCGTGTTCGATTCAGCCGTCGTCAGATGATGCTTGCCGGCCAGCTTTGCCTCGGTGTCCGTCAGGTGCAGCTGAGCCGCGTCGAGCTGCTTTCCAGCCGCCTCTACCCCCTTGTTGGCGGTGGCCAGGGCCTTGCCCTGAGTCGCTGCATCCTTGAGGTTGACCGACTCCATGTTCTTGCTCAGAAACTTGAAAGCGGTCGACATCTGATCGGCACCGACGCCGACCTGACCGGCTGCGGTCACCCAGGCCGAGGCCTGTGTCGGAACGAGCCCAAACTTCTCGCTCATCTCGTAAGCGGCGTGTCCGGCCTCTTCAGCGTGCCGGACGGCCTCCACCCCGAAGGCGGCGATGGCACCCTCCGCAGCGCCGGTGACGAGAGCAATGACCCCCAGGTGCTCAGCGATGCCCTTGATCCCCTCGCCCGCCTTGCCTGAGACCTCACCCAACTTGCCGAGATGACCGTGCAGTCCCTTGACCGTCTCGCCGGCCGCCTTGCTGCCGGACTCGAGCTTGCCGACGTGGACGTTGATGCCCTGCAGCTTCCTGCCCGTGTCGTCCATGACCCTGGTAGCCGTGGACAGACCGGAGTGCAGACCGGAGAGATCAGCGGAGACCTTTACAGCGAGGTTGCCGAGGACGGTCGACACTAGCCCTCCTGCGGCTCGAAAGCGCGCGCCAACTCCGAGAGCATGGCGACGGTTTCCTCTTCTGACATCTCGCGGCTACCCTCCTGGAGGCTGGGGAAGAAATCGGCGGGCTCGAAGTGGCCCTTCTCGGACACGGAGTTGGCCACCACGGCAGCGATGATGCCGGCGCGATAGTCGGCTCGCTTCTGCTGCTCCATGAGCCGCTCAGCGAGTGCGCGGAACTGGGCGGGCGTCAGATCCCAGAACTGATCGTCGCTGAGCCCGAGCTCATAGCGTCCGATCGCCCACAGCGTCAGCCAGTCGTCTTCTGGCTCGTCCCCGGCAAAGGGACCACTTCCCCCTGTAGCACCTCGTCCTTCGCCGGCGGTGGTGAGGCGACGCCGAAGGCCTCCTGAATCCTCTCCCCGATCTCGGGCATGTTGCGCATGTCGATCGTGTCGTAGAGCTGATCCTCAGTCACGTCCGGTTCTTCGTGGCGGAGGCCGAGTTGAAGCAGGTAGACGACCACGCCGGGGTCGTTCTCCTTGGTCAGCTCGTCCAGCGACTTGCCGACCGTCTTCTCGTACTCCTTGAGCTGCTTGACCGCGCGCAGTGTGAACTTGAGGTGGCGCTCCTTGCCGTCGCCGAGGTTGACGGCAACGGCCGGCTGCACCGCGTCAGCCATTGCTAGCTGACCGGACCGGTGATCTTGAGCGAGAAGTCAGCGATGAGCTGCGACTTTTCCGACGCCTTGATGTCGAACTTCGTAATCAGAGCACTGAACGCCCAGGTCGGACCGGCCGGCGGCCAGACGATGTTGAAGTTGCGCTTCGTGTGAGCCAACAGGTCTGAGCGCATGCCGGCGTGGGTGGCGTTGGTGGGTTGGTAGTTGATCTGGCCGCTGACCTCACCCGCCTCCAAGAGGCCGCCGATCCACTCTTTGAATCCTTGCGGGCTGTCGTGGTTGGTGACCTCGATCACGTCCTGGACCAGGTTCGGACCGGCCAGACCGAAAACCTCCGTTATGGTCGAAAAGCTCTCTGTGGGCTGGCCTCCGTCGCCGATTCGAAGCAACGTCCCCTTCGCAAATAACGCCTGGCTAGCGGCCATGTCTACAATCTCCTTGGTTTTGGTGGCAGCCGGCTCTTACTAGAAGAGCAGCTTGATGACAGCGAACTGAATCTGGATCGAGTCCGCCGAGAAGTAGAGGTTGCCGTCCGACTGGCGCCAGGCGTCCACGGTGAATCGCGGGGATACCACGATTCCGTTGGCGGGAATGGCCTGCAGCAGGAGGTCCTTAGTCCGACCATGCAGATCGGGCACCGACGTGATGCTCACGTTGTGAGGCGCCGCGCCGTCCGCATTGCGAACCAACAGCACCTCTGAGCCGGTCAGCGCGACCTGGTTCAGGTTGACGATGTCAGCCGCGGTGAAGGTCACCGCGGACAGCGCCGCAAAGGCCACATGGGTGGGAGCCGGAGTGACGGGGACTGCGGTTCGTGCCATTTATGGCTTCTCCTTGCCGTCCGCTTGGGCCGGCTGAACTGTCGGTGGGGCTGCTGGGGCTGCTACTGGGACCTTGGCTGGCAGTGGAGCAGCCTCCGGAACCGTGGTCGCGGTGCTGGGCTGCGCCGCCGCAATCTCTGGCGCAGGTGACGGCCGATGCTCTCGCACGTGCTCCTGCATGTCGGCTTCTGAGAAGCCGTCGTAGGCGCAGGAACCGCATTCGAAGTGCGGGACGCCGCGCCAGGTGCCCGTGCGGTAGCCGACGTCCTTGACGTCTTCTGTCATCTGAATCTCCTAATGGGTTGGGAATGCTTCCGGCGTGGTAGGAATGGGGTCATGGATGCACGAACCGCTCCCACCCTGTCCGCCGATGGTTATTGGCAGTGGGACGGCCAGCGCTGGCAACCCACGGCTCGTCAGATGCCTTCGGCCCCTGAGCTGCGGCCCCTGAAGCGAGCGTTCAACGGAGCCATCGTTACCGACGATGGCGAGTGGATCTGGACAACCAGCTGGGACGCGCTGACACCCACCCCGGCGTCTCCGAAGCCGATCAAAGATCGAACCGAGACCAAGCGGATCCAAGACTTCGCTGGCGGCATGATGGGTAGTCTCGGGGCCGCTCAGGCTGGACAGAAGCTGAAGCAACTGGTCAAGCAGCACGGGAGCATCGACGCCGCGCAGCGCTGGGTCGAGGTTGAGGCAGCTGCCAAGCATGCCCCACCGCCAGCCGGGCTGGTGGAGAGCATGAGGGCTGAGGCGGCACCGGCTCCACCATCCCGCCACGAGGTCAAGGTGAAGACGTACGACAACCCGAAGGCCTACGAGCGCGACGCTCCCAAGATGGCCCGCGCTGGCTGGATGCCGCAGGGCCAGACGGCCGGCGCAAGCAAGGCCAAGATCGGTCACATCGTCGCCTTCGGCGTGTTTGGCATGGCGGCTCGGAAGTCGGGCAAGATCACGGTCACCTGGATCCGGTAGCCAGGTGACCGTCCGCGAGGCAGCTCAGCGCCTCAGCGTTTCAGATCGTCGGGTGCGCCAGCTGCTTCAATCTGGCGTGCTTCACGGAGCGGCACCGCGTCCAGACTGGCTGGTTGATCAGGCATCAGTCCTGAGCTACGCCGCACGCGAACGCAGGCCAGGGCGGCCGCCGGTCAGGGAATCTGGACGAAGAGCCGGTACTGCAAAACCGCGTGCCGAGTGATGCCGTCGGGGTCATGCATCGGCTCTAGGAGCTCACAGCTGCAGTAGATCCAGGAGGCGCCGACCAGCGGAAGGATCTGGTGATGCAGGATGCGGTTCAGGTCCTGAGCCAGGCCGAGGCATTCGGTGAACCCCTTGGCCTGGCTCCAGACATGCAGAGTGCAGGTGATGTCGCGGCCATCGTGATCCTGTGTGTCGGCAAGGGCCTCAGTCGCCTCGCCAATCACCACATATGGGAAGCCAGAGCCATCGGGGACCCAGTCGAAGATGCCGACCACCTTTCCGGTCAGGGTGGCATCGGCTGTCAGAGCCGTGAAGATCGCCTTCTGCACGGGCAGAAGCGCGCTGGCAAGCGGTGACACCTTAGACCGACTTCTCCAGGTCCTCTGAGATCTTTCCGACGGCGGCTGTCTTCACCGCTTCGACCACTGGCCCCATGAACGGGTGCGCTGGCATGCGGGAGGTGCCGAACTCTAGAAACTTGCCGTAGAAAGTGCGGCCACGATTGGTCACCCAGGCCTCCATGGAGGCCTCGTCGATCACGTAGTGGATGCTCTTCTTCAGGGTGCCCGGCTTGGGCCGCATCTGCCGGCGACCGGCCTTTGTCCGCCAGTGCAGATGCCCTTCGGCATTCTGCTCGGCCTCGATCGGGGTGTTGACTCGGATCGCCTCTTTGACCAGGGCTGCGGCGATGATCAGACCACGCCGCGCCCCGGCGTCAATGGCGGCCGAAACCTTGGCCTGCTCGTTGATAACGGTGACCTTGACCATCAGACGCGAATCTCCTCGAGCATCAGATCCAGCTGGGCTTGCCGGGCATCGGGATCGATGACAGAGCGGATCTCGAAGCGGCGCCCAGTGGATGTCTCTTGAACACGCATCTCGGGCTTGACGCCTGCTCGCCAGCGGATGGTGGCGCGAGAGGTGACGTGCGAGTCCACCTGGTCGAATTGCGCCAGTTCATCGCCGCGCAGGCCTTCCAGGCCGCCCCAGACGGTCGCAAAGGTGCTCCAAGCCTGAGTCTCTCCACCCGCACTGTCGGGCGTGTTGACGGCCTGCTGGATGGTCAGGCGCCGGCGCAGCGTGCCGATTCTCATCCGACCAGGATCGAGCGGTGCATGCCGATCAGCGCTTGCGCAGACTGAGGCAGCACGAGCGCGATTCCGCGAGACTCTGCCATGACGCTCTCCCGATGCTCGTACCAGTGACCGATGGTCAGCAGCATGGCCTGCTTCAAGGTCGCCGGAACGTGCGCCGCGTCGGCGTAGCCAGCGACGAACTGAACGACGACGCCGGACGACGGTACCAGCGACATGCTGGGCCAATAGGTGTTGATGGCCGGGACGACGCGAGCCGGCCGACTCGCGGAATCAAGCGTGTAGGCAGTGGAAGGCACGACGTTCGTGCTGCCGTCGCTGCCGTACCAGGTGACGCTGGCCACGCTCTGCACCGGCTTGCGTGAGAGCAGAATGGCCCCCAGTGGGACCCCCGGCGAGGGCCAGAGCTCGACGCAGTAAGCCCTTGGCCAGCGGTCCAAGTAGAGCTGCCAGGTCTGCTGCAGCATGGCGATGCCGGTCTGCATCTCAACCGACTCGCGCGCAGCGCTGATCAGGTTCTGAACCAAAACGTCGTCGTCCGGGATGTCCAGGCGCAAATGTGCTTTGGCCGTCGCAAGGTCCACCGGTTCGGCGACCGGATCGACCGTTCGCCGCAGTGCCCAGCTGATGCTGCCAGGCCGGGCAGGACGAATCCAGGGTGGCTGGCTGGACCAAGTGTCATCGCCGTATGTGGGATCGCTTGGCCAGTAGGTCCAGTTGATCGCCACGGGCTACTTCTTGGAGTCGGACTTCTTCGAGTCGGACTCCCTGCCCGTCTTGGCGATGCGCTCCAGCGGCGTCAACTCGTCGCCCACCGTCTCCAGGTGCTCAACCAGGTGATCCTCACCCTCTACGGGCAGCGTATCCGAGATGATGCTCGGCGGCACATCGGAGTCCTTGACATCCTCCGGTACGACATAGCCCGCCTTGCGCAGCTCCTTCGCCGTCGGGGCCTGCATGGCTTCCGGGACATCGACCAGGTCGACGTGGCCATCCTTGGGCCGGTCGCCTTGGGCCGGACCGATGTCGTCACCGCTGGTATCGACCAGGGCAGGCTTCTCGTCGGTGTGCGCCGTGTCTCCCGTGCGTTGTTCATTCATCAGGCGATCTCCGCCTTGACCAGCACGCCGGCAGGCACAGCCAGTCCGGTGCCGTTCTGCACCATCTGGACGTCGAGCACAGCACCAGCTGCTACCGCTGCCGCAGAGATTGGCACGTTGACCTCCGCCTCGGCGGCCAAGTTGACGCCGGCGCCGAGCGTCAGTGTGCCCACGACCGCCGGTGTCCCGCCGGTGACCGCGCGAATGTTGAAGGTGACGTTGTTGGTGGCAACGCCGGTCACCAGAGACGGCGCCGCCAGGGATAGCTTCTGCAGCCCCCAGTTCGTTTCGCTCTCGGTCGACGGGATTACGCCCACCTCTGTCACCGAGGTGGCGCCGGCGGCCGCCTGTGCAGGCAAGGTCGCTTCTAGGACTTCGAAAGCCATGCGAGGTTCTCCTAATGTGGTTTCTGTAGGGCGCGGGCTACTGACCCGCGCGAACGAGTCGGAGTTGAAGAACGACCGGTTCGTACTTCGCGATGACCATGTGCGCCCACTGGACTAAGTCCTGGGCCCGTTGACCAGATGGATGAAGACTCACCTATATATAACACGCCTAACTTTGGGAAAGGCTAGGACCCGTGACTGCAGCAAAGGCCGAGGGATACCTCTCTGCCGTGAAGCCAAATCTTTCTTCGAGGCGTATGAACACCAGGTTCTGCTCGAAGGCGGTACCGGCGATGTCGCTCACGTCCACCGTGACTTCCTGCCGCTGGAACCAATGAGCCTCCTGCCAGGCGGCTAGTATGACAGTATCTTCGTTGGTGCCGACGCCGAGGTTGGTGGGCACGTTGGCCGACTCCCCAATCGGAATGCCGAAGAGCGAGTAGGGCGCATCGCTGACGCCCGTGCTGACGGACGTCACGTCGTCCATCATCGGCGCCGCATTGGGCTGGCGGAAGCTGCCGCTGGGATTGAACAGGTAGTTGCCCGCGGTGTCCTTCGCCTTCAGCAGCCAGGCCAGGCGCCTGGGATGCATGAGCGCGCCCGTTGGCGGCCCGAAGTAGCTCGTGGTGATGTTCACCACGGCGTCCAGCATCTTGTCGATCACGGCCTGCTGGTTCAGGCCAGCCGCCAGCGGCGCCGGCGAGGACAAGCCGGTCACGTTGAGGATGCCGCGCGGCTCACCCGTGCCAGAACCGTAGAGGCACTTCTGCTCCTCGTAGTTGCCAGCCAGGCTGCCCAATTCACGGACGGCCAGGTCCATCGCAGTCGGCGACGAATCCTGCGCCATCTGCTTGGACATCTTGTAGATGCCGGCAGCGGTGAAGATGTTCACCTGAATCTGGGTGAAGCTCGGGTCGGCCGACGGCTTGGCCGTGCCCTCAGCCACAATTCCGAAGGTGGCCGAACCGGCACCGCGCGGGATCATGATCAGGTTCGACTCGACCGGGTGCATGTTTAGCCAGCCCAACGCGCGCAGCGCGTTGCCCTGGCGCCGGACTTCGGCGAAGAGCTGCTGGAAGTACTGCGGCACCACCAGAAAGCCACCGGTACCCGGCGTGCCCTCAGTCAACGCTGCCTTCAAGACGGGCAGACGCTCACTTATGGCGGCCGCCTTGTCGCTAGCGACAACCAGCCTCGGCTTGACGCTGAAGGCGTCCCTCAGTGGATCGGCCGCGGCGGCCGAGGTGGCCAGCTGACGTGTCTGCTGGCGCTCGGCGAAGGCCGAATCACCGGCGGAGCCGCTCGCCGACTGGCGCTCGAACTCCTCCATGATCGTCTCCAGCTGCTTGCGCTCGTCCTCAGCCTTCTCGGCGCGGACCTCGGTCATCAGCTTCTGAACGTCCTGCATCTTGGCCGTCATCTGCTGGGTCTGCTCGGCGTTCTTCACGCCGGCCTTGAACTCCTCCTTGATCTGGCCGGCGAGCGCTTGAGCCCGCTCGCGCTTCTGCGCCCATGTTTCGGTGGCAGTTGGCATCTAAATCTCCTGAAAGTGAGCGCGAAAGGCCGCACCCTGAGCCATCAGACTTCGAACTCGTACTCGGCCAACTGGACCGCCAGCTGGTACTCGCTGGCCTTGAAAGTCAGCGCAGCCTTGTCGTCACCGCCTTCGCCGTCGGGGTCTTCGGTTTCAGCCGATCCACAGAGGGCGCCGGCGGAGACGAGCGCGTCGTGCGCGGTCTGCAGATATTCCTGATCGCTCTGCGAGTGGCGCTGGCCACTGGCCAACTCGATCAGCGAGTCGAGCATTGCCCGCTCGCCGGACTCATGCGAGAAGAGACTGGCGGCGCTGAGCAGCGCCAGCGGATTGGCCGGCACCGGCACCAGCGAGTTCTCGACCACCTCGGCCCTGGCGTAGTAGACGACGTCCTCGCGCTTGGGGACGCCGGCGGCGATCGCCATGCCAGCCAATTGGCGGTCAGCCTTCTCGAGTTGGCTAAAGCCCACGTACGCCGCATCACTGACCCAGCCGATCGAGGTGGCCGGAATCGCTCCCGCCTTGATGAGCGCGCGGAACTCGCTGGCTGACGGGATGTCGGCCAGCTGGCTCTCATGGCGCAGCACGCCGCCCTCAGGAGTGAGCAGGGATGAGCCCAAGGGCCGCTGGTCGTCGTGGTAGGCGAGCAGCGGCACCCGCTTCTGCTCCGTGCCGAAGGCCCCTGGCAGGAAGACCCGTCGAATTCGGTCCACATTGCCAATCGTGCTGGCGATGCCGCGGATCAGATCCGCACTGGGATCGTAATCCGCCCGCTGTGCGGTCATCCGCAGCAGATCAGACATGGCTCTCCTTGGGGCTGCCGTTCTTAGAAGGCAACTCAGGCGCTGCTGGAGGCTGGACCGGCACCGCCGACATGGGCTGAATGGGAACGATCGGCTCGTCGCCCCAGGGGACGGGCGACCAACCCATCGACTTGCGAAGTTCGTTGATGGTCTGGGCCTGGTAGCCAAGCAGCTTCACCGCGCGCTCTACCACCGCGTCGCGACTGTCCTGCAACTCGTCGATGCCGTTCAACTCGAAGCCGATCACGACACCCTGGTCCTGGCCGAGCTGCAGAGTCATCTCATCCGACACGAGCACCCACTTCGGGTGGATGTTCTGCTGCATGAAGAGGGCCTTCTCGGCATCAGCATTCGCATAGGTCGTGTTCTCGACATCGAAGGCAACCGCTCGAGGGACTCCGAAGCTGCGCAGGATGTCGTCCTGAGAAGCGCGGCGCAGAACGTCATAGGTGAGCTCTTGGTTCGTGGCTGCCACCCTCACGTATTTGGCGTCGTCGCCGTCCAGGAAGCGCGTCTTGCCAGGCATCTCGCCTCGCTTCCAACGATCCGACCACTCCTCAAACTGATCCGGCGTCAGGCCCTTGACCATCAGGTAGCCGGGCAATGCCGCGTCGTTGCTGAGCAACTCACGGTTGAACCGGGAGGAGGCGTTGTCTGTCTCTGCCGATAGGCCAGCCACGAGCGCGGGCGCCAGGCCGTCGAAGGCCTTCTCCGGATGCGGGTAGCGCAAGTAGAGCACCGCGTCCGGCACGATCGGGACTTGGTGGCCGACGCGATCGGTGTAGGAGAAGCCGCAGAGCTCGTCGTCCTCGTTGCCGAGTACGGTCATGCGCTGGGCGGGCATGCGCCGCAGGCTGGTGACCGGACCCTTGTAGCCCCAGCCATCGACGCCCTGGCCCTTGACCCAGAAGGAGCGGCCGGTCAGCTCCAGGTCGCGAGCGATGGCCCGCTGCATCATGGTCCCGCTCATCGACGGGTTGGGACGGTTCAGGAGGGTGAGCAGCGGGTGATCGGGGATCGGCTCACTCGAGCCGGGCTTGGTGACCTGCCAGGCCGGCCGCGAGAAGTTTGAGGCAATCGCCTCCACGCAGCGGAAGCCGGTCGGGTTGCCGTAGACCTGGTTGGCGATGCGCTGGAAGTTCCAGCCGGTGCTGATCGAGCTGCCGCCATCACCGCCAACCCTGAACAGCCCGAAGCCGCCTGGTCCCGCACTGCTAGAGGCCGCCGAGGGTGAACCCCAGAGCGTGCGAAGACGATCGAACAGTGTCGGCATTGACGCCTCCTTCAGGCTGATCCGAGCAGTACTGGCCTCCGATGTGTGATCTCGTGTCGGATCGCCCGATCGAGGGCCATGATCGCAGCCGCCAGAGCGTCGATCTTGTCGGCGGCCTTCTTCTTGCTCGGTATGACGTTGCCAGGGGCGTCCATCTCGACCGCGAAGTTGTCAACCTGCCAGCGCACCGCTGAATCGCCGCGATGGTGGTAGCAGCCCTGCAAGATCAGCCGTTGAAGCTCCTTGGTGGGGCTGGACATAGAGGCGAAGCCCTGCCCCATTGGGATGACGGTCAGGCCGTCGCCTTGGAGGTCAGTCACGATCTGGCTTGAGTTCCAGCGGTCGATGGCCAACTCTCTGACGCCGAACTTAGCCCGGTCCTCATTGATGACCTGGCGGATAAAGCCGTAGTCGACGGCATTGCCCGGCGTCAGCTTGAGCCAACCCTGGCGAACCCAAACCGAGCCGGCGCCGGCTGTCCGGCGGTTGAAATCGGCCAACTCGTCCTCGGGCAGCCACAGGCGCCAGATGGCGCGATGTCCGCCGTCAGCGTCGGGAAAGTCCCAGCAGAGAGCGGTCAAGTCTTTAGTCGAGGCGAGGTCCAGGCCGCCATAGCACTCCAGACCGGCCAGGTCCGGCTCGCTGAAGTCGGCGCGGTTCCTATCCCAAGCTTTCAGATCCAAGTAGCGGACGTCCTGCTTGGTGCGGATGTTCAGATGCAGACGTAGAAAGCTGGCCAGATTCGCCGGCGACTGCTGCGCCTGCGCTGCGGCGTCGACCATAAAGCGCCGAGTCGGCGAGATGCCAAAGCCGGGGTTGGCCTTGCGCCAGGTCGCCTCAAGGAATGGATCGTCGGCCGGATCGGCCGCCCAGATCACTCCGAAGGTGGAGGCGTCCTTGAAGGCGCCACGGGCCAGCTGCTCGATTCGTTCGTGGCGTTGGGCATAGACCGTGGTCTGACGTGACTCGTCGGCCGTCGTGATGCTGACCATCAGTGGTTGCCGGCGAGCGCCCATGCCAGTCTCGATCGCCTCGACCAGGGCGCCGTCCTTGTGCACATGGAGCTCGTCGATGATGGCGCCGTGGACGTTGGCGCCGTGCAACAGTTCGGCGATCGAGCTGACAACCGTGAAGTAGCTCGAGCTCGCCGTGTGGATGATCCGATCGGCAGTGATCCGAACGTGCGGCCCCAGATCCGGGGACTTGGTGGCGATGGCCTTGACGGGATCAAAACAATAGCGGGCCTGCTGTTTGCCCGCTGCCACCGCGTAGACCTGAGCCCCCGGCTCGCCGTCCGCGGTGGTCAGGTAAGCGGCGATGCCCCCTGCCAGCGTCGTCTTGCCTCCCTTCCTTGGAATCTCAACCCAGACCTTGCGGATGATCCGAGCTGACGTTCCCCGCTCATCTGGGGCCACCCAACCAAAGACCGGGGCCAGGAGGTAGGCGACTTGCCAGGGGTCCGGATTCAGCGGTCGGCCGGCCCACTCACCCTGCGTGTGGCGCAGCCGGGAGAAGACGTTGAGGACACGATCGACGCGTTCAGGGTCGAAGACGGCGCCGGGGTAATCACGCGGCTCTAGCGTCATGGTCGCCGGCGGACAGGAAGGGAAGGGAATCCCTCGAGAGCGCAGGTACCACTTGACCTCGGGGCTAAGGCGCGGATCCCGCAAACGGATTCTCGTCGCCACGCTGGGCCTCCTTTAGGTTTAGCCGCCCCTCCGTGGCCAGAGTCAGCCCGAACTCACCAGCCCAAGCGCGGTATTCGCGACTCATCGCTTCCGCTACCGCCACTGCCGGG